>Ga0206896_1073_pt1 | contig 22811 bp, 20 predicted proteins | sample Alteio_BWOrgHeat_52_FD_152969 | JGI IMG/M metagenome (GOLD analysis project Ga0206896, IMG submission 152969) | Enriched cells from forest soil in Barre Woods Harvard Forest LTER site, Petersham, Massachusetts, United States -... | ecosystem: Environmental > Terrestrial > Soil > Temperate forest >... | reverse complement strand
AGCCGGGGGTTTCTACATACACGCCGTTCCTCCAGGCCCATTCGGACTCGACCCACACATGGCGGGGAGAAGGAGCGACCGGTCGTACGATGACCCTGGCAGCCGGATGGACCCTTACATAATAGTGCTGGGCTTCGGCGCCGGTTGTTGCCAAAGCCATCCCTGCACAGAGCAAAAACATGGATAAAAGCTTGGTCATGAGGTTGTATTTAGTTGTATACTCATGTAGGCCAAATTCATGCCATCCCAAACGGACGAACAAAAAAAAGCCGCCCCCTACCGGGAGCGGCCGCTATCGTTTACAAGGGATTTAGTCTGCTTTCACTTTCCCCTTTACCTTGGCGATCACTTCCTCCGCGATGCCGTTGGGCGCCTGGGCGTAGTGATGGAATTCCATGGTAGAGGTGGCCCGGCCGGAAGAGAGGGAGCGGAGCTGGGTCACATACCCGAACATCTCGCTCAAGGGCACCTTCGCCTTGATGACCTGCAGGTTGCCCCGGCTGTCCATGCCTTCCAGCACCCCGCGACGCCGGTTCAAGTCGCCCGTAACGTCCCCCATGTACTGGTCGGGCGTTACGACTTCGACCCGCATGATCGGCTCCAGCAAGACGGGCTTGGCCTTACGGCCGGCCTCGCGGTAACCACCCTTTGCGCAAAGCTCAAAGGACATGGAATCGGAGTCCACCGCGTGGAAGCTGCCGTCGTATACACGGACCTTCATGTTCTCCACCGGGAAGTTGGCCAGTACCCCGGTCGTCATCGATACCTCGAATCCTTTCTGGATCGCCGGAACGAATTCCCTGGGAATGGAGCCCCCGAAAAGGTCGTTGACGAACTGGAAGTGCTCTCCCGGGTTTTCTTTCATCCATTCTTCATCCGCCGGCCCGAACGCGAACTGGATGTCTGCGAACTTACCGCGGCCACCCGTTTGCTTCTTCAGTACCTCGCGGTGTTCCACCGTCTGGGTGAAGGCTTCCTTATAGGCAACCTGGGGAGCCCCCTGGTTGATCTCTACCTTGAATTCCCGTTTCATGCGGTCCAGGATGATCTCCAGGTGCAACTCACCCATCCCGCGCAGGATGGTCTGACCCGTCTCTTCGTCCGTATTGACGCGGAGCGTGGGGTCTTCTTCCACCAGCTTGGCGATGGCCATGCCCATCTTGTCGACGTCGGCCTGTGTCTTGGGCTCGATGGCGATGGCGATAACGGGCTCTGGGATGAACATGTTCTCCAGGGCGATGGGATGTTTCTCATCGCAAAGGGTGTCCCCCGTCTTTATATCCTTGAAGCCCACCGCAGCCCCGATGTCACCGGCTTCGATAAAGTCGATGGGGTTCTGCTTGTTGGCAAACATCTTCATGATACGGCTGATGCGTTCGTTCTTGCCGCTGCGCACGTTCAGGACATAGCTGCCCGCGTCCAGGTGACCGGAATAGCACCGGAAGAAGGCCAGCCTTCCCACAAAGGGGTCGGTCATGATCTTGAAGGCCAGGGCGGCAAAGGGCGCCTTAGCGTCCGGTTTGCGCGTCAGGGGTTCTCCCGTTTCCGGGTTGGTCCCCTCAATGGCGCCGACGTCCAACGGCGACGGCAGGTAGCGGCATACGGCGTCGAGAGCCGTTTGCACGCCCTTATTCTTGAAAGAAGAACCGCACATCATCGGGACAATGCTGAGGTCGATCGTAGCCTTACGGATAGCCTCATGCACCTCGTCTTCCGAAATCGAGTTCGGGTCCTCAAAGAACTTTTCCAACAGCTTGTCATCATATTCCGCGACAGCCTCGATGAGGTGGCCCCTCCACTCCTGTGCTTCTTCCAGCAGGTCGGCGGGTATTTCGATCTCACTAAAGGTCATCCCTTCCGTCGCCATGTCCCAGATAATGCCTTTCATGCGGATCAGGTCGACGACGCCCCTAAAGTCGTCTTCGGCGCCGATGGGGAGCTGCAGGGGTACCGCTTTGGCGCCCAGCATTTCCTTTACCTGGTTGCAAACCATCAGGAAGTCGGCCCCGGCCCTATCCATCTTATTGACAAACCCGATGCGCGGAACCTTGTAGCGGTTGGCCTGGCGCCAAACCGTCTCGGACTGCGGCTCTACGCCGTCCACTGCGGAAAACAGGGCGATCAGGCCGTCCAGGACACGCATAGAACGCTCTACTTCAATCGTAAAGTCCACGTGACCGGGGGTATCGATGATGTTGAAATAGTATTTCTTTGTATCGGCGTCTACCGTACCCTTGTTGGTCGGGAAATTCCACTGGCAGCTTACGGCCGCCGACGTGATCGTGATCCCCCGTTCTTTTTCCTGCTCCATCCAGTCGGTGGTGGCAGCACCGTCATGCACTTCTCCGATTTTATGGATCATACCTGTATACCGCAAGATACGCTCCGTAGTGGTGGTTTTACCGGCGTCGATATGGGCCGCAATACCAAAGTTTCTCTGAAATTTTAAGTCTGCCATGACAGATTGATTATTATTTATTTGGGTGATTTTATGTCTGTTCGGGCGGAGAACGGGCGCCCGCCCGATTTGGTGCGCAAAGGTAAGGATTTTAGGTCAAAAACAAATGGCGCCTGAGGCGCCATTGTTAATTATCTGAAAAGGGAAACCCTTGTTAGATCCTGAAGTGGGAGAAAGCCTTGTTGGCATCTGCCATGCGGTGGGTATCCTCTTTCTTTTTGAAAGCGGCTCCTTCCCCTTTGCTGGCGGCTATGACCTCTCCTGCCAGTTTCTCCGCCATGCTCTTCCCGTTCCTTTCCCGGGCGTAGCGGATCAACCACTTCATGCTCAAGGATATTTTACGGTCGGGACGTACTTCGGTGGGGATCTGGAAGGTGGCGCCCCCGATACGGCGGCTCCGAACTTCCACGGAGGGGGTTACATTCGTCAGCGCTCTGCGCCAGATCTCATACCCGTCCTCATTCGTTTGCTTGCCGATGCGGTCTACCGCGTCGTAGAAAATGGTCAGAGCGACGCTTTTCTTGCCTTCCCACATGAGGTTGTTGACGAACCGGGTGACCAGTTTGTCGTTGAACCTGGGATCGGGGGCGAGCGGTAACTTTTTGGCTTGTGCTTTCCTCATTCTATAAAACGATAAAGAAGTTATAACAATTTGATAGTGACTACTTTTTCTTCGCAGGTGCGGGGGCTGCGCCACCCTTCTTCTGCTTCTTCGTCCCATACTTGGAACGGCTTTGCTTCCTGTCTTTTACACCCGCCGTATCCAGGGCGCCGCGAACGATGTGGTACCGTACCCCGGGCAGGTCCTTTACACGACCCCCGCGAACGAGGACGATGGAGTGCTCCTGAAGGTTGTGGCCTTCACCAGGGATATAGGCGATGACCTCCACCTTGTTGGTCAAACGCACCTTCGCTACTTTACGCAACGCAGAGTTGGGCTTTTTGGGCGTAGTGGTATACACACGGGTGCAGACCCCCCTGCGCTGAGGAGAGTTATCCAGGGCGCGGGACTTACTTTTGGCCCTGATTATTTCTCTTCCTTTTCTTACTAACTGTTGTATCGTAGGCATTTTATCCTTGGAAATTTAGGACGGCAAAGGTAAGTACAAAGGTTTGGATTATCAAAAATGGGGCTTTAATTTTTTGCACCCCCTCAAAGTTCCGCCCCCGTGGGGCCTCAAAGGGGCCGCAGGTGGGCCTGCGGTCCTTTCCCCGCTGTGCCGCCTTTCCCCTGCGCGGGGCCGACCCCTGTCTTTGGCGAAGCGCCGCGCCTGTGGCGCGCCCGAAACCGCTTATGATGGGCCTTCGGCCGGCGCGCCCACACTCATAAATGCGCCTTTAGAAACGCGAGCGTGTATGTATACGCATCCCCCGTCGCCTGCGCGTCATAATTGGGATTGCTCGGATTGGCAAAGGCATGGACCGCGTCATAGCGATGCACTTCCAGGTTCTTCCCCGACGTTTTCATGTCGGCTGCAAACTGATCCACCACCGTAGGGGTGATACCCTGGTCCCGGTTTGCAAAAATGCCCAGCACGTCGGCATGCAGGTCTTTTAAGCGGTTCAGGTCTTTTTCCGGCATCCCGTAGTACATCACGCAGCCGTCTGCCTGAGCGCCCGCGAGCAAGGAGGCCTGCAAACTCCAACCACCCCCGAAGCACCAGCCAATGGTGAACACCCTGGCGTCTTTACCCACATAGGACAAGGCTCCCCTGACGATGGCGATCCCCCGAGCTGTGGAAGCGGCCTGGACATATTTTACCGCACTGTCGCGGGTGGCCGCCACCTTACCGTCATAGAGGTCAAGGGCGAGTACATTGATCCCCAGATCGTTCCAGAGCTGTTCGCTTTGCTTTTTGACATAGTCGTTGAGGCCCCACCATTCGTGGAAGACCAGCAGCCAGGCATGACTCCCGGTTTTGGACTTCCACACCAGGGCGGTAGAGGTGCCCCCGTCCGGCGTGGAAAACTGCACCGGTTCTGCGGCGAGGGATCGGAACGTAAACGGCAGGGGGTCGGTATGGTACATGCGGAAAACGGGATCCCCCGCCAGCCGGGCGAAGGATTCGGTGGCGGAGGGACCCGAGGTTCTGGCGCAACAGTCCATGGACCGTTGCGCCCGGCCTGCAGTGGTGCAAAGCAAGACCAGGCCTGCTCCTACGATGATTTTTCTCATGGTGGATAATTTGGCCTGAAAATACTTCGTTTTTTACCTTACCTTTGCATGACCTCCCGGATTTTCGGATTCCAGCCCGTCCGCTGGTCATACATCACTTATTATCAACGAATTACCACTAGATCTTCCACAGAAGACCTGGGTGTATTTTTTTAATTGTAGCTATGTCAAAGTTCATCTTTGTTACCGGTGGGGTAACCTCGTCTTTGGGTAAGGGTATTGTAGCCGCTTCGCTGGCAAAATTGCTACAAGCCAGGGGGCTCACGGCCACGATTCAGAAATTCGACCCGTATATCAACATCGATCCGGGCACGCTGAACCCCTATGAACATGGGGAATGCTATGTCACCGAGGACGGGGCGGAAACCGACCTGGACCTTGGGCACTACGAACGTTTTTTGAACATTTATACCTCTCAGGCCAACAACGTCACGACGGGCCGGATCTACCAGACCGTCATCAACAAGGAACGTGAAGGTTCCTATCTCGGAAAGACCGTCCAGGTCATCCCCCATATCACCGATGAGATCAAACGCCGAATGTTGCTGCTGGGCTCGGATGGCAAATACGACATCGTCATCACGGAGATCGGCGGTACCGTGGGGGACATCGAATCCCTTCCCTTTGTCGAGGCGGTGCGTCAGCTCCAGTGGGAATTGCCGGAAGACGATTGCCTGGTGATCCACCTCACCCTGATCCCCTACCTGAAGGCGGCCAAAGAATTGAAGACAAAGCCCACCCAGCACAGCGTAAAAATGCTCAGCGAGAACGGAGTGCATCCGGATATACTGGTTTGCCGCACGGAAGAACCCTTAAGCATCGACATCCGCCGCAAGATTGCCCAGTTCTGCAACGTAAAGACCGAAGCCGTCATAGAATCGATAGACGCCCCTACTATCTACGAGGTGCCCCTGATGATGATGCGGGAAAAACTCGACCTCATCGCCCTGAGGAACCTTAACATTACTACCTACAACGAACCGGAGCTCACCAAATGGAAAGAATTCTTAGATAAGCTCAAATACCCCAAGTCCAAGGTCACCATCGGCCTGATCGGGAAATACATAGAGCTCCAGGACGCCTATAAGTCCATCCTGGAAGCCTTTATCCACGGCGGCGCGATGAACGAGTGCAAGGTCCAGATCATGAACGTGCACAGCGAGTTCATTACCGACGACAACGTGGCCGAAAAGCTTTCCAACCTGGATGGCCTGCTGGTGGCGCCCGGCTTTGGTCACCGCGGCGCGGAGGGTAAGATCAGCGCCATCCGGTATGCGCGTGAAAAAGGGCTGCCCTTTTTCGGTATCTGCCTGGGGATGCAAATGGCGACCGTCGAGTTTGCACGGGACGTCCTCGGCCTCAAAGACGCCCATTCCACCGAGATGTTCCCCGAGACCGCCAACCCGGTCATTGCGATGATGGCCGAGCAAAAGAAGATCACGGCCAAAGGCGGGACCATGCGACTCGGCTCCTACCCCTGCCAGATCGAGGAGGGTACACTTGCGCACCGGATCTATGGGGAAACGCTTATCCACGAAAGACACCGGCACCGCTATGAGTTCAACAACGATTACCTTGAGCCTTTTCAGCAGGCCGGAATGCTGGCATCCGGGAAAAACCCGGATTCCGGTCTGGTGGAGATCATGGAGTTGCCCAACCACCCCTTCTTTATAGGGGTCCAGTTCCACCCCGAGTTGAAAAGCACGGTGGAGCGCCCCCATCCCCTCTTTGTCCACTTCGTCCAGGCGGCCAAAGTCTTCAACGAACGCCTGAATGCGGTCAAAAACCCCCTTTTGCAGAGTGAATTGATCTAGACGCAGCAAGAATTGGGGAGAAAGAGCGCCTTCCCTTACCTTTGCGGCCAATTGAACTCTTTTTATGGGAACTGGTTTTGACAGAAATACCGTGATCGGTTGGGCGCTCTTGATCGCCTTACTGTTAGGCTACATATTCATCGCTCAACGGGAACAGTCCAAAATACAACAGCAGAAGCAGCACGTTCAGGATTCGCTCTCCAGGATACAACCCCCTTCCACCAATCCCGCCATCGCACACCAAGACTCTGTCCGAAACGACAGCCTGTTAAGCGCGCGTACGGCAGGCTCCTTTACGGGAGGGCTGCAGACTCAGGAACTAACCACCGTTCTCGAAAACGACCTGATACGCATCACATTCAGCAACCGGGGCGGACAGCCCCAGCAGGTGGAACTCAAGCAGTTCAAACGTTTTGACGGTACGCCCTTGTACCTTATCCCCAAAGGCGCCCAGCAGTTTTCCTACCTGATCCAAACCGGTCCCAATACAACGGCGGATACAAAAAGCCTGTATTTTAACACGGCCGGGGTGAGCCAGCGGGGAGCCAGCCAGGTGCTTCGGTATACCCTGAAGGACTCGGTCGGCCGCTCGATCGTACACGAATATGTGCTGGATACCGGTCAGTATATGGTACAAATGACCATCAGTGTCGATGGGGCTTTGCAACTATTGCCAGGGGGAATCCTCCACGCGATGTGGGAATTTACCGCCCTTCCCCAGGAAAAGGACGTCACCTACGAGAAACGTACCACCGCCCTGTCTTACTATAATACAGACGGGTATGACTACAAAACCCTGTCCAGTACCGGAGACAAGAACCTGGAAGACCTTACCTGGATCGGAACCAAACAGCGGTTTTTTAACAATACCCTTATATCCAAAGACAATAAGATGGGCGCGTCCCTTAAATGGACAGCCTATCCCGACAGCACCCACGACCTGGTCAATACCCAGACGGACCTGACGATAAAGGTGCCGGCAGCCGGGACGGTAACCCTCCCCCTGGAGTGGTACATGGGTCCGAACGACTATAAGATCCTGAAGGCATACGGGCTGCACCTGGAGGAGAACGTGCAGATGGGAAATGGCATTTATGCCTTCACCAAATACCTCAACCGCTGGATCGTCATCCCCATATTCAATTTCTTTCATTCCTTCGTGGCCAACTTTGGGATCGTCATTCTGCTGCTGACCTTCTTTATCCGCCTGGTGATCTCCCCCCTGACCTATTCCAGTTACCTAAGCGGGGCCAAGATGCGTGTCCTCAGACCGGAGATCGACGAATTAAAGAAGAAATACAAGGAGGACCAGCAGACCTTTGGCGTGGAACAGATGAAGCTCTTCAGGGCGGCGGGGGTCAACCCCCTGGGCGGTTGTATCCCGGCGATATTGCAGATCCCCATTTTCTTTGCGTTGTATAGTTTCTTCAACAGCAATATTGCACTCAGGGGGCAGTCCTTTCTTTGGTCCCACGACCTATCCACCTACGACTCTATTTATACCTTTGGTTTCTCCATACCCCTCTACGGGAACCACGTAAGCTTGTTCACCCTGACGGCCATCGTGAGTAGTTTCCTTATACAGATATGGAACATGAATATGACGCCGGATCAGAACAACCCGATGATGAAGTACATGCCGTACATCTTCCCGGTCGTGTTGCTGGGCGTGTTCAACAGCCTGCCCTCCGGCCTGACCTGGTACTATACGGTGTCCAACGTCGTCACGCTGCTCATCCAACTGGTCATCCAAAAGTTTGTCATCGACGAAAAGAAGATCCACGCGCAGTTGCAGGAGAACAAGAAAAAGCCAAAGACCAAGTCAAAATGGGCTGAGCGGCTGGAGCAAATTCAGGAAACACAAAAAAAGGCCCAGGAAGTAAAGGGCAAGCCAAAGCGATAAGGTTGTCGTCCGGGAGGTTCATACGGCGCATGGGGGCGGGCCCGGCCCTGTTGTTGGCGACGGGTCTTTTGACGACCCATGTGCTGCGCGCCCAGGTCAAGCCGGACAGCACGAAAACCCCTTCCGCCCTTCAGCCCCAGCAGATTCGCCTGATGACCGAAGGGACCATCACCTATAAACTCCAGTGTTCGGGGGCCTCCAAAGAGGAAGCGGGTATCCTGGCGGGTACCGCGTATATCCTTTCCCTAAAGGGTTCCCGGGTCCGTACCGATTTTACCGGGGTACTGGGTTCCACCACGACCATCTACAGCAGCCTCAGCCACGCCGGCGCCCTCCTGGAGGAATACGGACAGGAAAAGATCCTGATCCGGATGACAAAGGACGATTTCGAGGACCTGGGAAAACCCTACAAGATGACCTATACCCTAACCGGCGATACCGCTACCATTGCAGGGTACCCCTGTAAAAAGGCCGTAGGAAGGACGGTTACCGGAGATACACTCCAAATTTGGTATTCCCCCGATTTGCTGCCCCAAAACAAAGAATACAGCTATCGGTTCAACCCGTTGCCCGGTCTTCCACTTCAGTACGAGGGCATGATGGGGGCCTCCAAGGTCGTGTACCTGGCCGTAAAGGTCTCCCTGGACCCTGTTCCGGGCGCAAAGTTCGAGATCCCCAAAACGGGTTACCGGGAAATGTTGTACGCAGACAGTAAGAAGTTGTATTAGCGCAGCGGCCGCTCGGGCGTCTTGAACCTGGACAGCAGCAAAGGCTGTCTGTAGGGATAGATATAGATCGTATTCCCCTTTTGGTAGGTCATCAGCGAATGCACGAGGACAGGCTGGCCCTGGACTTGGGGAAGCACCGTAAAGTCGCCGGTAAACTGCAACCCGGGCTGCAAACCCGTTTTCAGTGAAAGCTGAAGGGTGGCCGCGGATTTAAGGTTGGAAAAGGGGAAAACCACGGGAGTGTCTTTGTGGATGTCTTTCTTCTTATCCCCCCCTGTACCCGTAAAGTGATAGGAAGACGCGCGGAGGGCCGTCCCTGCCAGGAGCAAAACCCCCAGAAAGAAAGCAGTTAGCGGTATGGATCTTTTACGGAACATGTTATGCAAATTTACAATCTTTTTGCAGATTGGGCACATTATTTTAACAAATTGCCCGCGGTTAGCCGATATTATAGGTCATTTTACCGATTCGGATGATAAGCCCTTCATATATAAATAACGATACACCTATAAAATTTGTTGGGTTGATTCCCTGTTTTTTATCAAAATAGTTTAATTTACGGTAACCCCATTGTATGAGAGACCACTCCTTTAGACAGGACAGGGAAGAACTGAAAGAACTACTCCGGCAGTATGAAAACATGAAGGCTGGTCGACGCCATTCCTTTTTGGAGGAAGAATCCTTTGAACGCATCATTGACTATTTTGACGACCGTAACGAGCTGACGCAGGCCATGCAGGCCGCGGAGCTGGCTATGGAGCAATATCCCTATTCCTCCGTGCTGCTCGTAAAAAAGGCGGACCTGATGATCGCCTCGAGGCGCTACCGGGAGGCCCTGGACCTGTTGGACCAGGCAGAAGTGATGGATTCGGGAGACATAAACATCTACATCCTAAAAACCGACGCCTACCTGGCCCTGGACCTTCAGGCAAAGGCGGTGGAGGTCCTCGAGTCCGCCATCATCCAATTCGAGGACGACGAACGCATCGAGCTCCTGTTCGAGCTGGCCGACGTCTACGACGACTACGAAGAGTTTGAAAAGGTCTTTGATTGCCTGAAGCTGATCCTGGAGGCGGACGCGAACAACGAAGAAGCCCTGTATAAGATCTGTTTCTGGACGGACTTTACCGGAAGGAATGAAGAAAGCATCCGGATACACCAGCACATCCTTGAAGAATTCCCCTACAATGAGTTGGCCTGGTTCAACCTGGCGGCCGCCTATCAGGGGTTGAAGCTATACGAGAAGGCCATCGATTCCTACCAGTACGCCATCACCATCGATGAAAAATTCGACTTTGCCTACCGGAACATGGCGGACGCCTTTATCCGGCTCCATCGCTATAAAGAGGCGATAGAACCCCTGGAAAAAGTAATCGAGTTGTCCAGGCCCGAAGACGTGATCTATGAGGCCCTTGGCCACTGCTTCGACAAGCTGAAGAACTATGCCCAGGCCCGCTTTTATTACAAAAAAGCTTCTCACCTGAACCCTGAGGACAGCAAGCTCTACTATAAGATCGCCTGCACCTATATCAATGAGGGCCTCACCGAAAACGCCGTCAAACAACTCCAAAACGCCCTTCGCCTCCAGCCCCTGCAGCCAGAGTTCAACCTGGCCATGGGCGAATGTATGGTCGACCTTGGGCGTTTCAACGACGGCATCGAGTACTTTGGCAACGTCATCCGGGCCAAATCCAAAAGCATCAAGGGCTGGAGCGCCCTGTTGGAGTGCCTGATGAAGGGTAACCTCCTGGACGAGGCCGAAGAATATGCGCAAACCGCTTTCGACGAAACCGGGAGCAAACCCGTCTTTCTCTTCTACAAGACCGCTATCCTCTTTGCCCAGGGCAAGAGCAAAGAGGCCCTGAACCAACTGGAGGCGGCCATGGAAAAAGCGCCCAAACTCATCCGCAAGCTGATCGACCTGAACCCCCGTCTCCTCCAGCACCAGCAGGTCGTGGACATCATCGCGCGCTACAAACGCAGTAAGTCGCTTTAAGGCGTTATATTTGCGCGCTGGTAACCAATATGACATCAAAAGCTCCTTTCGATCGATGAACTTTAATCTGACGCAGATGCCGGACCGGCACCAGAAGCCCCGGTCTTCCGGCGTCACCATGGTGATGGACAAGGGCCTGAGTATCCAGGAAGCCAAGAATTTCATGAGCATCGCTCATCCCCATGTGGATATCCTCAAATTGGGTTTTGGGACGTCCTATGTAACGCCCAACCTTCGGGAAAAGATCGAGGTATACCGCGCTTATGATATCCCTGTGTATTTTGGGGGAACCCTCTTTGAGGCTTTTCTTATCCGCGGCCAGTTCCAGGAATTCGTTCGGGTGTGTAAAGACTATGGCATCAGCTACGTTGAGGTTAGCGACGGATCGGTCACCATTCCACACACGGAAAAGTGCGGTTACATCGAGAAACTGGCAAAACTCGGGACCGTCCTGAGCGAAGTCGGTTCCAAGGACGCGGCCCACATCATCCCTCCCTATAAGTGGATAGAACTGATGCGGGCTGAATTAGGCGCGGGCGCTTCATACGTGATTGCCGAAGCGCGCGAATCGGGAAATGTGGGCATATACAGAGGATCCGGCGAAGTCCGCGAAGGCCTGGTCCAGGAAATCCTGACCCAGATCCCCGGGGAAAAGATTATCTGGGAAGCCCCTCAGAAGGCGCAACAGTTGTACTTCCTGGAATTGCTCGGGTGCAATGTCAACCTGGGCAACATCGCCCCCTCAGAGGTCATTTCCCTGGAAGCCATGCGCATCGGGCTGAGGGGGGATACCTTCCATCTCTACCTGAACAAAGAAGAAATATAATGCGGGTCTTCGGATTGATAGGGTATCCTTTGGGGCATTCTTTTTCCAAAAAGTATTTTACCCAAAAGTTCCGGGAGGAAGGCATCGCCGATACGCGGTACGAGCTGTTTCCCCTGGAACGGATCGATGAGTTGCCCGGCTTGCTTACCGAACATCCGAACCTCCATGGTCTGAACGTCACTATCCCCTACAAAGAGCTGGTCCTCCCCTACCTTGACGTCGCGGGCAATACGACCATGATCGGAGCCTGCAACTGTATCCATGTCCGCAAGGGCGTGCTCTATGGATACAATACCGATATCATCGGATTTTGGGAATCGTTCCGTGTCGGTCTGAGGCCCGGGCAAACCAAGGCGCTGATCCTGGGGACCGGGGGCGCCTCCAAGGCCGTGGCCTTTGCCCTGAAGGAAAAGGGGCTTGGGTACCGGTATGTGTCGCGCAACCCGAGCGGCGACGCGCTGGGCTACGAAGACATCACTCCCGGGCTGCTGGAAACGTATACGATCCTCATCAATTGCAGCCCCGTTGGAACATTCCCCCATGTAGAAGCCGCTCCCGTATTGCCCTACGAGGCCCTTTCCGGACGTCACTACTTATTCGACCTCGTATACAACCCCGAGCGAACAAGGTTTCTCGCCGAAGGCGAGGCCAGGGGCGCGGTCATCCGCAACGGTTATGACATGCTCCGGATCCAGGCGGAAGAAAGCTGGAATATCTGGAACGCCGGCTAACCCAATGCCTGCGCCTGTGCCACGAATTCGGTAGGCACTCCTATCGGTTTTCGGGCGGTGTAGTCGAAACAAACCATCCCGGTTTTTGCTTCCGCTATGCGAATCTGCTGCCCTTCCCTTTCCGCGTCGACCAGATAGTAGAGGTCAAAGCCAACCCGGGAAAAGTCCGCCGCCTTTATCTGTATATTCCACACGTCCCCGTAAAAAGATTCAGCCTTGTATACAACAAGCGCATCCCGCATAATAAGACCCGCGCCCGCCACGGACAGCTCGGTATACCCCCACTGTCCCAGGTATTGAAGACGCGCTTCCTGTAAAAGCCCCAGCAGGGCGTCATTGCCGACATGACCTCCGTAGTTGAGGTCGGTGATGCGCACCGGGATGCGGGTGGTAAAATGAAAAGAAGGTGGAAGGTCAATCTTTACCCGGGACATGATGTGTTTTTTAAAAAAGAGATCAACTGATCGAGCGCCCGCTTCCGGTGGCTGAACCGGTTCTTTTGTTCCAGGTCCATTTCCGCAAAGCTGAGGGTGGATCCGTCGGGCACAAAGATGGGATCATAGCCAAAGCCTTGGGCGCCCCGGGGTCCATCGACGATATGGCCGAAGCAGGTTCCTTCAAAGTGAAACTCATTTCCTTCCAATACCAAGGCCATTACCGTCCGGAAACAGGCGGAGCGGTCGGCCGCCCCCTCTAACCCCAAAAGTACCTTACGCATATTGGCCTCCGCGGAACGCGCTTCTCCGGCGTAACGGGCGCTGAGCACGCCGGGCGCCCCTTGAAGCGCCGTCACTTCGAGACCCGTGTCCTCTCCAAAGGCCGACCGCCCGGTCAGGCGGGCAACGGTCCTTGCCTTTTCCAGCGCGTTTTCCAACAGGGTCGGATGGGGCTCCGGGATGTCTATGTCAAGACCGGCCTGGCGCATCGTTTCCAGTGTAAAGGCCGACCCCAGGGCCGACCGCACCTCTTCGGTCTTGTGGTCGTTGTTGGTGGCAAAGATCAGGTGAATCATCGAGGGAACAATTGTTTCAGACAGGACCAGAGGCGTCCCTTGAGGGTCCGCTCTTCACCGATCAGCGAAAGGGGATCCGCGAACAGGTAGCTCCTTTCTCCAAGGGTCCGAATCTCGTAAAGGGGCGATCCCGGAGCGGCCCCGTCAAAGACCAGGATTTGCCGGCTACCCAGTTCCGCCGCAATGGATTCGGGGCTACCTGGATCACCGGAGGCGAGGTTGACCAGGGCTACGGAGGCCATCGACAGTTTGCAGGCCTCCAGTACACTCAGCAGGAATTGAAACGACTTGTCTCCCAGGAATACCGCCGTAGGGTCACGGACGAGGATAAGGATCTGTTGGCCGTTCTCTCCCAGATACTTAAGGGGGGGACTGCCTTTTTCAACGGGCAGCAGCACCAGCGTCTTTGTATAGAGCTGAGACACTTGATAAGGAGACAAAGTGAGCCCGCGCAGGTCCATGAAAGCCCTTTTTTTCGTTTCTTTGTAACAAATTTAGCGATTATGGAGGCTGTCATGGATATAAAAATTATCAAAACGGAGAAAAGCAGGAGGCCGGAGGTTTCCCTGGACAACCTGCCCTTTGGCAAGGTCTTTACCGATCATATGCTGGAGGTCCACTACAAGGACGGCCAGTGGCAGCAGCCGGTCATCAAGCCTTTCCAGCCGATCACCATCCTGCCGAGCAACCTCACCCTGCACTACGGACAGTCCATCTTCGAAGGGATCAAGGCCTACCGCACTATAGACGGAGACTCGTATATCTTTCGTCCCTTTGACAATTTTCACCGCTTCAACACCTCCGCGGCGCGCATGATGATGCCGCCCCTCCCGGAAGAACTCTTTATCGAAGGCATGCGCCGCCTGGTAGCGCTGGACCTGAATTGGATCCCGCAGCGCCCCGACCATTCGTTGTACATCCGTCCCTTTATGTTTGCCACCGACGAAACAATCGGGGTAAAGCCTTCGTCGACCTATTCGTTTATGATCCTTCTCAGCCCCACAGGACCGTACTACGCCAAGCCCATGCGCATCTTTGTGGAAGAGAAATATTCCCGGGCCGCACCGGGCGGTATCGGGTTTGCCAAGGCCGCAGGCAACTATGCCTCCAGCCTCCTGGCCTTCGCCGAAGCACAGGCGAAAGGCTATGACCAGGTCCTTTGGACCGACGCCGTGGAGCACAAATACGTGCAAGAGATGGGCACGATGAATGTATTCTTTGTCATCGGCAATACCGCCATAACGCCCAACCTGGAGGGATCCATCCTCGACGGCGTTACCCGCTCCAGCGTCATCACGTTGCTTCAGGAACAAGGGTTGACGGTAGAAGAACGCCCCCTGCATATCAATGAGATCGTCGCCGCCTATAAAGCGGGTACCCTCAGGGAAGCCTTTGGTACCGGCACCGCCGCCACCATTTCCCCTATCAAGGAGCTGGCCTATGACGGGTTGGAGATGCGCATGGATACGGACAAATGGACCGTCTCTCCGGAGGTGAAGCGCAGGCTTGACGCCATCCGGGAAGGAAGGAGCCCTGACATATATCAGTGGATGTTTCCAATAGACGCCTAAGGCTTCAGGATCTTTACATAACTCGCCACAATCCCCTTGATCAGCGAGGAGCTGAATCCCTGGTGCTCCATTTCGTTGAGCCCCGCAATGGTACACCCTTTGGGTGTGGTCACCTTATCTATTTCCTGTTCCGGATGACGTCCGGTCTTTATCAGCAGTTCCGCCGCCCCTTTTACAGTCTGCGCAGCTATAAGGCTGGCGGTCTGGGCGTCAAAGCCGATCTCTATTCCGCCCTGGATGTTCGCCCGGATAAACCGCAGCGCATAGGCGATGCCGCAGGCGCCCAGGACGGTGGAGGCGTCCATGAGTTTCTCGTCGATCGTCACCGTTTTACCCAGGACATTGAACAGCGCTTCCACGTCAGCGACCTGTTGAGGCGCCGCGTGGGTGTGGCTCAGGCAGGTCATACTTTCCTGGATCGCGATGGCGGTGTTGGGCATGGCCCGGAACAACGGGAGGGTCTTTCCCGCGGCCTTTTGCAGTTCCTCCATCCACACCCCGGTCACCACCGAGACGAGCAAGTGCTGCTTGTCCGAAAGGACGGGGCTTAGTTCGCGGAGGATGTCTTTGACGTTGTAGGGTTTTACCGCCAGGATCACGATACGCGCCTGGCGTACAGCCTCCAGGTTGTCGCTCGTCACCTGTACGCCCCGGGCGCCCAAGTCGGCGAGCAAGGCCGTGTTACGACGGGTAATCAGTACGTTGCCGGCGGACGTGAAACCGCTTTTTAGCAGCCCTTCTGCAATGGCGCGGCCGAGGTTTCCCCCACCGATGATGGCGATTTTTTCGGACATGGTCTAGTAGTATTTATGCGGCGCGAGGTAGTTCCTGACGTAGTCCTCCACCCCCGCTTCCAGGGAATAAAAGGCCTCCGTGTACCCCGCCTCCCGGAGCTTTGTCATATTTGCCTGGGTAAAGTATTGATACGTTGATCTAAGGTCCTCGGGCATGTCGATAAACCGGATATTCGGCTCCAGGTCAAGCCCCGCGAATGTAGCCCTGGCAAGGTCTATAAACGATCGCGCCTGACCGGTCCCCAGGTTATAGAGCCCGCTCGGTGGCCGGTGGTCCATCAACCAGGCGCATACCTTCAAAAGATCCTTTACATAGACGAAGTCCCGAAGCTGTTCCCCATCCGCAAAGCCGGTCTTATGGGAGCGGAACAACCGGACCTCCCCCTGACTCCTGATCTGTCCAAGGGCGTGGAAGATTACGCTCGCCATACGGCCTTTATGGTATTCGTTGGGTCCGTATACATTGAAGAACTTCAGCCCTGCCCAGAAAGGAGGGTGTACGGGGCAGTTCAGGGCCCATTTGTCAAACTCGTTTTTGGATACCCCGTACGCGTTGAGGGGTTTTAACCGAAAAGGAGACGCGTGGTCATCGTCGTAGCCGAATTCCCCCGCGCCGTAGGTGGCGGCGGAAGAAGCGTAGACCAGCGGTATTTGAGCAGCGGTGCAATAATTCCAAACCTTTTGGGAATATTCCACGTTGAGGCGCTGGTGGATGCTGTAGTCGAATTCGGTGGTGTCGGTGCGCGCGCCTATGTGAAAAAAGAAGTCCACTGCGGGACGTTCGGTCTTCAACCATTCAAAGAAATCGTCCCGCTCTACCCGCTGGCGGTAGTGTTTGCCCTCCAGGTTGGGGGCCTTGTCCGGATGGGAGAAGTCATCCACGATAGTGATCTGGCGAAAACCCAGACCGTTGAGGTACCCGACCAGGGCGCTCCCGATGAACCCGGCGGCTCCGGTGACGATGATCTGTGCGTTAGGTGTCATGGGTGTCTAATTCTGCAAATGGCTTTCGAGGGCCGTATCGTAGCGCTGCTTCCAGTTATCGATGGGGCCCCAGTCCTCACCCTGGACCCGAACGGCGCCGGTGGTCACTTCTCCCAGTTTCTCAAAGGGTATCCCTGCCGAGGCGGCCGCCGATTCCAGGGCGGCCACGCCCGCACGGCTTACCGTCACGACCACCCGACCCTGGGCTTCCCCGAACCAGTAACCATCGGCACGTACCTCTTCTCCGGTAGAAACGCTAAAGCCCAGCCCCCGGGGAAATCCTTTCTCCAACAGGGTGATCGCCAGACCGCCTTCGCTCACGTCATGCGCCGACCGCACCTTCTTCCCCCTGATCAGGCTTAAGACAAAAGCCTGCAACCCTTTCTCCTCTTCCAGGTCGAAGTATGGAGCGGGAGAATGCGTCACGCCCACGACCTTGTGGAGGTATTCCGAAGAACCCAGGTCTTCCCGACCCTTGCCCAAGAGATAGACCAGGTCGCCCACGGCCTTGAAGTCCAGGGTCATCCGATCGGAAAACCGTTCCAGCAAGCCCACCATGCCGATGGTCGGCGTAGGATACACCGGCCCGTCCGGGGACTGGTTGTAGAAACTCACGTTGCCCCCCGTCACCGGCGTATCAAAGGCCAGACAGGCGGCGCCCATCCCTTTGATCACATGGACAAACTGGTAATAGACTTCCGGGTCGTACGGGTTGCCAAAGTTCAGACAGTTGGTAATGGCCAGGGGTAGCCCCCCGGTACAAACGATATTGCGGGCCGCTTCGGCCACTGCGATCATACCTCCCTTAAAAGGATCTGCGTATACATAACGGCTGTTGCAATCGGTGGTTACGGCCAGCGCCTTGGAGGTCCCTTTGACCAGGACCACGGCCGCGTCGCTCGGCGCGTTGGTAGAGGCATTGCCCGTCCCCACCATGCTGTCGTATTGGGTGTAGATCCAGCGTTTGGAAGCGATCCCCGGCAGCCGAACCAGTCGCTCGGCCACCGCCTTTAGGCTGGCCGGTACCGGCACGTCCGCGGGGTCAAAAGCTGCAATGGCGGTCAAATATTTGGGCACTGAGTACTCCCGGTCGTATTGAGGAGCGCCTCCACCCAGGACCAGGCTTTCGGCGGGCAGATCCGCCTCGAGCTTTCCTGCCTTATAGAATTTCAGGCGTCCGTCTCCGGTCACTTCCCCGATCTGGGAGCAGGGCAGGTCCCATTTTTCAAATATGCTCAGGACCTCGGCTTCCTTTCCCTTTTCCATGACGATCAGCATCCGCTCCTGACTCTCCGAGAGCAGTAATTCCCACGCTTTCATATGTTGCCCGCGTGTCGGGACCTTATCCAGGTCTATGCGCATCCCTACGCCGCCTTTGGCGCTCATTTCAGAACTGGAGCAAATGATCCCCGCAGCGCCCATGTCCTGCATCCCCACAACGCCCCCGCGTTCGATCACTTCCAGACAAGCTTCGAGCAGTTTCTTTTCCTGGAACGGGTCTCCCACCTGCACGGCGGGCAACTGCTCCGCGCTTTGCTCCGTAATGTCGGCCGAGGCAAAGGCTGCTCCGCCCATGCCATCCTTGCCGGTGGCGGAACCCACGATAAACACCGGGTTACCGATCCCTTCGGCCGTGGCGCTGATGGTCGAGCCCACGCGCACCACGCCGACGCTCATCGCATTGACCAGCGGGTTTGTATGATAACATTCTTCGAAGTAAACTTCTCCACCCACGGTCGGCACGCCGAAGCAGTTGCCATAATGGCCTATCCCCCGCACGATCCCGGCCATCAGGCCTTTTGTCTTCTCATCTTCCAGGTTCCCGAACCTCAGCGAATTCAATGCCGCAATGGGTCTGGCGCCCATGGTGAAAATATCCCGGTGTATGCCTCCTACGCCGGTGGCGGCGCCCTGGAAGGGCTCTATTGCGGAAGGATGGTTGTGCGACTCTATTTTAAAGACGACGGCATCTCCATCGCCTATATCCACCAGCCCTGCATTCTCCTCCCCGGCCTTGACCAATAGCCTCGCCCCGTCCCGGGGAAGGGTCTTTAACCATTTGATCGAATTCTTATAACTACAGTGCTCACTCCACATAACAGAATAGGCGCTGAGTTCGGTAAAGTTGGGGGTTCTGCCCAGGATGCCTTTTATGGCTTCGAATTCTTCGGGCCTGATGCCCAGCTTTTCAGCGACTGCTACGGTAGTATCCATGAGATTTGAAAGAGTGGAAGCGCAAAGTTACGAATAGCCGCCCAAAATCCTATCTTCGAGTTATGGCCTATGCCCGACGCCCCGGTAAGCTCCCCCTTCCCGCCCGCTGGATAGCCGGGCTTCTTCTGATCAAGTTATGCTGGGCCCTGGGTTATAGTTACTACTTCTTTCAGCTTCACCCACACAGCTCGGACACCTGGGGTTATTTTGCCCAGTCCCGGCAAATTGTGCGGGAGACCCATTCCTTTCGGGACTTTGTCTGGCTGGCCTTCCCTACCGTGACTCGGGCGAGTGAATTGCTCCACTACGCCTACTGGAACAACCTCAAGGACACCGTGTACGTCCTTGTGCTGCTGGTAATGAACTTGTTTACCTTTCACAACCCCTATGCGGACACCGTCCTTTTTGCCCTGCTGACGTTTACCGGATGGCTCCGGTTTATCCGGCTGCTCCAGGCCCTGTATCCGGGCCTGAAGCCTGGGTGGTACTGTGCCCCTTTCCTGTTGCCTACGTTCCTGTTTTGTTTCAGCGGCCTGCACGCTGACGGGCTGATTTTCGCCCTTCTGGGGTGGATCGCCTGGGATGCCTACCAGGTCTTTGTCCTGGACCCGCCCTCCCCAAGGCGGGTCTGGACCCGTTTGGCCGTTTGCTGTTTCCTCCTGGCCTGTATGAAGGCCTACCTGTTCGTTTTTTTGATCGTCCTCCTGGCGCCTGCCTGGTACGGGGTGTACCGGCGCGGTCTTCGTCCTGTCTATGCCTGGGCCCTCATGGCCGGTTTGGGGCTGACCGTTCTACTTCTGACCATCCCCGAGCAATCGGCGCGTCAACAAGCGTACCTGTCCCTCCCCTATCAACACTTTCTCCCAGAGCCTCCCCTGGCGAGCTCCCTTCCGGATTATCTCCAGCGCTTTCCCCTGGCCATATGGAACGGCTTTTTCCGCCCGGGTCTACTGGCCTCCGGACCCTATATCCTCAGCGCTGTGGAAACCTGGTCCCTTTTGCTGCTGTTGCTCTTTTCCGTGGCCAGAAGAGTCCGCAGGTCGTTTTATGAAAACACCTGGCTCTACCTGACCTGTATCACCTGGCTCCTGGTCGGGTACACCATCCCCATTTTGGGCGCGATAATCCGTTACCGGAGCCTGTTCTTCCCCTTCCTGCTGGGCTTTTGCCTCCTCCCCCTGGTCAGGCCCCGGCGCCCCCTTCAGGGGAAGCCCTTAATTCAGAAGGCATTATAAAAAAATAAATACTTTGATTTATCCACATTGCGCCCAGAATTACGCGGGCGGGGCTTAATAAAATTGTTTTTTTGTTAAGTTTAGAGTTCTTTTGCCAATCAAAAAAAACCATTCGATGTCATCTTTACGATTTAAAGCTATTGACAAGCTTACGGCTTCCAAGGGCGACGTAGCAGTTGCCGCATCTTCAAAGATCACCGCCATTTTCAACGAGAATGTATTCACCCTCAGAACCGCCAGGGAGTTCATGAGCGAAGAAGGATACAAAAGCCTTAACGCCTCCATAAAAGGCGGCAAAAGGATTGACCGGAATATGGCCAGCCAGATCGCCGCGGGACTTCGTCAATGGGCCGAATCGAAAGGTGTGACCCACTTCACCCACTGGTTCCAGCCACTGACCGGTGCCACCGCAGAGAAACACGATTCCTTTTTCACCCTCAAGAGCGATGGCACGGCTATTGAAGAGTTTGACGGGGGCGCCCTTATCCAGCAGGAGCCCGACGCCTCTTCATTCCCATCCGGTGGTCTCCGTGCCACCTTCGAGGCCAGGGGATACACCGCCTGGGATCCCTCTTCTCCCGCCTTTATTATTGAAACCGGCGAAGGTAAAACCCTTTGCATCCCCACCATATTTGTTTCCTATACCGGCGAATCCCTTGACTTCAAGGCGCCTTTGCTCAAGGCCCTGGAAGCCATGAACAAAGCCGCCGTGGAAGTGTGCAATTATTTCGACCGCAACGTCACCAAGGTGACCGCTACCCTTGGCTGGGAACAGGAATATTTTATCATAGACGCCGGGCTGGCCAATGCCCGTCCCGACCTGACGCTGACAGGGCGTACGGTGTTCGGTCATCCGCCGGCCAAAGGGCAACAACTGGAAGACCATTATTTTGGTTCCATTCCCGAGCGGTCTTATGCCTTTATGCGCGACTTCGAAGCCGAGGCTTATAAACTGGGGATCCCCCTGCGTACCCGCCACAACGAGGTTGCCCCTTCGCAGTTCGAATGCGCACCGATCTTCGAAGAAGTAAACCTGGCCGTAGACCACAACATCCTCCTGATGGACGTTATGAGCCGGGTGGCCCGTCGCCATGGCCTCGTAGTCCTGTTGCATGAAAAGCCCTTTGCAGGGATCAACGGCTCGGGCAAACACAACAACTGGAGCATGGCCACCGACACCGGCGTAAACCTGCTGGCCCCCGGCAAGACGCCCAAGACCAACCTCATGTTCCTGACCTTTTTTGTCAATACGATCAAGGCCGTCCATGACCATGCCGATCTGATGCGCGCCGCCATCGCTTCAGCGGGGAACGACCACCGCCTGGGTGCCAATGAAGCACCTCCCGCGATCATTTCGATCTTCATCGGGAAGTACCTGACCGAGGTCCTGACCGAGGTGGAAAGCCGGGTTGGCAAGAAATTCAGCGAGCAGGACGAGATCATGCTCAAACTGGATATCCACAAGACCATCCCCGAACTGCTCCTGGACAACACCGACCGCAACCGCACCTCTCCCTTTGCGTTCACCGGGAACAAATTCGAATTCCGCGCCGTCGGCTCCTCGGCCAACTGCGCCAGCGCGATGATCACCCTGAACACCATCATGGCCGATACCCTGGGCCGCTTTAAGAAAGAGGTAGATGCCCTGATCGAAAAGGGAGAAAAGAAGGAAGTCGCCATCATGCAGGTGATCCAACACTATATCGTGTCCGCCAAAAAGGTCCTTTTTGAAGGCGACGGATACAGCGAAGAATGGCAAAAAGAGGCCGCCCGCAGAGGTCTGCCGAATGTAAAGACCACCCCGCTGGCGCTGGATGCCTTTGTATCCGACAAGGCCAAACACCTCTTCGAGGCCCACCACGTGTACAACCACCTGGAACTCGAAGCCCGCCACGAGGTAGCCCTCGAAGACTATATTAAAAAGGTCCAGATCGAAGGCCGCGTTATCGGGGACCTGGCCACCAACCATATCCTCCCCACCGCCTTTACTTATCAGAATACGTTGATACAGAATATCAAGGGGTTAAAGGACCTGGGCCTAAAAGAGAACGCCTATAAGGCCCAGCTCGACGTACTGACCGAAATCTCCGAACACATCAATGTCGTCCGCGCCAAGGTCGAGGAAATGACCGAAGCCCGCAAAGAAGCCAACGCCATCACAGACAGCCGTTCCCGGGCCATCGCCTACTGCGACAAGGTAAAACCGTATTTCGACGACATCCGCTACCACGTCGACAAGCTCGAGATCCTTATCGACGACCGTCTTTGGGAGCTCCCCAAGTACCGCGAGTTGCTGTTCCTGCGCTAAGCGCAGCGCGCGCCCGCAGGGCCTCGCCGCAGGCGAATTCGCCATGCATCCGCGCAGCGCG
>Ga0206896_1072_pt1 | contig 22812 bp, 19 predicted proteins | sample Alteio_BWOrgHeat_52_FD_152969 | JGI IMG/M metagenome (GOLD analysis project Ga0206896, IMG submission 152969) | Enriched cells from forest soil in Barre Woods Harvard Forest LTER site, Petersham, Massachusetts, United States -... | ecosystem: Environmental > Terrestrial > Soil > Temperate forest >... | reverse complement strand
GTGACGTAAACGGCGAAGCGGGCAGGCCTGCAGCGTTATACAAATGACACTCAGGGCTGTTAGACCAACCATATCGAGCTGCCACTGGCTTCGGCACGGTAGCGCTATTCAGCACTACTGTGTTGCCGTCGATCACAGCGTGTGCGGGAGCGAACTGCCCGTCTGTCCCAGCCACTTCAAAATCGGTGAGTGCCCCACCGTTTGCCTGCAAGCCGTTCGCATGATCAAACCATATGCGTAACTTGCCTTCTTCGGGGGTTGCCTGCCGGAACAGAGGGCCAGAGTATTCCAACAGCTCTCCATAACTTAACGATCGTCCAATCAACGCTAGTCGTTGCCCAACGGTCAACTTGTCGGTAGGATGCACATCGTCCGGATTACCAATATCGATTGTGACCGCCATCCCTGTATTGCGTAGCGCAAGAGTACGACGCTGTGCCTCGCGAACCGGCGCCCAGGTCTCCTGCGGCGTTGATTTGAAATTGGCGAGCTGCACGAAGAGGAAAGGGAAGTCGCCGATCTGCCACTGACGGCGCCAATCCTCAATCAGCGTGCGAAACAACCGCTCATACGAAGGTGCGCGCTCTAGGGCACTGTTGCTTTCCCCCTGATACCAGATCACGCCGCGAATAGGAAACGGGGTAAGCGGTGCAATCATCCCGTTGTACAGCATCGACGGCCCCCACATATTCAGCAGTGGATGCCATGCGGCAGGCACAACCGGCTTGCCTTGCATGGTAGCTTCTGTGCGTTGCCGCTCACGAACGGCCGCTTCCAGCAGAGCGGTTGCTTCCCGCTCCATCATGTGACCCCGCACTGTAAAGATCGGTGCCAGCCCCGGATCGGATCCCAGCGCGGTCATGCTTGTCCACGCCTCGGCAACAGTTCCACCCCAGGTTGAATCAATCACGCCAACTGGAACATGCTCATGCTGCTCGATTTCGCGGGCAAAATACCAAGCCACTGACGAGAAATTCTTCGCAGTTTCGGGAGTCGAAGCCACCCAGGCCGTCCCATTTCCAGTCGGGTCCTCGTTCACATCCGTCAGAGGATATTCCGCCGCAGTTCTGCTCACAATCATCAACCTGATATGGTCATTAGCCGCCTTGGGCAAATCAGCCGCTGCAGTAGCGGCTTTGCGCATTTCAAACTCCATGTTCGACTGGCCGCCGGCAACCCACACATCTCCAACAAGCACGTCGTCGAGCGTGAGCTTATTTGTCCCCTTTACCGTCAGCCCAAACGGTCCTCCTGCCCCGCCCGGGGGTAGGTAAACACTCCATTGGCCAAGTTCACTTGCCTGCGTATCGCGGCTCTTGCCGCGAAAGCTCACAGTTACCTTTTCGCCCGCGTTGGCCAAACCCCACACATGAACGGGAAGGTCGCGCTGTACGACCATATGGCTCGCAAGTACTCTTGGTAGAGAAACATCTGCGTGGAGGGGAGAGAGACTCAGGAGAGCAAGAGAAATCAGCAAGATACATCGTGGCAAGGAAAAATACGACATTGCAGAGCCTCGTGGAGGATTCAGAATATGGTGGTTGTGGTTTAGTTAATCAAATCACGTATGAGCTTTGGAAAGAATAAGTTAACACGCCAGTCTTACAGCTTGCCAGGGGTATTCCTGGGGGTTTTAGTTCGCACTATGGCCGACACAGGCAGTTATCGAAAATCCGGCGATGTTTCACTTTCAGAGGGGATAGTTAGTTGCTATCCAAGAACAACCTCCCCCGCTCTAAAAAGCATCCTAAGGACTAGGGATATCCCTATCTGTTAGTGGACGACTTTAAATGTTTTAATGATCCATTACCATTTTGTGCACTCTGGTGCCCCAGTATTGATTGAGGAGACAGAATGCAGCGTTCGCTACCAGCTCGGAAGGCCGTACTTCAATTCGCGGGGCTGTTCCTCGTTCTGATCTTCGCTTCGTGCGCCTATTCTCAGGCCGCACTATTACTTGAACAGCCATACGGTTTTTTCGGAACCCTCAATCCGACAGGCCATGGCGCCATTTATCTGGATCACGTCTGTGCCGATACTCCGGTACGTGTTCGCGCTTGTAACCCAGGGGAGACTGGCGTCGTCATTAGCAGGTATAAGGGCATGGCTAGCTATGACTGGATGGCAATTCCACTTATCCCCTATCTGTATGCGGTGGAAGACCCATCGACAGTGCCGGCGCAAGCGATCCCTGAAACTGTGGCTCACTTGCGCGATCACTATCGCGAGACTCACCTTGGAGAATTAGGCCAGTCCCTTCCCAGAGGGAATTTCTTCAAGGCCGGCTGGGAGCAGTTAATTGGCACTGCCTACAATCGACGCATATATGCATTTCGATTCGCCACGGATCAAGCTAGTGATAGCAAGGTCATCGATTTCCTGAATTCGCGCCCGAACCGTTCACATTTCAGCCTTTTATTTAACAATTGCGCTGACTTTGACCGCTTGATCCTTAGTATCTACTTCCCGAATACATTCGGTCGTAATATGTTCCCCGATGCAGGAATTACCACACCCAAGCAGGTCGCTCATGCACTATTGAAATACGCCAAGAAGTATCCCGAAATACAACTGACGATTATCGAGATCCCGCAGGTTCCCGGATGTCGCCACAATAGCCATGCCGTCCATGGCATCGCAGAGGCTCTCATCACCAACGGCTATCTTATTCCTATAGTCATCCTTAACCCCTATATCGCGGGCGGATTGGTGGTGGACTACCTTGTGCGTGGACGCTATCGGGTTGAGCCCAAGAACCCAATTGTTGTCAGTCCTGAACACCTCGATGCACTTCTGAATCCGATGCCACAACCCGGTCTGCAGCCGCAGTCCCTCACATATCCGACGTTGCAGTCTTCAGACGGGAATGGCATGCCTAGTCCTGCGGAATCCATGATGAGGCATCATATTCCGGTAGCCCCGCTGGTCCCGTAGTGGTGGCGAATTATCGATGAATGATGGATAGCGCTCTAGGCAGTCGCCCGATACGAAGGATAAGATCGGTATCTATGAGCACTCCGAAACCACAAAGCTTCAGCAAACACGCCAGCATTGATCCGTCGTTTCACGTTGTTACATTCGCTGCCTTGCTCTTCAATTTTGTCGCCGGAATCGTCTTTCTGGTGATGAGCTTTCACACGCAGTTGCTCTTGGGTTTGTGGATCGTCGTTCTATCCGTTGCGTTGTTCCTCATCTTCTGGAAAGTGCGCGCCTACCCGCTTAAAGTGCAGGATCGCATCATTCGTCTTGAAGAGCGCGTACGCCTTTCTGTCCTGCTACCCGAACCTTTGCAAAAGCGCATACACGAACTTACAGAGGATCAGTTGATCGGGCTGCGCTTCGCGTCCGATGATGAACTTCCTGAACTCGTCCAGTTAACTCTTGAAAAACAACTGACTCGCAGGCAGATTAAGGAGCGCATCCAGAGTTGGCGTCCAGATCACTACCGCATATAAGCGTTGTGCAGTTTCCTAATAGCTATACGCAATGAAAAAGGCCGCTAAATCTGGCGGCCTTTCTCACGCTAGCGCGGTCTCCCACTGCGTGTGGCCGTTTCTGGCCATCATTCCAGGTGGCCTTTTCTTGAACCTAGCACTCGCGGAAACACCCGGAACTCTTCGAGCTGTGGATGACTGCGGTTTCGTGGAGGGCGAAGAAATGGGGTAATTTTCGCTACATAGGGGAGGGGAGGGTCGTGTTTTATCCTGTAAGTTATTCATTCCATATCTGGTTATGCAAAATAAAGGTGTCGTTATGGGACGATTTACCGTGCTTTTGTGCATGTTTTGAACGCTTCTTGCGAGCAAAATCTGTGCCGATCGGGTGGGTGTGGGTGGTCATGGTTTGAGTGTGCCTGATTGGTGGGTAATTTTGCGCAGGGTGATATCGGGGGGTTGGAGGCTCAGGACGTTGCCGAAGGGGTCGTTGACTGGGTACGTTGAACCGGGCTACGTTGCAGGCTACTTTTTGTGTCGCAGGGGTGGTCGTTAGTGTCCTGAGTCGGAGGTTCGATGCAGCGGTCAAGGGATGCGGCAAGGCTTAGGTCGCTGAAAAGCAGATCCTTCACTGTGTTCAGGATGACAAAACATACGAGACAAACATTAGATTCGGGACACTAGAGCGATTTCAGAGTACATGCAGCCGTTTGTGGCTGTCATTCAAGGTGGGTTTTTCTTGAAGGAAAAAGCCACTCAGCGTTCAGGTTTCGGGATACGGCAACTGTGGAACCGCTGTAGCGCTGGGCAATGAAAAAGGCCGCTAAATCTGGCGGCCTTCCTCGGGCTTAGTCAATTTACTTCTTATCCAGCCACTCCTCGTAGGGCCCCTTGTGGTCCTCGATCTTGCCGTGCTCGAAGTTCCACAATCGCGTGCCCACTTCTTCAAGCAGATCCTGGTCGTGCGTAACAAGAAATACTGTCCCCTCATAACGCTGCAGAGCGATATTCAGTGCATTGATCGACTCAAGATCGAGATGGTTCGTGGGCTCGTCGAGGATAAGAATATTCGGCTTCAGCAGCATCAACCGACAAAAGAGCAAACGCGCCGTTTCTCCGCCTGAGAGCGCCTTGGTTGGCTTCAATCCCTCTTCGCCGCTGAACAGCATCTGCCCCAGCAATCCGCGAATCTCCTCGCGTGTCACCTTCGGGTCATACTGATGGAGCCAATCTGAAACGGTCATGCCGTGCTGAATGATCCCTGAAACATCCTGCGGAAAATACCCGATGTGCGCCTCGTGTCCCCACTTGACATTGCCTGCATCCAGCACGAAATCCTTGTCACCTTCGCCTGGAACGTTCGCCAGCAGCGACTTAAGCATGGTCGTTTTGCCCACGCCGTTGCGTCCCATCAGGCAGACCTTCTCGCCGCGCATCACCGCGCCACTGAAGCCCTCGATAACTACCTGATCGCTGTACGTTTTGCGGACGCCCTCAAACTCCAGAGTGTGCTTGCCGCTCGGACGCAACTGATCAAACTTGATAAACGGTCGCTGAATGTTTGACCGCGAAAGCTCAGCCGATTGCAGTCGCTCTACTTCTTTTTTACGGCTCGTCACCTGCGTCGAACGCGTACCGGCAGCAAATCGCGCAATGAACTCATTCAATTGCGCTACCTTCTTCTCGCGTTGCTCGTTCTGTGCCTCCAGCTGCGAACGAATCTGCGTCTTCGCCACCACCATATCGTCATAGCCGCCGGTGTAGGTGATGATCGTCTGGTAGTCGATATCAGCGGTGTGCGTCGTCACGCCGTTCAGAAAATGCCGATCGTGCGAAATCGTGATGACGGTCCCCTGAAACCCATTCAGGAACTCTCTAAGCCAGTGAATCGACTCCAGATCAAGATGGTTTGTAGGCTCGTCCAGCATCAGAGCTTCAGGTTTGCCAAACAGTGCCTGTGCCAGCAGTACACGCACCTTCTGACCACCCTGCAACTCACTCATCTTGCGTTCATGTAGTTCATCGGGAATATCGAGCCCCTGCAGCAGCACTGCCGCGTCGCTTTCGGCCGTGTAGCCGTCTTCGTCGCCAACCACGCCTTCAAGTTCTCCCAGTCGCATCCCGTCTTCATCTGTCAGTTCGGCCTTTTCGTAGATGCGATCACGCTCTTCAAGCGCTGCCCACAGCGGTCCATTGCCCATGATCACTGTGTCGATCACACGGTAAGCGTCAAATGCGAACTGATCCTGGCGCAGAATTCCGAGCTTGCGCGGACGCACCACAGACCCCTTCTGCGGTTCAAGTTCGCCAGTCAGGATTTTCATGAAGGTAGATTTGCCTGCGCCATTCGGCCCTGTAAGGCCGTACCGCCGCCCGGGCGTAAAGCTAACGCTCACGTCTTCGAAAAGAACCTTTGAGCCGTAGCGCATCGTCACATTGCTGACACTGATCATGTACTGTTTTTCCGTTTTTCATCGGCAAGTTTAACCACACTGCGGCGTTGCCGCGGTGGGCTCTCAAGCCAAAAATTTGTCACACGAGTGGGGCCGCCTAAAGCTAACTGTCCCAGAGAATTCCGCATCTATAGTTTCTCACATTAGTTCCTGACGACAAATTCCGCACCCTCATCCCATCTGCCATTTCATAAGCGGATATACTGATCCCATGTTGCGCTGGATCACAATTGTGGTCATCATCCTCGCTCTCGCGACGCTGATTCAACCCTGCGGCAGCGCCAACACGCATCAATACCAGTGCTGTGCGCCCTCTCAATCAGTCTCTGTCCCGGATTGTTGCCAGAGTGTCGCACCAAATCCAGCGACGGCCCCAGTTTCCGGCCGTCCATTCTGTGTGACTGCTGAGGGCACCTCGCTGGCCGCTGTCGCGCCACCGCACCAGTCGAAAGTCCTGGCTTCCGGATTGAGAACAGCCAGCGCTCCGGTGCGCCCACCCGCGACAATCCTGAGAACCTGATCCTCGAACAACGCCAGTTCTTTTGAGCGGTGCCTTAGGGCGCAGGCTCGTGTGCGCATTCGAAAGCTGCTCCCCCGGCAGGAGGATCGATGTTTCCCCGCGTAGTTATTCCTATTCTTTTTGCACTCATATCCGTATCTATTGAAGCCCAGACGAATATGCCTCCCGATACGAAAGCGGAGGGTCAGACAAGCATGTCCATGAAGATGAATATGGGAGACCCAACCAGCACACTCACCGAAAACGTCCTGCGCCACACGACTTCCGGCACGAGCCTGGAACCGAACTCCACCAACCCTCCAATGCTCATGAAGATGCGTGGCAACTGGATGCTCATGCTTCACGGCCAGGCTGCCATCGTTGAACAGCAGCAAACGGGCCCACGCGGGCACGACAAGCTATTTTCCGCCAACTGGATTATGCCGATGGCGATGCACACAGACGCACACGGCCAACTGACTCTACGCACAATGTTCAGCCTGGAGCCAGCAACGATCTCTGGTCGCTACTATCCGGAACTCTTCCAGCAAGGCGAAACCGCCTTTGGTAAGCCCATCGTCGACGGCCAGCACCCCCACAACTTCTTCATGGAAATCGCCGCTCTCTACGACTTCAGAGTTGGTGAGCAGTCCCTGCTCTCCATCTATGCCGCGCTGGTCGGCGACCCAGCACTCGGCCCGGTCGCCTTCCCCCATCGTGCCTCAGCAGCGGAAGATCCACTAGCCCCGCTGGGTCATCATCTCCAGGATTCAACCCATATCGCCGACGACGTATTAACCGGCGGTCTCACATGGCATAAAGTACATTTGGAAGCATCAGGCTTTCACGGCCGTGAACCTGACGAGAATCGCTGGCACATCGAAGTTGGTGGCCTGGACTCCTGGTCTACACGTCTGGCCATTGCCGCGACTAAAGACTGGACAGCGCAATATTCCGTCGGTCATCTGCACTCGCCGGAAGCACAACATCCCGATGAGGACGTGCTACGCCAGACAGCATCCGTCGCCTATCATCACTCCTGGCAGTCGGCTACTTTGGACGCGCTCGCCCTCTGGGGACGCAATCACACCATCGGAACTCCGACGAACAGCAATGGTTACCTCTTCGAGGCCACTTCCCACATTCACAGCCGTGACTCGATTTGGACCCGCCTAGAAAATGTAGACCGCACAACCGACTTGCTCGGCGCGTCCGCTCCGTCTGAAGAGTCCGTCATCGGACGTGTGCAAGCCTACACGGCTGGCTATGCCCACCGCCTGTACGGCAATGGCTGGAGTACTGGCGAACTGGGCGCGCAAATTACCTCGTACACCACGCCAGCCGCACTGCGTCTCGAGTACGGCGACCACCCATTTGGTGTGGCCGCTGTACTCAACATTCATCTCGGCAAGTAATTCAGCGAAAGCCTCCACATCAGTCGCGAGGCCTCTGTTTTTGCTGGGCTAGTACGACCTCCAGATTGACGGCAAAAAAATCATGTCCGAAAACAGTCGGATGGTGAGTGTCCCAGAACAAGGTGTGGTCGGGATCGCTGCATACGGTCGTGGTCAAACAGGGATTGGTGATGTCCGTAAATCCAAAGTGTGTCGGATCTGCCTTGACGGAGTTAATCAGACGAAAGACGTCCAGTCGCAGAATATGAATACCTTCTAGAAACTGCTCAAATGCAAGCAAGTCGTTCAGTGACTTATTGGCAGCCACCACAGCCCTGTGATCAAAATCCGCGTTCGCCTGGCCTGCGGGCAGCAGACCCACATCGAAGAGATTCGGGATGACAAAATGTTTCGCGCCGGCGCGTCGTAACAGTAACTCGCTCTCGGCAAGGGCAAGTGCTATCTGAAAACCCAACGCCTCAGGAGACCCGCCCGTCGCATCGAGAATGTCATTGCCGCCACCCTCCAGGATGTAAAGGGCTTTAGGATCAGCCTTGCCGCCATTCTGACTTAGATACAGCTCAACCTGCTGTGGCACGCTTGGAATTGTTCCGCCAGGAATAGCCTGAGGGGCAGTAGCAAATGCTCCGCCGAATGCATAATCTGTTCCGCCAGCAAGCGAGGGTTTCATAGGGAGTCCGAGGCTTCCCGCAACGCGTTCTATCCAGATCGGACCATTTGAAAAGCGGCCGTTGTAATACGGAAACGGTGGTTCAGCGCCTGCCGTCGCCAGAAAGATGTTACCGACATCGCAGTAACTGTCGCCGAAGACATAGATGTTGTCATAGCTAATAGTTGCAGCCGAGGCAAGTTCACTCATCAGGCCGATTGAAGTGAAAATCGCCAGAAACCAGAGAGTTTTTCGCATAGAATTCCCCCTGTTGATTTTCTCTAAAGCATCTTGCATTCAGAGTGGGAGGATGCTAGCTACTATGCCAGTTACTGTCAACAGATTTGTTATAGGGAAATGAAAGCGGAGATATATCTAACCCCAGATTGCAGTGACCAAATAATTCGTAACAAACGCCGCGCCATATGCCAGCACCAGCATGTAGATAAACTGCACCGCAGGCCACTTCCAGCTATTCGTCTCGCGGCGCACCACGGCAATGGTCGATGTGCACTGGAGGGCAAAGGCAAAGAACACCATGAGGGCCACGGCTCCGCCCAGCGGCAGATCATGGTGCAATGCAGTTTGGAGGCTAAGAGTCTGCGTCTCCGGATCGGCTCCGTAGAGTGTGCCCATAGTGCCCACCATCACTTCGCGCGCCAACACGCTCGTGAGCAGCCCGATACCGATCTTCCAATTGAACCCCAGCGGTGCGATTGCCGGTTCGACAAAGTGGCCAAGTCGCCCAATCACGCTCGACTCAAGCTCCGGACGATGCCCGGCATGCACCGGCAGATTCGCCAGTACCCAGAGCGCCAAAGTCACGCAGAGAATCACTGTTCCGGCCTGTCCAACAAAGACCCTGCCTCTGTCCATCAGCCTTAAGCCCAGCGAACGCAGCGTAGGCATCCGGTACTGTGGCAGTTCGAGAATGAAGGGGGTCTCACTCGATTTGAGAATCGAACTTTTCAACAGCCTCGCTGTCACCAGCGCTGCCAGAAATCCGATCAGATAAAGGCTCAGCATCACGACCGTCTTCAATCCGATCAATCCGCCTGCGAACGCGATGTTGGGAATAAACGCCGCAATCAGTAGCATATACACTGGCAACCGCGCTGAGCATGTCATAAAGGGAGTTACAAGGATCGTCGCCAACCGGTCGCGCTTGTTCTCAATCGTCCGCGTCGCCATAATCGCGGGTACGGCACAGGCATAGGCCGAAAGCAGTGGAATGAACGCCTTCCCATTCAGCCCGATCGATCTCATCACGCGGTCCGCGATCAGCGCTGCGCGCGCCAGATAGCCCGTGTCCTCAAGAATGCCGATAAATAAAAACAGCAGGAGAATCTGCGGCAGAAACACGAGCACGGAAGTTACGCCCTTCCACGCCCCATCCAACACCAGCGAACGGATCCATCCATCGGGCAGAAATCCAGTAACGAACGTGCCCAGCTTGGCCAGCAGATTACCCAGCCCATCGCTTAAAGGCTGGCCAATCGAAAACACAACTTCAAAGACACCAAACACCACGGCCAGAAAGAGCAGTGGGCCCCAAACCTTGTGAAGCAGGACGGAATCGACCCGTTGCGTCGCCCTGGCTGAGAGCGGCGCGCGATAGCCAGTCTTCGAACTCACCTGAGCGGCCCAACGATGCGTACTCATCGCATTGCCCAGCACGGGCAGCATCAGCTTCGGTAGTTCCGCCTTGTTGCCTTGTCGGTTGAGGAAAAGCTGAATCGCCTCCAGCCCTGTCCCTTTGCTGCCACTGATCAGGGCGACCGGAGCGCCAAGTTCCTTCGCCATCAGCAGGGGATCGACAACCCCACCACGCGTCTCCATCAGGTCGCTCATGTTGAGCAGAACCATCGTCGGTAGACCCAACGCCAGCACCGGAGCTGCCAGCATCAGCTGTCGTGTCAGATGTAAAGAATCAAGGACCAGCAACACCGCATCCGGCTTCGGCGTTCCCGGCATCTTACCGGTAAGTACCTCGACCGAAACCCGCGCATCTTCCGAATATGGGTCAAGCGAATACAGTCCTGGCAGGTCGATCAACGTCAGGTCGTCGCGGCCAATTCCGGCCATTCTGCCCATGCGCTGCTCTACCGTGACGCCAGGATAGTTGGCCACCTTCTGACGCAACCCCGTCAGCCGATTAAACAAAGTGGATTTTCCAGAATTGGGCGGCCCTATCAGAGCTATCGCGCGCAGGTCTCCGGCAGATTTTGTACCCGGGAGAGCAACAGGAGGCTCAAACGCCGGGGGTGCGCAGCACTCGCTCATCGAACGGCCTCAGCCAGCTCTGTTTCCACTTCGAGTTGCCCCTCTCGAACAGTTTGCGAAGCGGACTCTGCTGCGTGAATTGTCTCAGGCGACGGCAACCTGACTCGAATAGCCTTAGCAGTTTCCCGGCGCAGCGCAATCTCGATTCCATCTACGGAATAAACTGTTGGATCGCCAACGGGCGCACGATGGACCACTTTTACCCTGGCATCAGGCACAAAGCCCATATACATCAAGTGATTTTCGACGCCAGGGGGCAAATCAAGTGCCACAAGCACTCCGCTTTCGCCCACTCCGAGATCGCTTAAGACTCGCAACCGCACTCCAGAATTTCGCCCCAAGTCACGAAAGAAGGGGGAGAACTGCGACCAGATCAGTCGTACTTCAGTATACGACTCATTCGGTCTGGTTTGCAAAGAGAGCTCTTGTTGCGAGCTCTCTATAGAATCCCGCCAGCGAAGCCGGGTTTCGGCCTCGCTCGCTTCATGGGATACCGCTCTCCGTTGTGGGTTGGTAAATTCATACTAGAGGTCGCCCCGGTCAGAGGCACTTCCCCATGCAGGGAAATCATCTACAACTTCCTTGCAATTACTCCCCGGAGCCTGCACGGCCACAGTCGTATCCATTATCGAAATCTATGGAGTAAATTGCTGCTATGGACTTCGCAGCTTTCAAAGCCTCGGGGCAATTGGACACCCCGCCTGCCGGGCTCTCTGCGCCGCTGGAAGCCCTCTGGTGGGACGCGAAAGGGAATTGGTCCTACGCCCACGGGCTCGTCGACGAACTCGAAACTCCCGAAGCGATGGCCGTTCATGCCTATCTGCACCGCAAAGAAGGTGAACAGTCGAACGCCGACTACTGGTATCGCCTTGCAGGACGAACCTATCATCGACGCGACTTAGCGGAAGAATGGGCAGTTCTGGTCGAGGGCTTGCTAGCTCGTCATGTATGAGCCGATCGGAACCTTCGGTTGCGAATGCCGACGCACCCGCAGATTGTCCAGCGCATAGACGATATACCGAGGTTCGAAATGCGGTAGTTCACCCATAAACCGGCACGTGGCGACTACCTGATCGATGATGAATCTGGCCTGGTACGCTGCAAGCTCGAGTCCCTTTTCTACCCTTAATTTGTGAACTATCGAGTCGAACACATCCCCTCGCAACTCCAATCCCTGCCGCGCGGACTCCTTCTCAAAAATCTTCCAGAAAAGCTCGATTGTTGGCCCTCCAACCTCGATCTTGTACGGCAACCGGCGCAGGAAGGCGGCATCCATGAGCTCTTCAGGTTCGAGATTAGTGGAGAAGATCACCAATTCCTCAAACGGAATAGTGAAGGATTTGCCCGTATGCAGTTTCAGATAATCAACTCGGCTTTCCAGGGGCACAATCCAGCGATTCAGCAGGCTCGCCGGACTGACCGCCTGGCGGCCAAAGTCATCGATCACAAAGCAACCGCCCAAAGCTTTTACGTGCAGAGGCGCCTCGTAGAAATTCGCAGAGGGATCGTATCGGAGGTCCAGCATCTCCAGCGTTAGTTCACCGCCGGTTACAATAAACGGGCGCCGGCAAGGTACCCAGCGTGCATCGTATTCCTCACGACGCACGAACGACTGGTCTCCTTCCACTTCGGGGTAAGTTGGATTGAGCGGGATATGAAGGCTGGCGTCGTAAATACGTATGACCTGGCCCTCGACGGTGATCGCATAAGGCACATAGATCACGTCATCAAATACACTGGCAAAGCTTAGCGCGACAGAAGTTTTGCCGTTGCCCGGAGGGCCGTAAAGAAGCATGGCCCGGCCTGAGTTTAGAGCAGGTCCGCTTTGTTCAATAATCCTGTCATCAAAAGTCAGCGGGCCGAATGCCTTCCGTATTCGTTCAAACGTAACCAGCTCGTTTGTAATTTTTTGAAGATTCACCTGAGCACAAAATTCGTCGAGGGTAACCGGCGCCGGACCGGCGTATCGTTGCTGATTCAGCGCATCGATTACCCACCGCCGCCCGCCTTCGGTAAACGTATAAGCCATATCGAGCGGACTGCCCGATTCGCGCGCGCCGAGGGTTCGCAGCAGTTGGCGATCTATGGCCATCTGCACCAGGTCGAGCGTGAGGGTGTAGGGAAATTTGATAGCGTCGATGAACTGACGCATGGTCTCCAGATGCTGGACGTAGATCACCTTCATCAGAATGCCAAGCAGATCAGCCCCGTCGATTCCAGTCGCTGCAATATTCGCGGGTTCCGCGGGCATGCGATGAAGGAATTGATCGAGGACATCGCGAGCGATGGCGCCATTGGCCACAAGATGGTCTCCCAGCCGTCCCCCTGCGTCAGCCTGAAGAGCAAGTGCTGCTGCGACCTGCTCGGCCGTAACCATCTTGCCTTGAATCAGCAAATCGCCTAATCGCATCCGTTCTTTGATATCACCCTCCCGTAGAAACACATCCGCCACAGATCTGCGGACCCGATTCAGTATCTACTACCGATATGATGGATGGAAATTGGAAAAAGTTTCGGAAGTGCTTAATAGATAAAGGGTTGCGAGAAAGATCGCCAGCTTTCAATACGTTATCGAGATAGAGCCGGCCGATCATCCCAATCGCACCAGTTCCCGAGCCTCTTGCTTTGGCCCGAGAATCGAGATCCGCGGGAGCTTCCCTCGCACCATCGCTACCTCATCGCAGCGATGCAGTCGGGGGCAACTCTGGCAGTCCTTAAAAACCTTGTCCGGTAGATCTGCCTTGTCCTCGACCGTTCGAAAACCATACTTGAAAAAGAAATCAGGAATCCGCGTAAACAGGCACACAGACTGAATGCCGTGCTCCTCCGCTTCATCGATGAGGGCATTAAGCAGACGGCCGCCTGCGCCCTGACCCTTCGCTCCCGGAGACACCACAATCGACCGAACCTCAGCCAAGTGTGGTCCATAGAGATGCAACGCGCCGCAGCCGAGGAAAATACCGGTGTCTGACTCAGCTATGGTGAAATCGCGAATGTTTTCGCATATCTCCGCGAATTGCCTCTTCAGCAGAGTGCCGTCGCCGCTCAGACTATTTACCAGCTCGAAGATATTCGAGGCATCCGGAAGGCGCGCCTTACGCACCAGCATGAACTGCCTCCAGCCCGCGCGAATTTAGTAAATCTCGAATTTGCTCTTCTGCTTCCGCAAGTGCTTCGCGGGTGCGAACCCGAGCCGTTCCGCCGATCACATCGTGGCAATCGAGCGTAGCTTCCAATGTCACTGCATCGTAGAAATCCGCGTCGAACTCGTCGCCAAATTGGCGCAGCTCTTCGAGAGTGAGTCCACCCAGTTCCACCTTCTTGTCGATGGCAAATCGCACTGCGTTGCCGATCTTCTCATGCGCCTTGCGAAAGGGAACACCCTTGTGCACAAGATACGTCGCCGCCGCCATCGCATTCAAGAAGCCGTTCTCTGCAGCCTGCTGCATACGCCCGGCGTTGAACTCAAGCACCGCACTAAATCGCGCCAGCAACCCTAACATCTGCGCTACTCCGCGCACTGCAAACACCGGTTCCTGAGTTTCCTGCATGTCCTTATTGTAAGCGAGAGGCAACCCCTTCAACTGCAAGGTAACCGCATCCGCGGCTCCGTGAATTCGTCCAACCTTTGCGCGCACTAACTCCGTCAAATCTGGATTCTTCTTCTGAGGCATCGCACTCGATCCTGTGGAAAATGCCTCCGGCAACTGAACGAATCCAAACTCAGCTGTTGCGAAAAGGGTGATTTCTTCAGCAAAGCGGCTCGCATGAAGACCGACGAACGTCAATGCCTGCAAGTACTCCAGCACAAAGTCGCGATCGCTCGTCGCGTCCATGCTGTTGGCCGTCGGGGCAGTAAAGCCAAGCTCCCTTGCCGCAACCCAACGGTCGAGCTTCAATGTCGCTCCGGCTACAGCTCCTGAGCCAAGGGGACAATAATTCAATCGCGCTGCACAATCCTGCAACCGGCTTACGTCACGCAGCAACATCTGCACATACGCGAGCAGCCAATGAGCGACCAGCACAGGCTCTGCGCGCTGTAGGTGCGTATAACTCGGCATCACCGCATCGCCGGCCTTCTTGGCCTTTTCAACCAACGCCAGTGCCCATGCGCCAAGCGCATTCACCGTAAGCGCAAGCTGCTTGCGAACGTACAATCGCAGATCGGTAGCAATCTGTTCGTTACGGCTGCGCCCTGTATGCAGTTTCAGCGCCAGCGGTCCTAGCCGCTCAGTCAACGCCAGCTCTACGTAATGATGAATGTCTTCGGCCACGGCGTGATCGCGTACCTGCGCGGCACCCTCATCTGATGAGTGATCGCGCGCAACTGAGTCTAGCGCCGCTCGCAAGTCTATTAACTCAGAGTTACTAATGATTCCCGCGGCTGCGAGCGTCGAAGCATGTGCCTTGCTGGCAGCCACCTCTTCATTGAGGAGCTGCCAGTCAAACACAATGGATCGTTGCCAGGATTCGAACTCCGCATCGAGAGGCTCTCGAAAGCGGCCCGACCACATCTTGGCGGATTGATTCTGATTAGTCATGAGCGCTCGAAATTGTAGATGGATTGTGTTTGCTAAAGGCTTCTACTGGACATTGAATGTCTCTGTTTTCGTCGTAGGGGTACCAGTGCAATTCTCTTTCGCGAGGATCGAGTAGGTCTACTTCAGTGATGTTTGTCGGCGCGAACTCCAGACCGGAATCGTGATTGGCCCTGTTCCAGAAATCCATTGCGGTCATGAACATCCCGTCTTGGGCAAAAAAGAGAAACTTCCAAGGTCCTACAACTGCCTCCTGATTACCTGATTGCCAACTGTAGTGGAAGCCGAGGCCCTTTATTCGGCCAAATCGAAGCTCTCTTAAATGCTTGCGATTAGCCAACTGCGAGAAGGAATCGGAAGGTTTCAAAATGAAATAGCTCTCATACTCAACTGATCCCAACCATTCGCCTGCCCTTGGTTTCGATTGCGTGTCAGGCGTAATTTGAATGATTCGAAGCGCACCGACCTGATCACCTTTGCGAATCAGCAGGAATTTTCCAAGCGGTAGGTTGACTCCACTGGCATGAAAGCAGAATCCTGCTGCGCCAGCGGCCGTTTGAACTGATTGACCGGTGGATTGTGAAGTTGCAGTTACAGCAAGCCATAGAAATAGGTAGAGAAAGCGGCCTGACCACATCTCCATGGATTGATGTTCGTTGAACATTGTTTAAGCGTACCTCAGGCTATTCCTTCTCTTTGCCGCTGTTGAGCCGGGGCATTTCGCTGCCTCTGCTGAGGGTGAGGAGACCGGTTCTGGCGTAGGTGAAGAGCTTCTCGCGTGTGTCGGCGATGTCGAGGTTGCGCATGGTGAGTTGGCCGATGCGGTCGCGTGGGGAGAAGGTGGATTCGGTCTTCTCCATACTGAGGCGCTCGGGATGAAAGGTGAGGTTGGGCGATTCGGTGTTGAGAATGGAGTAGTCATTGCCACGCCGCAGCTCCACGGTGACCTCGCCAGTAATGGGTTTAGCGACCCAGCGCTGGGCGGACTCACGGAGCATGATGGCCTGGGAGTCGAACCAGCGTCCCTGGTAGAGCAGACGGCCAAGTTTGCGGCCATTGTCGCGGTACTGCTCGATGGTGTCCTCGTTGTGAATGCCGGTGATGAGGCGTTCGTAGGCGATGAAGAGCAGGGCGAGGCCGGGCGCCTCGTAGATGCCGCGGGATTTGGCTTCGATAATGCGGTTTTCGATCTGGTCGGACATGCCGAGGCCGTGGCGGCCGCCGATGCTGTTGGCTTCGAGCATCAGCTCGACGATATCGGGATACTCCTTGCCGTTGAGTGCGGCAGGAATGCCCTCATGGAAGCGGACAGTGACTTGCTCGGCGGGGACGGGCACGTCTTCACGCCAGAAGGGAACCCCCATGATGGGCTCGACGATTTTGATGGATGTCGAGAGATGCTCCAGGTCTTTTGCTTCGTGAGTCGCGCCGAGAATGTTGGAGTCGGTGGAATAGGCCTTTTCGGCAGACATCTTGTAGGCAAAGCCCGAGCGTTGCATGAACGCAGACATCTCGGCGCGGCCACCGAGCTCGTCAATGAAAGCGGTGTCGAGCCAGGGCTTGTAGACTTTGAGTTCGGGATTGACGAGCAGGCCGTAGCGATAGAAGCGCTCAATATCATTACCCTTAAAGGTAGAGCCGTCGCCCCAGATGTCGACGTTGTCTTCCTTCATTGCGGCGACCAGCATTGTGCCGGTCACGGCGCGGCCGAGGGGAGTGGTATTGAAATAGGTGACGCCGGCGGTACTGATATGGAAGGCGCCAGCCTGTAGCGCGGCGACGGCTTCGCGAACGAGCGCATCACGGCAGTCAACCAGGCGAGCCTTTTCTGCGCCGTATTCGAGGGCTTTGCGTGGAATCTCGTTGTAATCGGCTTCATCGGGTTGGCCGAGATTGGCCGTGTAAGCATAGGGGATAGCTCCCTTTTGCTTCATCCAGTGCAGCGCGGCTGATGTGTCGAGTCCGCCGGAGAAGGCAATGCCGACCTTCTGGCCGAGGGGCAGGGATTCGAGAATGACGGACATGCTTTGGAACCTCGGAGCGTCTAGTTACCGGCTAGATGCAAATCGTTGTGGAGGCGTTGAGGCCTGCTGTTAATGCTCAGATGCTGTCGTGGATGAGGTAAGCAATGTGCGTCAATGCGCTAGGCGAAGCTCCCCACATTGGACAGGCCGCCCAGCAACAACAGCAGCAGCGATTTCTGCGCATGCATTCGATTTTCGGCCTGATCGAAGACAATCGACTGCGGTCCATCGAGCACTGCATCGGTCACTTCAGCATTGCGGCGTGCAGGCAGACAGTGCATAAACACTGCATGACTGGCGGCTTTCGACATCAGAGCCTCATTCACCTGAAACGGACGAAATATCGGCGCGCGCTTGGTCGATTCGTGCTCAAAGCCCATGCTCACGCACACGTCGGTGTACACAGCATCGGCGTTCTCTACTCCAGCCTGCGGATCCTGGGTTAAGCGGATCTCGCTTCCATTCGCTTCAGCCTTTTCGCGTGCAAGCGTGACGATTTCAATGTCCGGCGAGTATCCGCGAGGCGTCGCGACGGTAACATTGGCACCCAGCTGCGCACCTGTCAGCATCAGCGAGTGACATACGTTGTTGCCATCCCCGACGTAGGTGAAGTTCATTCCGCGTACCGAACCGAAATGTTCCTGGAGCGTTAGAAAGTCTCCCAGCGCCTGGCATGGATGCTCAAAATCAGAGAGTGCGTTCACTACCGGGACGCGTGAGTTAGCAGCCATCTCGGTAATCGTGTCATGCGCGTATGTGCGCAGGACAATCACATCTACCCAGCGCTCAACATTGCGTGCGATATCGGCAATCGACTCCCGTTCGCCTAAAGGAGAATTCGTCTGGTCGAAAAAGATAGCATTGCCACCCAGCGTGTTGATGCCCGTCTCAAAACTTAGTCGCGTACGCAGGCTGGCCTTTTCAAACATCAAGACCATTTGCCTGGCGTCAAGCGCGTGGCGATATTCGCGCGGATTGCGCTTAACGTCGTGAGCAAGCTTGAGGATCGCCCGTACTTCGCCACTCGACAAATCATTGATGGAGCAGAGATCTTCGCCCGCCAATCGTGCGGCGGCTGCAAGAACGTCTGGATCCTCTTGTACCGGAACCGCAGCCGTCTGCTGTTCCTCGATTACTTTAACCACGTGCGTGTCCTCCCGCATGACCACCACTAATCGCATGATTATGCGCGTGTTCTGTAAAGATTTCGTCAAGAGCCGCAATTGCTTCGTCGATTTGTTGCTTCTGAACGATGTACGGCGGCAGAAAACGCAGCACACTGTCGCTGGTGCAATTGATCAGAATCTTCCGCTTCAACATTTCCTGCACAGTCAGCTTTCCCAGATCGGCCGAATCCAATTCAGCTGCTACCATCAAGCCTTTTCCGCGAACATCGACGATGGCATCGTGCGTCTTCGCGAGTTCTCTAAGCCTTGCCTGGAAGTAGTCTCCGACTTCGACGACGTGATTAAGCAGGCCTTCGAGTTCGATTGTGTCAATTACCGCAATCGCTACAGCGCAGGCCAGCGGACCGCCGCCAAAGGTCGTCCCGTGCATACCCGGATGAATGGCCCGCGCAACCTCTTCCGTACAAAGCAGCGCACCCAGCGGAATGCCTCCTGCAAGTGGCTTGGCCAGCGTAGTGATGTCGGGTCTGATGCCGTAGTGCTGATAGCCGCACCACTTGCCTGTTCTTCCCATGCCTGCCTGTATCTCATCCACGACCAGCAATGCGCCTGTTGACTCAGTCATTTCGCGAGCGGCGCTAAAGAATTCCTGCGTGAGTGGACGAATCCCACCCTCGCCTTGAATCGACTCAACGAGAATCGCACATACTTCATTGGAAAACTTCGCGCGCAAATCGGCCACATCGTTGAAGCGAACAAACTCTACGCCAGGCACCACCGGGCCGAATGGCTCACGATACTTCGCCTTGTAAGTCGTCGAGATAGAGCCATAAGTGCGACCATGAAAGCTCTGATCGAGCGCAAGAAACTTCGTTCCGATCTCCTTGCCTTCCGACCGGAGCAGACCCGCGTGCGCCCGCGCCAGCTTCATCGCGCCTTCCCAAACTTCTGCACCTGTACTCGCAAAAAATGCGCGATCCATGCCGCTGCGTTCCGTCAAGCGCAGCGCAAGCTCTGCCTGTCCATCGTGAAAGAAGAGATTCGAAGTGTGAAGGAGCGCCTTGCTCTGGCGCACAATCGCTTCTTCAATCGCCGGATGGCCGTAGCCCAGCGCATTGACGCCGATCCCACTCAGTAAATCAAGGTAGCGATCGCCATTTTCATCAATAAGGTATACGCCCTCGCCACGCTCAAAGAGCAGGGGATTGCGATCATAAGTCGGCAGCAAAAGTCGCGCCTCTGCTGCACGAATCGCTTCCAGTTTCATCGGATTCTCCTCCAATCAGATCTTTCGTCAGGCTTCACCTAGGCCACCATCACTTCGGTGCCTTCGGCCACACGCGATGTACATAGGGCGGGCAGTACCTTCGCAGCTTCCGCCGGCAGGATGCGTACTCGTTTTACGCCATGCAAGAGTGCCTCGCGGCACGCACTCAGCTTGGGCAACATTCCGCCGGAGATAACCGCGCTCTTAGCCATTTCTGCAATCTGATCGATACTCAGCCAGCGCATAACTTCGCCATTCGCTCCGCGAACCCCCGGCACGTCTGTCAAAAACACCAGCGCGTCAGCACGGCAGGCAGTAGCGCACGCCGCAGCCATCTCATCCGCGTTGATGTTGTAGTACTCTCCATCGAAACCGAGCGCCATGGAAGAAATCACCGGCACTCCATGCAACTGCCACACCGCTTCAATCCATCGCGGATCACTCGCTGCAATCTCGCCTACAAATCCTAGCTCAACATGCATGCGCTTTTTGCGCGCGCGGAACATCAACCCGTCTCCGCCCGATAGCCCCACAGCGGGCTGCCCCACTGAGCCAAACGCCGCTACAAGGCCTTTATTTACGCGCCCTGCAAGCACCATCAGGGCAACGTCGCGTGTCTCGGCATCGGTCACGCGCAGCCCGTCCACGAACTCACTCTTCTTGCCTATTTGGGCGAGCGTCTTGGTCAATTGAATTCCGCCGCCGTGCACTACGGCGACCTGGTTGCCATCCTGCACGAGTTCGGCGATTGCGCGTACGCATCCCTGCAGCAGCGTGGGGTTTTCCAGGCCTGCCCCGCCCAGCTTGATCACATACTTCATTCCAGACCCTCCGCTTCGCCCCAGTTCTCCATAACATTCAGGTTTTGGACAGCCTGCCCAGCCGCGCCCTTCAACAAGTTATCAAGACAACTTACAATCACCGCCCTGCGCCCATCCTTTGCAAGGTTGAATCCGATATCCGCATAGCAGGTTCGCACTGAATGCTGAATCTGCGGCAGCGTAGTCCCAAACAAACGCACCATTGGGCTCCCCTTGTAGAATGCCTTGTAACATGCTTCGATGGCAGCGCTCGTCTGTGATTCGCGAAACCGCACATAGATAGTCGATAGAATCCCTCGCGGAATCGGCAGCAAATGTGGAGTGAACGTCAACGAATCCGCTGGCACATCTAGTTGCTCAAGCAATTCCCCGGTATGTCGGTGCGTAAACACTCCATAAGCCGACAGGTTATCCGCTGCATGCATGAAATGCGTCTTTGCCGTCGGTGCCTTGCCGGCACCGCTGACACCGCTTTTGGCGTCGCAGACGATGCCGCACTCCACATCTACAAGCCCTGCGGCCAGCAGCGGCTTCAATGCCAGGATCACCGAAGTCGCATAGCAGCCCGGATTCGCCACCAGTCCAGCCTGCCGAATCTCTGCCCGATGCAGCTCAGGCATTCCGTATACCGCCTCCGCCTGCGTCGCCAGCGCGGTAGCTGAACCCTCATCCTCGAACGCATAAATCGCCCGGTTGGCAGTCCCCTCGAGCCGCCAGGCACCGCTTAAGTCGATAACTCGAAATCCGCGTTTTCGAGCCTCCGGCGCCGCTTCTCGCGACATTTCATGCGGTGTCGCCAGAAACAAAACATCCACACCGAGATCTTCGAGAAGTTCCCATGAAAACGGCTGTACTCGCAAGTCACCCGTCCCATGGCTATCAAGCAACTGCAGATGTATCTCTTTTAGCGGTACCCCGCCCCGAGCGTGATCCTCTGCGTCCACGCGCCCTGCAAATACAGGAGACTTCCCCTTCAACCGAGGATGGTGAACTAACAAACGCGCCAGCTCTGCGCCTGCATATCCAGTCACACCAACAACCGCTGTTTGTACTGTCTTGCTCATCCCGATGACTCTCAGCCTTCCAACATTTTCTGAAGCTTGTCCTGGACTTCCGCGGCCCGTCGTATATCGGGACAGATAACCAGCACCGTATCGTCTCCGGCGATGGTACCCACCACCTCGGGCCATTCCTCGTAATCCAGCGCTGCTGCCACAGGTTGTGCGCCGCCCATTACCGTGCCAATCACTACCTGGTTCATGGCCTGCCGGCTGCGCATGCCAAACGATTCAAGAACCGCAGCCACACCAGGAGGGCTGTCATCCTCTTTCTCAGCGGTACCGTTACCATTCCCGTTGGGCAGACCGTAGCCCGCAGGTCCTTTGAATAGATGGAGTTCATGCAGGTCGCGCGAGAGCGTCGCCTGCGTCACGGCAAATCCGCGACGGCGCAGCTTGCGCCGCAGCTCATCCTGGCTGTAAATCAACGAACTGCCCACCAGTTCGCGAATCGCATTGTGACGTTGAATCTTCATTCCGTGATCGCGCGTTATCAAGCTCGACTGTAACGGTGCATCAACCATGCGCCAACCGGCAAATCGAAAGCGCGGCCCCATTGCGAGGACCGCGCTTGCATAAATATACGGCAGTTTGTATAAATATGCAAAGGCCTTGTTCCTTTTTTTACCCTGTTGTAACCTGCGCTCGGCGCAAAACCATCCTATGCGGGCGCTCCACCCTGCGTCTCAAGTCCAATGCTGTATTTCCATTGTGGATTTTCGAATTCAAGAGGTCGTATAGTAACGTATGGATCGCTCTCGTCATCATTCTGATACTCGTACCGATCAGCCATACTGCAAGGCTCCCTCGCGTCTAGTCGATTCTGTCCCTTACGACTTTCCTTCATTGATCGACGCGCGTTTCGACCAGGACTCCTGCGGTGTCGGCTTCGTCGCACAGCTTTCCGGCGAGCCCTCTCACGCCATTCTGAATCATGCACTTACCGCGCTTGCACGCCTCGAGCATCGAGGCGCCGTCGCAGCAGACGGCAAGTCTAGCGACGGCGTCGGCGTGATGACGGCGATTCCTCGCGACCTGTTATTGCAGCCGCTGGGCATCGAACTCGACCGTGACAAGCCTCTCGGTGTCGCCGTTGTTTTTCTCGAGGGCGAGTCCCTCGATTCGCGCGCAGAGCTGGAATCGGCTTTCAAAGCGCAGCAGATTCACTTGCTTGCCTGGCGTCCGGTGCCGATCTGTCCGCAGATTCTGGGTACGATCGCCGCTTCGACCTTGCCGAATATCTG
>Ga0206896_1071_pt1 | contig 23156 bp, 24 predicted proteins | sample Alteio_BWOrgHeat_52_FD_152969 | JGI IMG/M metagenome (GOLD analysis project Ga0206896, IMG submission 152969) | Enriched cells from forest soil in Barre Woods Harvard Forest LTER site, Petersham, Massachusetts, United States -... | ecosystem: Environmental > Terrestrial > Soil > Temperate forest >... | reverse complement strand
ATAATCAGATCATGAAACTCAAGAGCTACCGCAGTCGTCTTTACCAATACTTCATGGTCGCCAATGGCAGGCGTTGGAATCTCCTTAAGCATTAAATGCTCAATACCGAACTGTTCTAGCTGTATCGTTTTCATTATTATACATTGTATAAACAAAGGCAATGTCCGAATACCTCATGTTAGAGGGCGTAAATGGACTCGATAACGGGTCGCTGGAAATGATCTTACTTGGTTGGGGGCCTGAAAATACCTTTCCCGTTTGTTAAATAGGAAAATAAGCTTGTTTGGATCCAATGCGTCCACCCTGGCGCACAATCCTTATAACACTCCACGTCCGGTGTAAGGCCTTCGTGTGTAAACTTTAACTCTGTCACGCCGTCATTCTCATTGAGATCAAATATTAATTTGGTGTTAGCCCATTCTTTTTTATCCGAGTACCAGGGCATATTGCAATCTGTAGTTAACCAAACAACCCTTTTGCCGGGGATTAGTTCCGCTACGGTAAAGTTGAAGTAAGAATCCCCACTCATCTTTACTATAAACGTATCATTTAGGTTTTTGGAACTTCCGGTAACGGTTACTCCCCACCACTCCGGTACGTTGCCAATCTTTTTGATCGCCTCGTTTGCGCTGATCTCCGCAGAGATACTGCTGGTAAAATCGTTCTTTTTCATTTGTTTTTTAACAAAAGTAGAACGATAGTAGCCTTATGTATTGTACGAATCGGAAGTCAGCTCGTATAATGCTTGGTGGCGAGCTCGTTTAGACTGTTTTGAAGGTCGGTTGGGGTGAAGCCGGTAAACCTCTTAAATGCCCTGAGGAAATGGGATTGGTCGTAGTAATAATGGTAAATATGGTCTTTAAAGCTTTGCGATTTTAGACCGGCTGAATACACCTGGTAAAATTGTTTGAACCGGACTATTTCGGAAAGGTTTTTGGGCCCTGTACCCAAATGTTCCGAAAATTTCCTATTAAGCCATCGCGAGCTGTAGCCGGTTTCCTTTTCAAGCTGTGCCACGCTAATCAGACCCTTGGAGTCGGCTATACGATTGATACAATAATCGTATATGGGGTCCGGATCGGCCTTTTCCAACCGTTTGATCAGAAAATTTTGCAGGAGCTGCAATTTCAGGTTTAAAGTGCTTGCCTCAGCAAGCTGCGACTGCAGTTTTTCTGCCCTGTTGCCGATCAGGCCTGCCATCTCCACTATTTGATTTTTGACCGCAGCGTACGACAAATGAAATAAACGATAGGCTCCAAGCGGATTGAATTCGATGATTATCGTGCCAGTCTGCGTATCTTCCTGCGGATCAAGCATTACGGGGGAGTCGATCAGTCCGGCTAAACTTAGCTCATTTTCACTTTGGATAAAGGGCTTGCCTGCAATATGGGCCACGATCCCGTTCCGGTAGGTAAGCGTTAATTTTAAATTTGCATTCGGGACGATCAGTTTTCTATCCAGGGCGGGAAGACGACCGCTGCTTTCGAACACATGCATCTTCGCAATGTATGGGCTTAAAAGCGGATGCGGTGTGACCGGAATGAATCGGAACGTTGTCATTTGCTTTGCAAAATATTAGGCTGCTTTAAAGATAAAGCTAATTTCCAGCCCTTTCTGCCCGTCAAAATGGCCCTGTTCGGCAGCTTCTAACATTTCTTTAACTTTTTGGAGCTAACGCGAGAATATTAGAGGTCGGCAGGGGTAATCCAGCCACATGTTCGTGCCTTGTCCTTAGAACCCATATTCGATAGCACGGTCTGTGTATATCCCCTTGACGACGCGCCAAACAACCTCGTAGAGGCCAGCCTCATCGCCGTTCTGGGAATGGATATAGAAAATATCGTTCGGCCGGTCAAAATAAACTTCAGTATTGTAAATGGAGGGATCGAACAGGTTTTCGAGGGCCTTGTGTGGCAAAATGATCTTCCGGCTGCCGGTTAGAATTATGATGGATTTGTATTCGGCCCGCGGCTGTTCGCCGTCCGTGCCCCAGTATTGCTTGCCGTTAATCTTTACGATCTGATGATCCGCATAGGTAAATCGATATCTTGATTCATCGAATGTCTGTTTCGTGACGACGATTTTGACGGAGTCACTGCTGCAAATGGCCGTAGTGTCATCATAGTGCTCCAAAGGGATGCTGTCATAGTCCTCTATCGACTTTAGCCGTCCCTTATAGATAAAGCCATCCCGATCCTTACCGTTCCGGTTATAGTCGATCTTCCGCCAGTTTCCCTTTTCTTCAATAAAATAAACAAGGTGACCGTTATTCAGCGTATCGACGATCCTGCTTTTGGAGTCGCCGGCATTACGAACATTGACGTAGCCGTCTTTGTCCACGACGATGTAGAACTGGGCGAAAGCCAAATGGGTATGCAGTAGAAAGATAAGCAGGAATAGCGGTGAGATTTTCATCTATGGTGGCTTTTGATCTTTTTAGGAAGCCTTAACCTCGCTTTCGAAACGACCTGAATATCATACATTTAAACTTAAATACCGAAGCGCAACGCCCCCAGACTTAAAAACCGTAGACTCAACAAGTTTTAATTGTAACTTCTCCTGTAGGCTAATGCCTTCCAACAACCTCCGTCCCTCTCCCACAACTATTGGGTGAACGAAAAAACGATATTCATCAATGAGACCGGACGCTACAAGTTGCGAAAGAAGGTGTAGACCTCCAATCGAAATCTCTTTGCCTTGTTCCTGTTTCAATTTCAGTATTTCTTCTTGCGGCCTTGTACGAACAATGCTCGTGTTTTTTCCTTCAACCGTGTCTAACGATTGTGAGAAAACAAGAATTTTGTCGACGGCGTCAAATGCTTGAGCAAATTCGTTCACTGCATTGGTCTTTCCAGAACGATTTTTTGCGACATCAGGCCAAAAAGGAACCATCAATTGATAAGTTTTACGCCCAAAGACAAATAAGTCTATATCTCGAAAGAGGGCTGTAAAATATTCAAGCATTTCGTCATCACCACTTAATTTGGTGTGGTCGCAGCAGCCATCTATGCTAAGGGTTATGTCGAAGGATACTTTTCTCATTTGAACACTCCTAGTGGGTTTATTTCTACCTCACCGCACTTCGATCGGCGCAGTCCACCTGAACGAGCCCCATTCGAGAACAAGTGTACCGTGCCGATTGTCGGCGGCCATGATAGATATAGTGAATTCTTCAACTGTAGTAGCGGCAACCTCGCTGATCATCCTTGCTCTACCCAAGTTAAGTGAGGGATCATACTCTGTACCCCACTGCCCGGTCTGCTTGTTTACAATCAGATCGACTTCATCGGTATGTGGCGCGGTAAATAGCGTATACGTGCCCGCAGGGACCTGCATCCCGGCGAGTATTATTGGGGTTGTGGTCGTAAACTGCGTAGCCGCATTGGCTCCTGTTCTCCATACACGATTGTAAGGTATCACATCACCCAACAGCGTTCGCCCACGCAACAGCGGCCTGCCATAGTCAACGGTGAAGGTCGAATTTCCAATCTGTGCCCGGGTTGTATCCCGAACGCTTAGGGATTTTACAAAGCCTCCTTCCGTCTCCCTTGCCTCGAAACGGTCAGCGGCGCCTTTTACGTCTGGCGGCGTGGCAAGTCGTTTTACCCGCACATCGTATGTAGTTCGCGTGCCTGAATAACTGAGCATATTGTTGCCGGAATCCATCACAGCCTCGCCGGTTCCGGAAAGCCAGTCGTGCGTGATCGCTACTTTGCCACTGTCAAGCAGGCTTACAGTGGCTCGGCCCAAAGGAAAGCGGTCGAACTCCCGGTCAATATAAAATTGCCGCATTTGGACAGAACTGCCAGCCGAAAGCTTTGTTGCCGCCGCCTGCTTCAACGCGGCGACAAAGTAAAGCTCGTAAAGACTATACATCTGCGGTACGTGGGCTACTACAATGCCGCCCCCCGTTGGAAAATCACGATTCAACGTACCGGTGCTATCTATTTTTGAAAGGCGCACTTGATTATTGGTGACATCAGCAACCACCTTTCGATCCCGCTGACGAGGTGGCTCACTGGGTGTGCGAATGTCCATAACAAGATGCTGTATACTTCCGTCGTCGTTAAGACTAACCACGGTATGACGTATCTGCACACTGGGGAAACGGTCCACTTCATCGCTTGTTACAGTATTGCCCTGGCGGGTTATACTCTCTACTGAAATCGTATCATGCCCAAGCATCGTAAGAAACCCGTATCTTTTTACCGTTGGTCCATTGCAGGAAAGCAGCGAAACCACTGTACAAACAAAAATGCAAATCATAGCCCGCTTAGCGGGACGAAAGCTTTGTGCTAGAATGGCTATACTATACATAATTTGGATATTCCTTGATAAAATACTCAATCACTCCATATTATTCCTAAACAAATTGAACTGTAACATCTTAGTCTATTTAAATGGTTGATTGCAGGGCTGAAAGGCGAAAGTGATGCCCCTAAGCGGCCGGCTTCTGTTGCACCTGGCTTCTGTGGATGAATTCCCTATAGGTCATTCTCGACGCAGGTTTGGGGCAACCTTTGATGATATATTCCGCGATGATAAAATGGAAGGTTTGGAAAAACAGTGCGAACACGATAATGCTGGTCCCAGCCAGTAACAGGAATGGTATTACTTTTACAAATACTATTTTCGAATGGTCGGCGTAGCGAAAGGAGGCAACGGTGAGGGCAGCGAGAGGAAAGCTCACCGTCCAAAAGGACACTGAAAACTGGAATTTGAGCATGCAAAAAAAGATCTTTCTTCCAAACACAGCGGCCATGAATAGCGCACCGTAGAAGAGAAAGGCGGCGATCATGTCCGCTCTGCCGCCGGTCATTATATCGTAAATAGAATAGGTCATTGAGAAGGGGACGGAAAGTAAGAGCAGGGTTGGGTACATCGGCGCGGCCAACTCTGCCTGAAATAGCAGACGCGTAAAGATCACCACGATCAATATAGCGGTAAACAGCAGGGCGGTCACAAAAAAGAATAAACAAACCTCCCGGATATCCGGTGAAGTGTAGCGAAGCCCGGTAAGCGGCACATCCAGGATACCTATAAGTGGTACGAGCCATACAGGAAGCGCATTTTGCGGATTTTGGGGATGACCGAACCATCGGCTGAGCACGATCCATGAAAAGACCGATATTGACGCCGTCCCTATGACCCAGATGATAAAACCCAACTGTTGCTCGTAGTTGAATAAAAAACCGGAGATAATCAACAGCGAAATAAAAAAGACACCAAAGAGGTTAATGGAAATGGGATCGGCATAGTCGTGCTTGATGATTTGCGGGTAACGCCGCCATTTCAGCGCGTAAATAATGCTCACAATGACAAATATGGCCGTCGAAATCATCCCGAGGATTCCCTTTAGCTGCAAGCCGATCCGCCAGCCCGTAAATCCCCAGGCCGCTGAAAGACTGCTGAGGCTGCTGACGGAGGCATAGAGGGTTAGCGGGAAGAATTCAAGAAAGGTTTGTTTTTTTACCGGTGCTTCGGCCATATCATATTTTTAAATTGCTAGTCTATATCGCCTCCGGGGGCGGGGGTGCAACTTGATCTTGTCCCGAATCCCATTCGAAAAAGCCATATTCCCCAATCGTCTTGTCAACAAGAGATTTTGCAATCCCATACCTGTCCCTGAAATTTTCTGCACTATAATAACCAGCAATTAATTTCCCAATGTCAGGGTAGTTGACTTCTAAATACTTTATCCTCTCTTTGGCCCTCGGGCACTGAATTCGATTGCTCAAGAAAACATAATCAATAATATCACCAATCAATTTATTCAAAAAATATGTGCTTGTTACTGGATCAGTGTCCATAACATCAGTCGCGTCCTCAAACAATGTGGAGATAGCATACTTAATCCTGATTATTTTGTCCTCGGTAAGCAAAGGGGTTTTTAACAAAAATTCGCGAGCGCTTTGGATCAACCTTTTTATGTCTGAATTATCTTCTCCTATTACGACTTTCCCGGTCGAAATCATATGAGCGGATACGGGCCTGTTATTTTCATATTCCTTTTCAAAATAGCCATAAACGTGCTCGAAATTATTAATAAAAATTTCGCAAGGAATTCCATTAAAATATTTTTGAATTCTCTGTCGAAAGCCGTCCTCGTGTATTACAAAAATGTCGAAATCGCTATTTGAATCCGGATTCCCACGCACGATACTGCCGCTAACAATTATTCCAATCGGCTTGAAGTTGAGACAAACCCAGTTTACCGCTTCGCGGAGTGCAATTTCATGATAGTCCTCCATCAAGAAACATTTGTGATCCCCTCCGATACCCGGATCAAGTAGCCGTTGATGTCGTGAATACTGAACTCACGGATCCCCCAGGGCTTATTTTCAATATCGCTGACAATGGTAATCTTTCGCTCTTCCTTGAATTCCTTGTAGATCTCGTCTACATTCTCCACGAACCATATTAGGACAAAGCGGTATGTCTCGTTGTTAAGCACGGAGACATAGTCTGGATCCTGCTTAAATATCAGTCTCATGCTGTCCCTTCGTATCCCACCGTCGGTGTCCATGGTCCATTCATCATAGAATCCAAGACGGTCGCGGTAGTAATTTAAGGTCTCGTGAATGTCGTTTACGGGGACGAAGACATTTAAACGTATGAATTGCTTTTTTTTCATAATTCTAAAATAAGAAATATCGACAATTTTCAATTATTTATCCGGGCTATTACAGTGGCTAGGCCGTTTCGACTTGCTTCTGGTATCTATCTCTATACGCGACTGGCGTGAGGCCGGTAATTTTTTTGAACAGCTCCCTAAAGGTTTGACTGTCGAAATATCCGACATCCGTCATTATTTCATCAACGGATTTTCTGCCTGCTTCCAGCGCCTTTTTGCTTGCTTCTATCCTGACCTTTTGAAGATATTCTATGGGGCTGCAGGTGGTACACTTTTTAAATCTCCTTTCAAAGGTTCTTCTTGTCAAAAAAAGCTTTTTCGTCAGACTCTCCACAGTTATTTTCTGAAAATAGTGCTGCTCGATAAATTCCTGCGCTTGTAGCACTTTTTTATCATCGTGCTCTTTTAGCCCATTAAAAACTATAAAAGGTGTTTGTGCAATTTTATCGAGATCTACCACAAAATATTTAGCCACCAAAATCGCCATTTCCCTGCTTACATATTTTTCCACCAAAAAAATCAGCAAATTCCAGTAGGCGTTGCTACCGCCGCTTGAATACAACCCATTTTGTTCGACGATAATCCTCCCATCGACCAAAGTAACATCAGGATAGAAGAACCTGAATTCATTGGCATACTGCCAGTGGGTAGTGCATTTTTTATTTTTCAAAAGACCGGTAAATGCCAGCATAAATGCACCCGTGCATAGGGAGGCTACTTCTGCGTTTCTTTTATACTGCCTGATGATCCAATCCACAAAAAACCTATTGTAATGCCCTGCACTTAGCATGTCCCCCCTTAGGGCGGGAATGATGATCAAGTCTGTTTTGCCAATTTCATCCGATAACCTGTCGACCGTAATGGCCACCATTCCGTCTTCAATCACCACTTCCGGGCTTTCCCCTATGATTTGTATTTCGAACAACTCCCTTTTGCCCTGCGCGCTTAATATCTCATTTACTTTTCTAAAAACCGACCTGGCATCGACTATCGAAGCATAGTTTGCATTTTTCAATGCCAATATCGATATATGTCTCTTTTGAATCATCGCATTACGACACAATATAAGCAAAACAATTGTCGCAAATGCCATTAACAATATGTCGCATTTGCATATATAAGCAAAGATATTTAAGTCATAGTTTTGCATTAGATCAACTCGATATTACCATGCAGGGGATAGATATTTATCTACATTTCAAGGGGAATAGCAAAGAGGCGTTCTCTTTTTACAAAACCGTTTTCGGGGGAGAATTTATCACGGCTCAACGCTTTAAAGATGTGCCGGGGGGAGAGAAAATGGATCAGGAAACGCAGGAAAGGATGATGCATATTTCCCTAAAGATTTCGCCGCACACCACGCTAATGGCAACAGATCTGATGGGAAATGAAGAAAATGAACTGAAGTTCGGCAACAACTTTCATATTTGTATACAAACGGATTCCGAAAAAGAAGCCGATAAACTATTTCAATCGCTGTCGAAGGACGGCAAAATAGAAATGCCGATGAATAAAACCTTCTGGGGTGCGTATTTCGGGATGTGCCAAGACAAATTCAGTATCCTTTGGATGATCAGCTATACTTTACCCCACCATTAAATAATCGAAAGCACCAAACAAGATGGAAACACAAAACGCTATTTCAAAACCAGTCTGGTGGATAGGTACGATCATAAAAGGGTTGTTGTGCCTTTTTCTGGTTTTTGATGCAATTATGAAATTGGCAACGAATTCATCCGCGGTCGAAAACACCGTGAAAATGGGACTTCCCGAAAGCTGTATTCCGTTTCTCGGGGTTTATTTGTTGCTGAGCACGGCCCTTTACATTTACCCCAAAACCGTCATGTTGGGTATGCTTTTTCTTGCTGCCTATCTAGGCGCTGCGGCTGGTATTATGTATAGAGCCGGCATCCCGGGACATCCCTATATTTTTCCAATAGTGTTTACCATATTCGTTGTGATGGCAGAGTTCTTGAGGAACGGAAAAATCAGAACGATTGTACCATTCACAAAATAATAGTTACACCTTAAAATATCACCGCCATGTCATTTCAAGCATATATCGATAACATAAAAACGAAGACAGGAAATACTCCTGCGGATTTTAAAAAATTGGCAGAGCAAAAAGGCTTTCTTCACAAAGGAAAATTAGTGGAGGGAATAAAGGCCGGGCAAATACTGGCGTGGCTGAAAGAAGATTTTGATTTGGGTCATGGCCATGCAATGGCGGTTTATGCTGTATTTAAGGGGAGGACCAAATAACCGGGATCGGCTACAGGGCCGCCGGCAAAGCGCGCGATTTACATCTTTACAAAAGTAAACCTCACTACCGCTCCTGACATCCTCCAAACCGTCACGAAATAAATGCCCTTGCTCAAAGAGGATACGTTCAGCGCGAGATTATCCAGGCCACCCAGGTTATCCAACACCATAGACACGTTACCCGTTGCCGTCGTCACACGAACCGAATTAATTCCATCCGAAGGCGGGATATTTTGTATATGCAAAGTGGAGGTTACCGGATTGGGATAGAACCGTGTCTTGGTCGGCGCTGTATTTACCGTAAAGCTAAAACTGTTACTTATCGCGGTACACCCGACGGGGCTCGTTACGATACACCGCACCTGATCGCCGCTGACGGCTGGGGTATATTTGATAGAGGCGCCCTGAACATTGCCGATGTCTTGCCAACCATGCATCGCTGTACTATCCTGCCATTGATAACCAGGTGCGGAACCTCCGTTGGTAACAGTTGAAGTTACGGTAGCCTGGGCACCTGATGCTACCACTGTGTCGCTCGATATAAGAACCGAAGGCAACGGATCGACGCGCAAAGTGACTGGGAAACTACTGGCGGTGTCTTTGGTGAGGCACAAGCCCGTAGTGTATATGCTTGCGGATATCGCATCACTGCCGGTGAGCCCGGCGTCCGAGTAGGTGGGTGAATTGGTCCCGACCGGTTGCCCGGCCTTCGACCATTGGTAGTCCGTGCTGGAACCGGCGATTTGGACTTGGGCAGTGAAAGTCACTTCACTCCCGATACATACATCGGTATCCTGCGGGGAAACCGTGACGGAGGGGGCGCCCAGTGGCAGCTCCGTGACGACGATCGCGTTGCTGACGCCCGAGTCCTGGACGGGACATACCACCGTACCGGTTACCTTGCACTGTACCGTATCGTCGTTGTGCAGTGACTTCGTATAGAAATCTGTCGAGGTTACCCCTGTGCCTATCCCATTGACCAGCCATTCATAGGATGGATTGATCACGGTACTCCCCGCCGTAGCCATAAAATTAGTCCAGTTGCCCACACAGTTCGTTTGATAGTCGACCGAGATCGACACGGACGCCGGAAGCTGTTGCATAACATTGATGGTTGCCACATTGCTGACCGGATCGATGGGATAACGACAGGCAGCGGAGCCGGTCATTGTGACCTGAACAAGGTTTGCCTGGGACGTTGATAGCGACGAAGCAGAAAAGACTGGGCCGGTCTCCGGCTGGACGACGGAGTTGACCGTCCAGGTATAGGTCGGCGTTGGCCCTGGATTGACCGGAGTGGCGGTAAAGACCACGGGCGTACCAGAGCAAACAATATTTGCCGGTGTGGAGACGGTTACGGAATCCAATACTTCCGTGACCTTCATCGCAATGACTCGGCTTGAATCATAAAAGTACCCGCAGGCATTGACATATCCAAGGACGACTTGCACCTGGTCTTTATCCCGCAGTGTCGCAGACTGAAACTGGCTAGTAGTGGAGGCGGTGGAAACACGTCCGTTCAATAACCACGTATACGAGTAGACGCTATCGCCCGGCACACCCGCGGCGGTGAAGGTTACGGGCGCTCCATAGCAGATGACGCTATCCGTCGTTTGGACGTTGACCCCTCCAGAAGAAGTCGAACTGAGGTCCAATACAAAGGTGCTGCTGTACAGGCTGTCGACCAGGCAACGGTACTTGAAACCATTCCAGGCGAGGGGTGTATTTTCGAACAACAAGGTCGTGGTTTGGGTACCCGATAAGGTATCGTTGTCACTGATGGGGACGAAGCCGGTCCCCATATCCCGTTGCCATTGATAGTGACTACCGGAGACATCCGATATCAGTTCGTACGCCACTTGCTTGCATACTTTGAAGGGCACGGGAACGCCGACGTTGTTCTTTAGGATGACGGTCGAGCCTCCGTCGTTAAAATCGTTGTCGACAGCAATATCGGGCTTACCATCCAGGTCAAAGTCCACCGCTGCGGTATTGTAGGGAAGATAGTCGGCGATTTGGACGACAGGGTTATAGACAATTATCCCCTGTTTGGTGGCATTCCGGTAAAGCGAAAGATTTTCCACTCCCCATGAACCCGCCGCTATATCCGGTCGAGAGCCTCCGCCAAAATTCGACTGGCTAAATCCCTGACCTGACTGTATCGGGATAAGCGTGGGTTGAGAAAACGCAAAATGGCCCGGCGTACTGATATTTTTAAAAACGCAAATATTATAGTTATTCCCGGCGACTACGTCTAAACGTCCGTCACCGTCTACATCCGCCAACGTTAAATAGTAACCTTGCAACTCTCCATTCGGGGCGGTAAAATCCATTTTCGGCCCCAATGTAATGCTCCCCGGTACGCTGGTATTTGGAAAAACAGAAATTGCACCGCTGTTGTCCAGCGTGACGACCTCCTTTTTGCCATCGCCGTCAATGTCGCCTATCGCAACGTTTCCCGCTGCGATGGCAATATTCTGTGCGCTTGCGAAAGCCAGGGTCCCCACCCCACCTGTGTTTCTGAGTATCGACAATTGTCCCGCAACGCAAGTAACAGCCAGGTCGTTTCTACCGTCCCCATCCAGATCCCCTATGGCTATGGCAAGATCGCCGTTGGGTGTAACCAGACCAATCGGTTGGGAAAATGAAATCGATCCCGGTTTGCTGGTGTTCCGAAAAAGCACCACGTCGCCGGCGTTGTCGACAGCGGCAATATCTGCCAAACCGTCTCCATCGAGGTCGTTGGCGCCAAAAATACCGCCGGCGCCATTGTCGAACAAGGATCCGACGTCTACCCTGGGTGCAAGCGCTATCGTTCCCTTTTGGCTGATATTCCGATACACGGTCATCGAATCGCGGCCGCCTTCAAACATTGCGACCAGCAGGTCCGGCTTCCCGTCCCCATCGAGATCACGACCCACAAGCATGGCCGGAGTGCCCGTATACTCCCCGAAATTATACGTCAAAACGGGGCTAAACGAATTGGATGTAAAATTGGCGCTGTCGGCGAAAGTGACATTGAATTGCCGGGGCGACTGTCCCAAAAGCCCATTCGCCGTATTATAGACATAGATGTTGTCAAAACTTGCCCCTGGTGGTACGGCGCATACGAGGGCGGTTGGAGAGGCCGATTGCACCACCGCATTGATGCTTCCAAATAACACTTTATTGCTGGAAGACGACCCGCTAAATCCCGAGCCGCTGATCGTCACCGTAGTGCCGACAGGGCCGGCCGAGGGAACGACGGACGTAATTACCGGGGGAGCCCCGGGAGATGGGTACCATGTATAACTCGGCAGGAATGAAGTACCGTGGATATCTCCCACACCAACGGCGCCTGAAGCTCCATTGCCAACTGTGGCCCAAATCAATTTATCCGAGACGATGGTAAACGACGACGCAGGCACTCCTCCGAACGATACCGTGGTCACATTGCTGAAGCCAGAGCCGTTGATCCCCACTAAGGTACCCGTCCCACCCGCCTGAGGGCCAAAAGAGGTGATCGCAGGCAGGTTAGGAACGCTAAAATACTGTTGCTGTGTGAGCGTGTCCGACAAACCATTCCCAGTGACAATCAACGTGATCGTATCCGAAGACCGGGAAAGGGTATGCGTATAGGAGGTGTCATATCCCGCGCTCACCAGTGTATCGTTCACATACCAGCGGAATTGATAGGCCGGGTTGGAATAATTGACCAGGTGCACAACCCCAGTCGTATTTTCATTAGTCGTATCTATACTAAAATGAGCGGTTGGAATAGGCGTTCCCCCGCCATTGGTGCTTAATTCCAGAAAACCATGTCCTCCACCGACCCAAAGTTGATCCCCAGACCAGCATTGGAGGTCGTTCAGGGTGTAATTCAGGTATGTAAACGCATTATCCCTCGGAAGCGGCTCCCACAGAACGCCGCTGGTCAGAGTCTTATATACCTGGAAACCGCTGACCAGCGCATATCCTGTATTGGCATCCGTGAACCGCATTTTGTAACAGGAGAAGGGGGTAGCTGTCGTGTTATTCTGCTGGGTCCAGCTGACGCCACCGTTGGTCGTCTTAAAAAAATAAGACTTATCATCATCATCGATCACGGACATCCAACCCATGTTCGCAGTTAGGAAATACGCATAGTTCAAGTTCAGGTTTTGCAAGGGGGGCATTGGAACGGGTGACCAATCGACGCCGCCGTTGGTCGTCCTAAGGAATACACTCGTCTCTTGCGTTGTATTCATCGCAAAAACGGCATTGTTATCAATTGCTTCCAAATGGTTGAAAAAGCTACCGGCCGCTATATCTACGATCGTCCAGGACTGACCGCCATCCGTCGTCTTCAGAATGCGATCGGCATCTACCGCATATCCCGTAGAAACGTCCGCGGGGAACAACATATCCGTAACCCCCGAATTAAACTCCTGTGAACTGAACTGCGATTGAAAAACCAGTGTCCAACCGCCGCCGCCGTTTGAAGAATAGAGAATCGCCGGGATAGATCCATAGTTACCATAAGCGATGAGTTTATTACGGTCAATAGCCTTTACGCCCGAGATAGCAAAACCAAATGTCAGGTTAACGCTATATCCGTTGTAGTTGACGTTGCTCGAGGTAATATAGAGCGGCGTAAATGTCCTACCGCTATCCGTTGTATGACCAATCCATTTAGTAAAAGCGACATAGCCCTCACTCGCGGAAAAGAAGCTGATCCGGTTGATCGCGTTCAAAGAGTCGGAATCGACATATACCCTCCGAAGCTGGGCATTACCGATGGTGGGAAGCAAAGCAACACACAGACGACAAGATGGAGCCGAATCAGAGTCTTCGCCATGAGAAGCAGCGGTTTGTGGGTTTTGAGGCAGTAGCTGAATGGTAAAATTAAGAATTATCGCCATGATACCTTTGAAGAGTTAAGGATTTTTTCCGTCCACAAAGCCCATTTAATAAAAGGATGGGTCGGAATGATTTATCTTTCAGCTATTTATCCGAATTAAGCCATAATTAGTGGTTTTATTAATGACCTATCGTTAATATCGCTTGAAATAATCGCAACTTGAAAACCGCCTTATTCACCTTATTGACAAGCGTGTTGATCCAGATAACGGCCAACGCCCAGGTAAAAAAGAAAGAGTTTGATATCGTTCCTTTTCTGGATCCATGCAATGTAAGTTGGGATGCACCCGGGCCGACCTCGATGCAATCCATGCCGACCGGCAACGGCGACATTGGCCTCAACGTATGGGTCGAACCCAACGGCGACCTTTGCTTTTTTATAGGGAAAACCGACGCCTGGGGGGCTGCCGCGGCGACCGAAAAAAACAGCTGGATAAACGATGGCGGCGTGCTAATGAAACTAGGAAAAGTGCGGGTATCCGTAAGCCCCAACCCACTGGCACAGCAGGGAAGTCCTTTCCAGCAAGTGCTAAAACTACATGACAGCGAGGTATTGGTTGACGAAGGTACCGGCGCCAATGCTGTTCAATTGAGGGTTTGGGTGGATGCCAACCACCCGGTTATAAGGGTCGAATCAAAAAGTGTAAAGCCTGTCTCAATAAAAGTCACACTGGATAATTGGCGGCTCGGAAGCGGTGATACCATTTTACCGAAAACAACCAATAACATTACCTGGTATCATCAAAACCCCGCCTATGCCGACCAGCACTTACGCGGTATTGTTTTTGGCGGTATGATCAAGGGGAAAGGGCTGCTGACCAAGGATGATACAACCCTGGAAACAACTAAAGCTGTCAATGATCAGTTGGTCTCGGTTTATCCTTTAACGACAAAGAGCCTGACCCCCGACCAATGGCGCGCCAAACTGAATGCCGGAATTACCGGCATAGACGCACAGCCTCTTGCACAGGAACGACTGGCCCATCAGGAATGGTGGGGTAAATTCTGGCTCCGGAGCTGGATATTTATACAGGGCGACGATGCTGCCCGAACAACGACACAGGGATATATCCTGCAACGCTATGTTACCGCCTGCGCCGGTAGGGGCGCTTATCCTGTCAAATTTAACGGCTCAATTTTCGTCGTAGACAATCCACAATATAAGACGAACGCCAAGGCTCCCGCAATGGCGATAGACGCGGACTATCGCGAATGGGGCGGGCAATATTGGATGCAAAACACCCGCCCAATGTATTGGCCGCGTCTTATGGCGGGCGATTTTGACGAAATGCTGCCCCTGTTTAACATGTACCTTGATATGCTGCCTGGCAACAAAGCGCAGGTAGAACGTTATTACCATCACGACGGCTGCTATTTTCAGGAAACGTCCCCTTTTTGGGGAGGCTTGCCCTACATGGGGCCGGAGGTGAAGGAAAACTGGACGGGCCACTACTTTACCCCGATATTGGAGTTAAGCATGATGATGCTGGACTACTACGCGTATACCAGCGACAAAAAATTTGCCCGAGAAACGCTTTTGCCGATAGCGTCGGCAGGCGTTGAATTTTTTGACAAGCATTTTGGCCGGGATGCTCAGGGGAAATTATTGCTTGACCCCGACAATTCTATTGAAATGTTCTGGAAAGCGCACGATCCGGCGCCCGATATTGCGGGTTTACACGCAGTTGTAGCCCGGTTAATGGCCCTGCCGTCCGATGTAACCGACGAAAAATCGCGGGACACATGGAAAAGGTTCTACGGTGAACTTCCCGATCTGCCTACAGGGGAGAAAGACGGCCAACCAGTATTGTTGCCCTATACCGGTCCCCAAATCGTCAAGGGGCATAACCTGGAAAATCCGGAACTATATGCGGTTTATCCGTTCAGGCTATACGGACTGGGCAAGCCCGGCCTGCAATTAGCGATCAATACTTTTAACGCGCGTGCGTTTACGGACAAGGGTTGCTGGGTGCAGGACCCTGTACAGGCTGCGATGCTTGGGTTGGCTGACGTTGCCAGGACTTATGTGACTTTCAATTTCGCCCGTAAAGAACCTACCCTTAAGTTCCCCGCATTTTGGGCAACCGGACATGACTATGCGCCGGATGAAGACAATGGCGGTAATGGAGAGAACGGTTTACAGGAAATGCTTATGCAGATAGACGGCAAAAAAATACTCCTGCTGCCGGCCTGGCCGAAAGAATGGGGCAATACCGAGTTTAAACTGAACGCCCCTTATAACACTACCGTTCAAGGCAGAGTAGTGAATGGCCAGCTTACGGATTTGGTAGTTACCCCTTCCTCCAGAAAGGCCGACGTGATCGATTTATCCAAACAATCAAACGTTCAATGACACAGCACGTCAATAACTGGAAGCGTTTGGGACGATATTGGTCGCTTTGGAAAAGCGGTGTCCGTTATCAGGCGATAGCCCTTATTGTTTCAGCCATTGCCTGTTTGCACTGCGATTATACCTTCGCGCAAACACGTGACAGAAAAACGATTTTAAGGTATCTGTCAGACCTTTCTCATAGTAACACCCGCAGAGTCATATCTGGGCAGTTTGAAAGTTGGGGATCGGCGGTGAAGCCTTTAAGCGATAAAGAGAATTTCTTAAACATTGTGAAGAAGCAAACAGGTAAGTGGGTTGGGCTGGTGGGCGCGGAATACCACAACGGCCGGGAGGTTAACTACGAAAAACCCAACCAACTATTTGAAGAGTACTGGAGTCGGGGAGGGTTTTGCCAGTTGTATCTAATAATGACGAATCCATCTGAACCCACATCGTTTAACGGCGGCGGCAAATGCGATATTAAGTCTGTTCTAAACCCAAGCCACAACTTTAATAAATATTTTTACAACGAGCTGGATAAAGTAGCAGCAGGCTTGCAGGAATTACAAAAGAAAGGTGTGGTGGTGTTCTTAAATCCTTTTGCCGAGGCCACCGCTAATTGGTTCTGGTGGGGAGGTACCGATCCGGCTGATTTTATTGCCCTTTACCGAAGCGCACATGATTACCTGGTGACAAAAAAAGGCCTTGATAATTTGATATTTATTTACGAACCTTCTTGCTTCAATAATACGGCGTTGCAATATTATCCCGGGGACAAATACGTGGACATAATTGGCTTTTCTTTATTTGTCGATTATAATAAGGAAATAGATCCGTCAAGCATACAAAACTATCAGGAGCTAAAAAAGCTAGGAAAGCCAATGGGCATTAGCCAATGGGGACCCAGAAGAGGGGCGGACCAAACCAATGCCGGCGATCAACCCCCGGGGGATAACCTGAAGTTGATAAGAGCGATACAAAAGTACTATCCGGAAATAGTATGGTGGATGAATTGGAACTATGCGTATTCAATTTGTACTGAGACGAATTCGAATTCCAATAGCACCCAACTATTAACGCATCCTTGGGTTATCAATCGGGATGACATTAAATTGCGCTGAACCACAGCCCACGAATGGCCCGCTAACCTGTCCGCCGCATTAGAGGTCCACCTTACCTCAAATCAACCGGCACCGAGACATGCTCAAGCACGATCAGCCAGTTGCCATCGATCTTACGATAGCCATCGGTGACACGTACCGTCCGATCGACTGAATGACCTTGCGTATCGGTGCCCGTGACGCGCTGGAAGCTGTGGCTGAATCCAAGGTTGCCGTCCACAGTGATGCCGAGGTCAGTGATGGCGATTTTTGGCACTCCCCTGAAGTGCGTGAAGAAGTCCACCCAATCCTTGCGATATGCGTCGGCTCCGAGATATTCGGCCCGGGGCACGACGTCGAAAACGACCAGGCTTTTGTCCGGTATGTAGTTCTTCATAATTGCGTCAACATCGCCGGCATTTACGGCTGCGGCAAACCTGTCCTCGAGCGCCTGAATCGCGGCTTCATCGTCCAATCTGACCCCTGACGGGTCAGGGTTATTCACCATATATCGTCCCCTTACAGTTGTCATATCTTGCCCTTTTTTAGTGTGTGCGCTACCCAAAAAATGAACCCCGATGAATAACAATAACAGCGACACAAAGGCGCCCCTGTTGCGCGTATTGCCTTTGTCCTTCCATTTTCCCTGCGGATTCATGACGTTCATAAGAAATGGACGCCAAAAAAAATGCCAAATCTTGAACGGTGTCGAGCGCTGTCAGCAAATAACAACTTTGTCACAATCGCCCCCCTACATTGTCGTCTTCGCCCCCTACTCTCCGTGAAGCGGCTTTTACCTTTACGTAAATAAAAACCACCAAAATGCGCAGCACCAAGACGGCAACATATTGTAAAAGGACCATATTGTTCACGCTCATCCTATTTATCTCCACCCAAAACTTTGCTCAGGGAGCGGCAGACTGGCGGCTTGAAAAAATGCCGGTCGATCTGGAGACCGACTATGCTTTGAGTGCGCTGCCTCCGCACTTGCGAAACGATGCTACTATTTATTTGTTGGATCCTGAAAAAGGATATTATGTGAGCCGCCAAGGGTCTAATGGATATATTTGCTTCATAGCAAGGACGGAATGGGAATGGGATGAATTCAGGAACGACGTCTGCACGCCGATTAGCTATGATGCCGAGGGAGCCCGGGCGATCTTTCCTATTTACATAGCGGTGGCAGAGATGAGGGCTTCAGGCAAGTACAGTGCGGTACAGATCAGGGATTCAATAGTGAACAGGATCGCCACCGGTGTCTACAAAGCCCCTGCAAAACCCGGTATGTCGTATATGCTTGCCCCCGTAATGCGGGTATACCCAGCGGGGCCGGATGTTAAAACACCCGTAACGGTGAGCATGCCACATTATATGCTTTATGCTCCCTACTTAACCGAAGAGAACGCCCGCTACAAATCGGGCACGGACGGACTGATGCTGGCCAATCCGGACAATGTGGTTTTAGGGGATGGAAAGGCGCCGTATGGCTACATCATTATACCGGCAACCGAAGCGGAAAAGGCAATAATTGTGGCAGACGGCAAAGACCTGCTGCAAAGACTTGCCGCCTACAAACCCTATTTTAAGTTTGACCCAGGCAGCATGCATCATCACGAAATGGCGAAAAAAACGGAGTAAAAGTGCAGCGGCTATATTTCTCCATTCGGCCAGTAGCTGATTGCCTGCCGTATTTGCCGCATCAACGGATCCAGTTTGTTGCCGTAAACAGCTTCACGGGACAATGTATTCACTATCACAGCCCAACAAAAGCCATCATGCGTCCTGACCAATAAGGATTGCAGCCCCGGAAAGCCTCCGCTATGAGAGTAGTCATCGTATTTGTTTACAAACCATCCCTTGCCATAGTCCGGGCTAACAGCGGGTGCCGAGAACATCGTATCTAGGGTGGCCGGCTCCAATATATCCGCCTTTTGCGGAAATTTATCGACGCGCATGATGAATTTAACAAGGTCGGTTGGCGTGGCAATCCAGCCTCCATTTGAGTACAACCTGCGCCAATCAAACAGGGTGTAGGGATCATTCTGACTGTCATAATAGTGCACTTCTCCGGGCAACCGATCAGCAAGGGTATTGCCCGCCATCTGCATATCCGTTATTCCGCAAGGCTGCAATACGGCTCGACGGACATATTCCTCGTATTTCATCCCTGTTACCTTTTCAATCACCCGCCCCAGCAGGTCAAACCCAAAATTAGAGTATTGAAAGTGTGTGCCTGGCTCATACTTAAGTGGCTGATTATCGAGTGCCCAGCTGATCAACGCATCCAGGTCCATCTCACGATGCAAGAACACGGGGTCCTGATCGTTAGTCGGTCCCTCGTCTTTGCGATCCTTGTACCCGGACCATCCACCGGCCAAATGCTCCAATAAATTCTCTACTGTAATTTCCTGTACCCATCTTTTATAAGGATCAGTTCCGTAAGTGGTTCCTAGAATTCCGCCTACCCCGAAGACCTTATCCTGGAGGTGCAATTTGCCCTGTTCCACTAATTTCATGATGGCGGTAGCGGTAAAAGCCTTGCTGATGCTGGCAATCCGGAAGCGGTTGCCTGGGTTCATCAATTCCTTTGTGTCTTTATCGGCATAGCCGTAACATCGTTCGATTTTAATGCTGTCGTTTCTGGCAATCGTGAACGACAACCCTGGAATGTTATACTGGTTCATAAAAACGGCCACGAGGCTGTCAACCGTTTTTATATTGCCTGGTAAAAAAGCAACCGGCGCGGGCTCATTTGCTTCTGGCATCTGCGTGCATGAACTTATCGCCATTGTTGCAATGCATAGCAAATCGAAATGATAAAATCGAAAATTCTTCATGTGACAAAAGGATTATCTCCTTGAGCTAGCAGACCCGGCGATAACAAAAGCAATCCCACAATAGGCAAGCGCTAAAAATGCGCTGCTAACCTCGCCGTCCTTATCAGCAATGGACGAAGCTACGGCATTAGGGATGTGGAGTATGATAACCCAAATAAGAATCATTGTCCCCAGAAGAGCGGCAGCCAGCCTAACCTTGACCCTCAAAAGAATCGCAACAGCCGAGCAAATTAAGGCGGATCCAGTGAAATAGATCCAAAACATGTGGCCGGGTACCCACGACGGAATATAACCCGCCGCATCTTTTGCATACAGAAAATGATTGACCCCATAACTGAGGATCGTCAACGGAAACAAAATGACCCCCAAGGGTGTAAGCCTTCGCAAAAACCGGATCAACGAATGCTTATTTTCTGTTGAGAAGCAGTCAGCGATTACAAATGCGCCACTGGACAATGTCAATTCCTTGGCCGCGTTCTCCCAGTCACCAAAATGCATATAGTTGGGGGACACTATAAATTCATATGGGATGAAATAAAAACAAAAAATCAGCAGAAGCACGCTTCCCAATAAAAGAGCGGTTTCCATGACCTTTACCTTGACCGCCAGACACATCCCTGCTACGAAAAGCAGCGCTCCGAAAATATACACCAGTATCACATGACTGTTTATCCAGAAGTGCTTTTGGGGTACCAGCATATAAGGAAAGTCCTTATTGTATATTGTCAGAAACCCCATCGCGGCTATAGGTATGCCGTAGAAAATTCGACCGATGTTGGATAGATTTCGCATAAAAACTGATATTAGTCATCCTCCAGGTTATACGTTGACTTCAATTCCCGAATGAGTTTGGTGGCCTGCTCTAAGAGCGCCTTCGCATCGACGATCGAGATATTCATAAACCTGGATCGAACCATCTCCACATACTCATTAAATAAGGCCTTGTCATAGCTCAAAACCGGGGGATTGCTGGCAATAAATCTGTCAATCCTTGCCTGATCGAAGTGTGAACGGTTCGCAATACTCACGTTGTTGGCAACGTCATTGTACCGAAAATCAAATAGTTGCGCCCTGCATTTCCTGACCTCCGTATATATCTCACGGTTGTTCTCGACATTATCTTCCATCAACCGGCATAACCGGGCGTATTTAGCCACGCTAGCCGCTGTTTCCTTCTCAAAAAAATTAAGCGCCCCAGAGTTCTTCATTTGCTCAAAAGTTGCATCATTGGGGACGAAATAACGACGCGCTCCGCCCCATAGTCCATACCAATATAGCTTCCCTGAAGGAATGTCTTTCGGATCAGCCGCCGCCAATAGTTGCATAAGCGTATCGGTGTTGTGCACAGCGTAAGTGAAATAGGTAATGTACGGACCCAGCTCGGCCGTGTCCTCTTGCAGGTCTTTTACCATGGATGCCGCAAATACCCTAGCGTGGTTGTGTTCGTTGATGCCCTCGCGGATGGTCTCCGCAAAAAAACCCATAGTCACTGCTATAAAGATCATCAGGCCTTCCAGAAGGTATTCTTTAAATGACTTCCTCTCCACCTGCGGATGGTGATGAACTTCCATGGTATTCCGTCGTTTAATATTTTAAACATACGAATTTTTTTACACTCAAATCATACCCCGCTTACTTTTTCAGCGCTATGCTTAGCCTCTCCATCCTCCGTATTTTTTTAAGTTGCTAAGGCCCCAGAGGGTCAGCCCGAACTCCGCGACAAGTCCAAGCAAAAAGACCATTGAGGGAACGCCGTCGAATACCAGACTCAGTAATCTGCCAAAAGCCAATCCCCCAAAAAAGCAAACATTGGTCAGGGTGGCCGTAGCCCAAAAGCGGGGCTTCGCAACACCAATGACCAAAATGGCCACCACACCCAGGTAAAGGCCCATGGTAGCCCTGAAAACGCTTCTTATATCGACTGTGTCTAACCGAAAGTGAAAAATGCCCGGCAATGCGATGTCGGGCAAGATTCCATAACACAGCGCTATTGGCACCAGTATAACTATGGAAACAAGCAATTGACAGTTTCTTTTTTTTATCATCACCTCAAAAATTCTGCAGACCCCGGGACTTCGAGCCATGGCGACCCATCAATCATTTAGCCCTTTCCCCCTAAGAATCCGGGGCAAGCATTTCTCGACCCTTGACTCCCGGGTCTTGGAAAGCTTAGCCGCGGAGAAATACATAATATATGCCCTTTGTCGTCCCGGTGTCAGTGCGTTAAACGCAGTTTTCAGGGCAGGGGTTTTATTCAATTTTTGTCGAAATTCTTCCGGAGCAGGTTCCGCTTTCCTCTTTACAGTCTCCTTCACCCCGGATTTTTCGACCTCAATGGCTTCATAAATATGGGCCTTCAGAACGGGCGCCATTTGGGTTATTTCCCGTACGTCGGTGAAACGAATCTGGCGCCCCACCCGCGTATTCTCCCCGGTTTTTACCAGGATACCATTTGCGTCACTCAGCAAATAGCCTTTAAGAAACAAGAGGGCACAATAGGCTTTAAATCCCTGTATGACCACAATGTTTTTGTTCTCAAACGCATAACAAGGTTTGCCCCACTTCAATTCTTCGGTCAGCCCACAGGCAAGGACGATCGCCCTCAAATGCTGCATCTCCGCCTGCCACTGTTTGGCATTGCTTAAATATCTATCGACCTTTGGGTTCATACGACATAATTATTGGTGAGAGATTCTTCGATCGGCAGGCCTTAAATACCAGGATACGACTGTCAGCGCCAGCAAGAGCAGCGAAGGGAACATCGTCTTCTCGGTCCCCACTGCAATGTGGGAAAGCGCGGCACCCGACATGACAAAGAAAAACCCCGCATACGCCCATTCCTTTAGCAGCCCAAATTTAGGGACAAGCAGGGCTACAACCCCCAAAATTTTCCAAACACCCAATATGGTTAGAAAATAGGTGGGATAGCCCATATGGTCGGTAAAATCGTTCGGCGACTTCAGTTTGAGCAACTGAACCAGTCCGGTTGAAACCATGCCCAGCGCAAGCCAGGCCGTGGCAATCCAATAGATGATTGTTTTCCAATTTTTCATGGCCTATGGTTTGAGTTTGCGTATGACCTCTTCCAGACGGTTGTGCGCCATGTTGATCCC
>Ga0206896_1030_pt1 | contig 23258 bp, 32 predicted proteins | sample Alteio_BWOrgHeat_52_FD_152969 | JGI IMG/M metagenome (GOLD analysis project Ga0206896, IMG submission 152969) | Enriched cells from forest soil in Barre Woods Harvard Forest LTER site, Petersham, Massachusetts, United States -... | ecosystem: Environmental > Terrestrial > Soil > Temperate forest >... | reverse complement strand
CTATTGTCGAAGTAAAGCAAAAAATCTCGCGAGAAAGAACGCAGGGCCGAGCAACGCGCTCGAGAGCAGTTATCGATTGTCGGTCACTGCCAATGTGTTTGCGGCCAAATTGAAGTTGTCGTGCCGAGTATCGGATACGCCGTGGTGTCGATGGCTGATCAGGATCCAGGCCTTCAGCTCGATGCCCTGGCCAAGGCCGGTTGCTTCCAGATTTTCCACGATAAGGCACCGGGTTTTGCTGATGATGTTGCAGCGCACACTTACATTCGCCGCGTTCATGGCGCTCTTGTTGCAAAACCGTTGCCACCCGGTGAATTGTCAACAGGAGTCTACATGGCCAAGTCTCTCGAAGGCACGTCAAAGAAGGATGCTGAAATCCTCGCTGCCGCTATAAATAGCTATTGGGCCGAGCGGGGATTCGATGCTGGCGCCAAAAGCGTTCCGATCTTTGGGCGCGGCGGCCAGATCATTTCATACGGCACCACTTCCGACCTGCGATTGGCTCCTAAGGTGCGCCTAGCTCTGTGACACTTGACAGCGGCATCCCGGCCACGCGCAGAACATTCTTGTCGAGCGCCGTCCCAATACCGGCGTCTAGTTGAACCTGCCGTGCGGACACGTCCAAAGCTTTGGCTGCGGCGCCAATGAACCGTTGGGGAACGTCACCGTCAGAAGGCATTTTCACATCAAGCCAGTAGCGGGGGCTGTCAGGCTAACCCCAAATTGTCTTGACCAGGTGCAAGAAGGCCAAACCGGACCTCGGTTAGGCTGCGACGGGCCGCCACTCGGCCAGGGTCGCCGATCGTCTCTGCTCGTAGATTTCCCGATTGACGGGGTGTGGCGCAAGGCTCGCTGATCTCGAGCGAGAAGATCTGGCGCTACCCCACCAGCCTGGCGGCGCGGAGAGAAGCAAGAGCACCGGTTGTATTGCTACGTAATGCAATGGCGACCTACATCCCATCGGACATTAGGTAGAATCCACAACTTGCTAAATCTAGAACTCGTTCGCATGCTTGGACGCGATGAAATGGCACGTCCAATACAGGCGAGACACGCTGGACCACGTCGGGAGGTTCCCAACCTCCGAGCAGGCCATCGAAGCGGCCTGCTGTCTGATCGATGACGGCTGCGACGTTTGCGCCATCTCTACGGGATCACTGACCGATTTTATTTCAAGAGATCAGATAGTTCGGATCTATGCCATGTGGGTCAGAGCGAAGTATCCGTTGGACGAAACCACGCAGAGAAGTAGCCAAAGCGAAAAACTGAAAGTCAATCTAGCCACGGTACAGAGCCGAGGGAGCTAGACGCTCATGGAAACGCAACCTCCCGGAACTTCTCAAACAGAGGCGTATCACCATGCCGTGACAATCAACGCCTATTGGGCGGAACGGGGGATAAAGGCCAGTGCGACTGTCGTACCGGTTTATGATTACTGGGGAAGGTTCGTGTCGTATGGAATCGAAAGCAAGCTGAACCTCACGGTGCCATCCCTTTTGCGAAGGAGGACATCAACCAGCCACGCTGAAGCTTTGCGTTACTACAATCCCCGAGGACTAGCCGCCCCGTGATGAGGCGGGGCCTCTCGCAATTGCAAAAGCTAGGCCGCGACGGCCCGCCACTCAGCCAGCGCTGCCGAGTGTCTCTGCTTGTCGATTTCCCGTCTGACGAGGTGGCATTCCGAATTAAAGTGAGTGTGGATCTGGTTGTGGACCGCGATGAATTTCTGGAGCGTCTTCGTCCTACGGAATTTGAGCATCGCCTTTGGCGACCTCTCATTGGCCATGAGCGGGCGGCCAGGACTACGCATTGGGCAGAGCTGCAACGCGAATCTCGATTTCGAGCCGGTCGGCTGACGACAAGGAATAAAGGCGGATCAGACTTTCCTCGTCAGTGCAGATGTCGAAAAGTTCCTGTCGATCCCGAGCTTTGAACAGTTTCCGCCTGGCCATTCGCTACTCCCTATGTTTGGGTGCCAATGACCTTGTCCTGGACGGAAAGGTAGCTTTCCAGACATCTGTCTGATGTTTTGAGGAAATTTTCTTAGCGCAGGATTTTGAACCGCTCTTGTTCTCGCCCCTTTCTCACTTGCCCTTGCGTGCCACCGACTTCTTGCGCACCTGGCCGAGACCCGTGGACAAGGCCAGTCTCGATCGCGTGGCAGCATAGATCGACGCCACCATCGGATAATCGTCCGTAAGACCCCACTTGGCGCGATACTCGGCCGGCGTCATGCCATGTTCCGCTGACAAATGACGCCTCAGGGATTTGAATTTCTTGCCGGCCGCCAGGGAGATGATGAAATCGGGAGTCAGCGACTTCTTGATCGGTACCGCGGGTACTTGTTTAACCTCGGTCGGTACCTGGGCTGATTCGCCCCTTGTTATGCGCTCCAGCGCGGTAAGAACGTCCCTGATCAACGACAGCAGATCCGCCATGGCCACAGAACTATTGGGGACATAGGCCGCGACGATTTCTGCCGCGATTGTTGTATTGACGTTCTCTTTCACGAGGGCGGGCCCTTCTGAATATTCTTGGCTTGGCTGCGTTTTTGCCCGGCACACCTTGGCAGTTGGCCACCCCAATCCAACCCCCTCCCCCACTTTCGGCGAGACCGGTTGCACTTGTTGCAGGGATCACTACAGGGCCCCCCAATTTGAGGGCACTGCATTTCTTGGAGACGCTCGTGTCAAATTGGCCTGGATCAACAGGAACGCACGTGCACTTACAAGCGCCCCCTTTTCTCGCGGATGTTCAGAGGGGGAAGGTGGTAGAGTGACGCCGTCGGCGTTGCCGTCCCGCGCTAGATTTTGGTTTTTCTTTCGGGCCTTCTCTTCCGGCCTTCGATACGGCGGATAGCGTGTTCTGGCGGTGGAACAGCGCCGGTTTGGTTACAAATGGCTCCATGTATTCTTGCGTCGCCAGGGCATATGGTAGAGCGCTTGCTAATGCTTATCGTGGAACGCGTTTACAGAGCGTCGCAGCTATTATTTGATCGGAGAGACCTGAAATGCCGCTACAGTACAAACTTCCAGGATACGCCGGAAATGCGCTCCTCCTTCTGATTAGTGTTATTATTTGCGCGCAGGGCAGCATTTTGATCGGCTTGTTGTTGGGAGCTTTGGCAATACTCAATCTCTACTTGGTTTATAAGTTGGACACATTCTCACGGCCAGAAGGTATCCTCGTCCACCAATTAGAGATGACCAAGGTGCGTGAGGAATTACTTGTTGCTCAGAGGCGGGTCAGTGACTTGGAAAGCAGCATAGCCAGCGCGCCGCGATAATGCTGCAGCCGCCCTCGCCGCTCTCCACTCAGGCCTATAAGTTGGCGCTAGCCGATGATATTTATCTGATCCGCAGACATCTTTGCGGTGCGCCTGTCAGCTACGAGCTCAAAGGTTACCTTCTCGCCCTCGCGTAAGCCAGAAAGACCGGAGCGTTCGACCGCGCTGATGTGGACAAAAGCGTCGGGGCCGCCATTTTGGGGCGCGATGAAGCCAAAGCCCTTTTGCGGGTTGAACCATTTGACAGTGCCAGTCGGCATACAAATCTTCCGAATCTGAGGAACCAGGAGCGTATAGACACGCCCGCTATTCATTGGCCAGCAACCGGCAAGGCGCAAGCTTGCGTCTACGTGGGTACGCCGATGAAATTGCTCACGCACACGCCTGTCGGCCGCCAGGTCAGGTTTCCGGTACAGCCATCCTGTTACGCAAATCCAGCGTCAGCCTTGTCTGCTCCAACATAGTGAGCTGCCCACGCATTACTGCAACTGTGATGGCAAGCCAGAATAGAAACCTCTATGCACAGGACAAATGGAGTTGAGCGAGATATCCGCAACTGTTTGAAATAGCGAAGCTATTCACTTGGGGTGTCACGCGGGGCAGTTCTTGTCGTGCCCCAGCATGAAGGGGCCACTTGCAGACGACATTCCAATCGCGTTTGTAACAGGGAAGGACGGTTAAGGCGGATTTCCAAACTTAGGTATGTTTTTGAATTTATAGCAATTTGGTGTCCATCAATGAGGTGACCGACAATCGATAACTGCTCTCGAGCGCGTTGCTCGGCCCTGCGTTCTTTCTCGCGAGATTTTTTGCTTTACTTCGACAATAGCTCCCTTCGACGTAATTCGTTGCGTATCATGGAACCTTTCAGCCCTTGGCATGCTTTAGACTCTGGCGATTGCGAAAATGAAAATATGGAGCTTAAGATGTCAAGAATTTGTGGCGGTCTCTTGTTTGCGGGGGTCGTTGGTCTGGCCCTTGCCAGTTGCACGACAATGGGTGAGCGCATGTCAGGGGCAGGCGTGGGCGCTGTTGGCGGAGCCGCTGTCGCCGGTCCCGTCGGCGCTGTAGCTGGCGGAGTCGGAGGCGCAATTGTAGGCCCGAGCGTGGCACACGCGGCAGGTGTCCCTCATCGCCACTATTCAACGCGGCGGCACTACAGGCGGCCACACCCTAAACCGGCACAGTAATACCTGGGTCAACCCAGAAGCCTCATAGGCGGCTTCATGCCATTGCGCTCGCCAAATTGTGGAGGCCGCCTAATTCTACGCCAAAGTCTTGGCCGCCAGACCGGCCTGGCATCGAACTGCTGCATCCGAAAGACCTGGAAAGGGACGCGGTGTACCGCGCGACCAGCTGCCGCGCGCGTTGCTCAACTCGTTCAAGAAAGGCGATGTGATCTTTCAACGCTATTGGCAATCCAAGCGTAAGGGCGGCAAGCCTTGCCTGAAGCTCATTTACGTCTTGAAGCCAAGCTTGCGCTTGAAGACCGATGTTCCGCAAGCAAATCCGATATCCGGTAATCGGTGCCGTGAAATCAGATGTCGCCAATCTCAACAAGGGTATCAGATATCCGTTAGCAGTGCCCCTTTGGGTGCGCAACGCCAACGCTGTATCACCCACTCTGTGTGGCTCTCGTGCCATTTGGCGATTACTTCCTGAGCATTGAGCAAACAGGCGACACTGTTGGATGCTTCAAGCGACCACCTCAGGTGCTCTTCGCGACACGTTTGCGGCGAACTCATCAAACACACGGACAAAACAATGAACATCCGATGCCCTTCTGGTTGTAAAGGACGTTCCCTCGGGCGCACGCTGCCCAACTTAATTTTCACGCAGTGCAACTCAAAGTATATTGAAGTGGGATCGATGACAATTACTTCGAATTGAGTAGGCAGAAGAGCTTCTACTAATAATTGAGTAAGTGGGAGCACGTCACCCTTGTCCATGGTTGCCAGATCGCCTGCAAATCTGATGCTTCATCCGTAAAGACGTGAAAGCGCATTGCGTTCTATCGCCGTCCACAAAGTAAAGAGGGGTGGGCGCCTATCTTGCCCTCGTCATGCTCGGGTGGGCACTTGCTTCTCACCGACGCCCCGGTGCTTACTGGCGCAGCGCGCCCCGCGGCTTTGAAATATAGGGCGGCGCCTTTGACAAACCCTCGACCGTTCGCTCCCTATCTTATCGACCGCGACCCGCAATTTTTCTGCCTGCACGACGTCGTGACAGCTCTCGCCCTTTGTGAACCGTGCGCGCCTTGCCGGCGCGGGTTTACCTGTCAGGAGGCGCTCACTAAGCGGAACCCATAGCCATTGCCCTCTGCGTGCCCGGGTCTTGAATAGAGCCGGTGAGAGCTTCGCGTCCGCGGCGAGAAAACTTTCTTGGAACGATATTCCGGCTTGTGACGTTAAATGACTCCAAAGTCATTAGATGGACACCATGCCTGAGAACGAGCCTAAGTGGCGCAGACGCAAGGAGGCACGGCCCGCCGAAATCGTCGATGCGGCGCTTTGTGTGTTCGCTGAGAGTGGCTTTGCCGCCGCAAGGCTGGAGGACATCGCCCGCCGTGCGGGCGTCGCCAAAAGTTCGCTCTATCTCTATTTCGAAACCAAGGAAGAGCTGTTTCGCGCCGTGGTGCGAACTGCAATCTCTCCCAACATTGGGGCCATCAAAACGGCCGCCGAGGCCTTTGATGGCCCATTCAAAGAACTCGCGCCCATGCTTTTGCACCGCGCAGCAATACTGATGACGTCAAGCTACGTGCCCGCCGTCGCCAAAATGGTAATTGGCGAATCCCGCAATTTTCCCGACCTCGCCCGCATCTGGCATGACGATGTCGTCTCGCAAGTCATTGCAATCCTAAGCAACATCATCGCTTGCGGCCAAGCCCGGGGTGAGATCAAACCTGGCGATCCGCGTCTCTACGCCTTCTCGCTCGTCGGTCCACTTTTGATGGGGGTGCTGTTTCGCGATGTCTTCGCCGACATCGCGCCGGATCCGCCGGACCTCCACGCCCTCGCGGCGCAGCACGCTCGCACCGTGCTTGGGGGACTTCTCTTGCAGACAAACAGAACCTAACGGAGAACACCATGACACGTAGCGACGTTTTGATTATCGGCGCTGGACCCACAGGTCTGGTGCTAGCGCTGTGGCTAACCAAGCTTGGCGCCACGGTCCGCATCATCGACAAGACCGCCGAGCCGGGCACCACCTCGCGCGCCCTCGCCGTCCATGCGCGCACGCTGGAACTTTACAGCCAGCTCGATCTAGCGGACGCCGTCATCGAGAAAGGTCACAAAGTACCGGCGATAGGTCTTTGGGTCGAGGGCAAGCAACAAGCGCGCTTGTCATTTGAAGATGTCGGGGCCAATGTCACGCCCTACCCTTTCCTGCACATCTTTCCCCAAGACGAGCATGAGCGGCTGCTGATCGCGCGACTGGAAGCACTGGGCGTTTCAGTCGAGCGACAAACCGAATTGATTGGCTATGACGAAGACGGTTCCGGTGTTGTCGCGCGGTTGCGTGGACCGAGCGGCCAAGAAGCACGCTGCGAGGCAGCCTATATTGCAGGCTGCGATGGCGCGCGTTCTCAAGTGCGCCAGGTCATGGGCACCGGGTTTCCCGGGGGAACCTACAAGCAGATCTTTTACGTCGCCGATGTCGAAGCTTCGGGCCAAGCGATCAATGGCGATCTTGCCGTCGATCTCGATGAGGCCGATTTCCTCGCCGTCTTTCCGCTAGCAGGTGAAGGGCGTGTACGACTTATCGGTACAGTCAGGGACGAGCGTGCCGAACACGCTGATACGCTCAAATTCGATGACGTCAGCGGGCGTGCCATTGAAAAGCTCAAGGTCACCGTCGAGAAAGTAAACTGGTTCTCGACCTATCATGTGCATCACCGCGTGACCGAGCATTTTCGCAACGGTCGCGCCTTTCTGCTCGGAGACGCGGCGCATATTCATAGCCCCGCCGGCGGCCAAGGGATGAACACCGGTATTGGCGATGCAATCAATTTGGCCTGGAAGTTAAAAGCGGTTCTGGATGGCCGTGCAAGCGACGCTCTTTTGAACAGTTACGAGGCAGAGCGCCAGCCTTTTGCCAAGCGGCTGGTCAATACCACGGATCGGGCCTTCACGCTGGCGACCGCTGAAGGCAAGTTCGCCGACTTCGTGCGTACTCGCATCGTCCCTGTAGTGCTTCCCGCTGCGGCGAAGTTTGAAGTCTGGCGCGAATGGATGTTCCGCACCGTATCGCAAGTCATGATCAATTATCGTGGAGGCCCCATCAGCAGTGGCGTGAGTGGCGATGTGCACGGTGGAGATCGTCTACCATGGGTTTTGATTGGCGGTGTCGATAATTATGAGCGGTTGATTGCGATGACCTGGCAGGTTCACGTTTACGGCGCCGCCAGCAATGACCTCACATCATGGTGCACGCGTCGCAACGTGCCACTACACGCCTTCGAATGGCAACCAGCTTACCAAAATGCGGGCTTGGCTCGCGATGCGATGTATTTGCTTAGGCCTGATACGTACGTGGCGCTCGCATGTAAATCGGAAGATCCCGAGGCCCTGGATCGATATTTCGCTGATAGGGGAATACGACCCGGCTAGCATGGAAAATTAGAGGTTACGCAATTTGTCAGGCGCCCCTACACGGCAGAAACCACAGACAGGGCTGATGGCAAACGGGCAAGACGGCTTATCTCACCGCGGAGGTTACGGACGAGGACGGCCATGCGCCAGCCCGACACCCTCGCCGCGCTTGTCCAGTGCCCGGAGCGACGGAAGAAACCGAAAATGCGGGGGCAACCATCGAGAGAACTCTTAATCGGGTACCCACGCTCATGGGTGAACATCTCCTGGCGAGGCGCTGTCACGTTGTTGAAGTGGACGCGGGGAAGTCGGCGAGCTCGCCAAGACCGAAGGCTATCACCCTGATATTAGTTTCGGTTGGGGTTATGTAACGATTTTCCTGAGCACCAATAAAATCAAAGGACTGCACCAGAACGATTTCATCATGGCGAGCAAGATCGATCGAATGGTCTTCGCTTGCTCTTTTTGCCGATATCGGACTTCGGCCAAGACGCAGAATAGAAACATGCGCTCGCCGCAAATGCAATTACCAGGACGATGCTTTGCGAATATTAAGCCATATTCATCGTGTTACCTCTGCAAAATAAGAACGTCGATTGCTGGTATAGCCGTTCTTATAAGGTCACTCGAACGGGCATTTGGCGTTCATTTGCCACAGTGACCTGAGTTGGGGGAAAGATGCACCTACGCCGCGCCTTTTTGCACATCGGCGACACACAGCAGGAGTTGCGGTAGGCGAGTGTGCCTGCTTTCACATTTGGGTATCACTACAGCTCATCCCACCACCAGGGGCACCTCCTTTAGGTGGGACGCTATGTGCCCGTATCACCTGATCAGGCCTCGCGATTTTGCCTCGCCGATTGCAAACAGGGCGGCACCCCCAACAAGCATATCAGCCTCGTGTTCGCCCTTCTGGCCCGCATGGATATTGCTCAGCATGAGCTCTTTTCCCTTCGGCCCTTCGCTGATTGTAAAGGTATAAATATGCTCCTCGATAAGGTGCCGGAGCGATATCTCCGCCTTGGAGTGGCTTTCGATTTTGAAGACTGGGTCTGGCATTTCCGTGAGATCCTTAGCGATCGTGGCTCGACCGCATAGCCTGATGCCGGTGAATGGTACCGCCCGAACCATCAACGCAAATGCGCGAAATCAACCCGTGATCGGGTTTTCAATGCGGATTGATGTGCCGCTCCAGTTCCCGAAGTTCGGCAAGAATGTTGCGAACGAACTTGTCCCCTTCGTCTACCGTAACTACGACCTGCGACCTGACGACGAAGCCTTCGGAGTCGAAGATTACAGCGAGGATTGGGTAATCGGCATTCTTTGACTCGTAAACAAAACCCTTGTTCATGGCATCGTGCTCCCATCGTTAAGGCGCCAGAGGCTTAAACGCCGGAAACGACAGATTGATCCATTGGCCGCGACGAATGCCCCCAAAGTGTCACCATGAAAGTCCCGGAGCGACAAACTCAGGGTCGCTGCTACCCTCGCGGTCAAAATCGGACTTGCCGCCGACGGACTCGGGAAGCCTCGTGTGCCCAATGACCCGGACACAATACCGGTTAACGGGAGGATCACGGCCACAGATGTCCGATAAGCTTGCCTTCTTTGAATTTGTGTCGGACGTTCGTAGCGGCGTCTATCCCGAGCAGCGTTGCGAGGTTGGCATTGAGCCTAACGAACTGCGTCGCTTTATCGAGAGCCTTCCATCCGTTTGATCAGTCCTCCCCTGCCCCGTCTGCCACTTAGGCACGGCACATTCCGAATCAGACGTAATGCGAATCTGACATGGCTAATCACTCGTTCAATCGGCCCCCGCTGACGAACAGCCGCGGCACCGTGAGCCGAGCGGCTCAAGCTACTGATTCCTCTAGCACGTTGATAAAGGCGTACAGCCCTGCTTGATAATTAAGCATAATGCTTTAATAAATTAACAAAATGCTCATAACGGGCGTAGCTCGTTTTAGTTCGGGAGCGTGATGCCGACCATGTCCAGTCCTTCCGCTCCTGTAAGCCGCAAGGGCAGCAATTCGGTCCAGGTGCGCCGCTATAATGAGCGCGTCGTACTCGAAGCGCTGCAACGTCTTCGGCAAGCCTCCAAGGCGGAGCTGGCCCGCTCCGCTAACCTGACACCTCAGGCCGTTGCCGTTATCGTCGATTATCTCGAAGAGGTCGGTCTGGTAAGGCATGAGGGCAAGCGGGTCGGGCAGGTCGGCCAACCCTCCACACTCTATGCGCCTGCGCCGGACGGCGCGTTCTCAATCGGCCTGCACATCGGCCGCCGAGCTTTCGATGCGGTGCTCGTCGACTTTACGGGAAGGACCCTGCGTATCGAGACCTGCGAGTATGAATATCCCGAGCCCGGCGCCGTCGCGGATCTGGCCGCTGCCTATGTCCAAACATTCCGCGCAAGTCTCGCGCCGGACCTGCGCGGCAGGATCGTCGGAGTGGGTGTGGCGATGCCCTATTTCATGGACAGTTGGACCAAGGAACTGGGCATGCCGAGGTCAATCACTGAGGCCTGGGAAGGATTCGACTTTGCTAAAACTCTGGCGAACACGATAAATTTGCCTTTGTTTTTCGAGAACGATGCCTCAGGCGCCGCGACGGCCGAGCTGGTCTATGGCAAGGGGCGGGACGTTAGGGATTTCATTTATCTGTTCATCTCCACCTTTATCGGCGGCGGGCTCATTATAAATGGCAATCTGGAAACGGGCCCGCATGGGAATTCAGCCGCGTTCGGCCCGTATCCGGTAACACCGTCTCTTCTTTCGACCGTACCGGCACCCAAAGGCCCCTTCGAGATCCTGCTGCACCGAGCTTCCATCTATGTCTTGACCAATCATTTGCGCCAGAACGGTGTCCCCATCAAACGGGCCCTAGAGCTGAACCTCATGGCTGACAGGGCAGAGCCTTTCCTCACCGAATGGGTCGAGGACTGTGCCGACAGCCTGGCTCAGGCCATCGTTGGCGCCATCGCCGTCGTCGATGTGTCGGGGGTCGTCATCGATGGCATCCTCCCCCCGGCAATCCTGCAGCGAACCGTCGAGGCAGTGTCGAGCCGCTTCGAAGCGATATTGCCCGAAGGTCTGGTCGCGCCGAAGATCGAGATGGGCATGATCGGCCCGCAGGCGGCAGCGATCGGCGCGGCCATCTTGCCGCTCTATGCCATGTTCGCGCCGGACAGCGGCACGTTGGTCAAAGCCAAAACGCCTGGCTCCGGGCGGAGCAATCTGCAAACCTATATCGGGGCGATGTAGCAGCCCGACGCTGCGACGGCTTGAGCTGCGTATCCGATGTCGTATTGCTTGACCTGACCGCAGAGTTGATATATCCATTTGCTTTAATAATTAAGAAATACGTTGGGAGGTGACCATGCGGGTGAAGACCACGAACTTCGGTGTCATTTGCCGGATGTGTATTTTGCTCGGGCAGCACGCGCCTTGTCATCCGTGCATGCTCAATCGGCTTGGATTGCGATGAATAGCGCCGTTGCAAAGGAACGTGAGAGCCTTCCGGCGCCTTCGGCTCCCCCTGCCACGGCAGGGCTGCTCAACGCCGCCAAGCGTTTTGGCGGAACGATTGCCCTTGCCGAAGCCAGTTTCGATCTGCTACCCGGCCAGGTGCTCGCCCTGCTGGGAGAGAATGGGGCCGGCAAGAGCACTTGCGTGAAGTTGCTCGCCGGCGTTTACCGGCCCGATACCGGGTCCGTCATCATTGACGGCCAGCCCGTGGAGCATTGGTCGCCGCTAGAAGCGCAGCGCCGCGGTATTGCCGTTATGCACCAGCATCCCGGTCTTTTCGGCGATCTTTCGGTCCTTGAGAACATTTTCGTCGGGCACATGCCGCGCCGGGCACTGGGGAGCATCGATTATGAGCGCATGCGACAGGAGGCCAAGGACCTGCTCGAGGTGGTCGGACTGTCCTGCGCTCCAGAGGATGCGCTGAAGCAATTGCGGACCTCTGAGCAGCAATTGGTCGAGATCGCCCGCGCCTTGTCGGTCGAGGCCAAGGTGCTGATCATGGACGAGCCGACAGCTGCACTCTCCCAGCGCGAGGTGGAGCGGCTGTTTGCCGTCGTCGCCCAGTTGAAGGTGCGCCAGGTGGCGATGATGTTCGTCGGCCACCGCATGGAGGAAATCTACCGGATAGCCGATCGTATCGCGGTTCTGCGCGACGGCCATTTGATCGGCGTGAAGACAGCTGCCGAACTCGACAGGGACCAGGCGGTCCAGATGATGATCGGGCGCCCGCTCAAGGCGATCTATCCCCAGTGGGAGTCGAAGCCGGGCCAGGAAGTGCTCGAAGTTGCCGGGCTCTCTCGCGACGACGCCTTCGCCAACGTCTCCTTCAAGGTCCGGGCCGGTGAAATCGTCGGGCTTGGTGGGCTCGTTGGCAGTGGGCGTACCGAGATCGCCCGTGTGATTTTCGGCATCGACCAGCCAACCACTGGCAGTATCCGGATCGCCGGCAAGGATGTTTCTTTCGCGGACCCACCAGCTGCCATGGCTGCAGGGGTGGCTTATGTTTCCGAAGACAGGCTCGGGCAGAGCCTGGTGATGGACTTTCCCATCCTGGCCAATGCCTCGCTGCCAGTTATCGGAAAGGCCACCATGGCTGGCCTTGTCATGCGCCGCCAGGAGCTTGCGCTGGTCGAGCCGCATCTGCGCCGCCTGCGCCTCAAATTCCACAGTTTCGACCAGCCCGTGAGGACGTTGTCGGGCGGCAACCAGCAAAAGGTCGTGCTTTCCAAGTGGCTCGCCGCCAATCCCCGCCTGCTGATCCTCGATGAACCGACCCAAGGGATCGATGTTCAGAGCAAGGCCGAAGTCCATAGCATGATCGCTGAACTGGCCCAGCAGGGGCTGGCGATCATCCTGATCTCATCGGAGCTGCCCGAACTCGTCAGTATGTGCGACCGTATCGTCGTGTTGCGCGAAGGACAGGTGACCGCGAACTTCTCGCGGGGCGACGTGGATCAGGAGCGGGTTATCCGGGCCGCGACCGATGCCGACAGCGTGGAATCCCAAGCCTCTGGGTTCGCTCCAGCCGCAGTTCGTCCAAATGAGGCCGAAAAGACGAATACGCAGCCGACTTCGCTGGTTCATCGGCTTTTGCGCAAGCGAGAAGTTGGCCTGGTATGCGCCATGGCCGCGGTCGCGTTGCCGGTGATGTTTCTCAACCCTCGCATGATCAGCCCCGAGAATCTGACTGCGGTGGCCATGGACGCGGCTTTGCTGATGATCGTGGCAGTCGCGCAGATGCTTGTTCTCCTCACCCGCAACATCGACCTTTCCGTCGCCTCCGTTATCGGCCTGTCGGCCTATGGCGCGGCTAGTTTCATGCACGCTTATCCCGACAGCTCCGTGATGCTCGGCATCACGGTAGCCTGCGGCATCGGCATTGCCTGCGGAGCAATCAATGGCGTGGTCGTTACCATTGGCAGGGTACCCGCCATCGTCGTCACGCTTGGCACACTTGCAGTCTTCCGCGGCCTGAACAGCCTATGGGCAGGGGGCAGGCAAATCAGCGCCGATCAGGTGCCCCAATCCTGGCTGGATATGACCAGCGCGCGTATTGCCGGCATTCCCGCCGTCATTCTCATCGCCATCGCCTGCATCGTCGTTATCGGCTTTGCGCTGCGGCATCTGCCCATCGGGCGCGAACTTTACGCTATCGGATCCAATCCCGAAGGCGCTTCGCTCATCGGGATCCGCAAGACGGCCCTGGTCCTGGGCGCCTTCGTGTTGGCGGGGCTTCTGGCCGGTTTCGATGGCGCACTATGGGCTTCACGCTATGCGACCATCGATGCTCGTGTCGCGCTCGGCTTCGAGTTGACAGTTATTGCCTCCGTAGTGGTCGGCGGCGTCGCCATTCGTGGCGGTGCGGGGACGGTGCTTGGCGTGGCACTCGGCGCCCTCACGCTTCTAGTGATCCAGAACGGCCTCACGCTGGTGCGGGTCGACCCGCTCTGGCTCCAGGGCGTCTATGGCTTAGTCATCCTACTCGCAGTTGGCGTCGATACTGTCGTAGGTCGCAGAACCTTGCATTCGCGGAGGCGGCCATGAAGGCGAGCATGATCGAACGATTTGCGACCTGGGAAAGCTTCCTTGGCCTCCTTACGGTGGCTGTTCTGGCCTACGCGACGCTGGCAGTGCCCAACTTCGCTACCGTTTTCAATATCTCTCAGGCAATCGCCGGTGCGTCCGAACGCGCCCTGATCGTGCTGCCAATGGTGCTGTTGATCATTGCCCGCGAGATTGACCTGTCCGTCGCCAGCATTCTGGCGCTGTGCAGTGTGGCCTTCGGCGTGCTGATCCGGGAGGGGGTGTCGCTTGAGGTGGCGATCGCCTTCGCGCTGCTAGTGGGCGTGACTGCCGGAGCCTTCAACGGCGTGCTGGTGACCTATCTGGGGTTGCCCTCGCTTGTCGTCACACTTGGCACGATGGCAATGTTCCGAGGCATCGGATACATCATTCTGGGGACAGGGTCCGTGAATGAGTTTCCCGATTCCTTCACCGACTTTGGCATCAACACGTTGGGTGAATCGCCTATCCCCTGGACGATAGTGCCCTTCCTGGTGCTCGCACCCGCCTTCGCCATCATGTTGCAGCAAAGCGCCATCGGCCGGCGCATCTACGCGCTCGGTGGAAGCCCGGACACGGCCCTTTATGCTGGCGTTCGGGTCGCCCGTATCCGCCTTTGCTTGTTCATTGTCAGCGGCCTCGTCTGCGCCATTGCGAGCATCGTCTTCACAGCCCGGTTGGCCAATTCTCGTGCCGACAATGCCATCGGGCTTGAACTCGATGTCATCACCATCGTGCTGCTCGGGGGAGTGAGCGTCTTTGGTGGCAAGGGCAAGCTGACCGGCGTGTTTCTGGCCCTCATCCTGATCGCTGCCCTTCGCAATGTGCTGGGGCTGAGCCAGATCGGGGGCGACGCGCAGGGGACGGTGATCGGCCTGCTTCTCATCCTCTCGCTGCTGATGAGCACGACGGCGCAACGTTTCTACTCGACGTTTCAGAGCGCGTTGACGCCTGATCGCAAGGCTGGGCGGGGTTCAAGCGGCCGGCCGGACACTGCAAAAACATCTTGAACGATCAAGAGCAACAAGGAGGAAATAGTCCTATGAAACGACATCTGATCTTGACGACGGCAGTGATTTTATTCGGTGCCGCAGTAACTCCGACAGGTGCCTTCGCGGCAGAAAAATGCGCCAAGGAGCCGGTGACGGTCGGCTTCCTGCCCAAGCTCGATACCGATCCCTATTTCCAAGTGGCAAAGACAGGCGCGGACGAAGCGCAGGCCGAGATCGGCGGCAAGGTCGTCCAGCAGGCGCCGTCCCAGGCGACGGCCGAGGCCCAGATCGAATTCATCAACAATCTGGTGTCTCAGAAGGTCGACGTCATCGCGATCTCCGGCAATGACGCCAATGCCGTGGCACCGGCTCTCAAGCGCGCGATGAAGCAGGGCGTAAAGATCGTCTCCTATGATTCCGATGTCTCCGAAGCGGCCCGCGCGCTGTTCTTCAATCAGGCCAAGGGCGACAGCCTGGCCGAAATGATGCTTGAAAGCATGGGGCAGATGATTGGTTATGAGGGGGATTTCGCTATCCTCTCCTCAACGCCCACCGCCACCAACCAGAATGCCTGGATCGACTTCATTAAGAACAAAATGAAGGAGCCCAAATACGCGAAGATGAAGCTCGCCCAGATCGCCTATGGCCAGGAGAGTGAGCAGATCAATCAGCAGCAGGCGCTCGCTCTGGTGCAGGCGTTCCCGAATCTGAAGGGTATCATCATTCCGGCCGGCATCGGCCTGCCTGCGGCAGCCCGAGCCCTCGAACAGTCCGGCAGTCTGGGCAAGGTCAAGCTTACTGGCCTGGCGCCCGCGACGCTTATCAAGAAATATATCCAGAATGGCTCTGTCCAGGACATCTGGTGGAACGTCAAGGATCTCGGCTACCTCACCTATTACGGTGCCCAGCAATTGGCGCAATGCAAGATCGCGGGCAAGGCAGGTGACAAATTCAAGGCTGGTCGCCTGGGAGACTACACCGTTGGTGCCAAGGGCGAAGTTGTGCTGGGGCCGGCCAAGATCGTGACCCCGGCCAATGTCGAGGAATTCAAGTTCTGAGAACTGCTCTGGGGCGGCGGCTTTGGCTGCCGCCCCGTCATCCGCTTGCCAACGGCAATCCGAGAAATCGAAATGACGCAATCATGGTCGCTCGAGTGGTCGCATGGCCGAGTGACAGTTCATGCCGGCGCCGGCGCCATCGGGCGCACGCGCTTTCGCCTCGAGGATGAGCGTTGGGTCGAGCCCTTCCATGAGGCACCATGGATCAGTGCGGGGGAAACTGTTGAACCGGGCCTTCAGAATCTGCGTGGGGACTGGCCCTGCTTGCCTTTTGGCCGAGTTTACGCAGTCACCGATGGCTTGCAGGAGCCCTGGAATTCCCTCTCCAACGGCCCCATGCCGACGGCCGCTGATCCTCTGGTCGAAAGCGATTGGCTCTTGCATGGCTATGGCGCCGCGGCGAACTGGACCCTGGTATCGCAGACCAAGGACCGATTGATCCTCGGGCTCGACTATCCCAATGATTCGCCGATCGAGCGGATCACCCGCACGGTTCAGCCACTTGACGGCCAGGCGGCCCTCGACGTTTCCGTAGAAATTTGGGCTCGTCGTCCGTGTCTGCGACCTTTCGGTTTCCATCCGAACTTTGCCTTGCACGGTGCGCCGGGATCGTTCCGAATTGAGCCAGGCCCCTTCAAGTTCGGACTCACCCATCCCGGCAGCGATCCCGCAGGGCGAGCCCGGCCCAATAGCCTGTTCACAGCTTTGGCAGACGTCCCCCTGAAGTCGGGCAGCAGTGAGTGCTTTGAGGCGCTCCCCTTCGCGGATGACCGAGAGGATATCTTGCAACTTTGCGGCATTGAGGGCGGCGTGCGCATGGTCGATCTGCATGATCAGGTCGCCTGGCATCTCAACTGGAACACGGAACGGCTACCCTCCTGTCTACTGTGGATGAGTAATCGAGGCCGCCGATTTCCGCCGTGGAACGGGCGCAATCTTTGCGTAGGGGTCGAGCCGGTCGCCTCGGCCTTCGATCTCGGCAGCGTGATCGCAAGCGCTGACAATCCAATCGCTCGGGCAGGCGTCGCAACCGCGATAACGCTTGAACCGGATATCCCGCTCGAGCTGGGCTACCGGCTTCGCGGCCAATCCGTGCTCGGATAGGTGGGCGCACAGTAGCGGTTCGGACGGCCGCACTGGGCTCAAATCTTCGGCGGGTCATTCTCTAGAATCCACGTTTAGCGGCAACTATTGAGCCACTGGAAAGCTTCTCGGCTCCGGCTATCAAGAGCGCGCCGCAGAAACCTGCTTAACTTTCGCGGCCGCCAACCTCAGGCGGAAATATTCTCAAAATAATCGCAGTAAGCGAAGTAGGGCTATCATGTTCAAAAATATATTCTCAAATTAAGTAAACGGGCCACCTTAGCTTCTCGTTTTCGTCAATTAATGAAATGCGACAGTATCAATTCTGGAACTTTAGGAGCGCAAGGAGGTTGAGTTGATGGAGGCTAACAATGGATCATCACGAACTTAAGGAAATCAGCCAAATTACGTCGAGTGCGGGCGACGCAGAGCAATTTGTTCTCCTAGAAGAGGCTCACTGCTTTTTGCAGCACCGCTGGCCCTATCATAGTGGAAGAGGTTCCCGCCTCCACAGTCATGGGCTCGAAGGCGCCGCGATCGGATTTTGGGAGCACGCTATCGATGAGCCGTTCGTTTATAGACCGGATATGAACGTGGAAGACTGAGCAACGGCCCAAGCGCCACCATAGGGCTGCCACTATCTGTCTCGGCGCAAATGCTGCAGGTTGCTATTTTTCAACGTGCCAGAAAATCAACGATTGTCACACTCGTCCGCCTTCGAGAGTCGCCGCTTAGCGCGCCCGGATCGGGGGCACTGCCGAGAGAAAACTGAAGAATTCCTGCGTCCCGTGCTCTAGGAACAACAGCGCGGCAACGATGCGCAAGACACTAAGCACGTAGGGCCTCCACCTCGCGAGGCTCGCGTAGAATGATCTCATAGTCACCTCCGGTTCAGCTTCTGTCCCGACCAATCAAAACACTAGGGCGAATGGGCCTCAAGAACACCTTTCCTTACAGCCAAACTATAGGAGGCGAACGCCACCATAGAGCCATCTTTCTTCTGCGCAATGTTACAGAGCTGCCGTGTCAGTTTCGAAATGTTCGGTGCCCCATCTTGAACGAGGCAAGCAGTCGTCTGGCCGAAATGCGGGCCTCGCCATCGCGAGGCCCGGCCCGCGTCAGGTGGGCAAAGTCGTGCCCCGATCCAAACGTCTGGTTACTTCTGCAGGTTGTGAACTTCGAATGCGGTTTCCTGGGGCGGCTTGGTGAATCCGCCCGTGATGCCTTTCTGCATTTGAGGCATCAGGACACCGTCGCGAAATTGTTCCCAACTTTCCTTCGAATCGTGAACGGCTACAATCGTCCAGCCGCCCGCCGACGGACCGGCCAAGTGGAATATCTGGCCTTTTGGTAGGCTGTTTCTGCTCGGATGCACCGCTGCGATAGACGCCTCGTACTGCTCCTTCGTTCCGCCAGGAAAGAAATGCATGATCGCATAGGCCATTTTTTGTCCTCCCGATAAAGTCGACGGCAGCGTCTCTCGCGGCGCTCGTCAAAGCGATACTCGCGCGGACGTGTGTCGGCGACAAGAAGTTTACCGATGGTGTAAGGGCCATAATGCGCCATAACTTGTGATGACAGCATGGGCCGGGAATACCGCCCCTGTCGCTTGGTATCTTGGCGTAATACTCCGTGACTTTTCTCGCCGTTGGGCATTTTGGGTTGGGACTGAAGCAAGCCCCAGTCTCAAGCTAGTCCAAAGCCAACAGAAATCTCACGTTAAATGGACAAGCCCGTGCATTGAGCAGAACGCCAAACCATTGAAATTGTTCAACCTGCAACCTCACTCCATAATGCCCCAGTGATGGGGCGCCTGCCCGTGGGGCATGCGGAACTGATAAAGGATGTCAGCCAGTCTGGTTATTTGTGGCTGAAGGATACATTGGAAGCGAACCCACCTTCGGGTATCGCCTCGACGGATCGGTCATGACACCTCGCAAGGCCCCCTCGCATTATTCTTCACGAACAGTGATATACGCTGCGATTGCGGGAAATCTTCTGGTCGCGTTGACCAAGTTCGGGGCAGCGGCTTGGACCGGCAGCTCGGCGATGCTCAGCGAGGGTATCCATTCCATCGTCGATACTGGAAACGAGATTCTGCTTCTCTACGGATTGAGCCGTGCCACCGTCCGACCCGATCGAGAGCATCCGCTGGGATATGGTCGGGAGATCTATTTTTGGAGCTTTGTCGTCGCTCTTTTGGTTTTTGCCGTTGGAGCAGGCTTTTCCGTCTACGAAGGTATTGCGCACGTCATCCGCCCGACGCCCGTTCGGGATCCGACGGTCAGCTACGTCGTATTGGCCCTATCGGCATTGTTCGAGGGCAGCACCTGGTGGATTGCCCTGCGCAACTTCAAAGGCCAGAAGCCTTACTCCAAACTTTTCGAGGCGTTTCGCGAAAGCAAGGATCCCCCATCTTTCATGGTATTGTTCGAGGACAGCGCCGCCCTGGTCGGCCTCCTTGTCGCCTTCGCGGGAACTTACTTCTCTTTGAGCCTGGGCCTTCCAATCCTTGACGGTGTCGCCTCGATCCTCATCGGCCTGGTGCTCGCGGCGACGGCTGCGCTTCTGGCCAGGGAAACCAAGGGTCTTCTGATCGGCGAGCGCGCGGACCAGAGCATCGTCGATGCGATCACCCGCATCGCGGAAGAGATAAGTGGCATTGCGCACGCAAATGGCATCATGACGGTTCATCTTGCTCCACAGCAGATCGTTGCAGCACTCAGCCTTGAATTCGCAGATGAGCTCACGACGCCGGAGATAGAGGCCAAAGTCAGCGAACTTGAACGCAGTGTGCGCCGAATGCATCCCGAGGTCGTTGCCCTCTTTGTCAAGCCGCAGAGTCTTGGCGGCTTCAAGGAAACAATCGCCGATCGCTTTGGATAGTTCGCACAATCCCTACACCGCTCGGATGGGTCCAAGACAATGCCGCCTGGGCACTTTTTTCAACGTGCCCAGGCGTTTCGCGGTTTTGTTGCAAAGTTTCGGGCGGGTTAGGAATGCGGCAGGATAAATCCGCGTTTCATGCTGGAGCGAGGATGTCGAGCGGATCTATGTGGAACAGGTCCGGATCGACGAAGCCAAAGTGTTGCTGCTTCAAGGCCAATCGGAAAAGGGGCTACGACAAGAACTGCTCCCGGTGACGCGCATAGTAACAACGAACGCAGACCAGATGGTCCTAGCGCGCTCTGGCAAATGCCGCGAGAAGTACTCAAATCCCCGATTTGCGATGCCAAACCAGGTTACAAACCTCCATGTTGGAACGCCGCCAGATCGTCTTAAGGCGTACGTCTGCGTGACCGTTTTTGTCCAAGGAGCTCATCTGGGCTTTTTCAAATCATTCCGCGCACCCGTGCCCTCAACCATATGCCGCGCCCAGCCAAGCGGGTCTTGCTCCCTTGGAAGCCAATCTCCGCTAAGGGAACCTCCCCCAGTGTATTGCGTTGATGCACGCAAGCCAATTCATCACAGGCACAAAGGAGACCCCCGATGAGCAGCACAACCGACAAAGTCAAAGGCGCCGCAAATCAAGCAGCCGGTGCCATTAAAAAGGGCGTCGGCAAAGCTATTGGTAACGATAACCTTGAGGTTGAAGGCGAGGCCCAAAAGACAAAAGGCAAGGCTCAGGAAGCGGTCGGAAAGGCCAAAGACACCATTAAGTCGGTCGTCGACAAGATTTAGTGGTTCAAACCGTATAGGAGGCGTCGATGGCGCCAGTTCCAATTCCCAGTGAAGCGCTAGTCACGCTCCGCGACCTCTTTGAAAATAGGAGCGGTCCCACAGTGTCGGCTCCGATGCTCTAATTCCTGATTTCTAGCGGTTACGTCGAGATGGAAGATGGGGGCGCCAGTCGTCACAAACGCAGGGCTGGACGCCCCTGGATCGGGCAATACTCCGATCCCGCCGTTGACTCTAAACTTTTTCTAGTCAGACGGCCCGGCTGTACGCGATATACATTCATCAGCCGGGCCGTCGCCGCAATCAGGGCGTTCATGCGATTCAGCACACTACGTGCGCCATTTGCTAACAGGCGGTTTGGTGGGTGGCCGAACGTCCGATGGAATTCCGGTCAGGTCAGCGGATTGATTCTCCGGAGGCTTACTATGACCACCAAAACATTCACACCCGTGACGATCGAAACAGGCCTTGGTCGCTATCAGACAATTGCCAACGTCGAGGCGGCCGCGCGATATATGCTCGACAGCTGGCCTGAGGCTCCTGGCCCTCTGCATTTTCGCGCCCGTCAAATCTGCCTGCAGGTGCTTAACGGAGAAAGGCCGCCCGATGACGCTCGCGTGGCCTTTATCGAAGCTCTCAACGAGGCCGAAATCTGGGTCAGGTGTTAGGAGCAAAAAAGCCAGCCGTGACGAAGGGCGCGACGACTGGCGAGGCTATCAAAGTACTTGCGACTAAAAGCACACCACCGTAAAGGCCGCCGCACCATCACGGCTTGCGCTTTGGCTTCTCTGGCTCGATCTCAATCGACTTTGCCAAACGAGCCTTCTTCAGGCGCGCCGTCTTCGCATCTCGTCGCAAAATCTCTGCGTCGATAATGGCTTGCGCCGCGTCGGTCAGCGCGTCGTGACGTTGAGTCCGGGTCTCGGGTTTGCGCTCGGTCATGACTCTTCGTTCCAGCCAGCCCCAATGAACAACGGGCCAAAGCGGCCCAAGAAAAAGCCGGCCGCTTCGAAACCGGCCGGCTAGGATATCTATGAGGTTACAACCTCACAATAGCGAGGACGTGGGACACGTCCAGATCTTCTTAAGGTGTACGCCGGCGCTGATGTCGGCGGGCTGTCGGTGATCAGTTCGCAAATTTCGCGATCTGCCATTTTTAACGCCTGTATGCCGGTTGCAAGGGCACGGCCGCTCACTTGGCCCGAGCCCGACGCTCGCTGAGAAGCTGGCCGGCAACTTGCGTGATGTAATTCAGGGGATGGACCTTGCAGTGATTGTTCATCCACTCGAGCACGGCGTCACTAGGATCTGGAAGTGCTGAGAGAACGTTAGGGCCAATGTCCTCCCAGTTGACCCCACTCACGAAACCAAGCAGCCAGGCAACAGGACGCCCTGGTGCTTCAACAATTTGTACAGCCGCCTCGCAGCAGCCTGCTTGTTGCGCCGCTTCAAGGCGAGCACGTCCAGGACCTCACCCTCCTCATCGACGGCCCGCCACACCAACATCCGCTTTCCGATCCTCACGACCCTCTCGTCCTAATACCACAGTGAAGTCGGCTTCGAGCGCGAGCGTCGAAGGTTTTGAGCGAACTGCGCCCCGAACTTCTGCGTCCAGGTCCCGATCGCCTCGTCGCTAACCTTGATCCCGCGCTCTGCCAGTAAATCCTCGACATCCCGGAAGCTGAGCGTCAACCGGAAATACAGCCAGACGGCGTGGCGGATAATGGCCGGTGGGAAGCGGTGGCGCTGATATGAGATCGGCTTTATCGGCCACATTAGCCGCCGAGGCCGGCCCCCAAAAGGCCGGACCACCTTCCCATCGCCCAGCCACGCCAAACGCTCAGTGTTGCCCTGACAATGCCCCGATGATTATGTCTGGGGTGCCGAACGGTACCCTGAACATGGACTGCGGCCTCTTCGCCGACCTGCTTCTCCGCTGGCGGCCTAGTTCCATGCTTGTTCCCATGAGTGGTACGCAACGATCCCTTTCGCGTCGTCACCCCGGATCGACGCGAAAGCTGTTGAGCGTCATGTCAGCGCCGAAATATTGATGGCGTTCAGACGAGCAGTGAGTCTGAAAGCACACCACACCCGAGCGAACCTTTGTAAAAACGCAATGAGACTACACATAGTCGTGGAGAGTTAACTGCGACCATACTCCGCTCATTATACCACCAACTTACTTCCTTTTTCAAACTTTTCGTGAATTCCGGCAGAAGAATGTCTACGAACATCTGCCGAGCGATTGGTGCCATATCGTCATCAAGTTCGGATTGTTCTTTTGGAGGCATCCTCGGCAGGTCCTTGATGTCTGAGTAGTTTCCGTACCTATCGGTCCGCCGTCCCGCGACGCTACGATCATGACTTGAGGCAATTAATCTGCGGGTTCCCAGGCGTGACGCACCATGCGCGGCCCTTCGGGAATGTGAATGCCTGCCCCGCTGCGAAAACGTCGGCGGAAACCTGGGTCCAGGAACGGG
>Ga0206896_1054_pt2 | contig 23259 bp, 24 predicted proteins | sample Alteio_BWOrgHeat_52_FD_152969 | JGI IMG/M metagenome (GOLD analysis project Ga0206896, IMG submission 152969) | Enriched cells from forest soil in Barre Woods Harvard Forest LTER site, Petersham, Massachusetts, United States -... | ecosystem: Environmental > Terrestrial > Soil > Temperate forest >... | reverse complement strand
AACGTCTGATGTCCCGGCAGACCAAGCGGTGAACTCCGCTGCGTCGCATTCGGGAGTCGACCTCCGTGGACAGCTTAAATTACTTAATGCAATGATGGCGCGCGAACATAGAGCGCTAGTCAATGAGCAGCTAATGTCAGAAGTTGATGGCGCTCTTGGCGCGGCAATTCCGGCAAACCCTGACGTGCTTATCCAGGCACTTCGGGAGGCTCTAGCGCTTCGTAGCCTGGTGCCGGTGTTTATCTTCGATGGTAGATCAGCTCACGCGTTCAATATCAAAGGGTATGACCGTGAAGCGGACGCGTTCGTCTACTTTGACAATTTTGGGGGGAGGACGAGCTTTCTCGCAGCCGGTAGGAACGTTGCCGGGATATCGGCAACTCGTGACCCAAACACTAGACTCGCCTTTAGGGTAAAAAGCGATGACTTGAAACGGGTGCTTTATGCAGTCATCGCATCGTTCGATGACATGTCCTACCTCGCGAATACGCTGCCACTGCATCCCTTTGGTGGTCTCGGGGACCGGCTAGAAGATGTTAAGCGAACGGAATTGTTTACGTGGTTTCACCTCGTTGAGGACAAAAGTACACACGCCGATGAAGATGGGTTTAGAGTCTCAAGCTTCAGGCCGTCTTCGCCGAAATTCCGAAACCTCGTGCAGTTGGACATAACGACCGGCAAGAACGGCCGGATTAATGATGCAACGTTGATCCTGATGCGAAGCTTCATAGAGGACCCCGCTACTACCGTTTTTGCTCGTGATCTGTCCAAGAGCTTTTTAAGACTAGCGACACAAACCCAGGACCGCCTGTGGATAGATCCGCTTGCTAACCAGATTGAATATGACGTGAAGGGAAAGATCACAGTGGGGCCTTCGCCAAGGATACCGGAACACCCGACAGATGATTACGCTGTCTTCCTTGATAAGAATAAAGAGATTACGCGCCAACTTTCTCTGACCGAACTCGCCCTGGCCAATACTATTATAGATGGAAAGTCGATGTTAGAGATCTCCATTGCAACCACAAGGTAAGCGCTTAATGGGAGTATCCTGAGCGCGCATGCGCCGTTTTGGTGTGGATTGTGTATGATAACGTCCGTTATCATACGCAAGATTTGTGCTATGGAGCAGGGGCCATGGCTGACTCCGACCCCAGCGACGCCTTCTTCCTGATCGTCGCCGACCTCGACGCCGGCCTTTTCTGCGTTGAGGGTCCGATGTCCGACGACGCCCCGTGGTATGTCGCCGCCGACCGCGCCAGGCAGCTGCACGATCGTCACGTTCAGTGCGGCCCAACCGGCCCAGATCGTGAAGCGCTCGCCAGCGAGTTCCAGCGCACACACGGGTTCGCCGGCGTTCCGCCCGGCAGCATCGTGAGGCCGCGCGGATGAACGACCAACTGCCCGCCGCGCTTCCATCGGGCGTCGTTACGCCCGCCGTATTTGACGACACCTTATATAGGGTGGTGCCGGCGGTCGTCGCCGCCTTGGGCGACCAGGCCAGCTGGCGTTACGTCGAATTCTTCGCCGCCAATATCCGCAACCCGAACACGCGCCGCGCCTATGCGCGGGCGTGCAGCCGGTTCTTTGGTTGGTGCGACGATCGCGGCCTGACACTCACAACCATCCGGCCGTTCGATGTGGGCGAATGGATCGAACAGCTGTAGGAGAACCACGGGCCGGCGGGTGTGAAGCAGCAGCTCGCCGCCGTGCGGATGATGTTCAATTGGCTCATCACCGGCCAGGTCGCGCCGGTGAACCCGGCCGCCGCTGTCCGTGGTCCGAAGCTCGTCGTCAAAACCGGCACGACGCCGGTGCTCGACGGAGCGGAATGGCGCAAGCTCATCGACAGCATTCCGACCGAAACCGTGCGCGATCTGCGCGATCGCGCGCTGATCGCCACCCTCACCTACTCTTTCGCCCGCATCACCGCGGCGCTGCGCATGAAGGTCGAGGATCTTCGGCCGAAGGGTGCCGGCTGGCAGATTTTGCTTCATGAGAAAGGCGGCAAGCAGCACATGATGCCGTGTCATCACGCGCTGGCCGAGGCGCTGCGCGCCTTCATCGATGCCGCCGGCATCGCCGAAGACCGCAAAGGCTGGCTGTTTCGCACCAGCCCCCGGCACAATGCGACGGTACTGACCGAGCAGCCCATGGCGCAGGCGGACGCCTGGCGCATGATCCGCCGGCGTGCAGTAGCTGCCGGCATTCATGCACCGATCGGCAATCATACATTTCGCGCGACTGGCATCACCGCCTATCTCGGCAACGGCGGCGTGCTCGAGCACGCGCAATCGATGGCGGCGCATGAGAGCCCGCGCACGACCAAGCTATATGATCGAACACAGGAACGGCTTACTCAGGATGAGGTGGAGAGGATCCGGCTATAAAGATCGTGCTGTGAGCGTTGCTGCCGAGGGCCCCTTCGACGCCGATCTGCCGGAAAGCGATCCGGCATGTCCCCCCGGGAGCATTCCATGGGCCCTGGATCAGGGAGGTAATTCGACGCACATCACCCAGGTCAAAGCCCGCCACACCTACCGGTGCCCGGTCTGTAAAGGGCTGTTGACGGCGGTGCTGAACACCAGGAGGCGTCAGCACTTTCGGCACCGGAAAGGTCACGAATGCTCTCACCCCTATGACACATCCCTTCACGAGGCTGCCAAGCAGGTCATCAAGAAGGGCAGCGAAAAATCGCTGCCGGCGGTGATCGCGTTACACGCCGGTCGAAGGGTGGACATCTCCAACCCCGGGATATTTCGATACGATGACGTTGCTCGTGGAGATCCGTGTCAACAATCGCACGGCGCAGCGAAAGACCGAACTGCTTAGAGAACGAAGGCTGACGACAATCGAGGTCGATCTCTCAAAGGCGCCGTGGTTTGAAACGCAAGACGACTTTGAGAAATTCGTCCTTCACAAAGCGGAGCGTTCGACCATCATCGCGTGCTGCATTTTCTCCGCCGTCTACAGGGGCGACTGTCAGGACCTCGTGTCTATCGTTCGTCCACTCTATCTGGCGTGGGTCGATCGCAGCGAGTGCTGGAAGCACGGCCAAGACGCGTTTAAACTCCAGCGCCTACCCCCGCCCGGCGTTTGAAAGCAAAATCGCGAGAAAGATTAAGCGCGGGTGTCGAATTTTGGCACCATTTTGGCAGCCAAAGGTTCAAGAGCCCATGCCAACCAAACATGCCCTGAACGTTTCTCTTACCGAGCAGCTCCGTGATTTTGTCGAAGAGCAAGTCCAGTCCGGACGGTTCCAGACCGCGAGCGAGGTGGTGCGTTCCGCTTTGCGACTGCTTCAGGACAACTCCCGAGGCTCCGTCGGGGAGCTGGGGGCGACAGATGGTGGAGGCTTGGCGAAGGAAAAGCCCCAGCAGCCACGTGCCAGGGTGCACCAGGTCGAGCCGTGAGCGACAACGCCGCCTTTCCGATCGCTGGCATCGGCGCTTCTGCCGGTGGTGTGCAGGCCTTGGAGGGTTTCTTTCGCGGGCTACCACCGCAGCCGGGAATAGGGCTGGTGGTCGTGACCCACCTCAGCCCCACACGCGAGAGCAGATTACCCGAGGTCCTCGCCGGCTTTACCGCTTTGCCCGTGCACATAGCTCAGCATGGGATGGAGGTCTTGCCGAACACAGTTTACGTGATCCCCGCGGACGCCGTTCTGGGCATCGAAAACGGGCGGCTGCAGGTGCGCAAGCAGAACGCCGGTCTGCGGGAACGTAAGCCGATCGACGTCTTTTTCAGCGCGCTCGCTCAGGATCGGGATGAACTGGCGATTGGCATTGTGCTGTCAGGGGGGGACGGAGACGGCACATTGGGTCTCAAGGCCATCAAGGAACGTGACGGCCTGACCTTCGCGCAGACTTCGGATGGTTTTGGCCCCGGCCACTCGGATATGCCGGACAGTGCCATTGCAACCGGTTTTGTCGATTTCGCGATCCCGGTTGGAGAGATGGGGGCAAAACTCGTCGCATTTGCCCACAATGCGCAGCTAACCGACCGTCTTGTGATGGACCCAGCGGAGGAGCCCACCGATCAAGGCGTGGCTCAGGTGAAATCCGAGATTTACACCCTTCTGCACAATCGGGTCGGGCACGATTTCAGTGGCTACAAGACCCAGACCTTTCTACGCCGCGTGCAGCGACGGATGCGGATCAACCAGCTTTCCACCGCAGAGGCCTATGTCGAACGGCTGTGCCAGGACCCGCAAGAAGTCGAAACCCTGTTTCGGGACCTACTGATCAATGTCACCAGCTTCTTTCGCGACAAAGATGCGTTCGATAGCCTTGCACAGCTCGTCATTCCCCAGTTGTTTGAAGGACAATCGAGACGGGATACTGTCCGCATGTGGGTTCCCGGCTGTGCGACTGGGGAGGAAGTTTTCTCAATTGGCATTCTCCTACGGGAGCATATGGATACGCTGACCGAGCCGCCGCGTGTGCAGATCTTCGCCACCGATATCGACGAGCCTGCCTTGGCGATCGCACGCGCTGCCCGCTATCCCGACGCTCTGCTCGACAACGTTTCCTCCGAGCGGCGCAAGCGATTTTTTGTCGAGGATGGCTCGTGCTACGTGGTGTCGAAAGATGTGCGTGATCTGTGCATCTTCTCCCCGCATAGCGTGATCCGTGATCCGCCATTTTCCCGCATGGATCTGATCTCGTGCCGCAATTTGCTGATCTATTTCGACTCTGAGATCCAAAAGCAGGTGATCCCGCTGTTCCATTACGCGCTGCGTCCTGGTGGCTACTTGTTCCTCGGCTCGGCGGAGAACGTATCGAATTTCACCGACCTATTCGCACCGCTGGAGAAGCATCATCGTTTGTTTCGCCGCCGCTCGGACGTCACACCCAGCCTTCATCTGCCGCTGATGCTTACCTCGCTGCGGGTTGGACAAGCCGGCGCGAAAACGTCCGGGCGCCCGCCACTCGGCGCGATCGCACTGCGGCAGATGACGGAAGGCCGCGTGCTGGAGCGCTATGCGCCGGCGCATGTTGTAGTCAATGGGGATGGCGACGTTGTTCACTACTCGGCGCGGACAGGGAAGTATCTTGAGGCGCCGGTCGGCATGCCGACGCGGCAGATTCTCACGATTGCCCGTAGGGAACTCCGTCTGGATCTGCGCACCCTGTTCCGCGAAGCCGTCGAGACCGGACACAGCGTGATCCGCAGCGGCATTTCGGTCGAGACCGATGAAGGCAACGTCCAAATGGTCGGGCTCAAGATTGAGCCGCTCGGTATTGGGAAGGGCGTCGACCCGCTCTATCTGATCCTATTCCTCGATGAAGGCGACGTGCTTTCCACTGAGGAAGCGCGAACCCGGTCGCTCACCCCGGACGATGCCGCTCTTCATGTCGAGCGCGAGCTGCGGGAAACCCGCGAACGGCTTCACGCCACGGTCGAGGAGTATGAGACCGGCCTGGAAGAGCTGAAATCCGCCAATGAGGAGCTCGTCTCCGTCAACGAAGAGCAGCAGTCCACAAATGAGGAACTCGAAGCCTCAAAGGAGGAGCTGCAGTCGGTCAATGAGGAACTGCACACCGTCAATGCCGAGCTGACCGGCAAAGTCGAGGCGCTCGACCAAGCGAATAATGACCTGCGGAATCTGTTCGAAAGCTCTAATGTCGCGACCGTGTTTCTGGACCGGTCGCTGGTGATCCGCAGCTTCACACCGGCGGTCAGCAAAATTTTTAACATCTTGCCGACTGACCGCGGCCGACCGATCACCGACTTGTCGAGCAAATTCGTTCTGCCGAACTTTGCCGAGGATATCAGGCGGGTGTTCGCAGAGCAGGCATCCATCGATCGCCGTGTCGAGACCGGAGACAAGGCCCAAACCTACCTGGTCCGATTAGCACCTTACCGCGATGGCGACCGGATCGCGCAAGGCGTCGTTATGACGTTTGTCAACATCTCTAGCCTCACGCAAGCCGAACGCCTTCAGCAGATACTCATCGCTGAGCTACAGCATCGGACGCGCAATCTTTTGGCCTTGGTGCAATCACTTGCCTTGCAGACCTTCGAGAAGGGAACCACGCTGGATACGTTCTCGACCCGTCTTGCTGCGCTCAGTCGCGTTCAAGGGTTGATCGGCGAGTCAGATGGCCACTGGGTTGCGCTGCGAGAGATCGTGGATCGGGAGGTGGAGGCAATTGGCTCGGTTGCCACAGGCCGGGTTAAGGTTCGCGGCGACGCGGTGAGCCTCACGCTGGAGCAGGTCCAGACACTCGGGCTCGCGCTGCACGAGCTGGCGACAAACGCAGTCAAGTATGGCGCCCTGAAGGAAGAGTTGGGACGGATCGATATTGCCTGGGGCACGGAGAGTTACCAGCAAGGGGAAAAGACCCTTGTGCTAACTTGGCAGGAGAGCGGTCTTACGACTCCACCCGACTCCTCCCGACGCGGTTTTGGGAGAAACCTGATTGAGCGCGCACTGCCTTATACCATGCGGGCGAAAGCCGAATTCCTGTTCCGACAGGACGGGATCGCCTGCCGCATCGCAATCCCGCTCGACTCTAGTGAGCTGGGCTCAGTGCAGAATCAGAGTGAGGAACCCCAATGCCCAACGCCGGATCACTGGCTGGTTGCCGGATCCTTGTGATCGAGGACGACTTTCTGGTCGGGCAGGTTATCTTCGACATGCTCGAGGAAGAGGGGGCTGAGGTGCTCGGGCCAGTCGGCGCGGTCGACGAGGCCGTCGCGTTTGTTGCGGAGCAAGCAACGATGTTCGACCGTGTTGTCCTGGATCTCAATCTGCATGGCATAAAATCATATGCGGTCGCCGATGCGCTCGCCCGGCAAAACATTCCGTTCATCTTCATGACCGGCTATGGCAAGGATGCCCTCGATGAGGCGTATCGCAATTACCCACACTGCATAAAGCCAGTGACCCGTGCGGATCTCGTGACAGCACTCGGGTCAGGATGATAAGCGACCTCTCGCCGTTTGGTTTGCCCGCATCCTCCGCGCGAATCGCTCGACCAGTAGCGGCCCGAGGATCGACGTGACCAGCATCAGCACCAGCACCGCATTCACCATCGCGGTGTCCAGCAGACGCTGACCGGCGAATTATTCGCAGCCCTCCCCTGCTGATTCTTGCGTATGATAACGTCCGTTCCCAGGCGCAAGCCGCTCAGCGCAAGCAAAATCCTTCCCTCACAAGCTCAGCTAGAGTAAAGCGTGCTGCCCAAGTGATCGGAATAGCGCAGGGGGGATCTTCTCTTTTCCAACGTCATGGCGCGCGGTCCGAAATGCATCTCCTCAACGCGGCTGCGCCTGTTCCGCGCAACAGCGCGGGCCGCCACAACGTTCGTCTGCGCCACGTTAGGGGAGCCAAGCCCCGTTCGCATCGAAGCCCGCCCGGCCCGGATATGGTGATGCTGGCGCAGATCAAGGCGACGCATGGCCGTCATGGGGGCGCCGACCGCGAGGAAAAGCGGCTCGGCTTTCGTCGCCGGCAGCTCTGCTGCCAGGCGGTTGGCGAGCGCGGCTGGCCCCGGACACAGAAATTCGCGATCCGTTCGGGGGGCGTTCAAGGCAGCTGGTGCCGATCTATCTCGCGGCGTTGACCAGCGATGAGGTGCAGGCAGGCGAAGCCGTTCACGCCGCGGGTCGCGGCGGGCGGCCTTCGATTTCTCGAAAGCCTTTTCTCGCCGCCGCCGCGCCTCACCAAACGAACGGCGCGAATTGGCCGCCGAGGAGGCGGAACAGCGCGCCGCTCAGCACGAGCACAAGACCGAGCGGGAAAACACGCTGTCCGCCATCAACGAGCAGAACCGGGAACGGTGTTGCCCGCCAGAATGTCGATGCCCGTCAGGAACGGCGCTGGCGCATCTACGAGACAGACCTACTGCCCACGTCCGACGGGCGATTGGGTTAGCGGGACCGTGCTTCTGTTGGATCACGACCCGAAGGGGTGAACGTGTTGGATGGACTGCCGCTCCCGTCCCCGCGGCGGTCTGGCGATCCATAGGCTAAGTCTAATTGTCTGCCACTTGAGGGCTTTGCAGAACCACCGAAGAAGTAGGCCATTGCGCCAAGCCAAGCTGTGCCAAGGCTGCCCAGGACTATATTTAGCATAGCCAGATTTGAGTCGGGTGGTCGGAGAAAGAGAAGGAGGACAAGGAGTCCAAAAAAGCCTGCGGTGACTATATAGGCAAGAATTGCTTGTGTTCTGTCGGGCGCGGGCCCTCCGATGCGGTCGCTCGGCATAGTCGTATCCTTCGGTGCCGATACGACTTCCGTATGATCAATGAGTGGTAGCGTCCGGTTAGTATCAGGCACAATGCCCTCCTTTTAGGCTAATGGATGCTATCCCGCACCAGGACGGCGACTGGACTGGCGGTGAAACTATGAGGTCAACGCTGGAAGCGTATGAATGCTCGCTACGGCAAAATCCCGAGCCATCGAATTAGTTAACAACCCTAGCTTCTAATGATCTGGAGTGGACAGCAGTTAACACTGTCCACTCCACGATGTCAGAAGCCGTAAAAGATCTCGAACGAAACCCCGACTTGCTTATTGCTGAGGTTGAGCACATTCCACCAATACAACAGCATGAGCTGTCCATTGAGGTCTTCTGCCTCTACCCCCATAATTACCGTATCGATCATCGCATCCCGAACGAGCGGGAAATCGATCGGGACGTCTGTCAGGGACGGCGCCGCCACAATCGTAGTTCCGGGAGCTGCCCGTGTCGGGGGCGGGAAGTGAGGCGTAGCGTCTGGGGGTGCAATGTGTATCGGAGGCGGAGGCCCTTGCACAGGACGCGCCCGACCAATGATGGGTCTGTTTAGAAAGAAGTACCAGTTTACTGCCTGCTGAGCCTTCGGCTGCAAAAGGAATGAGTTGACCTGTAGTATCGAGGACATGGCTGATTAGCTCCCAGAGTCCGGGTTTATCATGAAGTCCGGTCGACATGAGGCCCTTGCGATTGGCCTCGTGTCGCCGCAAAGGAGCATGATCGGCGGCCCGACACCTGAAGGTCTGGTGAATTCGCGGTGAAAAATTGCCAAAAACTGCAAAACGGCGCGGAATGAAGGGTGTCTAGAAGGGGCTGGAATGTTGGCAATGAGCACCACAGCGTCAGTGCTCCGGTTCGAGGGCTTAGAGCTTGACCTCGGGCGCGGCGCGCTACGGGAAGCGAACGGAAAGGACATACCGCTTCGCCCAAAGTCATTTGCGTTGCTGCGACTCTTCGTCGAAAACGCGGAGCGCCTCCTCGACCGCGACATGATCAACCGAGCGATTTGGCCCGATGTGACGGTCACCGATGAAAGCATAACTCAGTGTGTGCGCGACGTGCGACGAGCCATCGGCGATAGTCGACAACATCTACTGAAAACAGTCCCACGTCGGGGCTATATCTTCGAAGCGAAAGTCACCAACGAACGGCTCCAGACGCCAGCTCAGGCAACGGGTACAATGCCTCTCGCCGAAACGCCGTCGAACCTTGCCTCGGTCGCCTCTTTCAGAGGCAGCAACACTGGCGCCGTTATGGCCGTCAATAAGAGCACTTCCGATAGTTCTCTTGACCGACGAAAGCTGATAGCCGTGATGTATGCTGACATGGTGGGCTATAGCCGGCTGATCGGCCTTGATGATGTGGGAACGGTACAACGCTTACGGCTTCTCCGGCGCGATCTAATAGACCCCGCGATCCTTGAGCACGGAGGCATCTTGATGCAGACTGGCGGGGATTCGTTGCTGGTCGCGTTCGACAGCATCGAGGGCGCGGTGCGTTGTGCGGCGAAAGTCCAGCAACAGACATCAACGCATGATGAGGACCAGAAGCCGGATAGACGCATCCGATTCCGTATTGGCATCAACATTGGCGATGTGCTTCGGGACGGGACAGATCTCCATGGCGACGGCGTAAACGTCGCAGTCAGGCTACAGGCTGAGTGTCCGCCCGGAGGTATCTGCGTCTCGCGCACTGTCCGCGATCACCTCCAGCATCGGCCCGACCTCGCGTTCAAGGCATTAGGAGAACTTAGGCTAAAGAACATCAGTCGGCCTGTCGAGGCATACATTTTATGTATTGACCTTAGCTCAGCTGCAGCCATGGACCAGAGGCTACCAACGCGTGGCAATATTGACGCCCCCTTGCTACCGGATAAGCTGTCTATTGCCGTGCTCCCGTTCGCCAATCTTAGTGGCGAGCCTGGGCAAGACTACTTCGTGGACGGGATCGTCGAAGACATCATCTTGGCTCTGTCCCGAGTGAGATGGATTCTCGTGATCGCTCGGAATTCCAGCTTTACCTACAAAGGAAAATCCATCGACGTCAGGCAGGTTGGGCGTGAGCTCGGCGTTCGCTATTTGCTTGAAGGATCGGTGCGCAAGGTCGGACGTCGGGTTCGGGTCACTGCTCAACTCATCGATGCTTTAAGCGGTGCGCATGTTTGGGTCGAACGATTTGACGCCGCGCTTGAGGATATCTTCGAGCTACAGGACCTTGTAGCGAGCGGGGTAGTGGGGCAGGTTGCACCGAAACTACGGTTAACCGAAGCTGAGCATGCCCACCTTAGACCAGTGAACAGCTTTCACGCCTATGATCTCTATTTACACGCGATGCACGAAATACGCCAATACACGGCTGCCTCGATCAGTAAAGCTGTTGCCTTGTTGAAGCAAGCTATGGCGGTAGAGCCGTCGTATGCCCACGCGGCTGCACTTATCGCCGATTGCCGGGTAACCATGCAGTCTCAGGGCTGGCGCACATTATCAGATGAGGAAATCGCGGAAACCATTAATCTAGCAAGGCAGGCGATCGAATGGGGCAAAGATGATCCTGATGCGCTCTGCTGGGCGTCACTGAGCCTGTCATATTTCACCCACGATCGCATTACCGCTGCGAATCTGATTGACCGAGCCTTGGAGCTCAACGCCAATTGTGCACACGCCTGGCGTGCGCGAGCATGGGTCCACTGCCAGGAAGGACAGGCGAACGCGGCAATAGCATCGTTTGACCGAGCGCTTCGGTTGAATCCACTTGACCCCATGGGTGGTTTGACCAAGGGCGGCCTAGCGCTCGCATACTTCGTCTTAGGAAACTACAAGGTAGCATCGGTCTGGGCAGACCGGTCGTTATCGGACTTTCCTGGTTTTATGATCGCAATACGGGTCAAGGTTGCTGCTTGTGCGCACATGGGTCAGCTGCGTGAGGCACGGGATTGGCTCAGGCGTCTTCTGGAGCTGCAACCCGATCTGACCATTCGGAGATGGAGGGAGTTAGTGTCGGCTCTCGCTTCAGACGTACGCAATGGGCTCGAACAAGGTCTCCGCATCGCCGGTTTGCCGGAAGATTGAAACGGACAGCTCTGCGCTTCTCCGCAGGTTTGCCATTGATGGGCCGCTCGATGTCGAACAGGGCGCGTCGCCAGGAACTGAGCGAGCTGCTGCTCGAGGCGCTTCAGATCTACATGCGCGAGCAACGCAGCGGACTCTCCCGAAGTTACGACCTCGCCAAGGCCGTCGATTATATTCCCAAGCGTTGGAATCCGCACTTCACCCTGTTCCTCGACGGCAGGAAGTCCTGGCTGTTCTGCGGATTCGATCGCGGTGGTGAACGTGCTGCTGCCATGTACCGGCCGGCATCCGCTACATCCTTCGTGTAGACGGCGACGACACAAGCGCCGCGCCGCGGCATCCGGACGCACCACCCGAGCCGCACTTCCGACGCCTCCCAGTCCGGCCGCTTCAGGCGAGCTCCGCTTCAATGATGGCCGAGGGTCCGGGGGGGCGGATGACGCGGGCGAGGTCCAAGCCAGCTTTGACGAGCAGGGCTCGATATTCCGCCTCGGTGCGTTCGCGTCCACCGCCATTGACCATCATATTGATGTCTGAGAGCAAGTTCTCTTGCGCGAGCACATCATTCGGGGCGACTTGCTCGGGAAGCAGGCGTTCAATAATCAGTAGCTTGGCATGAGCCGGCATGGCGTGGCGACAGTTACGCAGTATGGCCTCGGCCTGATCATCGATCTGCAAATGCAACACCGACTTCATGACGTAGGCGTCCGCGCCGACCGGGATCGTGTCCAAGGCGTTGCCGTCTACCGCGTCGCAGCGGGCAGCAAGGCCAGCGGCTGCGATGCGCTCGCGCGCTTGCGCGGCGACGTGCGGCAACTCCAAGATCGTGCCTCGCGTCTCTGGGTGCAGGTTGAGAATCGGCAGCAGCAACGTCCCAATGCCGCCGCCCACATCGACGATCCAGCGGAAATTGCCAAACGGGTAATATGCACCGATCTCGGCGTTGATGCCCTGCGTGGCGCTTAGCATTGCAGCATTGAACAGCGTCGCGGTGTCGGGATGCTTCGCTAGATAGCTGTGGAGATCCGTGCCGAAAGCATGGCTGAAACCGGTGTCGCCCGTGCGGATGGCATCCGGCAGCGCTCGCCATGTTCGGTTGAGTTCCTCGCCCAGAAGAAAGCGTGCCCAAGCCCGCATCGATCCGGGCTCGTCCGTCCGCAAAGTCGCGCCGAGCGGAGTGAGTGTGTAGCGGCGATCGCCCGTCTCCTGCACAACGCCCACGGCGGCGAGGGCACGCAATAGACGCGAAAGCGAAGGCGGATCGGTGGCGGTGGCGCTCGCAAGCGAGGCCGCGTCCTTGGCCTCATCATGGCGGAAATGGTCTGCGAGACCAAGTTCTGCCGCGGTGTGGATGACTTGGGCAACCCAGCCGCCCGCTAACAGGCGGTGCATGGTTCTGGCGGCCTCGCCTCGCTCGGTTTGGTTTTGCGCCATCTCCCCTCCCGATAACGGATGTTCAGCACGGCTCGTGCCTGCACCGCATATTGAACTTCGTCAGTCCATATCGCACAGATAGAACTGTCTAGCTCCTTGACGGGCGTGATCGCAGGCTCCGAGGGGCTAATACCTGAGTCACAGGATTGTAGCCACGCCTGGCCAGCGCAGCCCCGGCGTGATGCGGTTACCGGACGCTCGCATGCGAATATCAAGAGATATGCAGCAAGAACACTTGCCGTAGTCGGAAAATAGAAATTGACATTCCGAGCAAGACCCCGAGTTGCGCTATGTGAGAGCCACCAATAGGTAGAAGTCTTGATAGAAACGGCAACGGCATGCCCCCTGCTAAACATCAACAACAAGTCCACTGACAGCACGACCGTTATACTGTGTTCCATCATGACTTCACCCTCACGTCGCTCACGCTCTGCTAAAACGTGCTGGACGCGATCTCTAGGAGCGGCATGCTACGGTCCCGGCTCCTCGTCGAGGCCCTAGTGCAAGGAGTGCCGATGCTTCTGATCAGCAAGGCGACGCTTACCGAAATCCGAGCGCGAGTCACATTAGGCCGGGTATGGGCCGCTCCGTGTATCGAACGGGCACGGCAAAGGCTCACAACCCCGCGTGATCCGTTCACTTTGACCGTTTTGCGGGCCATAGGTGTCAGACTGGTTCACCTGTTCTCCAGCACCTATGCCGGTCGCTTGGCTGCGCTGGTGATTGTCCTCCTTCTGCTGCTACCGGCATGGCTCTGGTATGCGAAACCACAGCAAGATGACAGAGGCGCAGTAATCTATCCGCACGCCGGCCTTCTCAATCCGGTCCTCGGCGGTGTGGGCGCACTCTTCCTGTTCTACATGGCAATCCGGCAGGCCAGAACAGCCTCTGAAGTGGCGCTAACTGGCAATCGTCAGGCCGACATCGCCGGACGTCGCCATCTCACCGACACCTTCAGCAAGGCGGTCGAACAGCTTAGCAGCGACAAAATGGAGCTCCGGCTCGGCGGCCTCTACACTCTGGAGCGCCTCGCTGGTGAGGTGCTGGACAGCCCTAGAGATGCCGATAGCAACCTTTATTGGACGGTGATGGAAACGCTCACCGCGTTCGTCCGGGAGCGAACGCGGCGAACGGAGGCTGAGCGGACTGCCAAGCAGGATCAGCACATTGCCGATCACGCCTACCGTCTCTGGGAGCTAGCCGGACGGCCCGAGGGGCGGAGCGAACAATTTTGGGCGGATGCCGTTAGGTTGGAAAAAATTGGAGAACCACCGGAAACCGACATTAAAGCTGTTTTCACGGTGATCGCTCGTCGCGGAAAGGATCACCGCGAACTCGAAGTTGCCAATCAGTGGCAGATCGATTTCTCGAAGGCCGTCTTATGGTACGCCGACCTCCGCGGGATGCATCTCGAGGGCTCCACCTTTGCTGGAGCACATCTAGACCGCTCCAGCCTTGCCGGAGCACATCTCAAACGCGTCGACCTCAACGGGGCTCGTCTCAACGGCGCCTCGCTCACGGAAGCGCATCTCGAAAGCGCCAATCTCGAATGGGCTCATCTCAACGGCGCCTCGCTCGACGGAGCGCGTCTGGAAGGCGCTAACCTGTTTTCGGCGCAGCTCCAAAGTGCCGTTCTCGAGGGGGTGCATCTGGAAGGCGCCGACCTCCGCGGGGCTCGGCTCGACAGCGCTCGTCTCCGTCATGCGTATCTTGCAGGCGCCAACCCTTATAAGGCTAATTTCGAGGGCGTCGACCTGCACGAGGCGCATCTGGAAGGGGCTGACCTCCGCGGCGCGGTTCATCTCGAACGCACCCTTGGTCTCTGGACTGCTTTTGGCGACACGAGGACGCGGCTGCCCGACGACATCGTGCGTCCGGAGCACTGGCCGCCTGAGGCGCCGGAGTCGGATGAGGAGCCACCGGTAACCATTTCGTCCGCTGTCACGTCGAGTGTCGCGGAAGACCGTCGCTATTTCAAACCGAATTTGGATACCGCGCCGCCACCGTGACTTAACCATAACACGCCCCCTGTGACACTTTTGCAGGTGTTCTCAAGGGGCAGAACAGACTCCTTGGCCTGACGAAGCACGCATATGTATCGGATAGGCGCCCCGCATCGCAGGCTATGGGACTAATTTGCAGGCATTTTTTCTTTGCGGAATTCCGGTGCATAACCTGTCGCTGCAATGGCCCCTCCCCTTTCTCCTTCTGCCCCGATAGTGCGGCACGCAGTTCTGCAGGAAGGCCAGCGCCGCGCTGCCCTTTCTTCAACGTGCGTTACATTTTTGCGGCTTTGACAGTCGCTCACGAACGCGCGAGAATTCTGTCAGTAACGCGAAGCGAAAACAGCCCGATGAACGACAGCCAATGCTCCGACAATGAGTGACCTGAAGCTATTTCGTCTATCATCCGGCGGTGCTTCCGACGGCGGTGTTTCCGAGTTGCAAGGCACAACGCTTCCCCTCGAGCGCTCCCTTCAGACTCTCTTCGAGCGCAATCTCGACGGTCTTCTCGGGATACGTTTCCTCGCCTCTGAACATCGCACAACCACCGGTCGGATAGACACACTCGGCATGGACGAGAACTTCTGCCCGGTTATCATTGAATACAAACGAGCATCCAACGAAAACGTCATCAACCAAGGTCTGTTCTACCTCGACTGGCTCATGGACCATCGCCGCGATTTCGAATGGCTGGTCCTGGAGCGCCACGGCAAGGAAGAGGCTGCGCAGGTGGAGTGGTCCGCGCCTCGCCTGATTTGCATTGCTGGAGACTTTACCCGCTATGACGAGCACGCGGTGAAGCAAATTAGCCGCAACATCGAACTCATCCGCTACCGCAAGTTCGGCGACGACCTTCTCCTGCTTGATCTTGTCACCACCACCACGGGAGCCGAACCGTTGCGAACTGACCAAGTTGCCCGGGACGCCGGCACGAGCACAGCCGGGACCAAATACAAGACGATCGTCGAATACCTTGCCGATGCCGACCCGACACTGACTGATCTATTCGACTCTACGCGCGCCTTTCTCCGCGCCCTGGGCGACGACGTGCAGGAACGCACACTCAAGAACTATTTTGCGTTCACGCGCCTAAAGAATTTTGCATGTATTGAGATTAAACCTACTGCCCGCAAAATACTGGTGTATCTGAAGGTCGATCCCGCCGCCACCGAATTGCGACCCGGGTTTACCCGCGACGTCAGCAATATCGGCCACTACGGCACAGGCGATCTTGAAGTCACCCTTTCAAACATGGAAGACTTTGAGGACGCAAAGCAGCTTTTTGAGCTAAGCTATCAAGCATCGTAACAAGCTGCGCGCCGCGCCGGAAGACCGGTTCCACGCTCGCAGCGAAGGCCCAAGCGACCCAAGGCAGACGGTTCGCGTCCTCACGATCATGCCAGCATCTGAAGACCACGAGGCCGTGTGAGAGCGAGGCCCTCTCGCCCGAATAAGGCAGCTTGACCCCGAGTCGATATGAATACTATGAGAAAGGGCAGCTGTCGAAGGATCGCGTTGCCCGACGAATCCCGAGATAGCACACCACCTGTCCAGTCTCGGATCATCTCGAATCAGGGCCGGTAGCGTACCGGGGGTGATGAGACGTTTGGTTCGGCAGGGACGAGTTGTCATTCGCGTCTACGGACACAACTGGCGGGATGTGATCATCTCCAGTGGTCCGAATGCCAGCAAGGCCACTATGCCTCCCCCACACGGAGGCAAGCCTTACGTCGTGACAGCGGGCCAAGCGTGACGCTATGCCTAACTGAGCCAGCGGTGCATAGATCATGACTCTTGCAAGAGACGCTGGCTGTTGATCCACTCGGCCTTTGTGATGCAAAAATCTGGTGCGGAGAGATCTCTGGGGCAGGCTAATCACGGCCCATGTGTTGCCAGCGCTCATCGACCGCCGCCGAGCAGTCCGAAAATTACGCCCACGCCCGCCTTCCATGCGAACCCCATGGCTTCAAATACGGATTGCTGGATAGCGGTCGGTGCCATCCAATACGAAGCCATAATGAGTTGCGCGAGCCCTGCGAATAGGGTGATCGCCAAGACAGCAATAAGTGCTAGCTACAACCGATTACGCTTTTGGGGGTCTCGCACAACTGAACTCCACTAAACTGCCAAGTCATGGACCGGGATCGGGGGTCATATAAGGAGCCACCTCTCTGGACCCACGATGATTCCTTCTCGATCATGCATTGCAGAGGATGCTGGTTCTGTCGCGCCAAAGTCCATGACCTCGGTCACCTTCGTTTCCTTGGAAGTGTAGACCGCGCGCACGCCGGGTAGGCCTTTGGTTGGGGGTGCTGCATCTTGTTGGCCCGAACCACAACTTAGCACGTGATAATCCGGTTTATCGGGCGCTGGCCTCCAGCCCTCAATCCATCCGGCAGATGCAAGCCGACGTTGGCGAAGGTCCACTATCCTCCGCTCCCTTTCGCCAAAGGGGTCGAGCAAAGGCTTGAGCCAGATTACATTCCGTGGGCAGCGCTCCGGAAATCCCCGGCGCCGCATGTGACAGGGCCACGATGAACGAGAATTGTGACGGCCGCCGAGGTGGAATGAGCGGCGACCCACCCCTACCTGGGGCCGGATTCTGGTCCTTCGGCGACACATGGGCCGACACAACGCACCACACGAGCGCGTGATGCCCCCGATCTCGGTGATGGGGTTACGCTCCTGCTTCAAAGCGCGGCGTGGGCGTTTAGTCGCAGGGGCAGCCGATGACACTCTTTGTGACTAGCTTTCTCTATGGCCAAAATACAGTGGCGGCAGTTGACCAATTCGCCGGTGACGTCATCGGTTATGTCACAATGGCCGACTTACCCCAGGCTGTTGCGATAACACCGGACGGCACGAGAGCTTACGTGACAGTCGGCAGTGGGGACAGTAATAGTGTCATTCAGGTTCTCGGAGCTGCCGCCGGCGGTCCTTCATTTATTGAGATAATTGTTACTATTCAAACCGAAACGAATAGTACGCCGCTCTACATCTCCATCACCCCAGACAGCACCAAAGCGTACGTGACGGCACCCTCCCAAGTTTTCGTGCTGGATGTTGATCAGACAAGCACTAACTATAACACCATAACCGCTACATTTTCTATACCGAATAACCAAGCCATAGGCGGCGGCGCGATTGCCATCGCTCCAGATGGGAAAGTAGCGATTCTGACGACGTATAGCTCTAATGTTTATGCATTGAATATAGACGAGAATAGCTCAGGCTACGGATCAGGTAATCTCATTTCGGTGCCGTCTGGGGGAAATTATGACGAAATTTCGGCCGTCGCATTCACGCCCGACGGAAGGTGCTACCTCGTTGGCTTCGCCTCCGGCGTAACGATGATTTATGAGTCTGATCTGACAGGCCCTCAGGTATTTATCCCAATGTACAATGTTGTGTATGGCGGATCGGGGGGGATGTACGATATTGCAATTACTCCGGATGGCAGCCGCGCTTATCTTACGGCTCTCAACATCAGTGGAATAGTTCTTGATACGAATGCGGCAAGCCCCACGTATAACACAGTCATTGCGGCGTTTCCGATTACAGATAAAAACGGCATCCAAATGCAAACCACTAGTGTGGCCATTGATCCACTGGGCGCTCTAGCGTATTTTGGGGGCTGGGAAAACTTTGTAGAGCTCCCACCCGGAGGCACAATTGTTATAGAGCCTCTTGGCGTTGTTGATGTCCCTCAAAATACTCAGAACAACCCAATCCAATTGACAATTCAGCCGAATCAGCTCGCCTTTGTGCCAAGAGGATCAAATTCTCAGAGCGGCACTGGCACAGGAAGTGGGAAGCTCCCAGTCATCACACCTAGCTTTCCGGTGGGCTTAGGATCAGTGGTGGTTTTCTCCATTTATGGACCGGATGGAACCGTTACGCTCGTTCGTATGCCGTGGTGGCAATATGCATCCATCTTTGGTCATGGGCGGGTTCCGCCAACTCCACCCCTAGCCCTAGCGGCGTTCTTCGTGATCGTTGTCGATCGACCCCAGCGTATCGATCAGTCAATTGAACAAATGCTCGACGGTATGATAGATGGGGAAGTTGTTACTCTCATTGCGTTGCCGGCATCGCGGTATTCGTCGATATCGCGTGGGGCACATGCACTCAACACCCCATCTTTCCGCCTAGCTAGTTCTGTTTCCGTTTTCAATGACAGGGTCAGCGTAGAAACAGCGATGCGGGAGGCAATTGGGCGTGGCCTGGGCAAAGGCACGAAATCAACAATTGCGGCTGACCAGAAAACCAAGACGAGAGGCACGGGCTCGTCGCCATCATAGTCGATTTAACTCCAGCCGCACCGTTGGATGGCAAGGCCCTGGACCGCGCATATCGAAGACCGAGGGATCACGTCCCCGGGCGACCGAACCGGCCGGATAAAACCGCCAAGGGTGGCGCGCAGCTGTCTGCCCTCACTCATATATCCGACCCATCTCACACCGTGCTTGCTTGCCTAGTGTGCATCGCCATGTTTGTGCGATGTTCATCACCGAGACCGATGCCGCCGCGATCAGGGCGCGTCAGAAGGCATGCTGCCGCTCAAGCTCAAGGCCGACCGCGGCGACGGCCCTGCTGTTCCTGACCTTCGGCGCTTCCAAACTGATGACGATGAAGCGGAGGGCGTCGCCGCGGCGGTTCGCGCAGTCGAAAACAGAGGGATCCGATTGCGCGATCAAGCGGTTCTCTGCCGCACCAACCGCAGGCTGAACGAGATCGCTGCCGCTCTCGAAGTGCGTGGCATTCCGGTTCTCTATCTTGGAAGTCTGTTCGAACGCGACGAGGTGCGCGACCTGCTCGCGCTTATGAGTCTCGCCGTGCAACCGTTCGGTGACGCCTTGGTCCGCGTGGCGTCCCTGTCGCGCTATAACGTGCCGCTGCAGGACGTATACGCCGCTGTACGCCATCTGCGGGACGGGAAAGGGCCAGCGCTTGAGCGACTCACCGACCTGCACTGTATTGCTGGACTGTCCACGGAAGGGGCGAATGGATTCACGCGGCTCGCGCAGGACCTGCAAGGTGTGCGCGCCGGGGCCCATGCCTGGGATCTTCTAACCACTTACCTTCTCGATCGCACCGACCTCGGTCATCAAATGGCTTCTGCTGCGAGCGTGCCCGCGCGCATGCGCAATGTCGCAATCTGGCAGTTCCTCAATTTCCTTCGCGACGAAAGCCCTCTGGCCTACGGCATCGCGTGCGCCAGCTTGTCCTGCTCGCCGAGGAGCGCGACCTACGCCAAGTACCGGCCCCCGCCTTGCATATGGATGCCGTCCGTCTGATGACTGTCCACGGTAGCAAGGGCCTGGAATTCGATGCCGTGCATTTGCCCGGTCTCACACAAGCCAGCTTTCCATCGTCCTACCGTGGCCAACGCTGCCCGCCGCCAGAGGGTCTGATTTCCGGAACCGGGGGCTTAAGCGTTCCTGAGGAAGCGAAGCGTTCGCACGCACACGAAGAGGAGTGCCTCTTCTTCGTCGCGATGTCGCGCGCTCGCACCTATCTCACGCTATATCAGCCGCAGTTCCAGGCCAACGGCAACAAACGCAGTCCGTCTGAATTGCTCGGCCGGATTCCTCGAAGCGTCATTCTCGAGACCGCCAATCCACCGGTCATTGTACTTCCCGTCGACGCGCCCAGGCCTGTTCCCATCGCGGTGCACCACGCGCCCGATTGGGCCGTCCGGGCGTAGGCGATGCACTGATCTGCCAGCCAGGCATTCAGCTCTGCCAGGCTCTTCACCCACTGCACGGGCGAGGGGAACTACAAACTGCCATAGAGGACCTGTGCACGAGCAGCCGCCCATTCGGGGTTTATGGAAAGTCGATGCCCGGAGCGGAAAATGGCGCCTCCCGTGGTAACGCGGCAGGCCCTCTCCTCACGCTCACACCCTGATCCTCTCCACCTCGTCGAGGCTGAGTTCCTCGCGCCGACGATCGTAGAGTTGCGTCGTTCGCGTGCTGGCATGGTTTGCCATTTGCGCCGCCTTCTCCAGCGTGCCGCCGTTCTTCAGATACGCCGTGATCCCAGTCGCCCGAAAACTGTGATTGCCGAGCTTGGTCGCGATGCCGGCCGCCGCCGCGCGCCGGCCGATCATCGCATAGGCGTTCGCCTGGGGCAGGGGAGTGCGCGTCAACAATCCGGTGCCGCGACCAATCGTCCGAAACAACGCCCCCTTCGGATCGTCGGCAAGCCCCGCGCCTTCGATGTAAGCTGTCAGGTAGGCTTCAAGATTGTGGTGACATGGCATGGCGTGCGCCTTGCCGCCTTTCTCGCGCAACCGCACCCATAGCCGACGGTTCTGCGTGAACACGTCCTCCACCTTCATGCCGAGAGCCGCTCCGATGCGCGCGAAGCTGAACACCATCAATCCGATCAGCGCCCGGTCGCGCAACCCGGCATGCGTGGTGATCTCTATGGCGTCGATCAGCACGCGCGCTTCCTCCGGCGCGAGCACCGGCGTCTTGCCCGCCGTCACCACGTGCGACGGGCCGCGCACCGAGCCGGCCGGATTCGTCGGCATCACCTGGCCGGTCACCAGCCAGTCGAACAGATGGCGCAGCGCCGCCAGCCGCAGCTTGGCGGTCGGGGCGGCATGCTCGCGCGTCTGTTGCTCCATCCAGGCCGCGACGTGAAGTGGTTGGACGGCCACGACCGATGGCACGCCCTGATCCTCGCACCAGGCCAGGAAGTCCGCCACGGCGCGGCCGTAGGCCCGCCGCGTGTGCGGATTGCGGATGTTGGCCGCGAAGAATTCCAGAAACCGTAGGGCCGCCTTCTCGCCGGCGGCGACGATCAGCGCCGGCACGGGATGTGCCGCGCGCAAGCGGGCGGTGATCCGGGTCGGGCTCGCCATGGCGGGGAGCTGGTCGGTCATCGCAGCCGAAGCACGTGCTTCGCGCCGTGCTTCTCCTTCACATTGGCGATCTCGTGGAGCATGGACCGTAGATCGTCGAGCGCCCGCCTTTCCTCGGCGTGCAGCTTCTCGTCGGGCGGAAGTGGCAGATGCCGGAGCAACACAATGAGCGCGTCGCCGATCCGGCCGAGTTGCTTGCCGTAGCTGGCCACGCAAATCGCCCCCTTCTCGGTATCCGGGTCGGATGACTCCCCGACATTGATGTTGAAGGTCTGGGTGACATCACCCGACAGCGGCAGTCTGACGGCCGTCATGGGAGCCTCCGCGGTTGTTGGTGGACGCTAGTCTATCGACTATTATATATGATAAAGGACATTATCATATATATCTGTCATCATCATGATAATCGCATGACCCGACCCAGTGCTGTGAGCTAGTTCACATACCGACTCTCTTGGGCCTGCTATGAGTTTCGGCCTGAAGTGCCGTTTCGTGATGTTGAGCGACAATCATCGCGACCCAAGCGCCTCGCACCACGAAAAATGTACCGGTCTATGGCTCATCTTCTGGGGATGCCGTGACCTCTGCGTGTCTTGCGGATGGCGTGACTCATGCGGCCGTCTAACCGGCGACCTCGGGCGCACTTGGGTGACAAGCGCTGACATATAACCCAAAGGAGATACCAATGCCGCAGATTGCCGTCATAAACGAATCAACCGCTATCGCTGATGCTGCCGTTCAGAATATGCTGCCCGCCTTCACTCAACAGTGGAATTCAGACCTTCGAACGGTCTGGGGCGTCGATGAGGCATCATTTGCATTCGTTCCGAGCGGTCAGCAACCTGCCGCAGGAACCTGGTGGATGGTGTTCCTGGACGACAGCGACCAAGCTGGAGCGCTGGCTTACCACGATCTCACTAGCGAAGGCCTACCGATCTCCAAAGTCTTTGTGAAAACCATTCTGGCCGACAATGCAAGCGTCAGTGTCGGCGCGACACACGAAATGTGTGAAATGGCCGTCGATCCGTGGCTAAACAGTGCCTACCAGGACCTCAAGGGTATTTTTTGGGCGGGCGAAGTCTGTGATCCGGTAGAGGACGATCAGTACGGTTACGAGATCGGCGGCGTTCTCGTGACGGACTTTGTGACGCCGAATTGGTTTGGTCATCAGCATGCGCAGACTCAGATCGACCTCAAAAACCATGCCGTAGCTGCATTCGAAGTGTTGAGCGGCGGTTACGCGCAAAAGTTCGATCCGCAGCAAGGGTGGGAGCAAGTAACTGGATCGAAGGCTATGCATAGCAAGATGGCCGCGAATGCAGTGAAGGGCTCACGCAGAGAACGTCGTATGCGCCAATGGAAGAGCCGCTTAGAGCGCAGTGCTCCGACGTGGGGTAGACGGCGGCGGCACACACAGAAAGACGAGGCGTAGACAAGAGCTGGTTGATCACGATCTGCGAAAGGACAACGCATACATGGCACAGATCAGTCTTGATCACGGGATGAAGCTTACGACCTTCACACCACCGGAACCCGGCTTCGACCCGCTCACCGCTTCAGCCGCCGAGCTCGCACGGCACGGCTTTCCAACGCTCCCCGACGACCCTCGCCACGCCGATCGCTTCCGGAACGTCATGC
>Ga0206896_1070_pt1 | contig 23677 bp, 18 predicted proteins | sample Alteio_BWOrgHeat_52_FD_152969 | JGI IMG/M metagenome (GOLD analysis project Ga0206896, IMG submission 152969) | Enriched cells from forest soil in Barre Woods Harvard Forest LTER site, Petersham, Massachusetts, United States -... | ecosystem: Environmental > Terrestrial > Soil > Temperate forest >... | reverse complement strand
CGTCGCCATCGAGGAATTCTAAGGCCTGCTGGTAGGTGTTGTTGGAAGTGTTATCGACCCCACCGAGTTCGGTGTACTGGTCCCAGAGGTCTGTCTCGATGATTTCGGCTGCCGCGAGGAAGCGGAGGATAGCGATGTCTCCGCGATCGAGCTTTCTGTCGCGATCGCGATCGTGATCATCGTCGTGGTCGGCAAATGCAGGCTTGGTGAGCAATCCAGTGCCGAGAGCGGCGCCGCTGGCCATGAGGCCGCCTTTGAGCAGGGAGCGGCGGTTTACGGAACGAATTCCGGGAGTAGAGAAAACTTGCATTGGGGGTCTCCTTTTGCGGTTGGGTAACCGCACCCGGGCAAGCGGCTCCGACCCTGACGATAGGCCTGACTCGCAGATAACTTGTCATCGCGATGTCAGAAGGTTGTCTCTTTCGGATGAATAAGAATTGACATGGCAGGCGTTGACTTTAAGCTGCGGAGAGCGTCGGTTGTGCGTTGCGAGAGGTGGGGAGCGGGAGATATAGTTCGATGCGATTGAGGTTGCCAGGATGATGCGTTGTGGATGGTTTCTGAGGATGGCGGCGATGGGGATTGTCGGACTTATTCCGGGTTTGGTGAGGGCTTCGGGGGGCACCGGGCCGCGGTTTAACTGCGCGGCGATTGTGCTTCCGGCTCAGACCGGCGCCGAGCAAAAGGACAGCTGGTGGAAGCACGCGGTGATCTATGAAATATATCCGCGGAGCTTTCAGGATTCGAATGGCGATGGAATCGGAGATATCAACGGGATAACTTCGCGACTGGATTATCTGAAGGACTTAGGCGTGGATGCTATCTGGATTACGCCGATGTATCCTTCGCCGGGAGTGGATTACGGGTATGACATTTCGGACTATACGGCGCTTGATCCGCAGTATGGGACGATGGAAGATTTTGACCGCATGGTGGCGGCGGCGAAGGAACGTGGCATTCGCGTGATTATGGATTACGTGATCAACCATACTTCGGATCAGCATCCGTGGTTCAAGGAGTCGCGGTCTTCAAAGGACAATCCAAAACGCGACTGGTACGTGTGGAAGGACGGCAAGGTTGGTCCCGATGGGAAGATGGGGCCGCCGAATAACTGGCAGTCGTGGTTTGGGCACTCGGCGTGGACGTGGGATGAGAAGACCAAGCAGTACTATTATCACTATTTTTATGTGCAGCAGCCGGATCTGAACTGGCGCAACCCGGAAGTGCATAAGGCGATGGATGGGGTGTTGGAGTTCTGGATGCGCCATGGGGTGGCGGGCTTCAGGATCGATGCGGTTTCGCGGCTGTATGAGGATCCAGAGTGGAGGGACGACCCCTATCTGCCCGGGTATAACGCTTATGGCGACAGGAATATTCAACACAAATACACGGATGATCTGCCGGAGGTGCATGATGTGCTGCGCGAGGTGCGCAAGGTGGTCGACGCATTCCCCGGCGATCCGGTGCTGGTGACGGAGGCGGATGAGCCGAACATTGCAGCGCTGACGCAGATGTACGGGGTGGATGGGAAGCCGGATGAAGTGCAGCTGCCGATGGATTTTCAGATTGCTGATGTGAATGAGCTGTCGGCGGCGAAATTTCGCCAGCGGTTTGACGAGGTGGAGGCGAATACGGCGAAGGGGCAGCCGGAATATTTCTTCAGCAACCATGATCAGCCGCGGCAATGGGACAGGTATTCGCAGGGAATCACGGACGAGAAGACGAAGGATCAGATTGCGAAGCTGATGGCGACACTGCTGCTGACGTCGAGAGGAACTCCGCAGATGTATTACGGGGAGGAGATCGGGATGCGCACTACGGATCCGAAGCGCAAAGAGGATGTGCATGATCCGATCGGGAAGCTGGGATGGCCGAAGGAAAAAGGACGTGACGGAGAGCGGACTCCGATGCAGTGGAGTACTGCAGCCCACGCCGGATTTACGACGGGGCCGAAGCCCTGGCTGCCAGTTCCGCCGAGTGCGACGAAGTACAACGTGGAGTCGGAGAAGGCTGATCCGGATTCGATATTCAATACGTACAAGAGATTGTTGTTGCTGAGGAAGGAAGAACCCGCGCTGCGGGATGGTGATTATGAGCCGGCCGATAACAACGACGAGTCGGTGTTTGCTTACCTGCGTAAGAGTGGTGGCTCGACGGTGATCGTGGCATTGAATATGAGCGGACAGGCGCGGACGATTGATTTGAAAACCGATCTGAAATCGGTTGGGGCGAGCGCGGATGTTTTGTATCGATCGCCGCTGGGGATGGGCGGAGCGGCGCCGGAAGTGATTTCGCTGGAGAAGATTGAGCTGGCGCCGTACGGGGTGGTGGTGGCGCGGGTGAAGTGAGACGCTATTGGCCGCGCCAAGACATTTTCCGAAGTACTGCGAACTTTCTGAAGGTGACGAATGTTGATTTCTTAAGGAAAATCAACGCGGCATTCGTGGTTTCGGGCTACACCCTTTCGGAAAATGCGCTAACCGCGCTCTGAGGGATCGACGGCAAGAGCATAGGGGCGGATTTCTACTTCGCCTTCTACGAGTTCCGGAATCATTGCCAGAAACTTCTGTAAAGGCTCACTGGCTATGTGAGCATCGAAGGCTTCGGCGCTCGTGTACTGCTCGTACATGAGCCAGTGGTCAGGGTTTTGCGCGGAGCGATGCAGGTCGTAGACCAGTACTCCGTCCTGGAGGCGCGTGGCTCGCACGAGTTCGAGGAGCTGTTTGCCCAATTCTTCGGATTTGCCAGGTTTGGCTGTGGCTTGTGCGACGATCACGACTGGTTTCATGTCTTGCTCCGTGGTCAATCTACCATAACGGACGCGGTGGGTTGTGGGATTGAACCCGTCTGGACTTATCGCCAAAACTTACATCAGTGGCTTGTCAGTAGTTGTCTGCGTCGTCAGCGTAGGTGGGAAAGGGCTTGGGTTCGTCGCTGGTGGGCATCTTCGCGAGTGTGTCCAGGTCCGCGAGGAGTTGCTTCCAGCGCTGGGGGTTGTACTTGGTGGCGATGGGCAGGGTGAGGTCTGCGTAATATGCGGTGATGTCTTCCTTGATTGCTGGGGGAATGGGTTGTTGCGGGTTCTGAGCTATACGGTGAAGAAGGTTTGCGTAAGTGCTGTCGGTGAGCGGATATCCGCCTGCCTTGACGACGTGACCGGTATCGAGATCGCGATTGGAGAGAGGATGACGCGGGTCGATGGACTTCCGCGGCGTGTCCTGATGGGCGTTGAGTTCAGGGGGAAGGGGTTGTGAGGGCGGAGGGTCGGAATGGGTGTCGGCTGCGGCGGCTTCGGTGGCGGTGGAGCGCTGGGTAGGGGGCGGGGTGAAGCGGTGAAGGAGCATGCGCAGCACGCCGGTAGTGAGGGTGACGCTGTGGACGTATTCAGCTTCAGTGTCGGTGGTGGGGCCCTTGATGGAGACCATCTTGAGCGGACCTACCTTGGGCAGAATGAAGAGCAGGCCAGCCAGTGACCAGGTGCCCAGGCCGGCATGGTGCTGGTAGGCCTGCCAGTTATTTTCGGCGGCAATGCGAGCTACTTCCTTGTCCAGAGCGGCTGCCTCGGGATTGGCCGGCTCTACGAGGTGCTTGTGGTGGTGGAGGAGGTCGACGGCATAGGCGATGTTGGGGATGAAGTCGTGGACGGCAAAGCGGTAGGCGCGGGCGTTGATGCGGCGCCCACGGGTGCCGGAGAAGTCCTCTTGCAGGCCATAGGTCTGGTAGTAGGCGAGGGCGAGCTGGCGGATGGGAACCTGGAGTCCTTCGTGGCGAAGGAAGCGGACCGGGGCGAGTCGATTGTGCTCGATTTCGTGGATATCGAAGGCGAACTCAACCTGAACGTGCTGATGGGGGCCCTCGCCATAGTTGACGACCTTGCCGTATTTGGCAGCGAGCTTGGGAAATTCTACTGGGACAGCGAGGTTGGTAGCCATGGCGTGGCCGAGGTTATCGCCGATGTAGTGAGAGAGGGCGCCGACGGCGAAGGCAAGTTCATCGGCGTTGCCGGCGTTGCGGAAGAGATTGACGACGAAGTCTCCGGAGCGGACGTAGTGGGTGAGGTTGGAGAACGAGGCGTCACCGAAGGGGTAGTAGCCGATGTCCTGAATAACGCAGCCTCCGTAGGCGTAGGCGCGGGCGTGCTCTAGCTGAGCCGGGGTGAGGGTAGGGTAGCGGCTGAGCAGGAGCGGGACGATCGAATCCTTCCAAGTGAGGTCGATGAGTTGCTCGTGGGTGAGCAGCGAGTAGGCGTCGGCCTGGCGTGAGCCCGGCAGGCTCATCATGGCGAAGACCAGGAAGAGGGTACGCATTCGGAGCCACTCGCGAACGGGGTACTTCATGCAATCCATGTTAGTCCAGAGGCCTTGGCGGGAGTGGCCGGTAGTGGGCTTCGCTGAAGAGTTTGTGAATTCAACATCCGGAATCGAGATTTGGGCGTCGGCATTTGTTGCGGTGGTCGGGGATGCTACAGCAGATCCCCTTCGGCTTCGCTCAGGGCAGGCTTTTCGCTTTGCTCAGGATGACAAGCTTTTTTTGTTTGAGGCTGTGGCTATTGCGGGGGTGCAGGGAGGTTGGGGGATTCGGGTTCTGCACTGCCGTCGGCTCTTGGTTCTGAGGCGCCGTAGTTGATGTTGGTGGTGCTGTTGTGAAGGACTGCCTGACCTCGACCCATGGTGGTGGAGTAGTCTTTGTGGACGTCGAGGATGTGGCCCCTGGATCTGAGCTGATCGAGGGCTACGGGCGGGATGCGGGATTCGATGACGATGTCGCAGCCGAGCTTGCTCGATACGGTGAAGCGGGCTTCCTCCATGGCCTCCTGGATGTTCATGTGGTAATCGACGACGTTGGAGACGAACTGGGCATGGGCCAATGGCTGGTTCATGCCGCCCATGATGCCGAAGCCGATGTGCTGGTCGCCGTTTTCCATGAAGGCGGGGATGATGGTGTGGAAGGGGCGCTTGTGTCCGGCGAGAGCGTTGGGGGATTTGGGGGCGAGGGAAAAGAGGCCGCCGCGATTTTGCAGAACGAAGCCCATGCCTTGAACGGTGACCTTGGAGCCGAAGGAGCTGTAGACGCTCTGAATTAGGGAGAGGATATTGCCTTCCTTGTCCACAACTGACAGATAGGTGGTGTCGCTGCTGGAGAGCGCGGCGGGGGCTACGGTGCAGTTGGCCCTGTTAGGGTCGATGAGGGCGGCGCGTTTGGCGGCGAAGGGCTTGGAGAGGAGTTCGGGAACTGGAATGGTGCTGAACTTTGGATCGCCATTGTAGGCGGTGACGTCGGCGTAAGCGAGCTTCATTGCTTCGATGCGGGTGTGGAGTTCGGCTGTGCTGCGTGGGCCCGCTGGGGCGGGCGTGAAGTTCTCCATGATGTTGAGCATTTCCAGGGCGGCCATGCCGTCGCCGTTGGGGGGAAGTTCGTAGATAGTCCAGTCGCGATACATTGTTGAGATCGGTTCGACCCATTCGGCTGTGTATTGCGAGAGGTCTTCGGCGGTCATGGTGCCGCCGAGTGCGTTCGATGTTTTAAGGATGGCTTGTGCGATAGAGCCTTTGTAGAAGGCGGACTCGCCTTCGTTGGCGATAAGGGTTAGGGCCTTGGCCATGTCGGGATTGCGGAAGAGCTGACCTACTTCGGGGGCTTTGCCATTGGGGAGAAAGACGCGGGTGGATTCGGGGTTTTCATGGAGAACGTCGACCACGGGAGCCCAGTATGCCTGAATGGCTTCAGGGACGGCGTAGCCGTTTTGCGCGTAGAAGATGGCTGGCTGGAAAAGATTTTTCCAAGGGAGCTTGCCATAACGCGCGTGGAGCTTGGCCCATCCGTCGACCGCGCCGGGGACGGTGGAGGAGTCGATTCCCTTTTGTGGCATGGAGTCGATGCCCTTGCTGCGGAGGTGCTCGATGGTGAGGGCTTTGGGAGCCCAGCCGCTGGCGTTGAGGGCGGTTAGCTTGTGGGTTTTCGCGTCCCAGTAGATAGCGAAGAGATCGCCGCCGATGCCGTTGGTCATGGGTTCGCCGACGCTGAGGACGGCGTTGGCTGCGATGCCTGCGTCGATGGCGGAGCCGCCTTGTTCGAGGATGCGGGCGCCGGCCTGCGATGCCTGGACGTAGCTGGTCGCGACGATGCCGTATGGAGTGATGACCATGGAGCGGCCATAGTTGCGCTCCTCGGCGGAGGCGGAGATTGGCGCAAAGGACTGGGTGAGGACGAGGGCGAAGATGAGGACGGCGAGCTGAGTTCTATAGAGAAGGGTTCGCATGGCGCTCCGTAGCGAGTGAAGAGTGGTGAGATATGTATTCAGACGAGTATCGGCGTTGAGGGGACGCGCTCAGCGACAGCCCAGCTGATGACGGGCGAGAGGGCGAGGTCGTGCGGGTCTTGTTCAACTCCGAAGAAACCGGCTACGAGGTCGATGTCGTGGGCGGAGTTATCGGGGAGGGTGAGTTTTACCGGAACGCTTGCGAGGCCGGATGGGAAGCTCCTTTGGGAGACGCCCCTGGCCGCTCCTGGTTCGCCGAAATCGATGCGAGTTGTGACGCCCTTGTCTACCGGGAGTGCCCAATCCTCACGTTCATATTGGAAGATATGGTTTCGTTTTCTCTCGGGACGGTCGTTTAGATAAGGGAAGAGATCGGCGATCCAGCCTGTGACCGTTTGTGCGCCGTAGGCTTGCTTTGGCTTGTAGATAGCCCGCCAGAACTGAAGCGAGGGGCGGCCTTCCGCTGTGCGAATGAATTCGTCGAGGATAGGCCGGAGACGTGCGACCCACCATCCAAGATCGAAAGTCTCCAGTACTTCGATTCGATCACGCATGCACTGCCAGTCGCCAGGGGCGCCGGTTACGGTGATCTTCGGTATGCCGCAGACGCACATGATCGAGTAGGTGAAGTAACTGGAGTAGCAATCCAAGAGGACGATTTCGCTGGCGGTACGAATTACCGGCGTGGTGGTGGAGAAATCGCAAATGAGCGCGTCAAGCAGAACTGGATTGGAAGCGTTACGAATCTGGGATGCAATGTCAGAAACCGCGGTCTCGAAACTCGCCCCATTGAGGTCGTGGATTGCAGTACTCAGATTAGTTTTGCCATGATGCCGCACAAACCTGGAGCGCAGAGTCTCGGCGTTCTCGGTTACATGATGAGCGAAGCCTTGCTCGATCGCCATCCAGATGCTGTCGGGAGAGAGTATGAGCGGACGATGTTCGCTGAATGCTGTGGCGACGGCGTCAATGAGCGGATGGCACCGGTTGACCATTGTCGATTCATAACGCGCACGCAACTCAGGCGTGAACTTCTTGGACTCGGCCAGACCGCGAAAACCATTGATGACGGGCTTCTTCGAGCCGGGGAGGAAGATAACTTTGCGGCGGAAACTTTTGGTTACGTGTTCATGCGCTGGTTCAGTACAGATTGGGGTAAGTGCAGGTGTCACATCATCCACCGGAAAGGTGTTTGGATGGCTCGCGTCTATGCCGGTAGCTTCGGACATGGAGGTATAGTACGCCCAAACCAAACACCAAACATAGTTCTACTTTGATCGCGACGCCGCGAAATATTCAGGGTTGATTGACCCGGGCATGTGCGAGGATTGACGCACGATGAGCCTGATACAAGCGGAGCCTGAGAGCGACCACCGGCTGCGAAGGCAACTGGGGTTGCGGGACCTGGTGCTGGCGCAGGTGCTTTGTGTTGTGGGCTCAAGCTGGGTGGGGGTGGCAGCCGGGTTGGGGCGCGCACAGACGCTGACCTGGTGCGCGGCGATGGTGGTGTTTTATCTGCCGATGGCTGCGGTGGTTATCGGGCTGAATACGGTGATGCCGCTGGAGGGCGGGGTTGTATGTGTGGACGCACCGTGCGTTTGGAGCGCTGGGCGGATTTCTGACGGCGTGGAATTTGTGGGTGTATGGGATCGCGGTGACGGCGACGATTCTGTATGCGATTCCTACGGAGCTGTCCTATTTGATCGGCCCAGCGGCGCGATGGCTGCCAGAGAGCCATGTGGCTTCGGTGGGGATTGTTGGGCTGATTGTGGCCGCGATTGCGGCGGCGGCTGTGCGTGGGCTGGAGTGGGGCAAGTGGATTCATAACGTTGGCGGGATGGCGATGCTGGCTGTGTTTGCAGTGCTGATACTGCTGCCGCTGTGGGGACTCTGGCATGGCACGATTCACACCGGGATGGAGTTTGCGGTGGTGATGCCGCCCAGAACGTTGCGATCGCTGGCGCTCTTTGGGCAGATGATTTTTGGCGCGCAGTGCGGGCTTGAATATATTGCGATCTTTGCCGGGGAGAGCAGGCAGCCGGCACGGACGATTGCGCGTTCTGTCTGGATTGCTTCGCCGATTATCTGCGCCATGTTCATTCTGGGGACGAGTTCGGTGGTTGCGTTCGCGACGCCCGGGCACATTGATTTTATTGCCCCGATTCCACAGACGCTGCGGATTGCTCTCGGTAATACAGGGTTGGCGAATGTCTTCGCGATGGCGGCGATTCTCCTTTTGCAACTTCGATTGCTGGGAGCAGCGAGTTATATCTTCACCGGTGTAACCAGGCTGCCTATGACTGTGGGGTGGGACCACCTGGTGCCGGTGTGGTTTACGCGGTTGCATTCACAGTATCGGACGCCAGTGAATTCGATTCTCTTTGCTGCGTTGCTGGTGTTTGTCCTGGTGGTGATGGCGAGTGTGGGGGTGCATGCGCAGGAGGCGTTTCAGGTGCTGTCGAATGCCAGCTTGACGCACTACGAGCTGACTTATCTGGCTATGTTTGCCATTCCGCTGGCGGGTGCGGCGGTGTTGCGGAGGAGTCTGCCGCGATGGCTGAAGTGGGTTTCGCTGATGGGGTTTGTTGCGACGCTGTTGAGCTTGTTAATTTCGGCTTATCCGTTTGTGGATGTGCAGAGCCCGATGGCGTATGCAGTGAAGATTGTGGGAACGGTGGTTGTGAGCAATCTGATAGCGGTGGGATTTTATTTATGGCCGCGAGGGACGACGCAAGTGAGTCGCTGAGTATGTTGCTGTGCGAGGCTGTTGTTTTATATCGCTTGCGAATAAGTTAGAACTATTTCTATATGATGTTTGGTGCTTCACCCTTACATAAGATTCGTTCACAGCGATTAACCTGGAAGCGTTAATGCTATTTATATCGCTGCTGGTCAATGCGTTAAAAGTTGTCCTTCTCTGAAACGATATCTGCCTGCTTTTCACAATTATGCAGAAGCCTCTGATGCAAATCGGAGAACCCCCACCGAAGGATGACTCAAACAATGAAAACTTCAATTTGCTCTGTCGTATCTATGCTTGTGCTTGCCGCGCCTCTCGCCGGTGTTGCCCAGCAACTGAAGCCAAATGAGCTCCGGACGAACGTCCCCGGAACAACCACCACGGTAGCCCCTCCCAAGGATTTCGATCCGCTGAACGCTTCGGATCAGGATCTTGAGTATCACGGATTTCCGCCACGGCCTGATGAGAACGCGGCGCCCACGGCTTACGCGAGTTGGAAGAGCGCCATCGTTGCGTCGAAGACACGCATTGTGCCGAAGTTGGAAGTAACGAATGTCTTTCATGGTCCCGCGAAGGGCAAGGCGGGCGTGGCCAACACTCCTAAAGCAGGCAGCAACACGCTCGAGTTCTATAACTGGAGCGGCTATGTGAACCGCGATTCGGCCACAACCTATGGCAGCTCGTCGTTCTACTTTGTTTATGCTGACTTCGTTGTGCCCGTTGCCCGCCAGGCGTTTGGCGTCTGCACGGGTGGCTGGGATTGGGAGTCAAGCTGGGTAGGTATAGATGGCTATGGGTCACCTGATGTTCTACAGGCCGGTATCGAAGCTGATGCTTACTGCAATGGATCCACAACCGCAAGCTACTACTCGCCGTGGTTCGAATGGTATCCGAATGGCGAGACTCGCATCACCAATCTGGGCATCGCGCCAGGCGACGACTACTTTGTTGAAGTCTGGAGCACGTCGAACACTGTCGGCCACGCATACCTGGTTAACAGAAATACGAACACGGCCGTCAGCATCACCTTCGGTGCACCTGCTGGAACGCACCTGGTCGGAAACACGGCAGAGTGGGTTGTGGAGCGCCCGACAGTCGGTGGTGCATTCGCGACACTGACGAACTATATTGCCGATCCATTCTGGTATGCATATGCAGAAACTTTTGGCGGCTCGGTGGTCGATGTGGGAAGCGCAACTTCTCAGCCGATGATCATGCTGGATAACAGCGGAAATCCGATTTCGTATCCTACGCTGCTAGGCCCTACCGCCTTCCTGATGCAGGACGAAGGATCCGCTTTCTAAATAGGGTGAATGTTCGAACCTGTACTAATTGTTTGCTGGAAGCTCTCGTGTTGTTTGCAAAGAATGGCGACGGTCTGAATGACGTCGCCATTTTTATTGTCCTAAGCAAGGGTTGGCATCCTGCGGCAGGGCAGATAAAAAAGCGCAAGACTGTGGTAGAGGATTGTCAGAGAAGGGTAAGATGTTTTTCAACTAATGCTTCCAGCGGTTGAAGAGAGCGAAGGATGCACGAGAGATCGGTACGGTCTGGAAATAAGCAAGCATCCTCAAAGATAGGGTTGAGGATTTTTTGTGTTGCGGTCGGATTGACCTGGGCGGCCCTCTCAGGAAAGGGCAAGGATCACTCTGCTTCGCTTGACATGATATTTCTCTCGATCATGGTGTTCGCTCCATGCGTCCTCTATTTTTGGGCAGAAATCCGTCAGAGATTTGTCCTCGTAGGATTTGGGCTTGGTCTGGTTGCGCATTTATTGACTCTTTATGTCTTTAAAGGGCTGTTTCCAGTTTCGACCATTTTAATTGTGATTCCTCTTGCCCTTGGGGAATGCGTAATGATTGCACTTATTATTCTGAAGGCGATTGAGTACGGCGAGCACTACAGCTAAAGCTTTTTGGATCCGCAGAGACTCAAGGGCGAAATCAATCAAACGGTTCTCGCCTATTTTGGAAGATTCGAGATGTCTTCAGGCATCCATCTAACATGAGGACGAAACATATGTTCACTAATCGTCGATGGCTCTGCTTGATCATGTCGATGGGGTTGCCGGTGCTCGCGGTGGGGGCACAGACGACGGCTGCTAAGTTTGTGGGTTCGGAGAGGTGCAAGGGGTGTCATGCTGCGGCTTATGCGGGGTGGAAGCAGACGCGGATGGCGAATGTGGTGCGCGACCCGAAGGAGCATCCTGAGGCTGTGCTGGGAGATTTCAAGAGTGCCGATCCTGTGCGGACTTTTGAGTTGAGTGATGTGGCGTTTGTGTATGGGAGCCGATGGAAGCAACGGTACTTTACCAAACGCGGGGAGGACTACTTTCCTCTTGGTGCGCAATGGGATGTGGAGAAGAAGAAGTGGCTTCCGTATCACGTGGAGGCAGGGACGGACTGGTGGGTTCCGCACTACGGGCCGGCGAATTCTGACCGGCCCACGGGGCCAACCTGCGATGGTTGCCACTCGGTGAACTACAACGTTGAGACGCACTCGGTGACGGAGTGGAACGTGGGTTGCGAAAAGTGCCATGGGCCGGGGGGCGAACATGTGGCGCATCCGACGAAGGCAAATATTGTGAACCCTAAGACGCTGGATTTTGTGCGCGCGAACGATACGTGCATTCAATGCCACAGCCAGGGGCAGCCGTTAACGAATCCGATAGCGGGAAGGTATTACGACTGGCCTGTGGGGTATTTGCCGGGGCAGAGGCTTGCGGACTATTGGCGCCTTGAAGAGCTGAAGTTTGGAACGACAAACTTCTATCAGTTTGCCGATGAGACGGCACACAAGAACCGGATGCAGGGCAATGATTTCGTGCAGAGCACCATGTATCACCGTGAGCTGAGATGCTTCGATTGCCATGAGGTGCATTCGAACAGGAATGTCGCGAGCCTGGCGGTGGCGGATAGCAACAAGTTATGCCTGTCGTGCCATACGAAGGAGAATCCTGCGGGGTTGAAGGGAACGGTAAGCGAGCATACGCATCATGCGGCGCAGAGCGCGGGGAGCCGCTGTGTGGCGTGTCATATGCCGAAGATCGAGCAGACGATCAAGGATAACTATGTCCATGCACACACGTTCCGGTTTATTACTCCGACGGAGACGGAGCAGTCGGGGATTCCAAACCCTTGTACTTCGTGTCATGCGGATAAGTCGACGGGGTGGGCTACGAGTGAATTGAAGAAGTGGACGACGGTTTCGCCGTGGCGGGTGGGGCAGTGATTGCCTGCTGTTCGTTTGCGGGCTGTTCATTTGCGAACAAGGATTGCTGATTTTGGACAAACTTGCCGATGATGCTTGTCGTGTTTTCAGTGGGTTGGGGACTAAATTCGCGGCCACTGGCTTGCAACGAGGTTAGTGCCCTGACCTCCGGGCGGGAGTTGAACGATGCAGACTCTTCTAGCCGATCTCCGATTCAGCCTGCGCCAGTTGAGACGTTCGCCGGGTTTTGCTTTTACTACGGTGTTGACGCTGACGATGGCCATTGCGGCCAATGTAGTGGTGTACGGCGTGCTGAATGCGCTGCTGCTGCATCCGTTGCCGGTGGCTGAGCCGCAGCAGATTTACCAAATCCAGGGGCCGAATGCGTCGGACTTTGTGCTCTCGTATCCGAACTACCGGGACCTTCGCGATTTGAACAAGACGTTCTCGGCGGTTGCCGCGACGCGTGTGCAGCCGATAGGGATTGGCGTGAATGGCGTGGCGCAGACGGTGTGGGGATACGAGGCGACGGGGAACTATTTCGAGATGCTGGGCGTGCAGCCTCTTCTGGGGCGATTCTTCACGCAAGCGGATGATGTGAAGGTCAATGGCAGCCCAGTGGTGGTGCTGAGCTACGACTGCTGGAAGGTACGGTTCAGCGGCGACGCGGGCGTTATCGGCAAGACAGTTCTAGTGAACAAGCATCCATACACGGTGGTGGCCGTGGCGCCGAAAAACTTCATCGGCACGGAGCGGTTTCTGTGGCCGGAGGTATGGGTGCCGTACCTCAACGGTCCGGAGATTGAGGGTGTCAATGTGCTGGAATACCGGCGCAACACCAATTCTTGGATTGTGGGCAGGCTCAAGCCCGGCGTCACAGTGGCGCAGGCGAATGCCGATCTGCAACGAGTGGCGGGCGTGCTGGCGCAAGAGTATCCGAACGACAACAAGGGAATTGGGCTGAGAGTAGCAAAGCCGGGTCTGCTGGGAGATTTACTGGGTGGGCCGGTGCGTGCGTTTCTTGCAGGTGTGATGGCAATGGCGCTGCTGGTGCTGCTGGCGGCTTGCGCGAATCTGGGTGCGCTGTTTTCGTCGCGCATGTCGGATCGGGCGAAGGAGCTGGGTATCCGGCTGGCCATCGGGTCGAGCCGGGGACGCATCCTGCAACAGTTGCTGACGGAGTCAGTGTTGATCGCGCTTTTCGGAGGGGCTGTCGCGAGTCTCGCTTCTGCGGCGTTGCTCAACATTTTGACGAGCTGGCGGCCAGCGTTTACGGAGCTGCCAATCCATTTTCTGGTGCAACCGGATTGGACGGTCTTCGCATTCTCTGGCCTGCTGGCGCTGTTTACGGGAGTGCTCTTCGGGATTATTCCGGCACGTCAGGTGTGGATTACCGATCCCAATGAGACGCTGAAGTCTGCGGGATCGACTGCGGCTGGAGCAGACAGATCCATATTGCGCTCGGGGCTGCTGGTGGTGCAGATTGCTCTTTGCTGCTTGCTGGTGACTTCGTCGTTTGTGGCGCTACGGGGGCTGGAGCGGACTTTCCGCATGCCGATGGGCATTGCGCCTGAGGGAGTAACCCTGGCGGTGATGGATGTGCATGCGGCCGGGTATAGCGAGGAGCAGGACGCGGAGATTCAGCGGAGGCTCTATGAGAGGGTGGCCGCGCTGCCGGGCGTGACAGCTGCAGCGTACTCTGACACGACGCCGCTGAGCCTGAACCAGTCGAGCAACGATGTGTATCCGGCGGGGACGAAGGAGTTTGTGGCGGCGAATGTGCGATTTGATGCGAGCTACTTCAAGGTGTCTCCGAACTACTTTGCGGTGAGCGGAACGCGGCTGCTGACGGGGCGGGAATTTACGGTGCATGATCACCCGAAAGCTCCGCAGGTGGCGATTGTTAATCAGACCTTTGCGAGGCAGTTGTTTGGCACAGAGAACGCGGTGGGACGGCGCTTTGCGACTGGTTCGAAGGAAGAGATTGAAATAGTAGGCGTAGTCGAAGATGGCAAGTATCTATCGTTGACCGAGGCTGCGCGGCCGGCGATGTTCTGGCCTATACAGCAAAGCCCGAGCCACGACACGGTGTTGTTAGTTAGGTCGTGGAGGCCGACGGCGGAGATGGCCGAGGCGATGCGGAAGGCAGTGGCTGAGGTGGACAGCGGGATTCCGGTGATGCATGCCTCGGGTTGGACGGAGTCGCTGGGGCTGGCTACGTTTCCGGCGAAAGCGGCGACGGTAGCGCTGGGAATACTGGGTGCGCTGGCGGTGATGCTGGCGGTGACTGGGATCTTTGGATTGGCGAGCTATACAGTGGCTCGACGGATGCGGGAGTTGGGCATACGCGTGGCGCTGGGTGCGCAGGGGCGGCAGGTGCTGCGTGCAGCGCTGGGGCGGACGGTGATGCTGCTGGGGATTGGTTCGGCGATCGGGTTGGGGCTTGGATTTGCCGTGAGCCGCGTGCTGGCGGGGATTGTTTATCAGGCTACGGCGTCTGATCCCTGGGTGATTGTTGGTGCAGCGGCGACGATGGCTGCGCTGGGGTTGGTGGCGTCTGCGTTGCCGGCGCGACGGGCATTACGGATTGAGCCGGTGGTGCTGCTGAGAGACGAGTAGCTTACAAGGAAATCGAGCGGAGAAGAGGCGGCTTCCGCGCAGGGCCTAAATGGCTTTGCGCGGAGACTGCCTTTTGCTATGTGTGCATGGGGAAGCTGATTGCGGCTTCGAGCGTTGCGACGACGAGAACAACGAGCCATGCGGGGGCTTTCAACCGGGTAAGCAGTGCGAATGCGAAGGCGGCCACGACAAAGTCGGTGACGGTGTGGATGGTCGTGGTCCAGAGAGGGTGGATGAGGGCGGCCAGAAGTATGCCGAGTATGGATGCGTTGATGCCTTGAAGGGCGGATCGAAAGGCGCGGTTTGCGCGCAGGCTGAACCAGAAAGGGAGTACGGCTACGATGGCGAGCAGGCCTGGGGAGGAGAGTCCGACAAGCGCGACGATAGCGTAGAGAATTGCGCTTGCGATGTGGGGCGCGGCGGGCTGAGTTTGTGTTGCAGTGCCGAGATAGGCGGCGAAGGAGAAGAGCGGGCCGGGCAGAGCCTGGGCGGCGCCGTATCCGGAGAGGAAGATTTGCGGCGAGACCCAGCCTGGGCTGACGACCGTGTTGGCGAGCATGGGGAGGAGGGCGTGGCCTCCGCCGAAGACGAGACCGCCGGCGCGGTAGAAGGCGGAGAAAAGGGCGAGGGGCGAAGGAGGTTGGTTGGCTGTAGGCAGGAGCGGGGTGATTTCTGAGACGAGCAGCAGGGTAAAAAGAAAAGCGGCGGCGATGATGCCTGTGGCTCTGGGCAGGAGGTGGTACGTGGATTCTGGAGCGGAGTGGGGATGCTCTTGAAAGAGAAGCAGCCCGGCGATGCCTGCCAGCGCAATGACGATGAGGGTGATGTAAGAAACGGGAATGAGGAGGACAAGAGCGGCTGCGAGGATGGCGAAGGCGATGCGGATGCCGTCGGGAGCGAGGGCTTTCCGCATGGACAAGATGGCCTGGGCGATGATCGCTATGGTGACCAGTTGCAGGCCGTGAAGAAGGCCATTCAGTAGACGGGGCCAAGGGGCTGCGGTGAGGGAGGCATGGCCTATTGCCATTGCGAAGGTAAACATGAGCAGGGCGGATGGCAGGGTGAATCCCAGCCATGCCGCGAGACCGCCGGGGATGCCGGCGCGAAGGATTCCAAGGGCGAAGCCGACCTGGCTGCTGGCGGGCCCGGGGAGGGATTGGGCGAGGGCGATGATTTCGGCGAGTGTGGCGGAGGAGCACCATTTGCGGCGTTCGACGAGTTCGCGCTGGAAGTAGCCGAGGTGAGCGATGGGGCCGCCGAAGCTGGTGCAGCCGAGGCGAAGGAAGGTTGAGAAGACCTCGAGGGCGGAGCCGCGGTGTTGCTCTGCTGGGGGGCTATCTTCGGGGGGAAGATTCATAGAAGCAGATCCTTCGCTGCGCTCAGGATGACAATACTTGTTTTAGGGTGACAATGCTTGTTCCCGGATGACAATTCCTATTGTGAGTTCATTGCCTGTCGTGTTCGTTGACAAGGTGCATTCTCTGTTGGGCCTGCATGCGATTGATGGCGGGCGCAGTTGGGGTGTGCGTTGGGTTATAGTGAGGCGTTCGCGAAAAGGAGAAGCAATGAGGATCGGTGAGGGCGTGGCGGGTGTGTTGTTGGCGCTGGTGAGTGTAGCGGGATTGGCGCAAACGGGTGGCAAGCTGCTGGTGGCGTCGAAGGGTTTGCAGAGCCTGGTGATTGTCGATGCGGGCGCGGGGTCGGTGGTGGGGAGTGTGTCGGAGGGCGCAGCGGCGAAGGATACGGCGCATGAGGTTGCGGCTTCCGCGGATGGAAAGCTGGCGTTTTTACCGATCTATGGAAACTCGGGCGTGGGGAAGCCGGGAACGGACGGGCACGAGATGGTGGTGATCGATATCGCTTCGCAGAAGGTGGTGGGGCGGGTGGATTTTGGCCATGGGGTGAGGCCGCACTTCCCTGCTCTCAATTCGAAAGATGGTTTGCTTTATGTGACGACTGAACTGGATAAGTCGCTGACGATCGTCGATCCTAAGACTCTGAAGATTGTGGGACAGGTGCCGACGGGGTCGGCCGAGTCGCACATGCTGGCGATTTCGCACGACGGGAAACGAGGCTACACGGCGAACGTGGGGCCGGGGACGGTTTCGGTGCTGGATCTGGTGGGACGGAAGACGATCAAGGTGATTCCGGTGGCTGGGGTGGTGCAGCGGATTTCGATTTCGATGGATGACAAGCTGGTGTTCACGAGCGATCAGACGAAGCCGGAACTGGATGTGATCGATGCGGCGACGAATACTGTGACCAAGCGGATTCCGATGGAAAGTTTTGGTTATGGAACGGCTCCGACGCCGGATGGCAAGTGGCTGCTGGTGCCGATGATGGATGTGAACAAGGTGGCGGTGATCGACCTGAAGACGATGGCTGTGGCGCGAAATATCGATCTGGCGGCGGGAACGCATCCGCAGGAGGCGCTGGTGCGGCCCGATGGTAAGACTGCGTATGTTTCCTGCGACCACAGCGGCCAGGTGGCGGAGATCGATACGGCGACGTGGAAGGTGAAGCGGATGATTGACACCGGAAAAGTTTCGGATGGGCTGGCGTGGGCGAGATAAAGCAGGGAACAGGGATCAGGGAACAGAGATCAGGGGTCAGGGAACGGAGAGGGATGTTGTGAGTTAGTGCGCGCGATCGGCGAGGAGGGCGGAGGGTATGCGGAACATGTTGTGGGAACTTCGATATGCCTTGAGGCAGTTGCGCAAGTCTCCGGGATTCACGATTGCTGTGGTGCTGACGCTGGCGCTTGGTGTGGGCGCGACCACGGCGATCTTCTCGGCGGTGTATGGGCTGCTGTTGAAGTCGCTTCCGTTTGAAGATGCGGGGCGAATTGTGGCTGTGGCTTCGACGCATGCCCAGGTGGTGGGCTCGATTGAAGCGACCTTTCTGGACTATGAGGACTGGAGGGCGCAGCAGCGCAGTTTTACGGAGCTGGCGGCGTATACGACGCGCAACCCGGATACGGTCTCGATGCGGCTGGATGGGAATTCCGAGCAGGTGCACAGGGTGCTGGCTTCGGGGAATTTCTTCTCGCTGCTTGGGGTGAGGGCGCGGCTTGGTCGAACGTTTACGGAGCAGGATGACCAGCCGGGTCATGATGCCGTGGTGGTGTTGAGCGGGGCGGCGTGGCAGCGGTATTTCGGCAGCGATCCGGGGGTGCTGGGGCGCGCTCTCGATTTGAACGGCGCGAGTTACACGGTGGTTGGGGTGCTGCCCGCGGGGGCGGCTTATCCGGCGGAGGGTGAGGTCTGGCTGCCGCTCTCGCAGATCGACGGGCCTACGCGGGCTTCGCGGGTGTGGCACTCGGTGAAGGTACTGGGAAGGCTGCGGCCCGGGGTGGATCTGGCGGCGGCGCGCGCGGACATGGAGACGATTGCAGCGCGGCTGCAGGCGGCGTATCCGGCGACTAATCGCGGGGAGAATGTGCAGATCATTCCACTGCGCGATCAACTGGTGGGCACGCTGCGGCCGGCGATTCTCAGCCTGCTGGGTGCGGTGGTGCTGGTGCTGATGATTGCCTGCGTGAATGTCGCCAGCCTGCTGCTGGTGCGGGCCTCGGCACAGCGGCGCGAGGTGGCGGTCAGGCAGGCGCTGGGCGCGGATCGAGGACGAATCTTCAAGCAGTTTCTGGCGCAGACGCTGGTTTTGTGTCTGCTGGGCGGGGTGCTGGGAACGGTGCTGGCTGCGGTTACTTTGCCGTTGCTGCGGGTTGCGCTTTCGCATACCGCGGGCCTTGATGGTTCGATGATTGACTCGGTGGGTCTGAGCTGGCCGGTACTGCTATTTGCGCTTGCGGTTTGTATTGTGACCGCGGTGATTTTTGGACTGCTGCCGATGGTGCGGGGTGTTGCTGCGGCGGGCGAAGCGGCAATGATGGATGCGCTGAAGCCGGGTGATCGAGGAAGCACGGGCGGGCATCGCTGGAGCAGAGGAGCGCTGATCGCGGGAGAGATTGCGATTGCTGTGGTGGTGCTGTTTCTGGGTGCGCTGGTGATGCGGAGCTATGCGAAGCTGCTGGCGGTCGATCCGGGGTTTCACACGGATCGTCTGTTGAGTGCGGAGATATGGTTGCCGCAGCCGAAGTACTCCGATTCAAGCGCCAATACTACGCAGTTCTACGAGGGGCTGATTGACAGGTTGAGCAATGCGCCGGGAGTGGAAGGCATTGCGACGACAACGCAGACTCCACTGAAGCCTTCGCAGGTGATGACGAGGTTTTTGGTGGAGGGTGCGCCGGCGCTCGCTCCGGGAGCATTTCCGCTGGCGCAGATGCGGTTTGTGAGTCCGGGCTTCTTTCAGACTATGGGGTTGCGGCTTGTGGACGGGCGAGTATTTACGCGACAGGATGTTGACCAGGGTGTTGGTGAGTTCGTGGTGAACGAGGCGTTTGCCAAGCGGTATCTGGCGGGGCAACCGGCGGTCGGCAGGAAGGTGCTGATCGGGGTGATGACTCCGCAACCGGTGCACTGGCCGGTGATTGGCGTAGTGACGGATGCGCACGATCTGGGTGTCGATTCAGAGGCGCAGCCGGAGTTGTATATGCCGGGATATGGACTGCATGCGGTGGTGATGATAAGGGCCAAAGCTGGTTCAGAGGGACAGGATGTGCAGAGCATGATTGCGACCCTGCGAGGCGCGGTGCATGAGCTTGACGCGGGGCAGCCGATTTACAACGCGCAGGCGGTGAATGAAGTGCTTTCCGATTCGCTGGCGAGGCAACGCATGACGGCGGTGCTGTTGGGGATCTTTGCGGGTGTGGCCCTGGTGCTGGCTGCGATTGGGATTTATGGGGTGCTGTCGTATTCGGTGGCGCAGCGGACGCGGGAGATCGGCGTGCGCATGGCGGTGGGTGCTGGCCGCGGAGATGTGTTGCGGCTGGTGCTGAGGCAGGTGGGTGTGTTTGCCATGGCTGGGCTTGCGATCGGGCTCTGTGGGGCAATCGGCAGCGCGCGGCTGATGCGTGGATTGCTGTTTCAGACGAGCACGCTGGATGCTGCTTCGGTGTCGATCGCGCTTGGCGGTTTGGCGGTGGTGGCGGCTTTGGCTGTGAGCCTGCCGGCGTGGCGAGCGGCTTCTGTGAATCCTACTGAGGCGCTGCGATCGGAGTAAGGTGCGGCGAAAAGACCGAAGTAACAAGGTTTCGGACTGAGTTTCGAGCCGATGTGAGCAGTTTCGAACCATACAAACTGGAAAGGCCCAGCGTAGAATGGCCACGAAGGCTGAAAGCGGTCGTATGGACGCTACCTGCAGTCCTGACGACTGATTCCGGGAACGTCTTTTCCCTGACATGGTTGAAGCAATAACTGCGTTCAGGCAAAACGGGGTATTTCCAGGAACGCGACCTTTTTCCGAATCTGAGCGCCGAGGGGATCTCTGTGACTGTCCGGACCACGCCGACGAGCGCCGTGCTTGCTGATGCACCGTCGAAGGTGCGGTGCAGCGAGATTTTTGGCGCCGGGGAGATGGCCGATCTGACGCGGGCATTTAACTGGAGCAAGACGCTTGTGGGTCCCGTGCAGCTGTGGCCGGATGCGCTGTTGACCACGGTAAACACCATGCTTTCGTCACGGCACCCGATGTTCCTGTGGTGGGGCGAGGAACTCATCCAGTTTTATAACGATGGGTATCGGCCGAGTATTCGCGAGGACAAGCATCCAAACGCTCTTGGACAGAGGGGCAGAGAGTGCTGGCCGGAGATATGGCCGATCATCGGTCCGCAGATCGAGGCAGTAATGACGCGCGGGGAGGCAAGCTGGCATGAGGATCAGCTCGTGCCGATCGTTCGCAACGGCCGGCTGGAAGACGTTTATTGGACCTATGGGTACAGTCCGGTACGTGACTTGTCAGGGGAGATTTGCGGGACGCTGGTGGTCTGTACGGAAACTACGGGCATGGTGCTGGCGAAGCGCCAATTACAACGAGAGCGGGAAAGGCTGGAGGAACTTTTTCAGCAGGCGCCGGCTTTTTTTGCTGTTCTGCGCGGACCTGAGTATGTTTTCGAGCTTGTGAATCCGCCGTATCAGGAATTGATTGGCAATCGAAGTTTGCTGGGCAAGCCGGTTCGCGAGGCCGTGCCGGAGGCGGAAGAGCAGGGTTTCATCGAGCTGCTGGATGGTGTGTATCGAACCGGTGTGCCGTTCGTCGGGCGTGGTACTCCGCTCGAGTTGGCCCGCAACGGCTCGGAACCGCCGGAATTGCGGTATTTGGATTTTGTGTATCAGCCGATACGCGACTCTGAGGGAACGATTACCGGGATCATGGTGTTGGGCGTGGATGTGACCGACGTCAAGCGCGCTGAGCAGGCGATGTTGCAGTCTGAAAAGCTGGCTGCCGTCGGGCGTTTGGCGAGCTCGATCGCACATGAGATCAATAATCCGCTTGAGGCGGTCACCAATCTGATTTTTCTTGCAGAGCAGGTAGCGGTAAGTCCTGAAGCCAAGCAGTATTTGAATGCCGCCGACATTGAACTAAGGCGTGTCTCAGCGATTGCCAACCAGACGCTTCGTTTCTACAGACAGACTCCCCATCCGCGACTTGTAACTCCTGACGATTTGATTGACGGCACGCTGCCTTTGTACCAAGGCAGATTTGTGAGCTCCAGAGTGAGGATTGAAAGGCGGAGCAGGCCATGCCGCCCGATTACCTGTTTTGAGGGTGAGATACGCCAGGTGTTGAGCAATCTGATTGGCAACGCCATCGACGCGATGATCACCAAGGGTGGCCGCGTTCTGATTCGGAGCCGGGAAGGCACAGATTGGCGGACAGGGCGGAGGGGTGTTGTGATCACTGTCGCCGATACAGGCTCTGGAATGTCCGCTCACACACGCTCCAGACTCTTTGAGCCTTTCTACACCACGAAAGGGAACAGCGGAACCGGGCTGGGATTGTGGATCAGCCGGGGAATCGTCGATCGGCATCATGGGGTACTGAAGGTTAGGTCGAAGCAATCAGGCGGCTCATCCGGCACGGTGTTTTCCATGTTCCTGCCGAGGGACGAGACGCCCGCTGGTTGAGCTTCATCCTCAAGAGCCGGTGTAGCTCTTTTATCTTTTACAGGCTGGTTGCACGCCAGACGCGCCATTCTTCGGCGGTCTGTTCCCATGTCTCTGAAGGCAGGTGGCCGCAGACATATTCACCTGTACCAGTGGCGATGAGGCGCATGCCTGTCTTTTCAGAGATGCGGCGAGAGGTGATATTAGCGGCGGCCTTGGGTGTGCGAAGGACCTGGAAGCCGAGGACGTCGAACCAGAAGTCGTTGACCGCGATGACGGCTTCAGTCATGAGACCTCGTCGTTGCCATTGCGATGCGAGCCAGAAGCCTCGATTGTTGCTCTCGTTTTTGAACAGGCTGATGGAGCCGATGATCTGATCAGGTTGTTGTTTCAGGCGTAAAGTCCACTGCCACTGTTCGCCGCGAACGATGGCGGGCAGGGCTGCTTCGCGGTAGTAGGTGAGGACGCCGTCTTCGGGAAAGGGCCACGGGACCTTGTTGTTGAGGTGCTGGACGATTTCCCAGTGAGGAAAGATTTGCTGGACCTGGATGTGGTCTTCGAGAGCGAGCGGACGCAGGATGAGGCGTGGGGTGTCGAGTTCGGATGGGCCCGCCAGTACCATTTGTCCACGATAGCAGCGTGTCTGAAGCGGCACACTTAAGGGGCTTTTCAGGCTATTCCATTCGGGCATGTAGCTTGTATTGTGCATTTGGACGTGGCCACGTAATTCATGCGTCAAATGCGCGGCTGTGGTGCTTTATGAACTGTATTGTCTTTGTGGCTCGCGTATGATGCGCGGATGAGTGATAGCCGGGGAACGAATAGGAAGGAACGTGCTAGGTCTTTCAATGAACTAAATGCGGTGGCAAATCGTGCTGCTGCAACCGGGGCAGAGCCCGGGAATGGTACAGCGGAAGCGCCATCCAAGCCGGACCGGTTTGGGCAGTTTGCTGCGCAGGCCTCGGCGTGGCTGGGGTCGAAGTGGGCGTTTGTCGGGGCGATCCTGGTGATTCTGGTGTGGGCGTTGACGGGGCCGCTGTTTCACTTTTCGGATACGTGGCAGCTGGTGATCAATACGGGAACGACGATCGTTACTTTTCTGATGGTGTTCCTGATTCAGAACACGCAGAACCGGGATGCGCGGGCGATCAATCTGAAGTTAAATGAACTGATCAGGGCGATTGATGCGGCGCGGGATCAGATGATCAATATCGAGAGTCTGAGTGATATGGAGTTGCAGGAGTTGCACACAAAATACGAGAAGATCAAGGCGGATCTGCCTGCGGAGTTACCGGAAGAATTAAAGGAAGACGCGAAGGCGAAAGTCAAAGCGGAAATTAAGTCTGAAACAAAAGGCGCAAACTAGCAACATATCCGATTCTGTCACTTACGCTCTCCCCTTTTACGCGTGTTTGACCGCCTGCGCGGTTACTTGACGCCTTTATTTGGGTCCCAGACGCCGTGGAGTTTGCGGACGTAGAGGATCTGGCCGATATGGTAGGCGTTGTGGGCGGCTACGTGCTCTATGGTGGAGGCCCATTCGGCTAGCTTGGCATCGTCAGCGGATTCTACGGCTTTTTCCCATTCGGTCATGACCTCGTCGAACTGCTTGACTGTGTCATCCCACTTCTTAGCGTCGAAGTCGTTGAAGGTTTCGTCGTTGTTGCCGTCGAAGGCGGGGGGCTTCTGGCCTTTGAATTTGGCTAACTGTTCGGAGTTCCAATAGACGAGGTGATAGGTGAGCTGGCCGACGGAGTGACCGTCTTTGCCGGGGGTCCATTTGGCCTGCTCGGCGGTGAGGCCGGCGATGGCGGTGTTGCCGGGGACGAACCAGTCGGCTTT
>Ga0206896_1069_pt1 | contig 23700 bp, 36 predicted proteins | sample Alteio_BWOrgHeat_52_FD_152969 | JGI IMG/M metagenome (GOLD analysis project Ga0206896, IMG submission 152969) | Enriched cells from forest soil in Barre Woods Harvard Forest LTER site, Petersham, Massachusetts, United States -... | ecosystem: Environmental > Terrestrial > Soil > Temperate forest >... | reverse complement strand
AGCGGCGGGAAATCTTGGCTCAGCTATAAGCAATTCGATCGCATGACGGCCGACCACCTGGACCGGTCCTTGTGTGCGCCGGAGATTGTGGCGCGGCTGGGCTCATCGCCGTAAAGCATCCATTCAAGGCGTGCTATGAGCACGGATAGCTGGTTTTTCCGGGGTCTCCGTCGTTTCTCGGCTTTGGGTGGAGGGGCGTCAGCAGGATCAGTGTCCCTGGATCCAGGTGATTTATGATGGGGCATGCTGCGTCTTCAGGGCTGTCGTAGCGGGTTCCAGGGCACGCGCGACCGCTGGCCGACGAGGACGCTAGCAGCAGGTTCCGCTGGTCGCCATGGGGTGCGATGAAATAGCAAGAAAGTAACCTGCTTGCGGCAAGCTGCTGTTGCGTCCTCACCCTAGTCGACGGAAACACGGGCGCTTGAACATCCGGCGATTATTGATGTGCGCGGAGGAATTTGCGCACCCGGTCAATGGTCCGCGCTTTGAGTTCAGGCGGCTCGCGCCATGGGAATACCGTGATCTCTGCATTCGGGCAGAGTGAGGCGACCTCGATGGAGGATACCAGCGGATGGGCTGGCGTCTCGTCTGGTAGGACGAGCATCGGCGTCTGGCAGGAGCGCGCGAATTCTCGCGATACACTGTAAACGAACTCGGGCCGCTCCCGGTAAAGGGCATGGAGATACCGCTCGACCTGATCCATGTTGAGATCGGGACGCCGGGGAAGTAACTCAGGTGCCCACACGTCCCGTCCAGAATTATACATGTAATCGGGATGCTCGGGATGATGTCCGACTGTCTGAACCAGCACGCCGGCCACCACGCGCTCTGGAGCCCGCTCCATCAGCTTGAGAGCAAAACAACCGCCGATGCAGTAGCCCATGAAGAAGAATTGTTTGATCCCTAGGTGGTCCATCAGGCCAAGCTGGTCGTCCGCAAAGGCACCCCACGGGTCACTAGCGGGAATCGGCCCGCTTGACTCACCGCCGTTCGCGTTGCGCTGATCCATCGTGATGCAGTGAAATTCGTCCTTGAAAATCTCCATCGCGTTGAACACCGCGGTTGGCCAATTGCTGACGCGCGAGTTTAGGCCCCCGCCGGGGGTAACCAGCAACGGGAACCCACTACCCGCTTCCTCGTAACGGATCCGAACATCACCTCTCTCGTAGAACGGCATGGCTCTTTCCTCTCCCGATCATTTGGAAGGACGACTTTCCCGAATACATGTTTGTCGTATCATTAGCTTAGGGCGCCAGAACCGGCGAAGTCCGCATCTTGTCGCCTTCTCCGGGCGTGATCCTGGTGGGAACAGCCGCGCTGGTTTTCATGTAAGCGCCGAGGCCGCCGCAAAAATGTAGCGCTGGCAGTTACGGCAGTAACAGAGGCCATTGAACGCTGGCTCGCCGGCCAATGTGTAACGAACCTGTCCGCAAAGGCACCCCCCCGGTTAGCTCGGCCATCCTTGTCCTCCCGCTTGCTCCCAGCAGCAAAACGCATTTCCAGCGTCCCTGCAACTAGGTAGGGTCTCGGGTTCAAACTGTGACACTACCCCGAGGAGCGTCAGTGGGATGATGACTGATGCGGAGTGCCAGCCAATGGCTGATTCACACGCCAAGCCGAACCGCTTCAACTCCGGCGATGCCGTGCAGATCGGCTCAGCCATTGGCATGACCATGATGACTGGTGGATTTTCTCTTCTCGATGCACTGTTTGCAGGTGTCGCGTCATGCCTTGCTATTTTCATGGTGATGGCGATTATTAGAACGCTCGCAAAACTAGACCAACGATGGAGACGCGATGACCGCAACTTACTCAGACTGGAATCCCGAACTCGCCGCCGGCATCGAAGCCGACAGCCGCATCGGCAAGACCATCAAGGCGATTGCTGATCAATGGGCCGCAGCCAAGACCACGGCAACGAAGCTGCGCACGTCAATTGCGCGGCGCTACGATTGCTACGATCTCCATTCCACTGAGGCCAGCAAGATCGCCACGCTTCGTCAGCAACGCGCCATGGAGTTCATGGACGCCTCGGTCGAAATCGGCGACCGCATCCGCTCCGTTCGGAACGAGGTGCGCGAGGAAATCGCCGCCGATCGGCAGAGGATAACCGCAGCATTCCGGGCAGAAGCGGCGCAGCTCCGCTTTTGGAACATCATCAAACACGCCAAGGCCCGCATCCGCTATGCGTTCCGCCTGGCGGGGCATAGGGCACGGCTTGCGCTTCATCCGGTGGCGATGCGCACGCTCCGGCGGCGGGCGATCTACCGCGCCCAGCTCAGGGCCGAGGCGGCTAATTTCCTGCATACTGACGGCATCCTACAGCAGGCTCAACGGGCGCATAGCCGAGAGGCTTCGATGGGGGCATTGCGGCCAGCAGCGAAGCCACAGGCAGCCCCGGAGCAGGCAAGCCTGGCGCTGTGAGGTCAGCCAGCGTGGCCGTAGATATCAGCCAGCGTGACCTTGCCGTTAGTTTCAGCCACGATCTTTAGGGCCTGTGCACCGCGCGGCGTGCGGTCGCCGGACAGCCAGCGGGAGAGGGTAGAGGCTGCAACGTCGATGCGCTTGGCAAAGTCCTTTTGCTCAATCCGGTTTTTCAGGAGATAGTCGTACAGAAGCATCGGATCATAATACAGTTGTCAACAAGGGAACTCAATAGTAATATAATTACCGAAATACGCAACAATATTATGACGATATGGGCTTGCTTCTGAAATTCCATGATGGCAATCTGTATATACGGCAATTGAACGAATCAAGAAGGAAAGGAAACCCCAATGCTAAACCAATTCACCATAGGTCACATCCAAGCTGCCTTCTCCCTAGCTGAGGAAGGCAAGCTCTCACCTCGCGCCAAGCAGAAGATCGACTATTGTCGCAAGCTGATTGCGCACGCCGAGGAAGCGGAACGCGCCAAGCACATGGGCGCGTATGCGGTCGCCATCGGCACGAAGCCATCGCAAGGCTTGATGGATAGCATTGCGGAAGACTGTGCCCGTTACGGTTCGAATTGAGGTTCGCTATGACCGATGCATTCGAAGTGATGATGGACGCGCTCGACAGAACCGAAGAGGCTTTAGCAAAGCCAGCCAAGCACACGCCGGGCCCTTGGGAAATCCGAGACGGTTCCTTTATCGATGCGCCCGGCATGACATGCTTGGCCAACGTGAGAGGTGCGCACGTTACCGATCAGTCCGAATGCCAGGCAAACGCCAAACTCATAGCCGCGGCGCCGGATATGGCGGAGGCTTTGAAGGCTATCGCTAAGCACGAACCTTGTAAGGCGCAGGCTTTTTGCCGCTGCGTTGCGTGTGATATGTCGCGATTAGCCCGCATCGCGTTGGAAAAGGCTGGGGTGTAATGAGCATGGACAGATGCAAATGCGGGGAGCTTGTCGATACCGACGAATTTCCTGAAGCCTACGTCATAAAAGCATAGGACATTGGAAAGCCGAAGCACCAGCAAGACCAGGAATGCCATTGCGCGTCATGCTACGAGACCTTGCAACAGAACATTAGCGAAGAAGAATGGGTGGCAAGAACCGCCTAACGACGACCAAGAGCCGGGGACAACCGGCAGAAAGCGTAAGCCGTGCCTACCCATCTCAACCGCGATCTTGCCCAACAAATAACCGACCGCCTCGTTCGACTAATGCAAGAGAACGGGAGCGACTGGCGCAGACCATGGCTTGGCGATGGCATTGCCAAGAACATCGTCAGCAAGAAAAGCTATCGAGGGATAAATATTCCGATATTGGGACTCTCTGCATATTCATCTGCATATTGGGGGACTTACAAGCAACTCATACAGCTTGGCGCACAGGTGAAGAAGGGCGAGAGAGCCACGCATATCTTCTTCTGGAAAGAACTGAACATCAAAGACAGGGAAACCGAAGAGGACAAGCGCATCCTCATGGCCCGTAGCTATGCGGTGTTCAATCTCGAACAATGCGACAACGCCCCCATCATCCCGACTGAGATCAGGACGCCGATCGAACGCCATGCCGAGTTCGACCGTATCATCGCCGCGACCGGCGCACAGATCACCTATGGCGGCGACCGCGCGACCTATATCCCAAGCCAAGACCGAATTGTCATGCCGAAGGCCGACCAGTTCAAGACAACTGAAGGTTTCTGCGGCGTCTTAGCCCACGAATGCGCCCATTGGACGGCTCACGCATCGCGGCTTGCCCGTAACCTATCAGGACGCTTTGGCGACCGCGCCTATGCTCTTGAGGAGCTTGTAGCGGAAACATCAGCGGCGCTCACCTGCATAGCCGCTGGCGTCATTCCGGAGCCTCGCGCTGAATCTGCCAAATACCTCAACAACTGGGTTGACGCGATGAAGGAGGACAAGCGGGTTATTGTCACCGTGTTCTCGAAGGCTCAGGCCGCAACCGATTTTATTCTGAAAACATCGCAACGGCCAGAACCAGAGCCGACACGCCCCGACATTTCAGCAGAACCAATCCAACCTCACCCATAAGCCCCGCGCATAGCGGGAGAAATGTGACCTTCGAATGACTGGACTATCCGTCGACAACATCGAAATCGACGTTAAGCATTTTCATCTCTTCTGCGGGCTCGGGGGCGGAGCAAGAGGGTTCAACAAAGGGCAGGCTAGGGTCGGTAATCTCCAAGCCAAATTCCGCTGCCTAGGCGGCATCGATGTTGATGCAGCAGCAATCAGGGACTTCGACAGGCTAGCGGGTGTTCCCGGCACCGTCCTCGATCTCTTCAGCCGTGATCAATATGCGGCGTTCCATGGCGACGAACCACCTGCCGGATGGCGCGAAGCAACGACAGATGACATGCACCGCGCGGCGCAGAACGAACATCCTGATATCCTCTTTCTCTCCGCACCATGCAAAGGATTCAGCGGCCTGCTGTCGGAGACCCGCAGCCGAACAGACAAATATCAGGCCTTGAACGCCCTCACCCTTCGCGGCGTATGGCTAGCGCTCGAGGCGTGGAAGGATGACCCAATCCCGCTCATCGTTTTTGAAACGTGCCGCGCATCGCTAACCGTGGCCGGTCACTGTTAGACCGTATTGTTGCACTGTTACGCTCATACGGCTACGCCGTTGCCGAGACGACACACGATTGCGGCGAGCTGGGCGGACTGGCGCAGAGCCGGAAGCGATTTCTGCTGGTCGCGCGCCATATGGAGAAGGTTCCTCCATTCCTGTATGAGCCGGAGAAGCACAGCCTTCGTGCCGTCGGCGATGTGATCGGCAAGCTGCCAGTGCCAGGTCTCGGCCTTGGCGGTCCAATGCACCGCATGCCTTCCCTGCAATGGAAGACATGGGTGCGACTGGCTTTCGTCGAAGCTGGCAAGGATTGGCGCAGCCTGAACCGGCTCAAGGTCATTGACGGCAAGCTGGCTGATTATCTGATCGTCCCCGATACCAAATGGGAAGGTGGCGGACGCCTTGGTGTCACAGACTGGAACGAAACCGCAGGAACTGTGCAGGCGGCATCGCGGCCGGAGAACGGCAAATTCTCAGTCGCCGATCCACGCTGGGAGCAGAGCACGAAGTGGAATGAGGGCAACGCCCTTGGCGTGAAAGACTGGAAAGAAGCAGCATCGACCATCGGCGCTGGAAGCATGCCGGGACAGGGAGCCTATTCGGTAGCAGATCCCCGACATTCAGGGCCACCGAAGCACAACAACTGCTTTCGTGTGGTAAAGATGGACCAGCCCTCACCATCCATCACCGGAGGAACAGGACCGAGCGCAGGAGGATTGGCTGTTGCCGATCCAAGACCGCCAGAAAACTTCTTTAGCAAATACAACGTCGCGGATTGGAACGGCCAAACCGGCACCGTTATCAGCAGCGACGACCACGGAGCCTATGGCGTGGCTGACCCACGCATAGAATCGGACCGCCATGGGCCGCTTGGCGTGCATTCCTGGGATCAGCCATCGCGCACAATCGCAGGCGAGAGCTTCCCGACAAACGGTGCCTTCAGCGTTGCAGACCCGAGGGCGATAAACCGCGACAAGGGTGATAATTACCTCACGGGAGGCCACTATGGCGTTGTCCCGTGGGCAGGCTCGACTGGAGCGGTTTCCGGTTTCGCATGCCATGACAATGGGCGTTGGAGTGTCGCCGACCCAAGAATGCCGGGCGAGAAGGAAAATCTGGTCGCGGTCATCCGGGCGCTCGACGACACATGGCACCGGCCATTCACGACCCTCGAGCTGGCCGCGCTGCAAAGCCTGGTTGATCCGGAAGAGTTTCTTGAGCTGGACGGCCTATCGGACAGTGCATGGCGGGAAAGGATAGGGAACGCCGTCCCGAGCGACGCTGCCACTGCCATAGCAGGAGTGATGGGCGAGACCCTGTTGCTGGCGGCATCTGGCCAGACATTCATGCTCAGCAACACGCCAATCTGGGTTCGTCCTCTGGCCATTGCCCTGTCAGTGAAAGGGCCAGCGCTATGACCGACATCCCCAGCCAAAACTTCGACCTCTACGCCGACCGGCTGATGCTCTTTTCTGAATTGCGGCTCAGCTACAGCCACGCGCTGGAAACCTTCCACCGCGCCAAGCACTACGCCACGTTCCGCATCATCCTCGAGCAGATGGCCGAGGGCGGAAGGAGCAACGCTGATTTCGCGGCATGGGCCAAGAAAATCTTGGCCGACGAGAAGGCCGACCGGCCTAAGATCAAACGCAGGTCGAAGCCGCTGGTCAAGCTGGAGGGGGTACCATGATCAACTCACCGTCAGTCACCTGGCTCCCTGCCGACCTCATGGACGAGATGATCCCGCCGCCGCGCAATTCGCCCGACGACTGGGTTGGCTCTCTGGATGACGGGGCACCGGCAATCATAGCTGGCGTGGATGACGGCGGAACCGCTGAGAAGATATGCCTCTTACGTGATGGCGACACCGTGAAATTCTGCAGCATGACAGCGCATGGATCAGCAATCCTGACGCTAAAGCCCGGGCGGCAGTGGAGCGTCGATAGTCCGATGCCGCCGGAAGCCGAACAGGTGTGCGCCATCAATGGCTGGCAGATCGAGTCACTTGCCCTTTCGGTTGAGGAATGCGCCGAGGCGCTGTTCGATTACGACGCCGAGCCGGGCGATTACGAGTTGTCCTACTATACATGGTCGGATGGCATCCCCTTCGTTTTTGATGCCGCCGCCCGGACGTTCAAGAGGCAGGAGACCGCCGCATGACCGCCGAACCAGAAGTCCGCAACCACTTCTACCGGGACGTGCCGAAGCTAGGAAACGTAGCTGTCTCCCGCCACGCACAGGCGAGCATGATTGCGGACGGCATCACGCAGGAGGCTTTCGACAAGGCGCTATTGCAGCCGACACGGCCCGACGTTCCCGATGGTGCTGACATCCTCTGGCGCGAGCGGGACGGGCTGAGAATTGTGATCCTGACCAATCCTAGTCCGCCGACCGGCAGCAAACTTGTGAAGACCGTCTACCGGATTGAGAAGCAAGCGAGGGCAAGATGACAAGGCGGCGTTGCACACGCTGCCATTGCCGACCGGCCCGGAAGGGGCATTGCACCTGGTGCCGTAGGCGGGAGAAGCGAAGCCGACCAGCCTATGCCGATCTGCCATTCGCGGAGAGACGCAAGAAAATTGCCCGAGCCTACGCGGGCGTCTACTACCGGATGGGGAAGCTGAAGCCGAAACCATGCCAGCTCCGGCGAAACAGCAAGACGCCTTGCCGCGGCCCCATCGAAAAACACCACCTGGACTACTCGAAGCCGCTAGAGGTCGTATGGGGTTGCCAGCACCACCACCGCGAGGAACATCTGCGCGAAGCGGCATAAAGAACCGGCGCCGCAATCAGGGAATGGCATGGCGCCGGTCAAGGTGTTGGGGAAACAAGTTATGCCGCTACCCCACTGGGAGAAGCGCCGTATTCCATAGCGCAGGTTGGCGGGACGGGCATGTAAGGTAGAGTAACCGGACGGAACTGAGCGGAGGGCCATCGATCACTCCTCAGCATCCCCACTCGCTTGAAAGCATTCCTCGCAGACGAAGGCCAGAAACAGCATGGAGTAATCGGCTTCGCGGCCACAGACAGCGCACGGCCCACGATGCGGATCATCGGAGAGCGGGTCTAGCTGGCCCGGCGGCATCGGCAGACGATCAGGGGATTCCACCATTCGACAGTTCCGCTAAGGCCCTCAGGGCTGGCCATATTCCGATGATGATCTGTTGCATAAACTCCCAAGCCTCATCCCTCATAGCATAGGGCCCGAAGTCGTGCTGAAACATGGTGCCCTTGGGTATGGCATGCAGCGTTACCGGCCATCTCATGGCATCAAGAACTGCCTCATGGCTGCCAAGGATTTCTGTATCTTCGTTCATCCATAGGTAATTCCAGAAACCGCCAGTCTGCTGATCTTCCTCGATGCTACCGGCGATCATGTTCAACGTGCAACCGAAGAACTGACCGCCACAGAACTCGCAAGACCCAAAATGATAGCTGGCATAGAAACCGTTGGGCGAGCGCCATTCAGGCTTCAGCGCCGCACGCAGCTGAAGGTTGTCCCCGTCGTGATAGCGAACGGGTTGACGGCGGCACCAAGGGCAGTCGGCAAACAGCCCACGGTCATGTTCTAGCTGGATCACTCCGCTGCGGCTTCCATCAGATGGTCAGGCTTAGCGCTATCTGCATGGCTTACTGGGATTTTGCCGATCAGTCTCTCCAGATATCGCCTTGCGCGAGTGTCACCGACGCCGCCATAGGTCTTGACTGCCTGTTGAACAAATCGGCGCTTCAGGGCGGTATCATCTGCTACCAGAACGCGAGCAATTGAACCGATATACCTGTTTTCCTCATCGATCCGTTCCTCGCGTTTGGGATCGATCTTCTCTTTGCGCTTATCCATTCTCTCGAGTAGCGCTCTGAGCTTTCTCTCATCGGCTGCGTGCTCTTCTTCGAGGATGTCTAGTTCTTCGCGACGGGATTTTACCATTTTTGCCACCATGGGATTGGAAGCAGGAGGATGCACATATATATACATTGACGCCCCAGTTTGGAAGGGGCAGAAAGGCAGTCTGCGCGGTTAAGAGTCTGCCTCTGGCAGACTCGAAGAGAACAGGGTCACTCCCCACCAGATGTACCGCTTCGAGGCCCGTTACGTCGGCAGGTCGCAAGGGAAAAGCTCCACCAAGGCCGCTGCGCATAACACGGGCAAACGCACCAGTGCCGTAGCAGCCGCTGCTTACCTCTCCCGCGCCGCGATCACCGACGAGCGCACAGGCGAGACATGGGACTATTCGCATCACTTTGGCGGTGCCGGCGCCTACCTCATGCTGCCGCCAGGCATGCTTCCCTCGCTGAGCAACAGGCCCGCGCTGTGGAACCAGATCGAGAGGATCGAGAACCGCAAGGACTCGATGCTGGCGCCCGACTTCATCGTCACGGCTGACTGGCGCCTTAGCCGTGAGCAGCAATGGGCGGCGATCAAAGAGTTTGCTTGGGAGCAGATCGTCAGCCAAGGCAAACCGGCGGACATCGGCCTGCATATCTATGGCGAGCCGTGGAGCGCCCGAGCCAAGAAAACTGCTGATAAGTTGGAGGAATGGAAGGCCAAGGGCATCCCGTTTTACGAGATGGCCGATGCACCCAAGGAAGATAGCGGGCCGCATGTTGCCATCCATCGGTTCAACAACGGCAAGGCGAAGGAATACTACCTCTATCAGCCCCACTTCCACGTCATGACGACCTTCCGGAAGGTCGATCCGGAAAGCCCCACAGGCTTCGCCAAACACAAGGAAACCGTCACAAAGCGGCATTGGGCCGTAGAAGCCGGAGAACAGCTGGATCGTTATCGGGCGGCATGGGCCAGGATCGGCGCCAATGCCCTTGAGGACGCAGGCCTTCCACTTGCAGCGGCACGGTTCCGTATCGGGCATCTGACATTGCCGGAGCAGCGCACAGCAGCCAAAGAGCGCGGCGACATGGATTGGGCCAAGCAGCTCGACCGCATGCCTGAGCCGAAAAAGGGGCCAGTCGCCGCCAAGATGGAGCGGGAAGATCGCGGACACGAGGCGAATGCGATTGCCGACTGGCAACTGGTCAAAGACCACAACGCCCTTAAAGCGCGGATGAACGACCGACAGGAACGGATCGACAATCTTCAAGAGGAGCGCAAGAAGCGCATGGAACCCGAAGAGCAGTATGCTGAGGATCAGCGAAACTCGTTCGACGGCAGGGTAAAGCAGCAGCTCGACATGATCGAGCGCATGGCCGAGTCCGGAAGGGAAAGGGACCGGTTCCGGCTGGCGTTCGAAGCTGATCAGGGAGAAGCGGCGAAACTCGCTGAGGAACGCCTTTACCGCCGCACCCAGGACGCGGATATCACCGATGCCCGAACGCGATGGCTGGAAGCCGTAGCAGACAGTCCGCGCCAGCGCGAATGGGAACAGTCTCTTGCGGCAGCGGTCGGAATCGAGGGGGCGCGGGCCAAGCGCGAGCATGACGAACTCACTAAAGAAGCCAAACTGGCAAAGGATGACCCCGACAAGCAGAAGGACATTCTCATGCGCCGGGATATCCAGTTCTGGGACTATATGGCACTGACCGAGGAACGGCAGGTCGACATCAGTCGTGGCATAACTGGCTATACCCAGCGTCGAGACCTCAACGAGCCGGACGACCAGCCGGTGAAGAGGCCGTGGGAAGTGCATCGCGATGCGGCTCGAGAATATCGCGAAGTCGCCAACCAGCTCCGGCAGGAACGTGAAGAGCATAACGAGCGGGTTTCGTGGAAGGAACTCGACAAGATCGACAAAGAAGTCACCGCTTTCGCTGACAGGATCAATGCAGCCAAGGGAAGGCAAGAGCCTTCTCCGGACAATCAAGCCGAGGAACCAGAACGGCAAAATCGGCCTGACGGCGAGTGGCGAGAGGTCGATCCCGACAAGGAGATTTTCGATCCGGGGCGCCACTTCCAGTTCAACCAGACAACGGGGAAACCAGAAGTTTGGGAACCGGCGCAGAACCGCGAAGAACAGGTTGCGGCCTATCTCGCCCGCGAGAGCAACGCGCAATCGCGGCTCGACATCGACCAAAGAAATGATGGTTATGCCCTGGTCAGGAACGGCGAACGGGAAGAAGTTATTGGTTGGGCGCCGACACGCGAAGACCTTCACGACTTGATCGTCGATCGGATGATCCGTGAACAGGCGAGCCAGCCTCAGCGCGAGAACCCGTTCGACATATACGCGCGCCAGGTAGGAGACGATGCTGCCCGTGAGACCACCGAGTTAAGAGACGGCCGTAAGGAAATGCCCGAACCTGAGCTCAGCGATGCCGACAAGGAGGCGTTGGCGGAGCTTGGACGGCAGGCCAACAACAACGAAAAGCAGATAGCTCAGCAGCAGGAACGAAGTCGAGAGCGTGGCGGAGGGATGTCTCTTTAACCCTGCCGAGCCACACACGGCGACCTTGGCAGGGGAGAAGGAAGCCGGCGATGACAAAGATCTATATGCCGAGTTCCGGGCGGCAGCCGCCGAGGTTTGGCGCAATAGTTCGCTAACGCGAGCACAGAAGAAATCCCAAGTTGCGGCCCTCAAGGTCCAGCGCAACCTGAAGAAAGCTGGACGGAAAGCGAAGCGGGAGGCTGAGGCTCTGAAGTCCAAGAAAGTGGTCAAGCCAAGCCCCGCCACCGACTATCGCGTAACTTGCCGCGGCCATGGAGAATAGAGCCGCATGGGCCCTTTCCACGCATGCGAGAAGGCAATTGAGAATCCCACGTCCATCCGTCTCAAATCCTCCGGCAGCACCACTGGCATCGGGATAAACTGCTGCGCGGCGGTCATACTGACCTGCTCACCTTGCGGCATCATCGGATTTGGGGCGATCGATTCTGTCTGTGTCGAGAACTGCTTCGTCGTTTGGCCTGTTCGCCGTGAGAGGAATTCGGCCGTGACGACGTCTTGCGGAGCGAATGCCTGAAACACCCCAGCATTAGCTAGGAATGTCTCGAATCCGTCTCCAAAGATGCGGCGAGCCATCGCTAGATCCTGCCAGATACTATAGAGTTTGACCCCATGCTGACGGAACAGCGGCATGTTGGAAGTAATGGTGGGGAAACCATCTGCAGCTTCTCCGGCCATGCCCATCGAACTTCCGGCAAGGGCTGCGAATTCGTCACAAAGCAAGCAGACAGGCACTTTGCCTGGCTTCGCCTCTTTCATCATTTTCTGAATAATGGAAGCGAAGATCAGCCTGACCCATGACGAATGCGTCCGGAGGCGGCGAGGCGGGACAACTATATAGATGGTATAGGGCTGTTCCTTGAGAACGCTGAAATCGAATGCTGGACCGGAAAGGTCACGCTGGACCGCCCTGCTATCGAGCCACCTAGTCTGCACAAGGGCCGTACTCAGCACCCCATGCTTTCCCTATCGTCTGGAGAAATGCTGCCGAAGCGGCTTATCTTGTTCGCGATCTCGGGGAATCTGTGAATGCGAGCGGCGGCCAGCATTCCAGGCAACAGCCGGCCATGATGCTCGACTGCGGAAAATAATCTGGGTCGAGGTCTTCAAGTTCGTTTTTCTGCCATTTCGCAAAATGCTCTGGATCGTATCACGCCCTCCGTGGACAAGGCGGCGCCAGCCAGCATCATCTTTACTTAGTAGCTCGCGTACGTCCTTGAACGAACCATTGGGGATGGTCAAAAGGACATACATTATCAGCGCTGAGACGACTTCCTGAGCGGCTTGTGCCCAGTGTGGTTCCCGCCCTTCTACCCTCACCACCGCTTCTGCCAGCTCTAGCGCATCATCCGGCAGCTCATCGTTGACCGGCAAGCTAGCAATGGGATTGAACCCATGGGATTGCTTGCCGAAAGGATTGAGAACCAGAATCTGACTACGAGCTTTTTTCCTATAGTTATGGGTTAGTTCAAGAAATTCACCTTTTACGTCGCATATTGCGAGACTCCAATGGACGCTGCTTAGGGCGAAAGGAAGGGCGCACCGCATACTCTTGCCAGAGCCGTTGGGCGCAACGAGGCAAACGTGTCGGTCGCCAGTGTATCGAATGTGTGTGGTTAAACGCGGTGCCGACCCTTCGGTCCTATCGGTGTAATAGCCGATTGGAACGCCGCCATCTGTCGCCCAGAGGCCGTCCCATTGCGCGATCGGTAGCTCCGCCCAATCGGCAGAGCCATGGGGCATTTGTGCCATAGCATGGGACTATATATTGGATTATTCCCAGTGCCAGCCCGCGCCTAGCCTTCTTGCCTGCGGAGCCGCATGCAGGTCATTCGGGCCCCGCATCTTCTTCATCAATAGCAGAAGGCGTGTGATCGCCGCGACCACCAGCCAAACCGAAAGCCAGAAGGCTGCAACATTGGCATACGCCCTATAGGGCTGTGGCCAGGCGGCTTGCGGAAGCAGGTTGTGCGTGAGGGCAAAGAACAGCGCCGCTCCAAGCGCAAGCTTCACGATGGCTCGCACGATCAGGTTCATATCGCGCCGCTGCCTGCTTGTGCGCGACCAGCCGATGATGAGCCGCCAGACGCCAAGGGCCATGATGGCGTAGGTGAAGGGCCACATCCACGGACGCCATTCAACGGGCGAGTACCAGATCCACGGATTATGCAAGATGAAGCTTGTAACCATTGGAGACAGAATGACGAACGCCGCGCCATGCGAAGCCTTCGTAATCTGGGCCTGATAGTCATCCCTCTGCGGGAACCAACGCCTGCTGAAGTCAGCAATATCGGCCACCAGCATCGCCAGAGGGATCAGGGCAAGCAGCCAGTGCGGGATATTCTCCCAGATCCACCATAGGATAAACCAGGATACAATCATCCGAAGGTTCTGCGCCAGCCGCGCCGTGGAACCGGATTGCGGAGCAGAAGAAGGAAGCGTGTTAAGCCAGAGATGATGATGAACGATTCTACCAACTCGGCTATTGGAGGAAGGGCAATTCCGAACCTTAACAGATTGGCCTCGCCGAACATGAGGCCGATGCCAACCACGGCCTGAAGCAGGGCGAGAGCTGCAAGCCTCAGATTGCGCAGATCACGGAGATCTATCTGCTTGCGCGAGCGGAGGAACTTGACGAAGCTGAAGGCCATGATGGCGAAAGCGGCGTAGAACGCGATAGCCCGGTCATCCATCGGCAGGCCACGCCATTCGTTGTTCCTGATGAGGTCGTAGGCCGTCCAGACTTGAACTTGGGTGTATGTTAGCCATAGCAACGCCATCCACCGCCCAGCCCTCGCCTGCGGCCTCAGAAACCCTATGTCCGGCAGAGACGGCATCTTCCATTCACGCCTAGCCTTGAAATCAACATCGATCACGCGCCCAGGTGCCTGTTGCTGATAGACTGGCTCGGGCTTGGGATGCGATTTCGCCAAGCCCCGAAGGAAAGACCACAGAGGGCGAAGGCCAAGCGGTGGTGCATGGTCCGGCTCCGTCAATGTACGGCGATAATGATGGATGCAGGCTAGTGCGATCATACCCCCGACAATCAGATGGAATAAACCCGACGCCATTAGAGCTGGATCATCGCTGAACGCGCCCTTGCCGAAGGCGCTCACAAAGTAGGTTGCGAATGGCACGATGACCGCATTGTAGATAAACAGTATTGCGCCCAACTTGAGCCCACGCCGCACCGAAGGCATCTTCTTTCGGTGCCGCGCCTCTATCCCGACAAAGATCGCCGAGACGATAATGAACGTCTCGGCCGCCAAGGCTGCTCTGTGCCAATCCTCTCTCAGCTCAACATAGAAGGTGAACATAACAGCGATGGCCGTTTCAAAAATGCCTAGCGCGATAGCCCCTATGAGCCGCAGGTATTTGCGGCACTTGGCCCATTTTTTACCGGGAGGTTTCGAGGCTGCTTTGTCGAATTCAGCTTCTTCGGCTCCCGGCAACCGTCCGGTCGACTCAAACCGCTCTTCCGGTAGATCATCTTCATCGTCACTAAATCGCTTGAGCAGTTCCCGACGTTCTGTCAGAGTTACCCGGCGTGTCATCGCCTTTCCTCCTTACTGGCCCTTTCAAGCTCATCGCCCGGCGTGAGCAACAGCTTCAGTTGCCGCGGGTCTTTTGGGTCAAACGGGACAGCCTTTTGCTTACGTTCCGACTTCTTCGCGGGCCGCGCAGATTTCTTCTTCATCTCAGCCGCCGTTCGACCGGAATTACGTCATCGTCGGTATCCGGTAGCCGTACAGGGACGTACGTGTTGCCGTGCCTTACGTAGACGATCCTGACATCGACCTTAACGCGCCGGGGCTTCGGCCAGTCGCGAACCTCTACCAGTCGAATGCCTGCCAGACGGCATGAGATCATATCTGCCACGACAGCCACGACAAATAAGATCACGATGGTCTTAAAGTTCTGGAGCTGATCGCCGGGATCATATCCCTCGCCGGTGGTGATATGCAGCCAGATTAGCAACGGAATACCCCAGCAGTAGAAAATGAGGAACCCGTCGATCCCGATGCACACCTGACAAATCCTGAGAAAGAATTTAGAGAGGCCGTGCCGTTGCATCTCATCGCCTCCATACCGCTACGGCGGTCACTTGCATCGCGGCCATTGCAAGTTGTTGCGCGTCTGCGCCTCGCACTAAGTGCGGGCTACGTTGAAAGCCCTTGGCAATGTAACCGCAGGCGCAGAATGAGCGGCCTGCACCATCATGCCCAGCACAGTTCAAGCCCAAGCATTTGTAGCACTTCCAGTAGTGGCATCTGGAACCCCAATCGCTGACTCTTTCTGATGCTCCGCACCATGGGCACCCGTGCCAAGTGTCGGCCGCAAAGGTGTAGTCAACATAGAATTCCGAAGGCAATCTCCTCGCATCGACACCATAGAGTGGCGCTTCATAATTTTGCCGCAGCATTACATCAAACTTGTCATTACCAAAGATGGTGCGAATGTGCAGATAGTCTGCAGCCAAAAGAAATGGCCGCAGATTGATGCTGCAGTTTATCAGCAAAAGGATTTTCTTATCACTCAGGATTTTCATGATGACCTCATCTCCGCGCCTCGACCAGCGATGGAGCGGTGAGGCGGCACATATCGCCGTCGAATTCGACGTGGATGCCGCGGCTTTGCAGCGCCGCCAGGCCCAACAACGGGCTTTCGTCATCACCGAAAGTGTAGCGCCAGTCGCTGTAGATGCGGATTTGCACATTGTTCCACGTCACATCACCGACGCGAAGTTCGCGTAGGGTCGTGGTCGCGATCTTTCCGTAGCGCGTTCCCGGCCAGAGCTCCTCGTAGTGGAGCGAGGCTGGATTTATGCCTAGTTCTCTAACGTGACTGGCGCTGAACTCGGCATGGAAGGGGTCACCAGTATCTACGGAGAAAGTGAATGACGTACCGTTCGCCTGACCATGGACATAACAACGCTCGCCAACGATCTTCGACGACGCGATCATGTGCCGTGCCGCCGGCTTATCGATGCTTGGCCACTGCGGCGTCAGAACCTGCGCTAACTTAGCAAGAGGATGACTCTCGGCATGCCAAGTTGCGAGCCGTGCATGGTCTGGCATCAGGCTGTAGCCGACCCAGCCCGCGACGCCGATGCCGATCAAAGCGCGGATCACTGCATGTGCTCCGAAAACGGCAGCAGCAATTGATCTGGGGTGGGCGCTTCCGAGAGCAACGGCAGCATAATTTGATCCTCGCGGCGCGCATCCTGGGGCGCCGCGCCGGTCAGCCGTTCGATTTCGGATTCAAGGAGCGTGATGTATCGCTGTGCTTCCAGCAATTTGTGCAGCAGTTTCATAACAAGCTTCTTGAGCTGTTCGATCTGCTCGATCAGCTTCTTCTTGCTAATAGTTTTGTTGGTAACGTTACTTCCGGTTGAACAATTTTTATCTGCCGTCTCATCGCTATTCGAGATTTCGCGCCGCCATTCGGCGAGCAGCGCGAGTGCGCGATCGACTCCAAGTTCGGAACGTTTCAAGCGGTTTGTAGACTTCGCCCAATCTATGGCCTTCAGCACATGCGGCCACATCTCATGCAACTGCATGAGCCGCGCCGACCATTGCCGCTCGAATCCTAAGTGCGCCTTGACTTCGCGGCCGAATTCGCCGCGAGGCAAAATCTTCTGCAGCTCATCGAGATGCCCGCCAAGCCGCATATTGGCTCCGAGCGCAGCAAAGCTATTGCCATATGCGCACTGCTTTTCGCGACCAGCCGCTTCGAAGATCGCTTCTGCGGTGTGCTCAGAGTTGGATAGCAGTGCGATGGTGCTGACTTCGCCTGCTTCCGCATTGGCAAATGTATAGTAGCACTGGACCAGTTCACCCATGAGCAGGGGCCTCCGCGGCCGGCACGGTCATCAGCACGCCCGTGCAGATCGGCACCACGCCATGGCAGGGCAAGCAGACAAGCGTTGCTACTTCGATTTGACCTTCATTCTCGACGACGACCGGCAATAGCGGCCGGCCGCATCCGCACCAAATGAAGGATGAACCGTTGACGCCAGTGATGCTGGCCGCGAGCTGCGCCATTTCCTCGCCATTGGCCGGCGTTGAGCGTGATCGGGTGAACAGGCGGGGGAAGCGCATGGCGCGCAGCTCCACAGGGCAGAGCCGCTTATGCCACTCCTGCTGTAGGAGGTGTTATAAGAGTCTATTTAAGAGTGCATCACAGTTCTGTGAGCCTTTGGCCTGCCCCGCCGTTTTCCTGGTTCTTTCGGCTTCACCGCGTCCTTCACGCGCCACGACGCTCGAACGAACATCATCTCTGTCTCGGAAAATTCGATGCCGTGCCTTCTTCCATCGGCATAGGCCGCCAACACATCGTCCGCTCTAGCAATAGTCGCTTCGTCCGGCGCTGTCCGTGGTTGTTGAACCTGGTCTCTAGGCCGCAGTGATGCAGGTAGATCACCGGCCAACAGGCGGGCATCGTCCACCGATCTTGCGCGAATGGTTGCCTCGCGCTTGGCTTCGGCCGCTAGCCGCTGCAATGCCTTCTTGCCATCTTCAAATGACACGCCCAACTCTGCGGCGACGACGTTTAAGTCTCCAGCCGCTGTCGCAGGGCGTGTTACTTCGTGGCCGGCAGCATCGGCAGTGGCGGAATGTGTCGCAGCCCAGGCTGATCCACGCGCCTGAGCCGGGGCGGTAGGCTCCCCAGGCACCCCACTATCATGCACAGTCCCGGGTGAAACTAAACCTGAATTTAGTCGCTGGTTCAGTTCTTTTGTTTGCAGATAATCGAGACAAATCTGTATATCTTCGGTTATTTCTTCCCGCAGCCTGTGATCGGGATCTGTCTGCAAGGCCTGATGAAAGGCTGCGGCGGCGGCCGCAGGCCGGTCAGCCTCTTGAAGAATACGGCCTCTGTTGACGTGCGCATCTGCAGCCCTTTCTCGCGTTACGGCATCAGGCATCCAGCGGAAGGGCAAAAGTAGCTCGTTGTAAGCTTCCAACGCTTCGTCTCTGCGCCCAACGGCATGCAGTCTGAATCCAAGATTGAAGTAGGCGCGTATCACAATTTCTTGAACGGCGAGCTCCAGACTCGGCTGGAACTCCTGGATGAGCTGCCGGTATGTCTCAATCGCTTTTCCGTTGTATTTGGTGGCTAGAGCGCGCGCCGCATTATAGAGCTCCCGCGCGGCTCTCTCCGCCGGCGTGGGCGCAGTCGATTCCACGAAGGTTGTTGCGGAGTTGTCGGTTATTAGCGAGAATCGTCGCCGCCGACCCGCGTTGATGATCGCCGGTGCATGATCCGCTCGGTGAAACTTGCGCGATATTCGAGGCATCCGCCTAGCACTACCACAGCCAACCTCCCGGCGGGACCGTCCAAATGGCGGGAACTTGAGTTCCCGGGGGCGTTGCCTAGAGGAGCTAGGCTAACCAAATCCCCACCATCCGCTGGGTGTGTGGAAACTAGGGCCTGTCATCAATTCGCCGAACTCGGCCGGCGGAGCGCGCACCGTATTGGGTCGTGAGTCTCGATTGCAACACCCAGCCGGCAATCGGTGCCGGATGATAGGCGTCCGATTCCGGCGCGGCGGTTTCTTCGATTCATAGGCGGTCAGCTTGTGGGGGCTGACCGATGCGGCGGTTCGGACTGCGTGACGATCAGTGGGAGCGGATCAGGCACCTGCTGCCCGGACGTGAAGGCTCGGTCGGGGTGACCGCGGCCGATAATCGGCTGTTCGTCGAGGCCGTGCTGTATCGTTATCGTACTGGAATGCCGTGGCGCGATCTGCCGGAGCGGTTCGGTGACGGGGTAAAGGTTCACCTGCGGTTCAGCCGTTGGGCCAAAAGCGGTGTATGGGAGCGGGTGTTTCAGCATCTCGCCGCAGACGCCGACAACGAATATGCGATGATCGACAGCACCATTGTGCGCGCCCACCAGCATAGCGCCGGCGCCCAAAAAAAGCTGGCGAGGATCAAGCAATCGGACGCTCGCGTGGCGGATTGAGCACCAAGATCCACGCGCTGGTCGACGCGCTGGGCAACCCGACCGGCTTCTTCCTGACCGGCGGCGAGGCACACGACCTGGTCGGGGCTGACCGCCTGCTGCCCTCCATGGAGGCTGATATGCTGATCGCCGACAAGGCGTTCGACGCCGACGCGCGCGTACTTGAGCCGCTGGCGGCCGCCGGTAAGACCGCGGTCATCCCGCCACGGGCCAACCGGTCCTCGCCGCGCGACTACGACCGAGAGTTATATGCGGCGCGCCATTTGATCGAGAACTTCTTCGCCAAGATCAAGCAGTTTCGCGCAATCGCCACCCGATACGAGAAGACCGCTCGGAACTTCCTCGCCGCCGTCCAACTCGTCGCCAGCATCGTTTGGCTCAATTGATGACAGGCCCTAGATGGCTAACGGCCAACCTCCTATAGATGATGTATCCGGTGTCGGGACAGAGTTCCCTCGGCCGGGCGCTCGGGCTCGGCCCCTCCTGGGCGAATATCCCGAAGTCGCCCCCCGGCAACGACACCACCACAAGGCCAAGCCAAACTTACGGCTCGTAACGTCCCGCCCCAAAGTCAGAGAGGCCGGCGCTAATCGACTCGACGAGGCAACGCTGCGACGGACCTTGCGAGGATTGGTAGAAGCTGGACGTCTACCCCTGTCCGGAGAAACCAATCTTGAGCATTTCGTCAGGAAGCAAGGGAAGAATCTGACTCGAGCATTCGACAACCTATTGAGCTACGAAGCTCCTATGGATCCATTGAATGTGCTCTCCCTGGGAACCTCGCTAAGCAGAATGTTGCGGCTCTATCCTGAGTTGCGCGCAAGTCTGTTGCGTTTCGAGGAGATCCTACTCGCAATTACAAGAACCACCGAGTTTGACGATTACATCAACGAGAAATTCGACGAAGATCATGCAAGGTATCTCAGGCGCTTAACCTTGGAGTTCGAGCATCTACATGTAGTTGGAAAGACCCAATGTAATGAAGACCACACGACACGACCGAGCTGGGAAGCTGCGTTAAGTCTAGACCTCCCAAACATCGCCGTGAATCTGATTTCCACGGAAGTTAACCAACTATGTTCGCTCGGACATGTCGAAGCTGCCATAGACCTCTATCAAAGAGCGGGCACGGGGCTCGTGCGCAAATATTACGACTACCCCACTGCCCGTGTTGCAGTCGCCATGGGCAGGAAGGAAAATCCCGATCTCAGCACACTGACTTGTCTTGGGAACTTATACGCCGCTGTCGCGAGTGCACACATGATAAGTGCGGACCGTGAAGCGGGGACGTCCATGGCCAGTTCCCTCAAATGGGCACGCATTTTTATGGAATTAGCGAAAGCGTCATTTTGTGCTGTCAGGCCTACATGGAGCCACGGTCTTGCCAACCTGCAACTGATTTACTATGCGGAACACAGAATCATTGGGAACTCAAGGGAGGCCCAATATTTTTGGCAGACTGGGTATGACCAACTAAGGCTATGTAACGACGTTCGCCGCTCAAGGAAAATGCGGAAAATGGATCAAGAGGATCATAAATTCATCGAAGAACTACTTATCAGGTAAGTGGGTTTCAGTAGCCGTTGGCGACCAAAGTATCAGCCTACCTCACACGACGGTGCGCTGCGGAAGCTTGCGGGCTTTCAACTTCCTCCTTCTGATTTAGCAACCGCTCGTTACCACATCCGTGCCGCACTGCGGAAAATGGGCCGGCCCTAGTTCGCCCCGCTGGCGGCGCGGTCGAGAATTTTCGGGACGCCCTTCGTCCCGACGCCGCCGACGCAGCATCTGAACAGGGCGGCGGTCAAATCTCCGCCGAAGGCGGTCGTCCCGCGGCGCGGAGCCACGCGCACCCCGCGAGCGGGGGTTGACTGTGCGTCTCAAAATATAGATAGACTGGGCGCAATGAAATTCTCCGCCGCAGCCACCGACCTCAGGCGCCGCGAGATCGCCCGGCTCTCCGCCTGCGTGCCGCCTTCCCTTTCGAGCCTGCGCTCCATGACACCGGGGCCGTTCCGCTCGGCCGCGGCTCTGATGTTGGAGCGCCTTGGCTACCAGGTCATCAACCATCCTACCGCCCACGATCTCATCGTCACCAAGCTCGACGACAAGCTGGAGACCAGGAAGCACATCGTCACCTGCGCCGACCCGGCCAATATGGACCCCACCGGCACACCGGCATTGGGACGGCTGGTCGAGGCCGTCATGCAGCATGGGGCGCATTCGGGTTTCTACGTCACCGCCAGGTCCTTCACCCAGCAGGCCCGCGACTACGCCCAGACGATGCCGCAGACCATCAGGCTGGTCGATGGCACCGAGCTGGAGAAGTCGATGCGGATCAGCCTCACGGGCGTCCAGCTACCGATCAGATACGATGCCATGTGCTGCCAGTGCGGGAACACGGTCAGGCACAAGCTCGACGAGCCCGAGGCCGTCAAGTGCACCAACGCCCATGTCGTGGCGCCGACGATCGCGCGCGCCGCCATCGAGCCGAAGGATTACCCGGTTGAGCGCCGTGGCCGCGCGCCGCAATACAACAGCGGCTATGGGCGCAGGCTAAGGCCGGGGCGGTGAGACTATCCGCGGGTTTCGGGTGCCTGTGACACCGGCGAAACCCAGGCCGTTGCCACATTTGGACCGCACAAACGATGGCACACTGCCCTGTTCCCGATGAAGGTTCGTTCCACAAAAGCATGAAGAGCAGATGGGAAAAAACCTAGTATGTGACTGAAGATTTGGCGGAGGGGATGAGATTCGAACTCACGATAGAGGTTGACCCCCTATAACGGTTTAGCAAACCGCCGCCTTCAGCCACTCGGCCACCCCTCCGCCGGGGACACGGCGTATGCTCCGCCGTATCTAGGGCCTCGCCGAAACAGCGTCAAACACTGAGAGACAAGCTAAACAGCGGGCGTCGATCAGCCTAAACTGCGGCTTATGTGGAGGCTGGTGGCAGCACCATCACCGACCTCTCCCGCGCCGACAGCAACAGCTACCTCACCGATCCCTCGTTGCTCGACCGCCTGGTCACGGAAAAGCAGGAACGTGGGGCTGCTGCCGTGCGGCAGGAGGGCTGGAAGTGGGTTCTCATCATGCCTGACTTCGACGCGCTCGACGGCTACGGCGAAATGCGGGGCAAGGCGCAGCCGATGCCGCCGATACAGGCCAAAGCGCTCGCCAACACGCTGCGCGAAGCCGACCGGTTCCGCGACCGCGACGAGCTTGACGACGACGAGCCCGCACGTCTCGACGCGCTCGATCATGAGATCGCCGCCCTCTCCGAACCCATGTTCGAGCTGGCGCACAACGTCAACGAACGCTTCAGCGGCCTTTAGGGAGGCGAAGTCCCGCAACGGGCCACCTGCTAGCCGTCTGGCCGCACACGACGCTGACCTGAAAACCCGTGGGTCCAGCGGCTTCTATATTGTAGCTCATGCGCCACTTTGGCGCGACTTTGCGGATCGGCGCAACGTAATGCCCACGCTCGGTGTTTGAACGCCGCCGAACGGCTCATCGACACGGCAGAGGATACCGGTCCGGGGCCGGTGATCGCGGGCAGCGGCAACCGCGCCGGGCACGGCCCGCGCGGTTAACCATCCTCCGGGCCGCTGAGCGACGCTCGGGCGAAGCAAAAATTGCGGATTGCTCCCTGCGCTCCGCCGCCGTGCCAACCGGCCCGGCGCCCCGCTTGGTCGCGATGCCGCCGATTTTCGTTCGCCTACCGTCGCGCCGATCACGGATGAGATTGGCGCGCGTTCGACAGTCGGCGGCGCTGGCGGCCGGGGCTAATGGCGCGCTTTTTCATTTCGGGGATGCCCAATCTAACCCATACTTGTTGAAGATCGATTTCAACGTCCCATCAGCTTCCAGCGTGCCGAGCGCGACGTTTATCTTTTCGAGCAATTCACGGTTTCCCTTCCGAACCGCGAATGCGGCCCTGGGCCTTGGCGACGCGGACTGGTACGTGTCGACTACCCGCGCCCATGAGATAGCTCACCGGTTTTGGCGGCGTACCGCGTCTCGACCCCCGGTGTGATAGTCGCCCTTATCTGACCTGATGCTACAGCCTGCCGAGCATCCTTCTGGCTGTCGTAGATTTTAATGTCCGAGAAGCCCCCGATCTTCTGGAGTAAGGCTAGCTGGATACTTCCCTTCTGCGCGCCCACGGGCAGCCCCTTCAGATCTGCAAGCGCGCGGTAAGGCGTTGCGTCACTCGACTGTACGACTAAGGCTTCGGGCAGCGCATTGTAGTACGGACTGGTAAAATCAACTTTTGCTCCCGTTCGGAAGTGATCGCCATATTCG
>Ga0206896_1068_pt1 | contig 23708 bp, 22 predicted proteins | sample Alteio_BWOrgHeat_52_FD_152969 | JGI IMG/M metagenome (GOLD analysis project Ga0206896, IMG submission 152969) | Enriched cells from forest soil in Barre Woods Harvard Forest LTER site, Petersham, Massachusetts, United States -... | ecosystem: Environmental > Terrestrial > Soil > Temperate forest >... | reverse complement strand
ATCGGTTCCGAAGACTACACAGGTCAAGAACCTGGTTTCGGGGGACGCTATGGTCGAAGAAGTGATGAATGAAGCGGATAACATCCGGCTAAAACTGCTAAAAGACGCGGTGGAACCGGTGCACATCCTTGCCGCTGTCAGTACCCCGGGCGTCGGTTTTACCTACGACCAGTTAAAGACGTTGACCCTGAAGCGGGATGAGCTCATGCAGGCGGTGACGGAGACCGAAGAAATGCGCAGTGTGCTGGGTACGCCCGCTTCACCGGGCGCTGCCCCCGGCGGGGGCGGGCAGGGGTCGTTGCTCAAATACTGCACCGAAAAAACCCTGGCGGCGAAAGAGGGGAAGGTTGATCCTGTCGTGGGGAGGGACAAAGAAGTCCGGATGATGACGGAGATTCTTTGCCGCCGATCAAAACCCAATGTACTCGTGGTCGGAGAACCCGGCGTGGGAAAATCCGCGCTGGTGGACGGCTTCGCGCAGGCTATCGTAGACCAAAAGGTGGCTCAACACCTGATCGGTGCGCGGCTTTTTGAGTTGAATACCGGAGCCCTCGTGGCAGGGGCCTCTTATAAAGGAGAGGTGGAAGACCGCCTGAAGGGCATTCTGACGGAGATTCGCCAGTTCGATAAGGCCATCTTATTTATCGATGAGATCCACGTGCTTATGGATAAGAACGGTCCCGCCGGCGGGGCTATGAATATGTTAAAGCCGGAGATGGCGAGGGGAGAGTTGACCCTCATCGGCGCCACCACCATGGACGAATACCGGAAATATATCGAGGTGGACGAAGCCTTTAACCGGCGCTTCGAACTCCTGCAGGTAGAAGAGCCGGATGAAAGGACCTGCTTTCAGATGCTGAAAGGAATCATGCCCAAATATGAGGCGCACCACGGGATCGCAACACCGGAAGACACGCTCCGGGAAACGATCCGGTTGTCCCGGCGCTATATCAAGGACAGGCGTTTGCCGGACGCGGCCATAGACCTGGCTGACCGTTCGATGGCCGCCCTCAGGATGATCAACCATACGGCGGAAGGTGAACTAAAAACCCTTCGGGAACAATACGACCTTTGGGAAAAGGACGCGGCCGCGGGCGCACCGCATTCGCTGGAGGACTGGCAGTGGATGCACCAGGGCATGCGGAGTAAACTAAGCCCCATCCTCTGGAGCTATTTTGAGTCGGAGGACGATCCGGCTACGATGGAGACGGCTGAGGCCGTGAAGGCCTATATTGCAAAGGCGCTGGCCGCCCTCGGGGAAGGAGCCGGACACAAGCATACGCAGTTGGAGAAGGGAAACGTCGCGGCGATCGTATCGTATAAGACCGGCATTCCCATCGGCAAGGTGCAGACCCAGGAGAAGGAACGGCTGTTGAATATGGAAGAGGTGCTGAAGCAGCGGGTCATCGGACAGGACCACGCGATCCACAGCATCGCGGAAGCCATCCTGGAATCCCGTTCGGGTCTCAGCAAGCCGGGCCAGCCCATCGGGTCATTTTTCTTCCTGGGCCCGACGGGTACGGGTAAGACGGAACTGACAAAGGCCCTGGCCTCCTTTCTGTTCCAGGACGAGTCGTTTATGATCCGTTTCGACATGTCTGAATTCAAAGAAGAACATTCCGCCGCCCTTTTATACGGCGCCCCTCCGGGATATGTCGGCTACGAAGAAGGGGGGCTGCTCGTCAACAAAATCAGGGAGAAACCCTTTTCGGTGGTACTTTTTGATGAGATAGAAAAGGCCCACGCATCGGTTTTCGACATATTTCTACAGATCATGGACGAAGGCAAGCTGCACGACAAATTGGGGAAGGAGGGCGATTTCTCAAACGCGCTGATCATTTTTACCTCCAATATCGGCAGTCAGTATGTGGTAGATTCCTTCGGACGTTCCGAAGTGCCGACGTCGAATCAATTGTTGGAGATCATGGCCCAGCACTTCCGGCCGGAATTCCTGGGGAGGTTGACGGTGATCGTACCCTTCGCGCCGATGACCGAACGCATGGTGGAGAATATATTCAAGGTGCAACTGAAATCCCTGGTATCGGCGCTGGACCGCCAGCATATAAAGCTCAAGGTGTCGGACGCCGCCGTCAAAACCTTGTCCCTGATGGGTTTTACGCCGAAGTATGGCGCCAGGCCCCTAGGCGGGGTGATCCGCTCCCAGCTCCGGCGTCCCCTCTCCCGAAAGATCATCAGCGGGACGCTGGGCCCTGGTCAGACGGTGTCCCTGGACGTGAACAAAGGGGGCGAATTGGACTGGAAAATTGAATAGGACATCCCCTATAAGTGGTATTTTACAAGGATATCATAGGCAAAATATAGGAATTTCGCAAAAACTTCCTACTTTACCTGCCTACATTTTTAAAGCGTAAAAAAAGATTGCATATGGCCGTTGAAAAGTATGGTATCGGTGGTATGGTACAGGAGACGGAAGCCTTTGAAGCCTTTGCCGACATTTCCCAAAACAAAGCACTGCTTGCCGAAAAGCTGACCGTCGATCCCCCTGTCAAACCCGTGGTTGTCGAGGGACTTACTACCGTCGAACAGGTTTTTGAGCACTTTCAACCCAAGGTGGAGATGGACTTCGAAACGGAAGAAGGTGTTTCGAAGAAGGAGACCATCAGCTTCCGCGGCCTCGGGGACTTCGGTGTAAAAGGAATAACCGCTCAGAGCACTTTTCTGACCGACCTCCACAACAAGAAGGATCAATACCAGAAGATCATGAAGCAGCTTAAGACCAACAAGTTGCTGAAGCAAACGCTGGCCGATCCCGAGGCCAAGAAGGCCTTTCTCCAATCCCTGCATGCTTTGATAAAGGAATTGGACGATAGTAAATAAAACTCACCCTCAAGGAAAAAAATACCTCCCATGGCTCAGGAAACTTCAAAAGGCTCAGGTCCCCAGTATAACGTTCAGGAAGCCGTAAAAAGCATAGACAAACCGGCCGAAGTGCTGGAAGCCAGCCTTCGCAAGCTGGATAAGTTCGGCGCCTACGACATGCTGGAATCGGCAATAGACGGCGTACAGAACCTCAACCCTGAAAGGAAAGCAAGGAAGAAAATTTTCCTGGAAGATGCTTCCAAGAAAGGCGAGCGGGCCAACCTTAAGAAGACCCTTCAGTGGTGGAGCGAAATACTCGGAAGCACGGAAGACCTCGGCGAAATGATCACCGCCTGCCAGCAGAAGTCGGAATTGGCGGACGCGGCGCTCAAGAAAAACATGAAGTCGGCCATCGAAACGACAAAGGACCTGGAGCGGTCTTACCGCTCGGTGGCCCTTTTTTACAAGAATACAGAGAGCACCAAGGTCAAAAATATCTCCATCGTCAACGCGGACCTGGAACAGCTGAAGGACCTTGACAATACCCGTTTTATAGACGAGATCCAAAAGGAACTGGTGGACAACTATGACCGCCTGGACCTGCGTAATAACTACAGCCTCCTCGTCCTCCCCGGATACCTCGGATCCAATATGGTAGTAGAGAAATGGGCGAAAATCGCCTATGAGAATAAAGTGATGCTGGTAACCGACTTTGAGAACCTGGATACTCCGGACGACGTCATGGAGCTGTTCGAGGCGGCCAACATGACGGGTGGCGACGTCTATCGCTCCAATGTGATCATGACCAGCAACTGGCTGGTAGGACGCGGGAAATTTGACGAGGTAGACGAGGAAGATGACCTGTTCGTTCCCCCTTCTTCGGCCCTGGCCGGGAAAATTTACGGCACCCTCATGTCTCAGGTCACGGCCGGTAAGAAGTGGGGTGGCCTCAACGAGGTGGATGGCGTCCGGTTCGACCTCAAGAAGAGCGAGATCGCCAGTCTTGAAAAACTGGGGCTGGTTCCCATGGTCAAGGAATTCGGCAAGGTCATGGCCTTCTCCGCCAAGACCCTTTTCAACGGAGACAACCTGGGTCTCCAGACCTACTCGGTCGTCCGCGTATTCGACTATGTGGCAAAAGTCATGATGGACTTCCTGAACAGAAGGGCCTTCGAAAACTTCAACGGCAATACGCGTAAAGAGCTGAACGGGCAAATCGTCAAGTTCCTGGACGGGATCACAGGCCCCAATAAGCTGATAGAAAATTTTACGATCATGCGTTTCGAGCAGGACCCCGTGCAAAAGGATAAGATATACCTGGATATCCACATGAAACCCTATTTCCCCGCAAAAACTTTCCTGATCAAACTGGAAGGACAGAAGGGTGATGATGGGACCGATTGGGCTTCGGAATACGCTCAAGGCTAGTACCCGCCCCTGCTGCTTACTGATGGTGGTTCGTCGGTTTCCGACGTACGTTTATCGAATTTCCCTCCTATGCATTTGCCAATGGCGCATCTTTATGTCCTTATCCTCCGGGGACCCTAACTCTTTGTGCATTCGTTCTTTCAATATTTCAAAAAAACTTTTAAAAACATTTTTTATGTCCTTCAAAGCAAAGCTCAAAGTAGCAGGCAAAGAAATTAACGTCCTTAACCTCGGTTATGCGTTGAGGCAAGACACAGACGCTACCGGCCGTCCGTCTTCCATTACGCGCGGCGGAAAGATCACCATGACGCTGGAATCGACCGGGGATACCACACTTTTCGAGTGGATGTCCAATAACTTCGAACGCAAGGACGGAAGCATCGTATTTGTAAAACGCGACAACGACGCGACCTTGAAGGAACTGAAGTTCAAAGAGGCCTACCTGGTAGAGTATGCCGAACACTTTGACTCGACCGGCGAAAAACCCCTGTCCGAGACGATTACGCTGAGTGCAAAGGAAATCGACCTCGGTAATGCCAAGCATGTCAATGAGTGGCCTAAAAATTAATCCATTTGCGCTCGCCTCAAAAGAATCTTTATGTCCTTTAGCGTAAAGTTACACCTCGAAGGTGAAGAGATCAACGTGCTCCATTGCGGGTTCCGGTTTACCCAAAAAACGGACGCCACGGGCAAGCCCACGGCTATTCCACAGGGAGGGACCATCAACCTCGTTGTAGAAGCCACCGGGTCGACGGACCTGTTCGACTGGATGATCCATCCGACGCAAACGAAGAATGGGAGCCTGACTTTCTACAAGCGGGACTCCACGAGCAAGCTGAAGACCCTGGAATTCACAGACGCCCATTGCGTGGACTACCATGAGATCTTCGAACATACAGGGGATAAACCTTTACAGATAAGCCTGACACTAAGTGCCCGGGAGATCAAGATGAACGACTCCGAGTATAAGAACAACTGGCCGGACAACTAGTGCCAACAACCCTTTTTTTATGGCCCAATTTGTTAGCGTAAGTATTGATATCTCCGGGAAGAGTATCAAACAGTTCTCTGCTTTTTCCTTAACCCAGGGGATTTTCGAACACCATACCTTTCGCCTTGTTTGCCCCACGGAGGCCATTGATGGTACGTCCGGCGACCTTTTCAGCACCTCCAAGGATATGATCGGAGGGACGATAACGGTCAAGGTGGATTCGGTCGGCAGGGACGGCAGCCTGCAATTCTCGGGCGTCATCACGCAGGTTAAGGCGGCCCGCTTCAGCGGGCACGCCGGCGACCTGGTCATCGAGGGGTTCAGCCCGACGGTGATCATGGACAATGGAAGGCACTGCAAGACCTGGGAGAAGCAAACGTTAAAAACCATCACAGGTGACGTCGTTTCGCATTTTCCACAGAACCTGATCCAGCCGAAAATCTCTCCCAATAAAACGGATACCCTCTCCTATACGGTGCAGTATATGGAGTCCGCCTGGCACTTCCTCAAGCGCCAATGCAGCCGGTACGGGGAGTGGCTGTTCTATGACGGACAAAAACTGATATTAGGGAATCCACAGGGGGCGAAAACCAAACTGGTCTTTGGAAGCGACCTCCAATACTTCGACATGGCGGTGCAGGTCCAGTCCGCGAACTTCAAGATCATGGCCTACGATTACATGAACGACGAGGTCTATACCGGAACTCCGCAGGGTATCGACAATAAGGCCGGATTAAACGACCTGGGGAAACACGCCCTCCAGAAAAGTCAGCAGTTTTATGGCGCCCAGCCCAAACAGTGGCAAAATCAGTTTTTGACCAGTAAGAAGCAACTCGACGATTTCGTCGATTCCCAGGGGGCCATCGTGGGGAGCAATATGGTACACTTCGACGGAGGGAGCGACCACCCAGGCGTTCAGGTAGGGGGCACCGTCAGTGTACAGGGTAAAAACGTATTCGATCAGTCGGACAAGTCTTACGGGGATTACCTGGTCGTTGGAGTCTCCCACTATCTGGACGGGCAGGGTAACTATTCAAACGTGTTTGTGGCAGTACCCGCCACGATCAAAGTAGCGCCTATCCCTGATCTCCCGGATCCGCGCTGTGAGACACAAAGCGCTCTGGTGACCGATAACCATGATCCGAAAGGTCTTGCCAGGATACGGGTCCGCTTCCGGTGGATGCAGGACAGTGAAAAATCGCCCTGGTTGAGGATGGCTGTACCCTATGGGGGCAACGGAAAGGGCATGTTCTTTATCCCGGAGGTAGGAGAAGAGGTCCTTGTCGGTTTCGAGGGGGATGACCCGGAAAAGGCTTTTATCATCGGGGCGGTCTACAACGCCAACGCGAAGACCAGTTTTTCCAATGACAATAACGACATCAAAACGATCCAGACCCGCACGGGCAATAAGGTTATAATGAACGACAAGGACGGCAGCGTGATCCTGGCCGACCAGAAGGACAACAGCGTTAAGCTGGACGGATCGGGTAACATCAATGTCAGTTCCAACAACAGCATCGTCCTGTCGGTCGGTAAGTCGATGATCAAGATGAATCAGGACGGTACCATCGAAATCACCGGTAAGACCGTCTCGATGGTCGGAGACGAATCGGCCTCGGTGGAAAGCGGCAGCGCATCCTTTAAGGCCGATGGCCAGCAAAACGAGGCTGACGTCGCGGGTGACAAAGTCGCAATAAAAGGCCAGCAGGAAGTGGACGTCCAGGGCATGCAGGTGTCCATAGAGGCGGACACACAGGCCGAATTAAAAGGATTAAATGTATCGCTTTCCGGGAGCGCTATGATCAAGGCTCAGGGAGGTATCATCATGTTAAACTAAAATCCATGTTGCAAAAAGCAAGTTTATACAATGTTAGAAAGGGTAAGACCGTCGTCTTGTCCCAGGAACTCCCTGTCAGCGGCGGGTTCGGCAATAGCCACCCCATTCCGGCGGATTCGAGGGGAGAAATTGTCAGTGAAGGCTTTATCATGGGGATGCTTCAGGTGCAGTTCTATACACACACGTACGGCACCCAAATCACGCAATTCAACGAGTTGAGCGCCGGTAATTATTTGATGGTCGACATTTACTAGAGTATGGGACAACCCGCAGCCAGACTGACCGATATGCACATATGCCCGATGCAGACACCGGCCATCGTGCCCATTCCTCACGTGGGTGGCCCCATCGTGGGGCCAGGATGCCCGACGGTGCTGATCGGTGGTATGCCTGCCGCCGTGATGGGCGATATGCTGATATGTGTGGGTCCGCCGGATACCATTATACTTGGCTCCTCGGGTGTCATGTTCGGCGGGAAGCCGGCAGCCCGCATGGGTGACCAGTGCGCTCACGGGGGGGCCATTATTTTAGGGTGTCCCACTGTGTTGATCGGAGAAACGGGCTCGGGAGATCCGGCGCCGGCGCCGGGGGCACTCGTGGCCGCGCTCGTCGACGAAATGGGCGAGGAGGAAGCGTTTGTTCTCGCTCAGATGCAGTCCCTGATCAGCGCGGCCACCTATGGCACCCCGTTTTGCGAGGAGTGCGAAAAGAAAAAGAGTGCTGAAAGGGCAAAAAATAATGCTTAATACGTAGTCATGTTTATTATTCGTAAGGAACAGGTCTTGGAGCTGGACCGGCAAATGATGGAAAAGTTTGTCCGGATGGCGGTCCTCCACCTGCGGAAAATGTTCCCGGTCCTGCTGGCGGGAGAACAAGACGAGCCGATTGTTGCCCGTGTCCGGTCGGGGGTGACAAAGGCCGAAAAGTATGGGGTGACGGAGATACCGGACGTGTTATATTACCTGGAATGCATGGTCCGCTATGGGGATGACTTCGACATTCATCCACCGGTGCCCGTCATCGCCCGGACACTGAGGACCCGGAATTTCTCCGGTACCCAGAAAATGGATAAGATCAAAAAACTACAACAGGCCTAAAGCAATCTTATGGGACAAACCGGAAGCTCGATACAGCCTTGCCCTGCACCGCCCAGTGTGGATCCGCCTAAGGACAAGTACGTCAAGGTTAAGGTCTCGGACAGCAATAACAACAATAAAGCTGTAGAAAACGTGATCCTGGACATACAGTTACCTGACGGGGACTTTGTCCAGCCGGCTACCGACGACCAGGGAGAAGTGCAGATCAATACCGATGGCGGTAGCTATACCCTTAAGGTAGACTGGCGCTCCCTGCTCGATCAGCAGATCGACATATCACAGATGCTTTTGCTGCAATAAAACATAGAGGCCATGGACGAGGAGCTATATCTGGTCAAAGCAAAAGAGTACAAGGTTCAGGACGGGGATACCATCAAGTCCCTGGCGGACAATGCCGGCATTACCTGGCAACAACTCGCAAAGTTCAATTGGGGTACCGACAAGCCCGCGGAGATCAACCAAATGCTCCGCAACAGGTTGGGGTGCAGCAAGACGACAAAGGACGGAAGAAACTATGTATTCACCTCCGATGACGATCCCGGGATCCTCTACATCCCGGAAGACGCCCCGGACAAGAAACTGACCCTCAACCAAACGACGAGCATTAGTGCCGGAAGGCCCAAAATATATGGAGGTATCATGCTCCAAACTTCAGACATGTTTGGACATAAACTGGGCAATGTCAGCCTCACCCTACAGTCTCAGGAAGGGTGGCCCGACGTCAGCATCACCACGGACGCTGGTGGAGTAGGGAAAAAGGATAAGGTCCCATTTGGGAATTATAAGGTCCTCGTGGATGGGGACAAACCCACCTATTTCCTGTCCAATACGCTGGCGGAGACCTACAATCCGGACCTTCCGGACGCCAAGTTCGGGAAGTATACCGAGGCCATCCTCCACACCGACTTTTATAAAACGGCCATCACCCGCATTATCATCATAAAAGGGAATGAAAAGGATAACCTCACCCAACAAAACGTCCTGGGCAGAAATACCCGCATACCGACGTTTGAATTCAATACGCAGGATAAGGACGGTAAGCAAACGGTTGAACGGATAACGATCGTAGACAATATGGCGCTCGCGGCTTCCTGGGATGACTCGGCAAATTTTAATACAGACAAACTCGTAAAGGACGTCCTTCCCTCCTGGCTGAAAGACAACTATCCTGAAACCACCACAAAAGGATACTATGTATACTTGATCAATAGAGCGACGCCGTTTATGTACATGTATGACAAAAACGGGGACAAAATAGCAACTTACACCATGGGCGGGACAATCAAGCTCACCGGCGCCGTCGGCGCTTATGCCCCCATTGAAATCGACAAGAAACAGCCTTATCTGGACATGACGTCTCAGTCGTTTACCATGCAGACCAACCTGGCCGCCAAGGACGGCGAGGTTACCCTGGTCCCGCTGGCGGACGTTGTACAACCGAGTGATAAAGACAAGTTTATCAGCGATGCCGCTAAGTATGGGGATGAAATGGGGATCGTGTATTATTTGTGCCCCATCGGACAACTCATGGCCCTGGCGCTCATGGGAGGTACTGGAAGGCTGGAGGATTATGGCTCCAATGAAAATACCCGGGCCTCGGTCCATAAAAGGAACATGGCCGTAGTAACGTCTATCCGAAACGCCTACAATTATTATATAAAAGAGGTATTTATCCCGGAACTGGAGAAAGCCAACAGCGAAGACGAGATCAGGGCGCTGGGTCCCCCTAAAAATTATTTCCAGATTCCCATCCCCGTTGGCGCAAACGATCAGGAACTGACGGACCTTTTTGATGCGATGAAGGCCGACGAATTGGCGCCCTGGAAAGCGCTCTCTGACAAACTGGACGAAATATGGAAACGGCATTCGCAGGGAAACTTTTTCCTGAGGTTTAAGCTGAAATATGCCAAAAGCGCCGCGAAAGTAAAAGCGTACGATCCTTTGAACCAGCGTGAGGACATCAAGAAGCTGGGTTCCGGCGTAAAAGCTGAAGTCAGCGTGGAAACGAACCTGGACGTGGAAGTGAGGGAACACGGGATGCAGGTGCTTACGAAATCAAAAGAGACGGTAACGCTTACCTTCAAGGACGACGTGCCAGCGACGGGAAAGACGTCGAATGGGTTTCCGGTCGAAGCGTCCATAAAGGTGAACCCCGAGGACGTCAATGACTCCTATATTTCCTTGCGCATCGCGATGTTTCAGATTGAATTGCCGTACGGTCCGAATGCGTCGAAAATGAAAATGCAAGTCAAAGACATCGTTCCGGGCGTGGGTGCCGAGTCTTCGTGGGACTACAAGAATGCGGAGATGTATACGGGCGTTAACTTTACCCTAAAGGACCTGATGAAGAAGGTAACCTCCAGTGAAAGCTTCAAAAATTGGGTAGGGAAGAACTACGGAACGACCGATGTCGGCGCGGCAAGGAAAGCAAATACGGGGTTAAACAGTGCGCTGTCATTGCTGGAAAGCCTGGAGGTCGGAGTCGGACTAGGCTTTACGGGAATGCGCGAAGAAACAGCACTCGCCGTACTGAGCAGCGGTCACGGTTTTTACGACCGCCGATCTTTCGACGACCTCTGCGACGCGCTGTGGAACGTGTTGCATTTATGGGAACAGACCGACCTTGTCAAACTCGGCTGGTCAATGGGAACCTGGGACAATAAATACTACAAGGATTTTGAAAGCAAACTCCCTTCAAGCCTCAATAAGCAAAGGAACGAACTGAGCGATGACGAAAAAGTGGCGATTGTAGACTTGGGCTTTTATGGATATGAGGACTATGGTAAGATCGTCAAAGCAAAAATTAAACATTCCGCAAAATGATGGGACTATGACACCAGCTTATTTGCTCCTGGATGCCGCCCGTATGGGCGCCTCGCTGGAAGAGGCGAAGACGCTCTGCAACGACTGCCGCAACCTTTATTCGGGGAAGCGTACGCAGCGCCTGGGAAAGGTGGCGCCTTACCTCTGTTCGCTGGAAGAATATCCCGGCCTGGTTGCCTGGTTCCTGGAAAAGGGCTGGGGCAGGTCCTGGGGGATGGCGGTGTGTACGCGGATCGAACCGGACCTTTGTCTGAGGCATTTCCGGAAATTCCTGACCGTTTGGACGGAAGAACAGAAGCAACTGTATTTCCGGTTTTACGACCCAAGGGTACTTCATATGTTCCTTCCGACCTGCGACCGACAACAACTTACCGACTTCTTTGGCCCGGTGGATGCCTTCCTGATGGAGGACGAAACCGGTGTGGGGGTCGTCGAATACCGGCAGGAGGGTGGCGTGTTAAGACGCAAGCAAATCGATAACAAGGCGGTGTTCCTGGCGCCTCAAAATTGACAAATGGCACTATACAGATATGCCCAAATACCCAACGGCAGTAAACGCATCGGCAAAGGCATCGTCTTCGGCTGGTCCGGCAACACTATCAGCCTGACGGTCAACCTGGAGGTGTCGGGAGAAGGCGCTACAGCTCCGCTGGCAGCGGAGATCGGCAAGACCATAGAAACCATATGGAACGCGTCGTTTACCGACAATTACCGGGTCAGCTCGACCGTGAACACGCGGTACAGGGGGCAGGGAAATGAAGATTCGGACCGGACGCAAATCTATGTGAAGCATGACGATGCCACGACTTGCGTCCACACACTCCCCACCCTCTACTACGCCTACATGGAATACAATATCAACAGTGAAACGACGGCTTCCTGGACACCCGCGCATGAATTCGGGCACCTCCTTGGCCTGGATGACAAATATGAAGAGGGTATCCGCAGCAGGATCAACAGTATGTATGGAGGCCCCCGTTCCACGAGTGTGGTGCCGGGCTGGGCGGGGAATATCATGGCTGCCCATCTGGGGACGTTGCAAAAACGTAACCTCCAGGAATTGTTCGCCCTCCACGCCTTCGAGCTGGTCACCTTTGTGGAGGACGGCTTTAATGAGATGTGGGGCCTGTGGGACAGCGGCGTCCGCAAGTTGTATACGGGCTGGTAATTTCCAGAGGGCCAGCTTGTTATTCCCGCAAACTTATTGTACATTTAACGTCCTTCAATACACTAGGTCAATGCAACAGAAATTCTACGCCCTCCCACTGGCGGTGGATCGTTTGATGCGTCAGCAGGAGCATCCCAAGGGCGGTATGCAACAATCCGTTACCCAGCACCTGCACCTGCTTATGACGACCTCCATCGGCGAATTTGCTGCGGACGAACAATTCGGATGCGGCATTTGGGACTACGATTTCGATAATGTCACCAATGGTAACAAGATCAAGGAGATCATCCGGCAATCCCTGCTTCAGGCGATACAACTGAAGGAACGCCGGCTAGGGAGCGCCCGTGTGGAGATCCTGCTCAGGCAGGAAGAAGTGCCCGTCACCGGGGGGCGAAGCATCCGAAAAAAGATCGACGTTACCATTTCCGGCCTGTTGCAGTTGACCAACGAACGCATTACTTTCAGGGATAGTTTTTATGTCGGCCCCCTGGCCTACTAGAACGTTTATCAACCATGCAGGAGTCGAGGGAACATATTAAGACCAGGATGCTCAGGAACGCTTCCCGCCTTTGGGGATACACTGAGACGGAATCGGAGAATAACTTCGATCCCCTGGTGTCGATGCTACTCACCGGTTGCGCCGCCGAACTGGAAAAAATATCCGGAGAAATTTATGCATCCCGGGCCAGGGTACTCGCCAGGCTCGTACAACTTCTTTCCCCCGACGCGCTGACCGGGTCTTTGCCTGCCCACGCGGTGGCCTGCGCCACGCCCGTGGAGAAATCGACCGAGCTGCAGGAAGACATGCAGTTTTACCTGAGGCGCAGATCGGGCGTAGCCGCCGATTCGGACGAGGTTTCCTGGAAAGACGTATTTTTTTCCCCGACGGCTTCATTTCACCTAACCAAGTCCTCGATCCGTTTTATGGCCGCCGGCAACACCATGTACCGGATCAGCCAACACATCAACAAAGAGATCCTGGCGCACACCGAACCGGGAAAAGAACTCCCCGCAAACAGCCTTTGGCTGGCGATTGACGAGCCAGGGACGAGCTTGCAGAATGCGATGTTCCATTTTGACCTGCGCAATGAGGCGGGGCGCCAGTTATTCTACCACCAGCTCCCCAAAGCGACCTGGTATTGGGAAGACAAAGTCATCGAGCATAAAGCGGGGTATGGGGACCGGATGCTCAGCGGAGAGCAATTGGACCTGGGGACGATTCTCAACCGGGAGGTAGACCCCGGGGGTAAGATCAAAAAGAACGTAAATGCCTTCTATAAGCCCCAGTTTGTAACCCTCCTCGACAAAGATGACCTTGCTGCCGGGATGGACAACAGTATCCTGTCGGGCATGATCTCCTCCTGTTTCCCTGCTACTGCCTTACAAAAGATGGGGAAGGCCCCCGTCCGATGGATCTGCGTGGACTTCCCGCAGACGGTACCCACGCGGCTCCTCCAGGATCTGGTCTGCGTAATAAATAGTTTCCCGGTCATCAACAGGCGTCTCCATGAGCAAACATACCGTCTTCAGGATGTCCTCAATATCATTCCCCTTCAGACCGACGACCTGTTCTTTGACCTGGAGGAGATCAGTACGGATGAAGGCAAGCTCCTCAACGTGCGCAATTTCCAGGAAGCCGGAAATGGCGAAGGAGACGTGGCCATGCTGATGCGCAATGGAGGCGTAGGAAGGTTTGACGAACGCGATGCGGGAGGCATCGTGGATTATCTTTTACAGCTCCTCCGGGATGAGAGTGCTGCGTTTTCGACCCTTGGCAATGATTTTATGAGCAGCGAGGTCAGACAGCTTCAACAGATCATCAACAAACTCGAGCAGCGGCTTTTTTCAGGGAACGCCCAACGGGAACAGACGCCTTATCTGGTGATCCGCAACAACGCCCGATCGCCTTGGCAAAATATATTTATCAAATACTGGAGCACTACCGGAAGCGAGGGCAACAACATCAAAGCGGGCGCCCAGGTCCGGCTCTATAAGGGCGGCGGATTGGAAGGTGGTAACCTGACCCTGGTCACCACCACCCAGGGGGGCAGGAACCGGCTGGGTAACAACGACAGCGTGCTGGCCTACAAGAGCGCCTTGTTATCGAGGGAAAGGCTGATCACCGAAGAGGATATCAAAGCGTTTTGCCACTACCAGCTGGGTGAGCGGGTAAAAAGGATCGTCGTGGAGAAGGGAGTCATGATCCACCCCGATCAACGCCAGGGTTTTGTTAAAACCGTGGATGTGCGGGTAGGCATCAACAAAAGAGCCTACGAGGATATGGCGGAAAAAGGGGAAATTGTATTCTGGAAAGAAAACCTGAAGCTGATGCTGGAAGAACAATCGGTTACGCTTCTTCCTTACAGGGTATTTATTGAGGACGCGGTCTGACCGTGGATAGACATATGGACCAACGGGAATTTATAGAACAATTGCAAATGGAGATTCGCCGGGTTGGCTGTGACCCCCGGGCGGAGACGGTCATAGCGTTGGCGCTGGACATGGGTCTTGCGCCGGAGGACTTTTTTGTGTCCTGTGACGATCTGTTCAGCCGGGAGTATTCCAAGGACATCACCTACACCGAGGTTAGAGAAGATTCCCGGATGAAACACCTCCTGCAGGTGCACCTGTCCAGGGGAGGGGTCTATGACCAGTTACCGGAAGGGCTTTTTTTCCAGCCGGAGGATAAAAAGAGGGGATACCGCGCGACGGATATGGCCGCGGACCACAAACGCAATAAGAAAAAGGAAGAAGATATCCGCCGTTTTTTCCAACCCTTCGAACACGACTTTTTTTGGCAACGGATTGAGTTGGAAAGAGAGGAGGCGCGATTGCTGGAAGGGCTGCAGTCGGGTATCCTGAACGACTATTTCACCCGTTTTTGGGGGATACCCAGGGAGATACCCAAGCAATTTATCGCCCGCCTGTTGCTGCTATTGCCCTACGCTCACCGGATCTCCGGGGACCTTTCCCTGATGGGGAGCGCCCTGGAGCAACTGTTGCAGGAAAAGACGACGGTCCGCAAAAGCCTTTCGTCCGAATCGGATTTGCTCAGCGCCGGCACCCCGGGTCTCGGGGAGGCGGTTCTGGGGACGGATATGGTATGTGATGGCTACTTTAGCGAGGACCTTCCGGGTATAGCGTGGACGATCGGACCCCTGGAGCGCTCGTCGTCGACCGACTACCTGGAGGGGGGCGACCGCTATGAGCTTTTGAGGACCTTTAACCGGTTTTTCGTACCGGCCGGCCTCGACAGCAGCCTGGTGATCCTGGTCGACCCCGCCGTGTCTCAGATGGTGTTGGGCGACCGGGAAGGGGCGATCTTAGGGTATTCCTGTGTGTTGACATGATAAGTATCGGATTGTAATATGGAAAGAGTGATCAACAATGAAATGGCCAAATTCCTGATTTTTGTCGGGGCAGCGACCGCTGCCTTCGGGGCGTTGTTTCTAAGCATGGTGGGCAAGGCAAAGGGCAACGTAAAACCGCACGTGAAGCCGTCGCTGCTGTATTCGTTCGTCGCCCTGATCCTTTTCGTGATCATTCCCCTGTTGGTCCATCATTCCATTATTCCAAGCCTGGAAGCGTCCTTTGTCATATTCCAGGCCTATTTTCTTGTGCTGGGACTGCTCCATTACCACTACATGCACAAATACCTGAAGTGGTCCTGGGGGCCAAAGGCCTTCTGGATGGAATTGGTGTTCACGTTGATGTTAAGCATGTTGTGCACCATCGGTTTTGTGGTCATCTACTGGCTGTTCCATAAGAACGGTATGCAGTTGCTGATGTCGGCCAGCATTCTGTTCTTCATCATACCCCTGCTTTTTTTCCATACGTTCCGAAAGGCAATGGCCATACCGCCAAAGATCGTAAAGGAGTGGTTCTATCCCCTGTCTCAAGAGATCGAAGAGCCGGACGATGCAAAGATGAAGAACCTCCTGGTTATCTCCTTTGAATTCAAGAAGCAGACCAACGACCCTCACTATACCAATTTCAGGGCCAGGGCCCCGGTCGACATGGAATTTGGCAAACTGTTCTACTTTTTTATCAACGACTATAACGAACGCCACCCAAACGGCAGGATCCATTTTGCAAATGGTTCCGGAGATTCCCACGGTTGGATCTTCTACAAGAAGCCTCGGTGGCATACGGTTATGACCCAATATATCGATGGAGAGAAAACCATATTTAGTAATCGTATCAGGGAGAACGAGGTCATCATCTGTGAACGATCCCTGATATAAATGAGTATGTATGCCGGAAAATAATTACTTGCCTGTTAACTGGGCGGATGGGATGAAGATCAACAAGTCGCACTTCATTGCCCAGGAGAAGGCGTTCGCCTACCAGATCGCGATGACGGCTTGCGGTTGGTTGAACGACGTCAATTACGGGTTGTTGCCGCCGGGGCCGGAGGGCAAAGGATTGAAGCTATTCCTGAGTATAGACAACCAGCAGAAGGTCCAGGTGCGTATCCAGCAATGTACGGCGATCACCGCGGGGGGATATTATATAGAGTTCGGGGAAGACACGGCCGTCAGTGGGAGCAACCTTCAGGCTTCTCTGGCCAACGTGCCCCTGCCCCTCAAAGAGATGAAGGACAAATCAAGGAGTTACTATGTGGTCCTCACCGTCAACCCCTATAAACGGATGCCTCATGGCGTGGCGGACCCCACGGAGTCGCCCGCCAGGATTCCCTTTACCGTACCCACTTTTTCCGTCGACTTGCTGCCCGTAGGCGAGGTCACTCGGAACAAGCTGGGTGGCTTCCAACTCGTGCTGGGCAGGGTACTGGTGGAGGAAAGCCGGGTATCCCTGGATGAACAATATATCCCGCCTTGTACGTCCATAGGCGCACATCCCGAACTGCTGGAAATCCATGCGGCGATGGAACAGTTTCTGGCCAAGATCGAGAGCAGCAGCGTGCAGATCGTACAAAAGATCCTGCATAAGAAACAGGCCAACGACATGTCCTCCATCGTACACAAAATGTGCGAGCAGATCCTTCAATTCACGGCCGTACACCTGGCCGAATGGAAGGCCGTAGGGATCGTCCAGGCGCCGGTCCACGTTGTCACCAACGCGTCCGCCCTGGCCAGGTTGGTCAAGAACGTGCTGGACTGCTATCTGGGCAGCGGTAAGGAAGAGCTGATCAACTATTTCACGGAATGGTGCAACTTCAGCCAGGGAGAGGTGGAAGGGGCGATTACGACGCTGGCCAACCATACCTACGATCACCTCGATATCAGCGACTCGCTGACCAAGGTATCGGCGTTCACAAAGATATTATCACAATTATTCCATCAACTGGCCCGCCTGGAATACATCGGCAAGCGGAAGGACTCCGGCATCTTTGTCAAAGAGGAGGTCATTACGCCTTCCTCCGATCCGACGACGCCCCGGCGCCGGAGCTTCCTGGCGGAATGACAACCATTACCCTTTATAAAGATCAAAAGATCCCCATATGCAGCAAGTCCTGAACAGCAATGAAAGAAACGAAGCCTTCCTGAAGTTCCTGCTCTTCTTTCTGGTCACCATTATCGTCGTGATCCTGGCCGTATTTTTTAATTATCATTTACCCACGAGCGAAAACCGGGTCCTTCAGGAACAGGTGGATCTCCAGCGCGGCCAGGAGGCGACGGAAGGAAAGTTCGTTCAGAAGATGTCGGAGGCGGTGGCGCTGCTGGACTCCCTGGACAAGAATAATTCTCCGGCAAACCTTGAACAGATCAATAACCAATTGGGAGGGAAGCTCACCGAACTGGAACTGCTTCGGCAGAAGGACGACCCCAGTGCTTATGGCCGGATGAACAATACGATCCTGGACAAGTTGTCCCAGCTGCAATACGCCAAATCGCAGGTCCGCGATTTGCAGAAAGCCGCCAACCAGGCTTCCGGGCTCCAACAGGACCTGACGTCCTGTCGCAACCAGTTGGCAGCGGACGAGGCCAGACTGGCAAGCACCACCGTACACTAAGCCTTTGGCAAACCCCTTTACACATGCGGTCTTGCAAGACGATAGGGTTTATGCTTATCCCGGGTTTGCTCCTCCTGGCCGCAGGGGCGCAATCCCAGCGTAAAAAAGGCTTCGATCCCGACTCCACCTTTGCCGACCTGAGCCTGGATAAAGCGGGTGCAAACTCCGCGCTGAAAGCGGGGGAAACACCCGAAGAAAAAATTACGGACAACATCCTTATTAAAGGATCCGTTTCCAGAAATACCTGTTACGCGGGAGAATCTGTACGCCTGCAATACCGGCTATTTTCCGCCCTGGAGAATACCAGCCAGGTGTCTGCGCTTCCTGCCGTCTTCGGCTGCAACATCACTGAGATACCCGTCAGCAACACCCAGGTAGTACGACAGACCATTGAAGGAAAGGAATACCGGGTTATGAATCTTTGGAGCGCTAACCTGGCTACCCTCCAGGAAGGCATGTTCACCATCAGCCCGCTGGCGACGAACAACCAGGTCCGGTACAGGACCGAATCCGGGGGGCGGAGCGAATATGCGGGGCCGGCATACAGCAACGCGGTTACGCTGCGTGTGCTTCCCTTGCCTCCGGGCAAGCCATCGGACTTTTCCGGTCTGATCGGAACCTTTCACCTCAGCGTCGCCGCGGCCTCGGTGCGTATCCTCCAGGGAACGGCGGACAGTCTCCGGATAACCATCTCCGGTACGGGGAACCTTTCTTCCTATACCGGGACGCCCATCGTCCGTTGGCCGTCCGGTATGGATACCTTCACGGCACGGCAGCGCGCTCCACTTTCGGAGGGGTCCGAAGCAAGCGACTATATCGATATCTCTTTTGTCCCGCATATCGCGGGGAGGGTGGTTCTGCCCCCCGTGTCCCTGAGCTATTTCGATCCCCGGGCCGCGGCGTACAAGACGGTGCGGAGCGACAGCATCGTCCTGAACGTACTTTCGTCTCCGGTCTCCCCGGTCGCGTCAAAGGCTGTCGCGCCGGATCGCCGCATACCATATGGCATAGGGCTGTCAGCGTTGCTGTTGGCGGTGGGATTTGGGGTTTGGATGTACCAGCGGAGGGCCGCCGCCAGGCAGGCACCGGCGGTACCCGATCCGGTCCCTGAAACATCGGTGGCACCGTCTGTGCAGGATGCGCTTTTAGCGGAGCTCGCCGCGCTGACGTCTTTGGAAGACGCTGCTGCATTTTTCCCATCATTGAAGCGATGGCTGGAAGGTTGCCGGGCGCAAGCCGGCCCGGAAACAGCCCTGGCCCCTGAGATAGACAGCCTGTGGAACGACTGCGAATTGTATCAATTCTCCGGCGCCGCCACGGATAAATCCCTGCCGGATCTGAAAGCCCGCGCCCATCGATTAATGACTAACTTATATACTACGATATGACAAAGACCGAAGCCCTCCAATTCCTGGATTTGCCGGCAACAGCAACTGAAGCAGACATCAAGGTCCGGTTGCAGGAAAGGCTGACGCATTATGAGGAGTTGAGCGAAAAATCGCCCAGTGACTTCCTGCGCCGCCTGAACGCGCAACACCTAGGTAAGGTCCGCGATATCATCAGGGAGAGCAAGAACTGGGAGGCCTATATTGCGCCTGAGCCTGTGGTTGTCGCTGCGGAGCCGGTGCCGGCGGAAGAGCCAAGGGGTTTCTTTGTCGATGAAGAGGTGGTGGTCGATGCCCCGGCCGATAACTTACTTACGCGATTTGTCACCGGGTTGTTCACGTTAAAAAGAAAAGAGGCGACTTCCGAGACGGCGCCCGTGGGCTGGTTGATCCGGCATACCGAAAATGTGCCCCCTCAGGCGCTCCCCCTGTATGCCGGTAAGAATTATATCGGCCGAAAGGGCAGTGGCAAGTTCAAGCCTTTCCTGACCGTGGAGGAAGACCCCCATGTAAGCAAGGTGCATGCGGTGATCTTCGCGGACCCCGGAGAGATATACCTGTTCTATGTGGCGGACACCGCTTCGTCCAATGAGGGAAAGGCGAGTACCAACGGCACATATGTAAACGGCCAGGAGAAAAGGATCACCGACAAGATGGTCGTGCGGGAAAACGATACGATTCAGATCGGGGTCACCAAATTTGTCCTTCGGTATGCGGAGAGCGACCCCGACAGCCTGATCCGGGAGGTCTCCGAACGGCCCTACACTCCCACGATCGTCGTAGGGGACGAGTAGGAATCCATCCTATTGCAGGTTGATCCGCCGGTGTCCGATCTGTCCCAGGTTTTGGGGCTTGATCTCAAAACCGACCTCGTAGGAGGTCTGGTCGGTCAGGCTGGTAGCCTTTAATGTATATTTTCCGACCTCCAGGCTGAGCCTCAGGGTGCCACCTGCGTCCAGGTCTCCGTAATCGCTCCCGTTGAGGGTGACGTGGCAGGCTTTTTCCGAGGAAAGTTCCAATTTATACGCGGTGCCGCTCACAACGGCGTGGGTGGTTTTCTTCTCCACTTTTTGGGGTTGGGCGGTCTGGGTGAGGGGAGCGGGCGCGACGACGCTGTCCTTTGGCGGGACTGTTACAGGGACGCTGTGCGCCACGGTGTCGGTCTTTATGGCGGTGGGGACAGCCTGGGGGGCTGCCTGTTGCACGACAGGGGTGGTCCGGTGATCGCTATAGATACGCACGAAAAGGAAGATGAGTATGGCGGCAGCTCCGGCCACCGCCAGGACCTTCAGGTACAACTCCGTCCGATTCCCATCGAGGAGCGCGGTCATCCACCCGACTTTTGGTTGCGCAGGGGGAGGTTCTTCCGCGGAGATGGGTTTGTCGATGAAAAAGGAAGCCTTGGGGGCGGGGGTAGGCGCCGGGCTTTCGGGGATCGGAGCGGCTGCCGGCCTCGGGGCTTCCATACGGGTTCCGCGGAGCAGGACGATCAGTTCCTCCGCTTTACGCGCCCGTTCGTTGGCGTCTTTGACGATGCAATGCGATACAATATCCAGGAAGGGCTGGGGGAGCTCTTTGATCTTTTCGGGCAGTTCCGGGGCCATGATATTCGTCATGATCTGCTCGGAGCTGTCTGTTTCGCTGTTCTTAAAGAGGACCTTACCGGTGATCACTTCGTAGAGCGCAACTCCCAGGGACCAGAGGTCCAGGTTATAGTTGATCTTTTCCTGTATGCCGTATTTTTTGATGTTCAACTGCTCCGGCGCCATATACGGGATGGAAACCACCAGGGCGGACGACGTATTGCTGTTGATGGACTCCGTCCCCTTGCTGATGCCGAAGTCGGTGATCTTCGCCACCGGTCCGTCGACGGTCTCCTTGATGAGGATATTGGCTGGTTTTATATCCCGGTGGATGATCCCGTTCCGGTGCAGGTAGGCTAAACCCGCAAGGACGTCGCCCACCAACTTTGTAAGGATTTCTTCCGACTTGTGCTTGTTATAGTATTCCGAGAAATTGCCTCCGTCCAGCAGTTCCATGACGCAGATCTGTGTGACCTCTTTTTCCCCGAAGGCGTTGTCCTTTTCCGTCTCCTCAATATCGAGGTAACGGCAGATATTGGGATGGTCGAGGTTGATGACCCTCCGGATCTCGGCGATCGGGCTATACCGGTCGGGGAATTCACTGGTTTTATAAATTTTCAGGGCGACCCAGCGGTTGAGCCTCCGGTCGAAGGCCTTGTATACCCTGGAAAATCCCCCCCGGCCGATGAGGCCGGTATACGGGTTGTATTCATAGCGATTGAACAGCAAAACGGGTTCTCCCCTTCCCGGGACGGCGACCGTGGAGGACCGGGTGTTCATCGTGTGCGACGGAGTCGGTGGCTCCGAAAGGGGAGAGGTAGCCAGCAAGGTGGTTTCCGAATCCGTGGGCGAGGCCCTGAAAAAAATGCCCGCCGAATCCGTAAACATCGCCTATATCAACCAACTGCTCAACGACGCACAGGTCAAGCTCATCAAATATGCCAATAGCCTTGGCGGGGCGCTGGACATGGCTACGACCTTTTCCCTGATCCTGCTGACCGACGACAAAGTCTTCGTCGCCTGGTGCGGGGACACCCGGATCTATCACCTCCGGAAAGGACGCCCGGTTTTCAAGTCAGAGGATCACTCCCTGGTCAATTCCCTGGTCAAGGCGGGGGAGATTACCGAAGACGAAGCCAGGGTACATCCGCAAAAAAACATGATCCTGAAAGCCATCCGGGCCGACGATGGGGAGGCGGAGGCGGAAGGCCTATGGATCACGGATATACAGGACGGCGACTATTTCATGGCTTGCACCGACGGTCTGCTGGAGAACATCGGCGAACGGGACCTCAAGTTCCTGTTGGAGCAGTACGACAAAGGATCCATAGACCTGATACCCGCCTTTCAACAGTTCTGCCTGGACAAGACCCGGGATAACTATTCGATGTACCTGCTCCGGGTCAAGGTTAAAAAGAAGACAGCCCCCTTCGTCCGAAGACTGCCTTACCTGGTCTTGCTCCTGGTCATCCTGGCCGCGGCGGGTTATGTCCTCCTGGAGAAAACCACCCTTTTTGATGCCTCGCCGGCAACGGTGATGCCGGCGAAGGATTCCGCCGGCGCTTCCAGGGACACCGTCGTGTTTACCGAGAAACCCACCGCGGGCGCCGCGGCCGACAGCGCGGGGACCGACACGGTGAGGACCAGGACTCCCAAGGTGAAGACCCCCGGAATCGACACGGCGAAGGTCAAGACCCCCAGGGTGAAAACCCCCAAGATCGACACCCCCAAGACTGATACCGCCAAGACCGATACCGCCGCGGCGTCTTCGCTGAAATAAATGACCTGATTATGTTGTTGTTCAATCAATATGAGTACAATCCCCGGACCGACCTGGCAGGCCGGGGCGAACTATCACGCGTGTACAAGGCTATGGATACGGCGGCGCATACGCCGGTAGCGGTAAAGATCTATACCCTCGGCGGCCACCCCCCCCTGGAAGACAGGGAAAGGCTCCTGGGTCTGAGCCACCCCAATATTTGCGGTTATCGGTCGATCGACGAAATAGACAAAGAAGATTCGTTTGGAGAAAAGGAAAGCTTCCTGGTATGTGTCATGGACTGGATGGAGGGCGGAAGCCTGGGTGCTTACCGCGACGTCGCCGTGTTGAAGGGACTATTGGAGGACGTCGTCAGGGGTCTTGACTACCTGCACCAAAACGGTTTGATCCACCGGAGGATAAAGGCGTCGAACCTCTTGACGACAAAAAGTCCCTCCGGCACAACGGCCAAGGTGACCGATATTGGGTATCGCCTTAAGGACGGAAAAGAAGAATCCGGTTTGCTGGCGGGTGTCGCCTATCTGGCCCCAGAACAGTTGAGTCCTGCCCGATATGCGATCGACGGAAAAATATCCTTCAACCTGGACTGGTGGTCCCTGGGTGTAACCGTATATGAAATGATCGCGGGAGAGCCCTTGTTCCGATCGGACGAATCGGATTCCCGGGAGCAAGTCATGACCCGCATCCTCTCCCCCGAAACACCCCCCCAGGTAAGCCGGCTGCCCGAGCCTTTCAGGGGCCTGGTGGCTGCCTGCTTGGTCAAAGACGCCCACAAACGCGTACCTGACCCGGCCGAACTCCTCCGTATCCTCGCGACTC
>Ga0206896_1067_pt1 | contig 23831 bp, 16 predicted proteins | sample Alteio_BWOrgHeat_52_FD_152969 | JGI IMG/M metagenome (GOLD analysis project Ga0206896, IMG submission 152969) | Enriched cells from forest soil in Barre Woods Harvard Forest LTER site, Petersham, Massachusetts, United States -... | ecosystem: Environmental > Terrestrial > Soil > Temperate forest >... | reverse complement strand
GTTGTCGGGAAAGAACCCCGCCGAACAGCAACAAGGACAACAACAAGACCAGCAACAGGCGGCTTCCCCAACAACGCAACAGGCTCAAGCTCCAGGATCAACACTGTTCAAGATACCTCAGATTCAGGTGAAACGGATCGAGTGCAAGGATGCGGTGTTGCTGATTGAACGCAGACAGGAAGCGGGCAAGAACAAAGAGCCGCTGGACTTTGAGTTTGCGCGAGTCGTACTCGTGCCGGATGGACATGGCGGTCCGATTGCTTTTGACGTGGATATGACAAACGCCAAGCCTGTCGGCCAGATTCATTCGACCGGGAAGTTCGGACCGTGGATCGCAGGCGATCCTCATGACCTGCCGGTACAGGGGGACTACAGCTTTGACAATGCTGATCTGGGCACGATCAAGGGAATTGCCGGAATACTCTCCTCGACCGGGAATTATTCTGGAACGCTGAGCCACATCGATGCCGAGGGAACGACACGCACCCCGGATTTCCGGCTTGATCGGGTTCGCAAAGGCACTGGCGTTTTGCTGACGACCCACTTTAAGGCGGTTGTCGACGGAACGAACGGAAACACCTATCTGCAACCAGTAGATGCAATGTTAGGCCGCACGCACATTGTCGCTAAGGGTCAGGTGGTGCGAGCCGACGATGTGATGCCCGGACAACATGGGCACGACATCGCGCTTGACGTAACGATAGATCGAGGACGCATAGAAGATATCCTGCAGATCGCTGCGGACGCGGATCAGCCGTTCATGGTCGGGAATCTTACGTTGAAGACAAAGTTTCACCTACCGCCCGGAAAAGAAAGCGTGTGGGACAAGCTTGCGCTCGACGGGCAGTTTCATTTGAGCCAGGCACAGTTCAACAATGCCACTATGCAGGGACGAATCCGGGAATTGAGCCTGCGCGGACAGGGCAAGCCGCATGAACTGAAGACGGCTGACCCAACCAGCGTGTCTTCCGAGATGCAGGGGCACTTCAGGCTGGGCAACGGCCAACTGGAATTGCCCGATCTGGACTACAAGGTTCCGGGAGCGCAGATCGTGGCGCATGGCACCTACGGGTTGCAGGGCGGGACTCTGGACTTTGTTGGAGATGCGCGGCTCGACGCCTCGCTCTCACAGATTGTGGGCGGATGGAAAGGCTTTTTGCTGAAGCCGGCGGATCACTACCTGCACAAGAATGGCGCGGGGACGGATGTGCCGATTCACGTGGAAGGAACACGTCAGCAGCCTAAGTTTGGCGTAGATTTTGACCGGCTCGGAAAAACCGACAAGACAGATGAAGCGCCGAATTCGAAGTGATGAATGCTGCTGGCGATCGACATAAAAATGTGTACAGATGATTGCAAATAGATTAGTTTGGCGGAGTCAAACCGCGGCCGGAAGAAACTGAGCCACGGACGACACCGGAGGCAATACCCATATGAAACCCACGAAGATGGCCGCACTCCTCGCGGCTCGATCTTTCCTCGCTTTGGCGACAGTCCTGGCGTTGGGCTATGCGGCCTCGCCGAGTCTCGCCCAGGCCTACGATTCCACGCCTGCAGCTGGCCACAACTCGTCTGACGATCTCAAGAACTGGTGGCGGAACGCGGTCATCTACGAGATCTACCCACGCAGTTTTCAGGACTCGAATGGAGACGGCATCGGCGATCTGAACGGCATAACTTCGCGCCTCGATTATTTGCAAAAACTAGGTGTCGAGGCAATATGGCTCTCGCCGATTTACCCTTCGCCGCAGGTTGATTTCGGCTACGACATTTCTGATTATGAAGGCATCGATCCGCAGTACGGCACCATGGCGGACTTTGACAGGCTCGTAGCCGAAGCTAAGAAACGCCATATCCGCGTAGTGATGGATATGGTGATGAACCACTCGTCGGATAAGCACAAATGGTTCGAGGAGTCGCGAAGTTCCAAGACCAATCCTTATCGGAATTGGTATGTTTGGCGGGATGGCAAGGGCCAGACGGCCACTGATAAAGGACAGCCGCCCAATAACTGGCAGTCGGACTTTGGTCACTCAGCGTGGGAGTGGGATGAGAAGACACGCCAGTACTACTATCACAAGTTCTACATTCAGCAGCCGGACTTCAACTGGAACAATCCCGCAGTGGCGAAAGCATTTGACGACATTCTGAAGTTCTGGATGAACAAGGGCGTTGCGGGCTTCCGGTTCGACGCGATCACTACTCTGTTTGAGGACCCCGACTGGATCGACGACAAGGAGTTGAAGGATAAGGACGGCAAGACTTATCTGAACAACTACGGCGATGTAGCGCTGGACGATGCGCGGACTAACAATCTGCCTGCTGTACATCCGGTGATGGTGCATGTGCGAACGGTTGAAGACAGCGTGAAGCCGAATGTGTTTCCCGGCCGGCGGGTGCTGATTGGCGAGACTTACGTACCGACGATTCAGGACTTGCTGAATATGTACGGTACGAAGGACAAGCCGGAGTTCGAGCTGCCGATGGATACGCAGGTTGGGTTCATCAACAAGCTCGACGTTGCTACTTTTCGAAGCAAACTGAACGACGCGGAGACGAAGCTTGAGGGCAACGTTCCGCTGTTTGTCTTTGATAATCACGACAATCCTCGCATCGATGCGCGGTATGGCGATGGCGTGCACGATACGGACATCACGCGCGTGATTTCAACGATTTTGTTTGCCAGCAAGGGCTCGGCGCTCTTTTACAACGGCGCAGAAATCGGTATGAAGACTACGCCTCCGACGCGCAAGGAGGACGTTAAGGACCCTGTGGGATTAACGGGGTGGCCCAAGGATAAGGGTCGCGATGGTGAGCGGACCCCGATGCAGTGGGATGACTCAGAGTATGCGGGTTTTTCGACTGTGAAGCCGTGGTTGCCGGTGCCGCCCAATAAGTCAACCATCAACGTGAAGACGGAAGAGGCTGATCCGAATTCGTTATTGAACTGGTACAAAGCGCTTATCAGGCTGAAGAAGACGAATCCGGTTTTCATCTCTGGCGACAACGTGATGCTGGACACCGAAAATACCAAGGTGCTTAGCTGGCTTCGCAAGGGACCCGGAAAGCAGGCTGTGGTGGTGGCAACCAACTTCACCGCTGAGCCGCAAACCGTGAATCTCAGTGCAGATTCGGCTGGCGTCAAGGGAACCAAAGTGAAGACTCTCTTGAAGACACCGGGCGCTGCAGATCCTGCAAGCATCGACAAGGTGGAACTGCCAGCGTTCGGAGTATTCATCGGCGAAGTCGAGTAGTAGAGAGCGCCCGGCAGATTCACTCGTGGTGAGTGATGCGCCGGGCGCGACCCGCAAGCCAACTGTCACAGTTGACAGTTGGAACTGGTCTCACATCCGGCTAGTGTGATTCGAGATCAAGAGTGAGGTGTGTTTATGACCAAGAAAAGCCATTCAACTGCATTCATGCTGACGGGGATCATGCTTTTGGCGAGTGTTCAACTCTGCGTTAAACCGGCCCACAGCCAAGCGTCTTCAACACAGAGTTCTGTGGATCAGGACGTCGATCTGATGCGGAAGGATATCCGATCTCAGAAAAAGCAGATCATTGCAGCCAATCTCCAACTGACTGACAAAGAGGCGGAGAAGTTCTGGCCGGTCTACGACCAGTACACGGCGGAACTGGTAAAGATCAACGACGCGAAGTATGCGGCAATCAAGGAGTACGCGACGAACTACGACACGCTCACAGACGAGCAGGCGGTAAGTTTAACGCAGAAATCTCTTGAGATTGATGCGTCCGTGGCGCAGTTGCGCACGAAATATATGCCGATCTTCGCGAAGGTGGTTTCGGGCAAAAAAACTGCCAAGTTTTTCCAACTGGACCGGCGGCTTGTGATGCTGATCGACCTGCAACTGGCCTCGCTGATTCCTATGGTGGAGCCTCAATAGTCCGACTAAATTCCTGCGGCTGCGGCGTGGAACATTTTCAATGCTCCACGTAGAACAATTTGGGCCGATTTTTGCCTCTTTTCTGTCAAGCGGATTTGTTGGATGTTGTTTGTTTTCTGTTGGGTGGATCTGCGGACAATTTGGGGTGTTTGTGCATCCGTTTTTCAGGTAAATGTGACATAGCACTAACGCTATAATGGACCTCTTGTGAGGCTAGATTTGTTCTCCCGCTGAAGATCAGAATTCAGCCCTGGCGGCGGAAAAGTGCGCCGGCTGAAGCCCCGGTTCCGGGGTTGGTTTCCGAGGCCTGAAGGCCCCGGCTCCCTCCGGATTGCCTGCTTATTTCCTTTTGATTACCAGCTTATTTTTGCTGCCACGAGGCGTCAGGGAGCAGGCCGCTTTCTACCAGTGTTGGCGGGTGGCGGTGGTGGGTGTGCTGTTCGTAGTCGTAGGCCCAGCCGAGGAGGTCGCCGTCATGCCACCGGCGGGTTGAGATCTCAAGGCCAAAGGGGAGGCCGCCGGGATAAAAGCCTCCGACAACTACCACCGCCGGGACGCCGAGGATGTTGACCCAGCTGGTTTCGCTGTGCGGGCCGCCGCTGATTTCGCCATTCTGAGGCATGGTCTCGTCAGGTGGAGGCATCTGGGTAGCTGGGTAGACGTAGCCGTCGAGGTGGTAGCGCTTCAATGTTTCATCGAAGATCTTCAGGGCTTCCTCGCGGGGTTTGGTGACGTTGGCGGCGTAGGCAGGATCGGTTTCGATGTGGGCCTGACTTTGCGCGGGAAGTCCGCGACGATCGTTTGAGCCGGAGTCGCCGATAACGGTGCGCGGAAGAGGCTTGCCGACAGCCTTTTCGTATTCTTCAGGAGAGTGGTAGAGGGCCGGGCCAAAATCTTTCAGGAAGTTCTCGGTGCCTTCGCGGATATAGGGGAGGGTGCCGACGCGGCTGGCGATTTTAGCGAAGGAATCAGGCATGATGTTGTCGTCGAAGACGATTTCGGCGCCGGCCGCGCGGAGACCGTCGAGCGACTTAAGGAAAGCCGCGCGGGTAGCGGGCTGCAGAGGCGTGGCGGTGCGGAGTTCTTCGGCTTCGGCCTGCGCTTGAGGGACGATGGCGGCGATGCCCTGGAAGGGAACGTCAGTGCCCTTGAGGATGAATGCGGGAACGCCAAAGCGCCTGCCTTTGAGGGAGCCGGGCTTGAGGTATTGGGTGTATGGGCCGGGCTGGGCCTTGGCTGGTGCCTCTGCGGTGCGCGGGTCGAGCGGGTCGGGGGTAGGCTTGCCCGAGGCGTCTGTTCCGGCCATTACTGAGAGGGCGATGGCTGCGTCGGTGACATTGCGGGCGATTGGGCCAGTGTTATCGAGGAGCCAGTCTAACGGGGCGATGCCGGCGATGCTGACCAATCCTCTGGTCGGGAAGACTCCGACTACAGCGCTCGTGGCGGCGGGCATGCGGATGGAGTTTCCGGTGTCGGTGCCGTTGCCGAGGACGGTCATGTTGCTGGTGACGGCGGTGACGGTGCCACCGCTCGATCCTCCGGGTGAGAAGCGGACGTCGTAGGCGTTGCCGGTACGGCCGAAGGAACTGGAGCGGTTGGTGTCGCTAGCGGCGAAATCGGGCATGTTGGTGTGACCGATGATGATAGCTCCGGCAGCGCGGAGGCGGGCGACGATGGTGGCATCGCGGGGGGCGATGAGTTCTTTACCGGGGATGGTGTAGCCGGCCCAGCCGTCGGTGGTGATCTGGCCGGCGATACTGGTGTTGGCTTTTAGGACTATGGGGATGCCCCAAAGCGGGCCGTGCGGGCCGGTTTCTATGTGTTTATTCGCAGCGGTGGCTGCGGTCTGAGCGATGCCAGCACTTTTGCCACAACCGTTGGGGTCATAGCAATCCTGGAAGATCCATTGCGGGTCGCCTACGGTAGCGGCTTCATTTGCTGTGGCATCTTCTTGCGCTGCCTGGGCGAGGGCCTCTTTTTCGAGGATTTGTTCTATGGGGCGGTAGATGCCGTTGTATTTGTGGATGCGGGCGAGGTGCCATTGGACTACCTGGGTGACTGTGTATTTATGGGATGCGTAGAGGGCGTGGAGCTGTGGGACGGTGACTTCGAAGAGGTCTTTGTCGATTTCTGATTGCGCAGGCGATTGGGCGAGAGCGGGGATGGCGAGGCAGAGGATGAGGGGCAGGAGGGTGGATGGTTTTGGCATGACTCATCTTCGCATTGGATTGCGATTGTGAGCGAGATTTGCGTTGTGAATGGGCATCGCTGGAATGCGGGTCCTTCGACTTCGCTGCGCTTCGCTCAGGATGACGGCTGTGTGGTTGGTTCTTCGGCTTCGCTCAGGATGGTTGGGGATGGAGTTGGGAGAGTTACTCGACCCGCTAGAGCCGAGCGGTTGTTAGTTCTGAGCTTGCGGGGAGGATTTGCTGGTAGCCGGTGTAGACGCCTTCGAAGACTGCGTCCCAGGAGGCCGTGAGGGCGTAGGCTCTGGCGGCTTCGCGCATTGCTGCGTGCCTGACTGGGTCGGCGATCAGGGTTGCGATGGTGGCGGTGAATTCTTCGTCGGGGACAATGTGGCCGGTTTCGTTTTCGCGGACTATGTAGCGCGGGCCTCCGTCTGGGGTGACGATGGCGGGAACGCCGCTGGCGAGAGCTTCGAGGACTACGTTGCCGAAGGTGTCGGTGTGCGAGGGGAAGACGAAGATGTCCATGCTGGCATAGGCCTGGGCAAGGGCTTCTCCGCGTAGGACGCCGGCGAATTCGGCTTGCGGCATGCGTTCGCGGAGCCATTGGGCTTCGTCACCCTGGCCGATGATCAGGAAACGAAAATTCGTAATTCCCTGCCCTATGAGCTGATCGTGGATGGTGGCGAGGAGCGCTATGTTCTTCTCGATGGAAAAGCGGCCTACGAAGCCAAGGATGAAGGGAGTGCCGCTTGCCGCGGGCGGACGTTTGGCGGGCGTGAAGAGGTCGGTGTCTACGCCGCGGGGCATGAGGCGGCAGGGACGGCCTGTGGCAGACTCGAGGAGCTGGCATAGTTCGATGTTGGGGGCGTAAAGAACGCGGGCGATGGAGTAGAAGCGGGCTGCGGCGGCCAGGGTCAGATCCTGAATTTTTTGGCCCGCGGACTGGGATTGGCGCTCGGGCAGGAATTTGAGAAGCCAGTCTGAGCGGCGGGCTAGATATTCGTGGACGTTGGTGTGCCAGGACGCCGCGAGAGGCAGGCTGCGATGGTAAGCGAGGCCTGCGCCCAGCATGCCTACTTCGCTGGGGCCGGTGATGTGGATGAGGTTGGGGCGGAAGCGGTCGAGCACCTCGGTGATCATCGGGATGTGGCGAGGGAAGGCGGGGTCGAAGCGGAGATCCTTTTCGAGGGCGAAGGAGAAGATGCCACGGGGGAGTTCGAGGGTCCAGACGTTGCCTTCTTCGATCAAAGCGGGAGTGCCGTTTTCGGTGCGGTTGCCGGCGCGGATGCAGAGGAAGGGAAGATTTCTTCGGCGAGCAAAAGCCTCGAAGTGGCGGCTGGTGTGTGCGACACCATTGACTTCCTGGAAGGAGTCGGGTAAGTACGCTACTCGGGGTGGGGTGGGTTGCATACGGGGTTGATTGTGCTGGTATCAGATTAGCGTATCCCGCCCTTGACGCGATGAGGATGGCGTTAAGGATGGGTGTCGGGCTCTAATCAAGATCGGCCGGCCCTTCAGCCCTTACGTGTTTCTTCGAACCTCTAACCCAGGCCGACGGCCTGGGCTGGGATAGCACCGCGCCGTAGGCGCTGGAACAGTACGATCGTGGAGTTGCGGGCTAGTAGGCTTCCTGGTCGCGTAATTCCAAGCGGAGCTGGCTTGAATCACTCCATGCGTAGCGCAGGCTGCTGGAGAAGGGGCCGGTGCCCATCAGGCGGACCATGACCAGGAGGGCGGAGAGCACGCGCGGGGCGCGGCCGGCGGGCCAGACTTCGCTCAACGGGCGGACTACTCCGTTGGCGTCGGGGTGGTAGACGCGTTCATCCCAGGTGCGGGAGCCTTGCGGGAACTCGGGGTAGTTGCGAATGGCGTCCATGGTGGATTGGAGGATGCGGTGCTTCCATGGCTCGGCGTACTGAGGCATGAAGAGCATGTCGCTGCGGCGCTCTTTGCGGATCTGATGGACAAATTCATTGAAGCTGGTGGCGTTGGTGAGGTTGATGTTGGCGTTGGGTTCGACGCCGTGGCGGTCGCCGCCGGAGATGAGCAGCATGTTCCAGCGCTCGGCCAGACGGCGCACGGCGCGGTTTTCTTCCCAGTCACGCAGGCCGTTGAGTTCGAGGGCGTGGAGATGCGCGCCGTTCTTCTGGAGGAATTCGTTTACCAGGAACTCGTGCTTTTCCTGGCCGATGCGGTAGAGGTCCCAAAGAGGATGGTTGAAGATCACGAGCACGCTGGGCTCGGCGTTGAGAGCGACCAGGAGTTCGGTGAGACGGGTATCGCTGGGGTGGGCGGTGAAGTGGGCGAGCGTGTCCATCCAGTGCGTGGCGCGGGCGCTGGGCAGGTTGTGAATGCCGAGGTGGAAGGTCTGCTGGCCACTGTACGGGGTGGTCCATTCAACGGAAACAGGCGTGTGTCGCGCGGAGGGGATAGAGCGCAACCTGAGTGGCGCGAGGATATTGTCGTGGTCGGAGACGGAGACCAGCGGGGAGAGATTCAGGTCTTCGATCTGTTTGCTTTCGAGGTCGAAGGCCAGGCGAGGGGTCAGAGGCGGGGTCCAGTAGCTGGCCTTCCAGTCGACCTTGATGCCGTGTCGGCCATGGGAACGGTGTTCGAGGCGCTGAAGCAGCGGCTTGACGAAGGGATACTGGGCACCCCAGTCGGTCACGAAGTCGAGCGTTTCCTGCGACTGGTTGGTATGGCTATGGAGGGAGACTCCGGTCCGGAATACGCGCGCCGCGTCGGGATCGCGCCACATGTACGAGATCGTAGAAGTGGGCATTCGGCCTCCTGTTTTGCTCCGAAAACCGGATTTCTTGCCTCATTATCGGGGCAAATGCGTAAACAGGTGGTGAATGGGGTGCTAATTGTCCGTTCAAATTGGTGGGGAATCAAGGAAGTACCGGCAGATGAGATGAGCAGAAGCGGGCGAGGCCTGTCGGCGGATCGATTGGGCTTTGCGGGACTTCGAAGGAGCCAGAGTTCGATGACCAAAGCGTTGATGCTGCGCGACCCGGCCACTCTTTGCCGGAAGCCATTAGTTTTAGAGCGTCTTCGCGAATTCGGGGCCGAGAAGTTCTTCTGGACTGGGGGCAGAGCTGTCTGGTGATGGAACCGTAGGGCGCGCTGCCAACGCTTCGGGTTCAAGGTGATTGGTGGTCAGGCCTTGCCGGAGCATTTCGAATGCTTGCTCCGGGGTGTCGGCGTAGTTGAACAGGTCGACGTCGGCTGGAGAGATGGCTCCGGTATCGACCAGGGCTTGCAGATTGAATACTTTTTGCCAATATTCGGAGCCGTAGATGACGACGGTGATCTTTTTAGCGAGCTTGTTGGTCTGAGCGAGGGTCAGAACTTCGAACATTTCGTCGATGGTGCCGAAGCCGCCGGGGAAGATCACGAGGGCCTTCGCGAGGTAGGCAAACCAGAGCTTGCGCATGAAGAAGTAGTGGAATTCGAAGTTTAGCGCAGGCGTGATGTAGCTGTTGGGGCGTTGTTCGAAGGGCAGCTTGATGTTGAGACCGATGGTTTTGCCGCCAGCTTCGTGGGCTCCCCGGTTGGCTGCTTCCATGATGCCGGGACCGCCGCCTGAAGTGACGACGAAGCGATGACGGGCGGGTTTGCCGGGCGTTTCGGGAACGAGACCTTTAGCCCAGGTGGTGACCATGTGAGCGAGACGGCGAGCGTCTTCGTAGTAGCGAGCCATTTCGACGGCAGCCACGGCTCGGCGGCGGCCTAATTCGGAGGCTGTGCCATCGACGATGTCGTCGATGCTGGCAGGCTGTTCACTCTGAGGTGCCGGGGCTACGGAGCCGGTGTTGTTCAGGAGCTCGAGGGCGCGGTCGGCTTCTTCCCTGCCGTGGAAACGGGCCGAGCCGAAGAAAACAACGGTGTCCTGGATGCGCTCGCGGCGGAAGCGGGCGAGGGGTTCGGTGTATTCGGCAAGGATGCGGATAACACGGCCGTCGGCGCTATTGAGGAAGGCTGGGTTTTCGTAGGCGAGAGGTGCGCGGTCCAGCAACGGGGGTAAGGAATCGGGCTGGGCAGCCGGGCATTCCGGCTGCGGATTAGGATTTGTTTCGTCGCTCATGGCGTGTCTCTTTGTCTTCCGCTTCAAGTATGTAAACGGCCGGGCTGAGTGCGGGAGCCTGAACACTGAGTGTATCGGACAAGGTCGCCGAGTGTCGGCTTAAGGTTGACCGCCCTGGTGCCGCCATTTTCTTGACACGCAGCCGTGTGAAGGCTAGAAGGGATACGCTGCGTTTTGTGTGGCAGGTGGAGTTCAGACAGGAGAATCTCTTCTCCGGAAATGGGTTGCAAGGATGATCAAGCCCTTGTTTTCGCGACGTCGATTTTTACAGACAACAGCGGGCGCTGCCGGAGCTTCGTTGATGGGAGGCTCTGTCTTTCTGGAGCCGGAGGCTTCTTTCGCGGCGGACGGGCCGGTTGGGCCGAACGACAGGGTCCGATTTGGGATTGTGGGTGTGGGCATGGAGGGATCGGGACTGCTCACGAATGCCATTCAACTGCGCGGCGTGGAATGCGTGGCGGCGGCTGATCTCTACGACGGGCGGCATGAGCTGGCGAAGGAGATTGTAGGCAAGCCGATTCGTACGACGCGCCGCTACAAGGAGCTGCTGGACTCAAAAGATATCGATGCGATTATTGTTGCGGTTCCGGACCACTGGCACATGCAGGTGGTGGTGGATGCGCTGGCCGCGGGCAAAGATGTGTATTGCGAGAAGCCGATGTCCCACAATCCTGCGGACGGGCTGGCGATGGTGGCGGCGGCAAAGAAGACGGATCGGATTGTGCAGATCGGAGCGCAGCGGACCAGTTCTGTGTTATGCGCAAAGGCGAATGAACTATACGCGCAAGGAGCGATCGGTGAGTTGAACCTGGTGGAGGCGACGATGGGACGCAACGATCCTACGGGCGCATGGGAGTATCCTCCACCGCCGGATTTGTCGCCGCAAAATCTGGACTGGGAGACGTGGCAGGGGACAGCGCCGAAGAAACCTTTCGATCCGAATGCGTTTGCGCGATGGCGATGCTGGAAGGAGTATGGGACGGGCGTTGCCGGAGACCTGCTCGTGCATTTGATCAGCGGCATGCAGCGTGTGCTGGGGATCAATGAGTATCCGAAACGGGTGTCGGCGATGGGCGGGATTTACAGGTGGAAAGACGGGCGAAACATGCCGGATGTGCACGCCGTCCTCTTCGAATATGCCGTGCCGGTTTACATGCGGCTTTCGCTTGGGTGCGAGTCGACGGAGGTGACACGATTTATGGGTTCGAAGGGAGTAATCGAACTTCGCGAGTTCAGCGTGACCTATATTCCGCAGACGGGCGAGGATTCTTCGCCGAGCTACTACACCTTTTCTTATCCGGTTCGCTTGAGAGACAAGTACATGAAGCAGTGGCATGAGGAGCACGATCCGGTGCCGGGCAAAGAACCTGCGCCGGAGACGATCACTTTCAACGGAAACGACTACGACGACCTCAAGCCGCACCTGTGGAAGTTCTTCGAGTCGGTGCGGTCGCGCACGCCGCTTTTGCAGGATGCTGTTTTTGGCCACAATGCTGCATTGGCATGCCATCTGGCGAATGAATCGTATTTCCGGAAGAGTCCGGTTTACTGGGACGCGAGTTCTGAGGCGATCAAGTCCGTCGGGTGAGTCTGCTTGAGGATCCGATGCTGCTGAAAGAGAACCGTGCCAATGGTGAAGGAGTGCTGATTCTGTGAATATGCATCGGGTAATTCTTACGGCGGCGCTTGGAACCGCGCTCGCATCGGTTGGCGTTTATTGTGGCGCGGAGGAGTTTGGAGACGGCCTTGCTGCGGCAGAGAACGCGACGGCCAAGCCCTACCTGGGCCGATGGGATTTAACTCTGAAAGCTACTGATGGCGAACACCCTTCCTGGTTGGAGGTCAGCCAGGACGGCGGTCAATTGAAGGCGCGGATGGTAGGCCGCTGGGGCAATGCCCGGCCACTGCCGAAGGTGGAGATATCGGGCGGAGAGCTCACCTTCGTTTCTCCAAAAGATGAGGAAGGGAGCAAGGAAGACCTGGTGTTTCACGGATCGCTGATGGGGGGCCGGCTGGTTGGAACGGTGAATGCTCCCGACGGAGGGACCTGGCAATGGACCGGCGAAAGAGCTCCTGCGCTGGTAAACATGCCGACGCCGAAGTGGGGCAAGCCAATTGTGCTGTTCAACGGGAAGGACCTGACCGGCTGGAAGATGACCAGCGTTGGACCGCCCGTGTGGACGGTGAAGGATGGCACGCTGGTTACTCCTGGAAACGGTCCTGAATTGATAAGCGACCTGAGTGTTCAGGATTTCAAGCTGCATATTGAATTCAATTGCGGGAAGGATTCGAACAGCGGCGTGTATCTGCGCGGCCGCTACGAGGTGCAGATTGAAACCGAGTCGCAGGCTGAACCGCCCAGTCACCACACGGGCGGGGTTTACGGCTTTCTGGCCCCTGCTCCTGAACAGCCGCGAACGCCGGATGTATGGCAGACGTTTGACATTACGCTGATTGGGCGAAAAGTCACCGTTGTCCTGAATGGGAAGACGGTTATCGATAATCGGGAGATTCCGGGGATTACAGGTGGCGCGCTGAACAGCCACGAAGCGCTGCCCGCGCCGATCTATCTGCAGGGGTCGGAAAAGGGCCACGTCGCTTTTCGCAACATCGTTGTCACGCCTGCCGAATAACTTGAGGTATTGAGCGGGCTAACGTCTCTCGGCGGGATCGCGTATAGCGTCGCGGAGAGCTATGTAGAGATTGAGCAGGCCCAGACCGGAGACTACTCCGCGGACCCATCCCTGGGATACGAAGGCTAACAGTGTTGGCGACGAGGCAAAGAGGGGGTTCGCGTCCCAGGCAGCGGGAAACCACGGCGCGAGGCAGACCAGGAGTCCGAGGTACATACGGACGATCACGCGAATGAAGCGCTCGGCCTGATGGAGCCAGTTGGGGATGCGCTGGGAGTGCCCGGGTAGAGGAGATGGTTGCGTGGGCGGCAGCGGAGGGGGTTCGGTCGTGGGAATGGTGGGCGTAGGCTGCATTGAGGTGTCTTGTGTGGGACCTGCCGCCTGCCCCAACCCCGGAATTTCGGGTGACGAGGTGTCTGGCGTGGAGGGTTCTGGTTCTTGCTGCTCGGGCATCAGGGAGTCTTCGACCCGTTCGTAGCGCCGTACTTGAAAGGTACCATAGGGGCGCGCCGGCTAAGTTCTTCCAATCGGAACGAATTTGATTCGTATGTGTGGGTTAAGCTGGCTGTGTTTGATTTGATTTCAGGACCAAAGCCTGCACAAAGAAGGGGGACTTCGACCATGTCCAGATTCTACAAGGTGTTGCTTTGGATCACGAATGTCACGTCTGTTGTCTGTCTGCTGCTGGTGATGGGGTCGGTGATTCACCTGGGGTGGCTTTCGGTTGAAACCAAGTCGTGGCAGCAGGCGATCGATCAGGAACTGGCGGGCGAACAACTGAATGGGCGGCTTCCGAGCACTACAGAGGGAGGACCAGGCGCTGCGGCGCCCCTGACGGCAGAACAGAAGGCGGAATTGCAGCAGAGCATGGCTGGGGCCAGAACGCTGCTGCTGGCCGAGATTCACGCTGCCGATGCGGACGAGCGGGCCATTTTGGATCGGCTTATTACACTTGTCGGTGTCTTTTCCGCCATTCTGGGGCTGTGCGCCTTTGCGACCGTGAAGTTGGCGCGCGAGGATGCCCAGGCCCAGCAAAACCGAATCAAGGCGGACCTGGAGGATTTCAAGGCCAGCTCGAAGACGGATCTAGAAAATTTCAAGACGTCGATCTGGAGCGAGTTGCCGGAAATGCGCAACCTGAAGGACAGTCTGCGGGACCTGATGCTGGACCTGGATCGAACGATTCCCCGTGAGGCGGATTGGAATGAAGAGCTAAGCTATAGCCACCTGAACGTATTGGAACGGGAGAGAATCCTGATCGCAGAATCAACGGTCAACGCCCTCCAGATCTTCGTCTCCCGGAACTCCTCCGCGAACGTCGCGACACAGGCAAACCTGTACCGCACACTGGCGCGGTTTTATTTTGGGCGCTTCCGGGCAAAGAAAGAAGAGGAGGACGCCGAAAGGGCCGACATCTATGCCCGTAAGGCGGGGGAGTTGGAGCCCAACAATTCGACTACGGATCGGCTGCGGGGGTCTATTTTCCTGGCCCAGTATCGAATTCTCAAAGAGAAGATCGCAGAACAGGCAAAGGCAAAACAAGCGGGGGCGCAGTCGGGGGCGCCTCAACAGGTGGAAGCCAAGCCGGACCTAGAACGACTCGAGTCGCTGCTGACCGCGGCAGTGGATTTTCTGGAAGACGCGATGGAAAAGGACGGGAGCGATGCCGGGGCAGCGCTGAACCTGGCTTTGGCGGCTCGCTACCGAGAGCAATTCGACAAGGCGATTGAGATCTCAGAGAAGGCTATCGCGAATCGGGGCAAGATGAGCGACCAACGGGTACTTAAATACCTGCCCAGCCTGTATTTGAATCTGGCTTGCTATCACGCTCGGAGGGCAGACAAACCGGGCTCAGACTCGCAGAAGGAAAGGAAGGCTGCTGTCGGGGTGCTGAGTGCTGGAATGCAATATCTACAGGATCGGAAGAATTCCGGTGCGGTCGATTCCCTTTGCACAAAAATCAACAATGAAAAGGGGAGAGACGATGCGTTCAAAAATCTGGGCGACGAAAATATTGCCGCTTTGGACGCCCTGATTGCGACGGCACAGAAGAAAAACTAAACGACGGGCTCAGTTTCCATGTTCATCGCATTGTCCTTTCGATCTCAGTTATTACGGTAGCACAGTCGGGCACTAATTCCACGCAAATGGGCTTGCCGCAGCAACGCTGGGAATTCCTGGTCTCCCGCCAACATCCGCTATTACTTAGATGTTTTCGGCGGGAGATCGGTTCGTATTAGAGGCGAATTATTCGCCGCCCTGGCGGTTTTTGGGGCGGCGGTTGGCCTGGAGAATCTTCTTGCGCAGGCGGAGGTTTTTGGGGGTGACTTCAACCAGTTCGTCTTCGGCGATGAATTCTATTGCTTGTTCGAGGTTCATCAAACGGTGCGGAGCGAGGCGAAGGGCTTCGTCGGATGACGAGGCGCGCATGTTGGTGAGCTTCTTTTCGCGCACGACGTTGACGTCGAGGTCGTTGTCGCGAGAGTGTTCGCCTACGATCATGCCTTCATAGACATCGACGCCCGCGCCGAGCAGCAGAACACCACGATCCTGCAGGCCGAAGAGCGCATAGGTGGTGGTGACGCCCTGGCGGTCGCTGATGAGCGCTCCGGACGGCCGCTGCGGAATCTCGCCCTGATAGGGGATGTAGCCGTCGAAGAGGGTGTTCATGACGATGGTGCCGCGGGTCTCGGTGAGCATTTCAGAGCGCAGGCCGATGATGCCGCGGCTGGGAACGCGGAACTCCATGCGGACGCGGCCGGAGCCGTGATTGTGCATCTTGGTCATCTCGCCTTTGCGGGGTCCGAGTTTTTCGATGACTACGCCGGTGTGCTCTTCGGGAACGTCGATGGTGAGGTGTTCGACCGGCTCCATTTTGACGCCGTCGACGGTCTTGGTGACGATCTCGGGACGTCCGACCATGAGTTCGAAGCCTTCGCGACGCATCATTTCGATGAGCACGCCGAGCTGCATTTCGCCGCGGCCGAGGACTTTGAAGCTGTCGGGCGAGCCTGTTTCTTCGACGCGGATGGAGACGTTGGTAAGAAGTTCCCTGTCCAAGCGCTCGCGGAGGTTGCGGCTGGTGACGAGCGAGCCCTCTTTGCCGCAGAAGGGCGAATTGTTGACGCTGAACTGGATGGCGATTGTGGGCTCGTCGATAACGATGAGCGGCAATGGCATGGGGTTTTCGACGCTAGTGAAGGTCTCACCGATGGTGATGCCTTCGACGCCGGCGATGGCGACGATATCGCCTACTTCGGTAACGGTGGTTTCGGTGCGCTTCAGGCCGGCGAAGGTGAAGAGCTTGGTGATCTTGACCTTTTGCAGAGAGAGGTCGCGGCGGGAGACCATGACTTCGTCGCCAGCATGGAGCGTGCCCTGGAAGACGCGAGCGATGGCGATGCGGCCGAAGTATTCGGAGTAGTCGAGGTTGGTGACCAGGATCTGGAGCGACGCTTCGGGGTCACCGGTGGCGGGCGGAATGGTCTTGACGATGGCCTCGAAGAGCGGCTGCAGGTCAGTGCCTACGACATTCATGTCGGCGGTGGCGGTGCCCTGCTTGGCGACGCAGTAGAGGACGGGGAAATCGAGCTGATCTTCTTCGGCGTCGAGATCGATGAAGAGGTCGTAGATTTCGTTCAGCACTTCCTGGACGCGGGCGTCGGGACGGTCGATCTTGTTGATGACCACCATGGGCTTGAGCTTGGCTTCGAGAGCCTTGGCGAGAACGTAGCGGGTCTGGGGTAGCGGGCCTTCGGCTGCGTCGACGAGGAGCATGACGCCATCGACCATCTTGAGGCCGCGCTCGACTTCGCCGCCGAAATCGGCGTGGCCGGGGGTGTCGATGATGTTGATCTTGCCGCCCTCGAAGAAGATGGCAGTGTTCTTGGCTAGGATGGTGATGCCGCGCTCGCGCTCGAGGTCATTGGAGTCCATGACGCGCTCTGCGACCTGTTCGTTGGCGCGGAAGGTGCCGGACTGACGCAGCATGGCGTCAACGAGGGTGGTCTTGCCGTGATCTACGTGGGCGATGATGGCGATATTGCGGATGGTCTGACTCACAGGGGCTACGTTTCCTTTGTTTCCAAGCATTTGAATGCTTTGATTCTTGGCGGGCAGGCGCGGAGAGGGATTCGAATCTCGGCGGGGTCTACCGGTTTTGCTGCGGCGGTTGCCTGTTTAGTCAGGCGCAGTCGCCAATTGTTGATTGAGGGCCAATTTGGCTGTTGCTCAAGGCTGGCCTGGTCAGCTTAAGGCTGTCTGCATTGCCTAAGGCTGTTGCTCTCCCACACGTTCCCCGACTTGGGAGCGTTCTTTAACGAAAGGGTGGAGAGCAGCCGCACAATACGGCCTTTTACATTCTACCAGCAGGGGCGATTGAAGCCGGCCGCGATCGCAAAGCTCTTATTGGATGGGTTGTAGCGAGGCGACGATAGCGTTGATCTGGGACTGAGTGATGATCTGGTGATTCTCCTGAGAACCGGCTATCGAGACCCGATAAAGGCGGTCTTCGTGGTCGTAGAGTTTTAAGTCGACGCTGTACGGCGAAACGGCAGGGTCACCCAGTTGATATCCACGAAGTTCACCCGATTGCTGCACATAGACTCCTCCCCTGAGCATTTCTCCTTCAACAGTTTTAAATTCGAACGATTTTAGACTGAGCAAGTCCATGGTTCGCGCGTTCCGCAGAGGAGACCACCAGTGCAAGGCGGATGGCGTGGCCTGCAATTCGGCAGACATACGTTCGTAATTCGTTGAGACAGATTTAGATGCGCCGATGCATGGCATCATCACAGGTACGATCTGAGTGTACGGGTTATAGACAAATACGGTACCGCCGCCCCTGAAGTGAAAAACATCCACTGACGTACTTGGTCTATCGAAGTCTCTCTCTGTCCAGGGAATCTGAAATGAAAAGCCAAATTGTTTCAATCTAATCCCATTCAAGGGAATAACCGACGTTTGGAGCAGTGATCGAGGAGTAGCACTAAGGTTGGGATCATCACCATAGATTTGACGTGCAAGATGCAAAGAGCGCAAATCCCAAGCCTCTGAAATCCCAAGCACGATGACCAGAAGCGGTATAAAAATCGTCAGCCAAAGCCTCCGGGTTTTTCGGACAGTTAGAGCATTTGAGTGATTTTTCATATCGAAAGGTATGGCGCTGTCCCGGTCTCGGGATCTGATCTATGTGGAGAACTCCATTTTTGATTTTGCATCCATCCTGCTAAATCAAAGCGGGCTGGGTCACGTGGGCTGGGTGCGCGGCGAAATGCAGGTCGGGAAGGTCTTCTACTGCGTTGCGTAATGAGCGCTCCCACAGGGCGTGGATGGTCTCCAGTTCCGGGTCTTTGTCTTTGAATCGGCGGTAGTTATCCAGGTTGAGGCTGTCTTTTTTGTACAGAACTATTTCAATAGGCGGCCCTACTGTCACGTTTGAGCGCATGGTGGCGTCGAAGGACAGCAGTGCGTATTTGGCTGCCGATTTGAGGCTGGTGGAGTCGTAAACGATGCCGCGGTCGAGGATAGGGCGGCCGTATTTGCATTCGCCGAGTTGCAGGAAGGGTGAATCTTCTGTAGAGCTTAGCGGGTTGCCCTGGGGATAGATGAGAAAGGTGCAGGGCTTCTCTCCGCGAACCTGGCCACCGAGCAGCAGATGGACGTTGAAGTTGTACTGGTCGCGTTCGAGGGCGGCTCGGTCGAGATCGGAGACCTGGCGGACGGCTTCGCCTACTTCGCGGGCGGCCTCGTACATGGAGTTGGCTTGGGCCAGTCCCTCGCCGGCGTTGAAACTGGCGCGCAGCAGATTAATCACAGATTGGCTAAGCGAAAGGCTTCCGCTGGAGAGGATAACGAAGACACGCTCACCGGGCTGAACGAAGGTGTGCATCTTGCGAGCCACATTCAGGTCGTCGGAACCGGCGTTGGTTCGCGAATCCGACGCCATGACCAGACCCTCGTGTGTCATGATGCTTAGACAATACGTCATTCGTTTCCCGTCTCCGCAGTTCTGTTTTCGTACCCGATTTCCGGCAGCTACAACAATAAAAAGTTAAGGAGCATCCAAGTGACCATGCTCATTCGCTTAGGGTACGACATTCAATTCGATATTTCCGCGCCACTGTCGTTTGTGGCGCAATTGCGCGTGCATTCATCACGAGCGGCTGATCTCCGCGAACCCGACACAGTCCATATCGAGCATAGTGCCGGGGAGATTGCTTCTCATGAGTATAGCGATTCCTACGGGAACATCTGTACGCGGTTTTACGCGCCGGCCGGGCATCTGCGGTTGTGGAACTCGACGCTGATCGAGGACTCGGGGCTGGTGGACCCAGTGGCGCGCGAGGCGAAGGAGATTCCGACCCAGGAATTGCCGGACGATGTACTGGTCTTTCTGCTCAGCAGCCGTTATTGCGAGGTTGACCATCTCTCGCCGATTGCGCTGGAGCTGTTTGGCGGCATTGCTCCGGGGTGGGACAGGGTGCAGGCGATCTGCAACTGGGTGAATGCGAAGGTGACCTTCAACTACGGCATGACGCGCCCGACCAAGACGGCGCTGGATGTATTCACGGAGCGGGTGGGGGTGTGCCGGGATTATCAACATCTGGCGATTACTTTTTGCCGCTGTTTGAATATTCCCGCGCGATATGTGGCCGGCTATCTGGGAGACATTGGTGTTCCGCTGCGGCTGCCGATGGACTTCAGCGCGTGGTTTGAGGTCTACCTGGATCACAAGTGGTGGGCGTTTGACGCACGCAATAACACTCCGCGGATAGGGCGAGTGTTGATGGCTACGGGGCGGGATGCGGCGGATGTGGCGTTCTTGACTTCCTTTGGGAGTTCGACGCTGACAAAGTTTTTTGTGGTTTCGGATGAGGTGGTGCCTGGCGATTCAGTGATTGAATCAGGCCTTTCCTGACCGGTTCCGGTTCATAAATTCATACAGGTCAAAATTTTGATTGCAGGCAGGTTGCGCTTCCGGGGTCCCGAAGCGTAACCTTTGGCCATGTCTCGATGTCGATAGTGCCGGTCTGGTACTTACGCCGAGGCGTTTTTGCGCGATTATCGATCTCAGAATCTTGATTCGATTACTTGCGACAAGGCTATCAACCCCGGCCAATCCCAGAAAAAACACACGACTCACGAAACTCATTTCACTGAAACTTGAAGACGAGGTGTTTGCTATGCGTATTGCAGAGGATGTGACAGGGCTGATTGGCAAGACTCCGCTGGTGCGGCTGAACCGCATCGCCAAGGGTCTTCCCGGCCAGGTGGTCCTGAAACTGGAGAGCCAGAATCCGATGAGCAGCGTAAAAGATCGCATTGGTCTGGCGATGATTGAGGCTGCTGAAAAGGACGGCAAGATCAAGCCGGGCGAGACCGTGCTGATTGAGCCGACCAGCGGCAACACTGGTATCGGATTGGCGTTTGTGGCCGCGGTGAAGGGCTACAGGATCATCCTGACGATGCCGGAGACGATGAGCATGGAGCGGCGCGTGGTGCTGCGCAGCCTGGGCGCTGAGCTGATTCTGACGCCGGGGCCGAATGGCATGAAGGGCGCCATCGCCAAGGCGAATGAGCTGCTGGCGCAGACCCCCAACGGCCACATTCTTGGCCAGTTCGACAACCCGGCAAACCCTGCAATTCATTACGCGACAACCGGGCCTGAAATTTGGGACGACACCGATGGAAAGGCAGACATTCTCATTTCCGGCGTCGGTACGGGCGGGACGTTGACCGGCGTGGCGAGTTATATCAAGGAACGCAAGCCTGAGTTCAAGGTCGTTGCCGTAGAGCCGACGGACAGTCCGGTGCTGAGCGGCGGCAAGCCCGGCCCACACAAGATTCAGGGAATCGGGGCGGGATTTGTTCCGGCGATTCTGGACACCAAGCTAATTGACGAAGTGATCCAGGTGACCAATGACGAGTCGGTGGCCATGGCGCGCAGACTTCCTTTGGAAGAAGGGCTGTTTGTGGGAATTTCGTCGGGGGCGGCGGTCGCTGCAGCTTTGAAGGTGGCAGCACGGCCTGAGAATGCTGGAAAGCTGATCGTTACGATCATCCCGAGCTTTGGCGAGCGGTATCTGTCGAGCATTCTTTTTGAAGCGGCTCGGGCAGAAGTGCAGGCGCTGGTGGCACAGCCGGTAAACCTGTAGGAACTAGTGTGAAGTGTGGAGTGTGAAAGCCTTCGGCTCGCACTCCACGCTCACGCTTTAAGGAAACTTCATGGAGTGGCTGTCGCGAATTCGCGAAGACATTAACTCGGTGATGCAGCGCGATCCTGCGGCACAGTCGGGTTTGCAGGTGTTTCTCTGCTCTCCGGGGCTGCATGCTGTGTGGTGGCACCGCTTCCATCACTGGCTGTGGTGCCATGGGTGGAGGCTGACTGCACGCATTCTTTCGCAGGTTACGCGGTTTTGGACCGGCGTCGAGATTCACCCGGGAGCGCGGTTGGGGCGGCGTCTGTTGATCGATCACGGCATGGGCGTTGTGATTGGGGAAACGGCGGTTGTGGGAAACGATGTGACGCTCTATCAGGGCGTGACACTGGGGGGAACAGGCAGCGGCGAAAGCAAACGCAAGCGCCACCCGACCTTGTGCGACGGGGTTTTTGTGGGGAACAACGCCAATGTCCTGGGCGATATCACTATCGGTGAGAATTCGCGAGTGGGCGCCGGATCGGTGGTACTGCGCGACGTGCCGCCGAACTCGACGGTGGTAGGCGTGCCGGCTCACATTGTCTATCGCAATGGACAGCGGGTGCTGATTACTGATCCGCATGAAGTGAAAGATCCTTTGTCCGACGCACTGATTGCGCTAGCCGACCGCGTTGAGCAGCTGGAGGCGCTGGTGGGATGCGGAGACGGTAAGCAGACTACCTTCATCGCCGAGGACGTGGAACGCGAGGCATACCGGCAGGAGAGGGATCTGTTGCAGGACTATGTTTCGATGGGTGAAGGAATCTGATCTGGTTCGTGCGAAACGCCTAACTTCTGAGTTTTCAATCTAACTCATGCTATCCCCCAAAGCGGGGATGCCAGCAGTGGGTCTGCGCGGGTACACTGCGAGCATTCATTCGGGAATAGCGTATTCCCTGCTTCATGCATTCATTGCGTCTGGTTGTGCTGTTTTTCGCCGTGGTTCTCTCCGCCTGCGCCTGTTGCGACGCTGAGGCGCGGGGCATGCCTACCTCAATACCGGACGAGTTGCGCTCCTCGCAGTTTCGGGTGCTGGTGAATGGCAAGCCGGTGGATGTGGTGCACGCGGCGGCAAGTTACGACTACGTAAGTATCGAAAGCAAAGGGGTAGCTACGTTTTCGATCACGGCGAGCGAAGATGGTTTCTGGGATCGCGGTGTGGATGTGCAGCCGTGGCGGCTGGGGATTCGGCCCGTCCGCAAGGGCAGCACGATCGAGTTCAAGCTCAAGGACGCAGCCAAGATTTCGATCTCCCGACCGGGAGATTTTCTCAATCACGCTCGCATGCTTTTTCTGTTTGTGACGCGGCCAGTGGCAGCTCCGACGAAAGCGGAGATGGCCCAATCGGGCTTTCACATGATGACTCCAGGAGTGCATCGCGAGAACATCAATCCCAAGAGCGGCGACACCTATTATCTGGCGCCGGGCGCGGTGATCTTTGGGAGCCTGAATCTCTGGAAGGTACAAAACGTGAAGGTGCTGGGTCACGGAGTAATTGTGTACAACGGGCCGCAGAATCCGGCGGATGACGATGGCTGGATGCAGAAGCCGAACTGGCACTGCATTGGCGCGCTGGAGGCGCATCACATCGAAATTCACGGCGTGACCTGCCTGGTGCGCAGCCGCACATGGTCAATCCAGATGAAGGATTCGTCGGATTTTCTCTACGATGATGTGCGCGTGATCGGAGGAAACCCGGGTAATGCCAACCAGGACGGCATGGACTGGCTGGGAGGCGGAAATACCATCGTGCGCGACTCGTTCTTTCGCGCTTCGGATGATGTCTTTGCCATGCAGGGCAACTGGGATGGCTACGGACATGATGCGATGGTTAACCCCGGGCACGATGTGGCGAATATCACGATCGAGCACAGCGTGCTTTCGACGAGTATCTCTAACATTGTGCGCGCCGGATGGCCGACCAAGACCTTTAACTCGCATAACTTCACGCTGCGCGATTCGGATATTCTGCACGGCGGCATTGGTTCCTGCGGACTACCGTTTGCACTCTTCACATTCTGGGGAGCCGACGGCGCAAAGGGCGACCACACTGGCTACACCTTTGAAAATCTCTGGCTGGACGACTGGTACTCGCTTTTTCAGATGGAGCAGGAGGAGCCAGGGCTGCATGGCTTTACATTTCGCAACGTGTGGGCGCTGGAGCAGCCTCCTCTGGTCTCTTCGAGGCTACAAGGCCAGGTTAAGGATGTGCATCTGGAGAATGTTAAATACAGGCAGGCGATTGTCAGCTCGAATCCTAATCTGCCGGTGACTGTGAGCGGGGGCGCGCAGGCGCCGACTTATGCCGCGGGCAACAGCCAGGTACGTGCTGCGTTTCAGTTCAGTCCGAAAGTAGTGCTGCCCGGAGTGACGGTTACGTTTACGGCTGACACTGCGCGGCCGCGAGCCCGTTATACGTGGTTTTTTGGCGATGGCACGACGGCAGTGGGCGCGCGAGTTAAGCATCGCTTTACAGATGCCAAGGGCACGATGCTCGATGGGACTGATGCCAATGGTGCCGGGCTGTTTCGAGTGCTGCTGCATGTTGAAGATAAGGAGGGTCATCAGGACTGGGCTTCGCAAGGATTAACGGTGGTGAGTCACTGGCATGATGCCGGGAATCTTGTCCCCGGCAATGGCTCTACTAACGCTGGGCTGGATTACCAGATCTATCCTGGAACATGGCCGGAACTGCCGGTTTTCTCTCGTGAGACTGCGACTATGCACGGCGTCGCTCCCAATCTGGCGGACCCGGATGCTGGTGGATTCACGCGCTATGCGGTGACGTATGACGGATTCCTGCAGGTTCCTGAGGATGG
>Ga0206896_1066_pt1 | contig 23964 bp, 19 predicted proteins | sample Alteio_BWOrgHeat_52_FD_152969 | JGI IMG/M metagenome (GOLD analysis project Ga0206896, IMG submission 152969) | Enriched cells from forest soil in Barre Woods Harvard Forest LTER site, Petersham, Massachusetts, United States -... | ecosystem: Environmental > Terrestrial > Soil > Temperate forest >... | reverse complement strand
ATTTACCTATCATGTTTTTCTAAATGACAAGACCCAACTGATTATCATAAACCGGTTTTCTGCTTCTACCGTTGATTTATTGAATAAAACATTTGCCCATTCACTTTGAGATCTCGCTGAACCTGGTCGAAGATTTCAATATGCATTCTATTGCGGTGCAATCCAGTGATTAGATAAATTCATAGGCATATAAAAAGCCTGTAAAATCAGCGTTTTACGGGCTCACTCCTTGTCGTAGCTTTAGACTCATTGTCGGGATGACGGGATTACCTCCGCCGCCTGCGGCGGCTCCGGTGATCCTGAATAAGGGTGGCCTAAAACCCTACCGCATGCAGGCTTTTGTCGCCCTCCCTGTACAATTGTCGAACTTATTCCTAGTTGACTTAAGGAAACTTGCCAGCCTAGCGGTTTGAAAACCAACGTTTTCAGCCGCTTTTTTATTTCTACCATAAAAGCCGTCAATCGTGAAAGGAAAGTTAAGGCCCTGGGCCGGGATCGTTACCCGGAGGGGCTTAAATGGTGGGATGGTTGCCCGTCACCGCAGGCCCAAAAGAGAGCCAGAGGATAGGAAGGCCGTTTTGAAGTTCGGGTAGCCAGCTATGTTTCGGTATAACCGAAACGCTGGCCCTCTCATGCTGGCGCATTCGGGGGGACCCCATTTTTTCATGCTATCGCATTCAAAAATAAGAGGAGGAGGACATGGAGGAGCGAAAGACAATAACCAGGAACAAGGGAGGCCGTCCCAAAAAGGCCATTAAGAAGGATCAATTACTAGCCATCAAGTGCAGCTTATACGAGCGCCGCGCCATTGAAGCTAGGGCCAAGAGCGCGAACCTTTCCACATCGGAGTACCTCCGGGAAATCGGTCTGACCGGGAAAATTGACCGGCGCGACAAGGCCCTGCCGAGGGAGGTTTTAGAACTCACCGGCACTTTAAATCACATGGCGGCTAACCTAAATCAGATCGCCAAAAAGCGAAATGGGATCGAGGAATTGAACGCCCTGGAACGGGCTACCCTGAAAGTACAGTCCGGGGAATTGAAGGGAATAGCCGCGCAAATCAAAAACTTTTTACAATGATCGGCCACGTATCCAAAGGCGGTTCCTTTTTCCATTGTATCAGTTATTGCCTGGAAGATAAAAAAGGAATTGACAGACGAAATGAAACGGCAACTTGCCCAGGACGACCACTTACAACACCTGGGCCGGGCGGAAGTTCTGGAATATAATAAGTGCTTCGGCGACAAATACGAACTGACCGAGCAATTCCGAGACGTTCAGAAATTGAGCAAGCGTGTGGAAAAGCCGGTCCTTCACCTGTCCCTTCGGCTGGCTCCCGGGGAGGCCCTTTCCCGGAACCAACTGATAGAAATAGGCCGGGAAGCAGCCAAAGAGTTCGGCGTCGCCGATCACCAATATATATGCGTCCTGCACAAAGACACCAAAGAGCAGCATATCCACATCGCAGCCAACAGGGTGGGCTTTGACGGGAAAGTTGCCAGCGACAGTAATAGTTATAAAAGGATGGCCGCCCTTTGCCGGAGATTGGAAAAGCAATACAACCTCCAGGAAGTGTTAAGTCCCCGTGCTTTTCTATTTGCTGATGAAAGGAAATTGCCCAGGCATGACAGGCGGAAGGAACAACTAAAGGAAAATATTCGGCAGACTTTGAAGGAGGTAAGCGAGTATTCCGAGTTCGAAAAGAGAATGACGGACCTGGGGTACAAGGTCATAAAAGGCCGCGGAATCTCCTTTATTGATGACAAGAAGGTAAAGACGAAGGGAAGTGAAGTTGGATTTTCCCTCATGAAGATTGAAAAAATCCTAGCCCTTAAAAATCGGTTGGCTTTAAAACAAAAAGGGGAATTGGGGCTAATGCCGGGTAAAGGGATCAAAAAGGGGTTCGACCCGGAAAGGAAGATCACTTTCAAACCAATACCCCGCGCGGAAAGAATGCCTTCTCCGGTTATTCAAACCGGGAGCCAAATGGCGACCCTGTTAGAAGTTCTCCTGGAACCGGTTCAGGAAATAGGGGGCGGCGGACCTTACGAATTGACAGAGGAATATTTACGGCGAAAGAGAAAGCGCCACGGAAAATCACATTAACCTTAAAAGAAGTAAAATCATGGCTACTACTGAAAAAATGAACAACATAGAAACGGAGACACTTCAATTGGTTTTAGAGGAACACACTCTGGAACAGGCGAAAAATACAAAATCGGTCAATGACCTGGAGGCCGCCGTTAATGTCCTTTCCGACAAATTCCGGGAATTGTATGAGAAGTTGGATAAGCCGAAACAAATAAATGTTTCCGCCGACACCTGGCCCATCCAGGAAATTATGAAGAAGGGGCTTGTCGATGTAAAACTGATGATAGGGGCCAAACCACAGCCGGTAGTAAAGAAATTACAAATATTGCTGTTCCCCGAGCGGGACGCAAAACTGTTTTATAAGATCGTTTTCGGGCGTTGGTTTCTTTTCCTGGTTCTGATGCTCCTGATACTAAACGCTTATAAATTTTCCGTCCATTGGAGCGACAACCAAAAGGAGGTTCAGCGACAACAATTAGAAAACGACCAGATTAAAAAGGCATGGCACTACCTATATAACCGGGAAGGAAAAGCCGGAAAACGATTAATGGATAGTGCGTATTTAAAAAGCTGGAAGAATGAATAGTAATTGAAAACTAGCAGGTACTTGCTTTTCCCGGAGAGGAGATTTCGGCTATCAGGCATACCATTTGCGATTTATTTACAAAGTTTACATTATTATTTACAATCCAAACTCCCGCGCTAAAAGATATCAAAGTAATTTCACTGGATCAATTTGATATATATGAAAAATAAGGCAAATGTCTAAAGGTTTGCTGGAAAATGAAAGATGAAGCTGCAGTGACCGCTATTGGAACCGGACAGCTATTACCAATATCAAAGAAGTTGGAAAATCATTGCGCTGCAATCGCGCTGCACTTTGTTTATTACAACTTCGCAAAGGTTCATAAGACTCTCCGAATTACTCCAGCAATGGAAGCCAAGCTCACAAAGAAGTCAGTGACAATAGAAGATATTGTAAATCTGGCTCCGGCTCCGGAAGCTAAGAAAAGGGGTAATTATAAAAAAAAAGAAGCCGAATGATCGGCTTTTTTGTAGTGTCTCAGGATATTGTGAACTTGGTTGAAGTAAAAGCCCCCGCAAAACGGGGATCGTATAAAAAGAAGTCAGTTTAGTTCACAGCCTGCTGAACTCGATTTGTTAAAATTGTAATCTGTTCATTTTGAGTTTCTTCCACTTCTCGTAAAAAATCTCTACAATGAAATACATTTTCATGGCAGTTCTCGTCACAACGGCTTCAAGTATCTCGTGCTCGCAAAGCAATTCGAAGAAATCATTAAACGCAACTGCTCTTGACTCTGTGAAGACGACTGGCACAACTGGACTTATCATTGAGCAAGAAATGGTAACCGTGCAGGGCGGCACGTTCGCCATGGGCGGCAATGAAGAAAATAACAAGCCCATTCATAATGTTACGTTAAGCAGTTTCAAGATAGCCAAGTACGAAACTACGCAAGCACAATGGGAAATGGTCATGGGTAAAAATCCTGCCAGTCATCCAGGTTGTGCGGATTACCCGGTACATAGTATTAGCTGGGAAATGGTACAAACATTTATTGCAAAGTTGAATAGGCTCACCGGTAAACACTATCGGTTGCCCACAGAAGCAGAATGGGAATATGCTGCAAGAGGCGGCAGAAAGAGTAAGAATTTTGAATTTGCAGGTAGTAATGATATCAAGGCGGTAGCCTGGACTTCCCTCGATAGCGGATTAAATCCTCATCCTGTTGGACAAAAAAAGCCCAATGAATTAGGATTGTATGATATGTCAGGCAATGTATGGGAATGGTGCAACGATTGGTATGATGAAAATTATTATCGAAAAAGTCCGAAAAATAATCCGACTGGGCCTGCGACGAAGCCGCCCGACAAGAAGAACGACGATGGACTTATTCCTCCGCTTCGTGTTGTCCGTGGTGGTAACTCAGGCAATGGGTCCGCTTACAGCCGCGTAGCATCTCGTCCCAAATACAGGTTAGGCTACCACTCAATCGGGTTTCGCCTTGCTTCTTCAAGTTAGTTTTACCGACGTATGTCTTAATCCGGTCAAGCATCAAATTTCAAACTGAGACACTACCCAATATTAAATAAATACATTATGAAATATGTACACGTATACGCTTTGTTCTTAATATGTACTTGTCACACCTCCTGTGGACAAAACCAAGCAAACCCACCGCAAGATAAGGTCAGTAAAGAACACACGGCCTACCACGAGTCTCAACTTAAAGAGATGGCTGCCTCCAAGGTGCCCAGTGCTCAGGTTCGGCATATAAAGCAGGCCAGAAACGGAGACATCTTGATTGCTGCAGCATGGAGTGGTGCTTTTCGCTACGATGGAAAATCTTTTACTAATCTCACAAGTAAACTAGGTGCGCACCAATACTGGGATATCCTGGAAGATCGCCGGGGAAATATTTGGCTCGCTTCTCTCGATTCAGGCATTTATTGTTACAATGGGAAAACCTTTCAACATTTTACAACCAGGGAGGGACTTGTTAATAATGGGGTTAAGTGTATTTACGAAGATAAAGCCGGCATTATTTGGTTCGGCACAGAAGGCGGGCCAACCCGCTACGATGGAAAATCTTTTCAAACTTTTACAACAAAAGGCGGACTGCCCAATAATGATATTATGACTATCATGGAAGACAAAACCGGCAAGTTCTGGTTTGGGGCGAAATTCGAAAATATGTTCGTTTATGATGGAAAGACATTTACCGTTTTAAAAAACAAAGACGGTAAAGCATTTGAAACCGTTTGGACAATAATCGAAGATAAGAAAGGCAACATTTGGTTCGCTGACCTTGATGGTCTTTGGCGCTATGACGGCAGCACCTTTACTAAGGTGTCGCAGAGAGGGAGGGGGGCTTATGCCATGATCCAGGATAAGAACGGAAACATCTGGACTACTGGTCCCGTAAATTCTCCTTATGACCATGTCTGGGCGCTTTCACGTTACGATGCAAAGTCCTTGTACGATAAAATGCCCACTGTAACAGAAATTAAGTCAGGAGGAATGATGGCTTTTTTGGGGATATTAGAAGCTAACGACGGAAGTATTTGGTATGGATCTGCACCTGGGGTGCATCGTTATGATGGAAAGACCTTTACAGACTTTAAGAATGCAGCCGGTCAGAAATAACGTGCATAGCTGATTTTAAGATCATTGTCAATTATTATTAATCAATATCATTTCTGTCGCTTTTTGCAGCTAAAATACGTTGCCAGACAACGCAGCAAAAGGTGCACTTGGACGAAGGTTTACGATGAAAGAGGTTTTAATAAAAAATTGCTGGAACAATTCGCTTTACTATTGAACACTTGGTAGGCAGTCCACGTCTTTAAAGTTATTTCCAAAGAATCCCATCCATATAACTCGGGAAATTCTCGTCTTTGGTAATAATAGTCAGATTTTCGACAATCCCTTGTGCAATGATAATCCTATCAAAGGGATCACGGTGGTGCAGATCAAGAGTTGCCACCTTGACCAGGTGGTCAAATCCTATTTGTAGTACTTCAATATCATTTTCGGCTAAATAGCTGACGAACTGAACGAATGGAAATTTTATGGAAAGTTTGCCCAGGTTGATTTTTATAGCGATCTCCCATAACTGGCAATGCTTAGATAGCAAGTGTTATCGGTGTTTGTTATCTCGTTGCTGACCTTTTTAGGCAATTGAGGATCGTCCTGAAGAAACCACAGTAAAGTATGAGTATCCAGCAAGTACCGCATTTACATATACTCTTTGAAGTCCTCCAATGGTTCATCGAAATCGGGAGACATTGTTATCAATCCTTTGGCGGCACCCAATTGACGTTCCTTTAGCTTAGATTTCGGTTTCGCCTTCTGCTTTAGAAATTCCACAAAATCCGATACTTCCTTTTTAAGGTCAGCAGGGAGGGAGGATATTTGCGCGTATAGTTGAAAATCGGTCATAACTCAGAATTTACTTTTTCTTTTCACCCACCAGTTTTTCAAGGAGTTCATTTTTTTCTCTAATCATCCTTTTATACAACGCTACCTTTTCATCGTATAGCTGTACGATTTTATCAATAGGGTTGAAGGTGCAATGGTAGTTGACGGCATTTAATGTAGAATTATCATTACTATTGAAAGTATTAGCGATAATACTAACCGTAGCGTCTTCATTGAAATTTCTAATCGAATCTATAGGTACTTTCAAAGCTTTTGCTACCTGGCTTAAAATATCAGGTTCGATTGTCTCCTTTGCTTCCAATAGGGATATTTTTTTCTGTGTCCAATCTTCGCCTAGTTCAATCGCTAAGGCATCTTGTTTGATACCCAGGATTTCCCGGATTCGTTTTACGTTATGTCCTTCATGAACTGTATTAGGCATATCGGTAGTTGTCATAGTGCAAATTTAACTCTTTTTATTTGATGGTAATATAGGCAGAATTCGGGATAAAATACCGCTATAATATCCCTTTTATCTTCTGAGTAAGTCAATTAATTACTTGAATATGACATAGTTATAGGGTTACTATTAACCGGCAGTGCATCAAAAGGCCTCACTAAATATTATTCCTATTATCACTGTTTTGACGGTTGCGTTACCCGGTTTAGAGCAGACTTAGTGAACGGGAAATTAGTCGAAGAACTTAGAAAATACGTTCCCCGGCCTGAAATGTCGGACCTGTATAAAATCACCTTGTCCGAATCCTGGAACAAACAAACCAGCTACTTGCAGGACGATCACAAAACATTATTGCGGGAGATTAAAGAGCAAGAGGAAAAGATTTCTTACATAAGGGATTTGCTGTCTACCAAACAAATTGACCCGGCGGACTTCCGGGAAATGAAAACGGAATACACCGGCAAACTGGAAAAATTGGAGGCAAGGCTGGCGATCCGGGACCAGGGAAAAGAGGACGTGCACGGCCTATTAAGTGCTGGAATCGACAACTTGTTAAAGCTGGATTATATCTACGAAGATGGAGGGATAGAAAGGAAGCGGGTAGTAATAAGTTCGATGTACCCGGAAAAATTGACTTTCGATGGAGATCGACTTCGAACTAATCGTATCAATGAGGCGGCGCGTATAATATACACGCTGGATAAGGGTTTGGATAAAAATGAAAGAGGACAAAGCGGGAATATTCCTACTTTGTCCTCTCAAGTCGGGATGACAGGATTCGAACCTGCGGCCTCTTCGTCCCGAACGAAGCGCGCTACCGGGCTGCGCTACATCCCGTACGTGAAACGGGTGCAAAAATAGCGTTTCGGCTACCATTTATCAAAAAAAAGCGGTCTAAAAGGGGGATGTTTCTACATTTAATGAAACTTTTTTTACATGCATAAAACATGGATACTGTTGGGTGCAACCTGTTTGGGTGCCTGGAGCTGTCAATCAAAACAGGAGGCGCAGGACATACTGGCGACTCATATGGATACCTCGGTCAAACCGGGGGATGATTTTTTCTCTTATGCGAATGGGGCCTGGGTAAAGGCCAACCCAATTCCAGGGGACCAGAGCAGTTGGGGGATCGGGAACCTGGTGGAGGAAGAGATCTATACGCGGAAGCGGGCGATCAATGAGAAGGCGGTGCAGGACAGAGCGGGCGGTGGGATTACGGAAAAGATCGCCGATTTCTGGGTGAGCGGGATGGATTCGGCGGGGGTGGACCAGGTGGGGTTGAAGGCATTACAGCCGGAATTGGATGAGATCGACGGGATCAAGAACGTGCCGGACCTGGTAAAGGTGCTGGCGGACCTGCACAGGAAGGGGGTTGGAGGAGCCATGTCGGAGTTTGAGGAACAGGACGCCAAGCACAGCGATGTGATGGCGTATAACCTGAGTCAGGGGGGGCTGGGGCTACCCGACCGGGACTATTATTTCAATACGGACGCGCGGACGACCGGGATCAGGAATGCCTATGGGCCGCACGTGGCCGATATGCTGAAACTGGCGGGGTATGACCAGTCCAGGGCGGACAGAAGCGCCAAGGCTATCGTAGGGTTGGAAACAAGGCTGGCGGCGAGCTGCCGGAAAAAGGAGGACCTGAGAAACCCATACCGCAATTACAATAAATTCTCGGTGGATGGACTGTCGTCACTGACGCCCTCCATTGACTGGCACGTTTGGCTATCGGGTATGGGGATCGACCACCTTGACTCGGCCATCGTTGGACAGCCGGAGTTTTTCCGGGCCCTGGACAAAGCACTAAAAGAGGAAAGCCTGGACACCTGGAAGGACTACCTCAGGTGGCACCTGATCCACGGCTATGCGTCGGTATTGAGCGCGTCCTTTGAGAACACGGACTTTGCGTTCTACGGGAAGCTGCTGAGCGGTGAAGAGCGGTTGAAGCCGCGCTGGAAAAGGGTCCTGGACGTGGAAGAAGGGGCGATGGGAGAGGCCTTGGGGCAATTGTTTGTAAAGGAATACTTTAATGAGCGGGCCAAACAGCGGTATTCCGACCTGGTCGAAGCGATCCGGGGAGCCTATCGGAACCGGATACAAAAGCTGACCTGGATGACGGACAGCACCAAACAAAAGGCGCTGGACAAGTTGGCGAAGATCAAAAAGAAGATAGGGTACCCGGATAAGTGGAAGGACTTTTCGGCGATGGAGATCAAGAACCAGCCGTACGCGCGAAACGTGATGGCCTCCCGGGTTTGGTGGGGCCACTTTGAGGTGAGCAAGCTGGGCAAGCCGGTGGATAGGGAAGAATGGGGCATGACGCCCCAGACGTACAACGCCTATTACAACCCGAGCAACAACGAGATTGTGCTGCCTGCGGGGATTTTTACGGTACCGGGGATGGCGGATTCGACGCTGGATGACGCGCTGGTATATGGATATGCGGGGGCGTCTACGATCGGGCACGAGATTACCCATGGATTTGACGACGAGGGTCGTCTCTACGATGCAGAGGGGAACCTAAAGTCATGGTGGACACCGGAGGACAGCGCCCAGTTTACGCGCAGGGCGGACGTGATGGTGCGCCAGTTCAATGGGTACGTAGTGGTGGACACGCTCCGGATCAACGGGAAGGCGACCCTGGGGGAGAATATCGCCGACCTGGGGGGTGTCCTGTTGGGATGGGATGCTTACCAGCAGACGGACGAGTTCAAAAAGGGGGAAAAGATAGGGGGCCTGACACCCGCCCAACGCTATTTCCTGGGGTACGCCCTGGGGTGGTTGGAGAGCGAGCGGAAGGAGCAGCTGGCCAGGCAATTGCTGACGGATGTGCATTCTCCGGCGCAGTTCAGGGTAAATGGACCGTTTGCGGACGTGGATGCGTTTTACCAGACCTTCAACATACAGCCCTCGGATAAGATGTACCTGCCGGACAGCGCGCGGGTCCGTATTTGGTAGGGGAAGAAAGTAACCAATATTTGTTAAATGCCGCACGGGAATTTTCCCGTGCGGTTTTTTTGATATAGAGGGGGTCGTAGGAAACACCTAAGTGTTTATACGTAGAGCCCGGTTACCGGCAGAAACGATGTCCAGTGCTTAATTGTTTTAGCTGCGTGATCTTAACCGGAGGTCAGTAGAAATGCGTAGTGTAAAAAATGGAGAAAACCTTCTTTTGTCTCCTGACGAATCAAATAAAATATGGATGACTTACGAAATTAAATGAGCGGGACGAGGGCCCGTTTTTTTATTTTATGATCTTACAATTTGAATAATTGAATTACTTTACTACTTTAGTTTCTGCAATGTTTGTTTGAGGCTCTGCATGGTTACCAATTAAAAAAAACGCTCATGAAACTCACCCCATGCACCGCCGAAAGGGCAGCCTTTGTTCTTCCGGAAATCTCGCCTTGAATCCACGACACAATGATGAGGATAGAAGTGGTTAGCTTTTGCTAAGGTTTATTTATTTCTGCGAAACCGGGATGACAAATGGATTTAAGTATTACCGCCAGTGACGGGAGTACACTGAAATTTGAAGCAGGTGTGCCGCCCTCGCTTCAGAATTATGTGCTTCCAGGGGTACCTTCGGTATCCGCGACAGCACCTTTCGGGAAAATGATTTTCCACGAAATGAAGGGGGGAGGCTTTACCCTCGTGTATAGCCACTTCATCTGCGACCATGACGTTACCCTGGAAGTCAGGATGGACGGTCCTGTACTGGAATTCCAGTTGGCCTGCAAAAACACGGTGCACTTTACCCGGACGGGTTTGGGAGAGGTGTTTATGCTGGAGAAGCAATTCAACTTGTTCTACACGCCTTTTGGGGAAACGTCCTGCTCGTTGGACGCCGGGAGCGAGTACACGACACTGGTGATCACCTTTGATGTGGCCTACCTGGAGAAACTGGCTCCGCATTTCCCTTTCCTGGACCTGTTCCTGCAGCAGGCCAAACTGGGAAACCCGGTGATGCTGACCGAGTTTTACAATTACGCCAACATCCAGATGATGGGTATTGCGCACGATATCCTTTACGGAGACTTTTCGGAACATGTTAAAAACCTGTATGTCGAGGCTAAGGTGATAGAGCTCCTAATCCTTGCCCTGGACAAGGTGGGCCATTTTCACAACAATATGGCGGCGAGGATCGTCCTAAGGCCCTATGACATTGAAAGGATCAAGGAAGCCGCGGAACTGCTCATTCAGAATATGGACAACCCCCTGACGATCGTGGAATTGGCGCATAGGGTGGGGCTCAACGACTACAAGCTGAAAAAGGGGTTCAAGCAGGTCTATGGTACGACGATTTTTAATTACTTTATGGGTGCGCGTATGGAACGGGCGAAATCCCTCCTGGAAGACACCAGTATTCCGATCATGGACATCGCCTATATGACGGGCTATCGCAATATTTCTAACTTTATTACCGCATTCCGGAAGAATTTCGGGGGTTCCCCGGGTTCTTTGCGCAAACGCTAGAGGATACTCCTATTATCGTAATTATTTATCCTTAATACGAAGTTGCGCCCGGATGACCCTCTGTACATTTGTTCCATCAACACGAGTAAAAGTGGGTAATGATATCTATCGGCGTTTTTTGTTTCAGTGATTTCAGCAACATGACCGCTGGTTTTCTTCCAGCGGTCATGTGCTGAATCATTCTGCTATCGCCTTGGGTGCTGGCTGATGCAATGTGTCGACCGGGCGCAAAGTACACATTGAGAACCCTTCAACCGGGCGATAGCAGAATTCTTTTCCTTCTCTTCGACCCCAGCGTCTATCTTTCTCTTCTATATACACGGCTATCAGACATGAGATCCGTACCCTTCACCTGCATCATGCATCACTGCATGTCTCCATATACCTTTGCAATCATCCCCAGCGGGTGTCTGTTCCGGGCACCCGCTATTCTTTTGCGCGGCGCGGGGTAAGGCGTACGACGCGGCACGAGGCAGGCGGCGGGGTCAGGCGTGCGACGAGGCACGAGGCAGGCGGCGGGGTCGGCCGTGCGACGCGGCAGGAGGCAGGCGGCGAGAGACGGTGTGCGACGAGGCATGAGGCGCGGGACGGGTGTGCGACGACGCACGAGACGCGGCACGAGGCACGCGACACAGGCGCTTAAGCATACCGCCGGTAGATGCGGGACTGACCCCTTACGGTGGCGAGAGCGGCATCCTGCGCGTCCCCGGACAATCCCAGGATCTCCAGGGCCGCCAGGTAGTAGCCAAGCTGAGGCTTGCCCGCGACAATGGTCAACGGCATCCCCAAGCCCCGCAGTTCCTTTAGCTCCGACCCGATCACCAGCCCGCTGAGGTAGTGATAATTGTCCTCCGGCGACATACCGCTTAAAAGGCGGTTGGTGCGCACCCAAAAGGCGGTCCGGAGCAGACTCCCCTGAAGGCTGTCGGCGACGCCGCTGCTGAACGGGGACAGCCAGTCCACGCTGCCGGGGGCCACAGAGCCCGCCAGGAGGCTGTTCCTGGACAGAAGGGAGAAGAATTCCCCGGTCATATAGGTAGCAAACCAGAGCGCCTGAGGGCCTTCTACATAGATGTGTTTGGAATGGGTGCCTGGAAAAACAAACAGCCGGGCCCCCGCTACCGGTGGACAGCCTACGAGTTGGGTTTCCTCTCCGCGCAGGACCTCCCGGGGGCCGCTTACGCCGGATACGAGCAGGGTTCTATGGGGAAACGCCCCCTCGGCTTCGATAACCTGGGCCAAAAGGGTAGACCCGTCCGTAAGGAAGGGGAGCGGGGCGTAAGGGAGTTCGAGCATCCCGATATTGGAAGAGGCCATCCCCGAGAGGACCAGCGGAAGACCCTGGACCGGGGTATCGAGGGAATGAATAACGTCCAGTAATACCTCCTGAAAATACAGCAGCCGCGAACCCTTCACACCCGCGTACGTCCCCGCAATGCCCCGTTCACTGCTCACCTCGGAGACAACGGTCTCGGTGTCCGGATCCACCAGCCTGAGCCTTAGGGAAGATGTGCCCCAGTCGGCGCAAAGGATCATGGCTCGGCGGTTTGACAAAGCGCCAGCCGAAAACCCCTATATGCGCTCTTTTCGGGTTGTGGGTTTTGGGCCCGGTTGGCGGAACGCTCGTCACTGGCTCCGCTGCCCCAACTGCCGCCCCGGTTGACCCGGCCCTTGCCGGCGGCGGGGCCGTCGGGGTCGGTGACCTGACCTCCCGGATAAGGACCGTACCAGTCGCGGCACCATTCCCAGAGGTTGCCGGGCATATCCTGGAGGCCCCAGGGATTGGCGTTTTTTTCGCCGGCTTCCCGGGGACCGGCCCCGGAATTCCCGAGTTTCTTTCCGGTGTACGTAGGGGCATTGTCTCCCTTGTACCAGGCGATGCTGTCCAGGACACCGGGAACATCCTGGGGACCCGCCCAGGTGGGACCGGTCGTCCCGGCACGGCAGGCATATTCCCATTGGGCTTCGGTGGGCAGGGTGTAGGCATACCCTTTTGGTAAGCGTCCATTGGCCCTTTCCAATACGGTCAGCCGATGGCAGAAGTCCATGGCGTCGTTCCAACTCACAAAGTACATGGGTAGCCCGTCATCCTCATTCGCCATGATCTTGTCCGGGTCGGCAGGGTCAAAGTGCATAAAAGCGCGAAGCGTTTGGACCTTTCCCCCAAAGTCATAGAGGGAGTCATCGCGAAGCATTTGCTCTACATGCTTGCGCAGGGTTTCTCCGGTCACCGCCTTCCATTGACCCACGGTAACCTCTGTCCGCCCCATCCAGTAGCCCTTGCGGAGGGTTACCCTGGTTTGGGGCCCCTCGTCTGCCTTCCGGCCGTTTTCGGAGTCGGGGCTCCCCATGGTGAAGGAACCGGGCGCCACCCAGGCCATCGGCAAACGGCCATTTCCCGGAAGGGGCAGGTTCCAGGCCTGCCCTGGACGGGGAGCGGGGGTGGCGCCGCTTAGGAGCAGGCAAGCGCAGACAACATATCTAAACATCGTGGATCTTTTGTAGGTACTGGCGGGCCCTGTCGGTGATCTCTCCGAGGCTCGCGCCGACGAGTGCGGACCCGACGCCATAAGCTACCGCTCCCCGGAATTCCCGGATATTGGCGAGGGTTACGCCTCCGGTGGGCATCAGGGGAATATGGGAAAGCGGGCCGCGGAGGTCGTTGAAATAAGCGGGCGACGCCGGGAAAACCTTGACGATATCGGCGCCGAAACGATGCGCCGCTAAAATCTCCGTTGGCGTATAGGCGCCGGGGATGCTGACCACGCCGGCTGCCCTGGTCGCGGCGATGGTTTCTTTGTCCAAACCGGGAGAGATGATAAACCGCGCGCCGGAATCGATGGCTGCCCTGGCCGCATCCGCATCCAGGACGGTGCCCGCACCGACCAGTACCCGATCGCCCCAAACGGCAGCCGCTTCCCGGATCACCGAAAGCGCCCGGTCGGAATTGAGCGTTACCTCTACCAGGGTCACGCCGCCGGCGTACAACGATTCTATGATAGCGTGCACCTCCTCCGGCCGGGCGCCCCGGATGATGGCGATGAGCTTGCGCTCCAGTATGGCGCTTAGGACGTCCATATCAACGCAGGATTTTTTCCTCTCCGAGCCATTCCAAAAAACGCTGGGTCCACCCGGCAACCGCGACCCCGTTCGTGGGGCGCATGCCAAACCCATGGCCAACGTCCGAATAAATGTGGAGCTCGGCGGAAACACCGGCCTGTTTGTATAGCAGGTAAACCTGGGCGATGCCTTCGGCGATGTCGGGCCGGTCCTTGTACCCGCCGACCAGGAAAACAGGGGGGGCGCCCTGGACGACCGTGAAGCGTTTGGAATTGCCGGGGTAGATCAGGGCCTGGAAATTCGGCCGGGAGCTGACCCGGTCGATGGGATCGGGGGCATCCGGTTTTCCGGCGTCAAAATGCATGGCCGATAGCGCAGCCAGTTCTCCTCCCGCGGAGAAACCCATGACCCCGATCCTGGCCGTATCGATGCCCCATTCCGAAGCACGGCTTCGGACGGTGCGGATCGCGCGCTGGATATCGGAGAGTTCTTCTCCGTCGACAGTGTATGTAGAATTCGGTTCTTTCGCCAGCCGGTACTTGAGGACAAATGCGGCGATCCCCCTTTCCTGGAACCAGCGGGCCGGGTTATAGCCTTCATGGTCTATCCAGAGTTCGGCGTGTCCTCCGCCGGGCGCGATGATCACCGCTACCCCTGTGGGTTTGGCAGGCAGGTAGGGCGTGATCGAGGGATTGTTGATCCCCGACACTACGTGGTCCCCGCCCTCTGCGATACGGACTTTTTCCACTCCCGTCTTTCCCTCGGACCCGGGGGCGACGCCCGGCCAAAGCCTTAATTCGGTTTGCGCAATAGCGGATGCACTTATCAGTAGGCATCCAAATAATATCGTTGTCCTCATTTTGTCAGGTATTGTTTGCTGATATCGTCATAGAGGCTCATCAGGTCGTTTGACTTCCCATCGTTGTCAAAGACCTTTTCCCAGGTATTGAGCGGTTCCCAGATACAGGTCCCCCGGCCCCCCGGCGCTTCAAAGGCAGCCTTGTTGACGTCTTCCTTCCGGGCCGAGTATTCCACGACGATCAGGTTTTTGCCAAAACGCCTCGACAGGTCGTGGAGGTTATCCCTCAGGTCTTCAACCGTGCCATGCCACTTGGGATAATAGGAAAGACCGATGACGTCGAAGTGTACCTTCCTCGCCAAGACCTGGTCCAGCCAGAAAACGGCCTCGTCGTTCTGCCCCCCGAGCGCGATATGGAGCATGATACAAATGGCGGGGTCCACCGATTTGACCCCGGCCACCCCCGCGGAGATGAGTTGGGACATGCTGTCCAAATGGCTCACGCTCCCCACGGGCCAGACAAGACCGTGGTTGATCTCATTGCCCACTTGCACCATATCCGGGGCGGTCCCCTGGTCCTTGAGCGCGGAGATGACCTGACGCGTATAGTCGTAGAGCGCCTTTTTCAGATCGGCAAAGGATAGCCCGTTCCAGGCGCCCGGTATGTTCTGGCGCCCGGGGTCGGCCCAGGTATCGCTGTAGTGGAAGTCCAGGAGCAGCTTCATCCCCGCCGCCTTTACGCGCTTAGCCATGGCCTTGGTGTGTTCCAGGTCGCAGTATCCCTTACCGGGCGCATATCCGCTGTCCCTTGCCGGGTCGTTAAAAATGCGAAGGCGCACATAGTTGAAGCCGTGGTCTTTTAGGATAAGGATGGGATCTTTCGCCACGCTCTTGTCGGAAAAGTGGATGCCCCGGTCTTCGAGTTGGGGCAGGAAAGAGATATCCGCTCCGATCATCTGGCCGGGATCCCGGGGGAGAGCCGCCGCCCCGCTGAGCGCATACGCAGGGTCTGCGTCAAGGGCGCCGAGGCTTGCGGCGGGCACCGTCACGATGTCGGTTGACCCGGCGGACAGCCCGGAAGCCGTTGCCTCGAAATGGATAGAACCGACCTCGCCGTTGGACTGTACGATGACCTGGCAATGTCCGTTGAACAAGCTGCGCTGCCAGGCGCCGTCCGTGCATTTGTCCGGCTCGTGGCTGGAGGGGTCGCCATTACCAACCCCTATAATTTTCCCCGGCCCGGTGATCGAAAACCGGATCATATTGTCCGCGTCAGGGACCTCCCGTCCTTCTTTATCCATCACGCTGAGGTTGATGATCGCCACGTCTTTGCCGTCGGCGAGGATTGTTGTTTTGTAAGGAGTCATGACGACTTCTACAGGCGTCCCGGTGGTCTCCACCTTTGCCGTCAGTTTGCGGCCACCCTTATACGCCACGGCGGAAAGGACGCCGGGGGTATAATTTACGCTCCATTGCAGGTGGCTGTTGCGGGGCATGTCTTTTTTACCCAGGCTCTTTCCGTTTAGAAAAAGTTCTACATTATCCGCGTTGCTGTTGACCCAGACATCGATGGGTTTGTGCCAGCGGTCTCTCCAGTTCCAGTGGGGAGAGATATGGAGGACGTCCTTGTCCGTCCACCAGGATTGATAATAGTAATAGATGTTTTTTGGAAAACCACAGACATCCATGATCCCAAAGTGCGAATTGATATTCGGCCAGTGGAAGGGGGTGGGTTCGCCGCGATAGTCAAAACCAGTCCAGACAAAGGCCCCCGACCAATAGGCGTTGGTAGCAGCCAGGACCCACCAGGTCTCGGCGGTGCTCGCCCAGTACGGCGCCGTCATGTCTTCATCGGGGACATACCCTCGGATGTTGTCCTTTGCATAGACGCCCCGGGTCGTCACGGTGCTCCCCATTTCCGTACCGAGGATCGGCTGGTCGGGGTGGTCCCGATGATAGTCCGCCACCCCAAACTGACGGTAGTTGAACCCGCGTATCGGGATCACCTCGTTGATGCCATGGAATACGTTGGGCAGGTCGGCCGCGTAGGTGCTTGTCCGGCTGGGATCCAGCGTACGTTGGACGGCCAGCAGGGTCTGGGCGATCCGTATCCCGTTGCTGTTGGTTTGTATCCATCCCTCTTCGTTGCCGATCGACCAGAGTATGACGCTGGGGTGGTTCCGGTCGCGCAGCATCATCCTTTCAAACTGACTCCTATATTCCGGGCTGCTGTTGAGCAGCCTGTTCTCGTCCAGGACCAGCATCCCCAGGCTATCACAGGCGTCCAGCAGTTCCGGCGCCGGCGGATTGTGGCTCATGCGATAGGCGTTGGCGCCCATATTGCGCAACAACCGGACCCGGTAGTACTGTACGTAGTCCGGGAGTGCACTTCCCAGTCCCGCATGGTCCTGATGGTTGTCCGTGCCCAGGATCTTTACGTGTTGTCCGTTTAGGAAAAACCCATCGTTCCCGTCGAAGCGCAGGGTGCGTATCCCAAAACGGTGGCGGACGGTATCCACTATCCGGCCGCCCCGGGTGACCTCCGAGATTACCCGGTAGAGATAGGGGTCGTCCAGGGACCAAAGCCGGGGGCTGGAGAGGGTAATGGTCGATTTGACGGTGCTCTGCGAGCCGGAGCCCAGCGAAACCGGCACCGGGTGCGCCGTGCCCAGGATGCGGCCCTCCCGGTCGGTTACATAGGAACGCACCGCCCCCTCGGCCGCCGTGTTATCGTCATTTGCCACCGTTGTCTCCACGGTTACGACCGCAGTTTTGTCCCGAACCTCGGCGTGTACGAATTGTCCGCCTTCGGGGATGTGGAGGTTGTCATATTTATTGAGCCATACGTGCCGGTAGATCCCGGCGCCCTCATAGAACCAGCCCTCGTATTGGGTGGCGTCCACCCGCACCACAATCACGTTGTCACGGTCGAATCGGACAAAGTCGGTGATATCGTAGTTTGCGCCGATGTACCCGCTCATATTCTCTCCCACGAAAAAACCGTTGACCCATACCTTAGCGTCCCGGAATATCCCGTCAAACTGCAGCTGGAGCCGCTTTCCCGAATCAGCCTCGGGTACCGTAAAGTGTTTGCGATACCACCCGATGCTGGTCTCGGGAAACAGCCCTCCGACGGGTTTGTATCCATGTGACTCCACGTCGAAACTGGGCGTTTCCACAAAGGGTAGTTCCACCGCCCAGTCGTGCGGAAGGTCCAGGGTCCTCCAGGTACTGTCGTTAAACCGTGGGTCTATGGCTGTCCTGAATGCCCCTCCGGATTTGGAGAAGATGGTGGCAATGCTGTAGTTAAAATCTTTGGCCGGGTCCGCGGCGTTCCCGAAATGGAACTTCCAGTGCGTGTCGATGTTGAGGTGGGAACGGGAATTTGTCTGCGCCATTGTCTGCACGCAGGTGAAACCAATCAGTGCTAATAAGCAAATTGTCCGCATATGCATCGTTTACTTTTCTAACCATATTGAAGCCACTTCGAGGACGGGCGCCTCCAGGGTGATTTGTATCTTTTCCATATTCCCCAGCGAGAAGGGTGGGGGAGCGCCCGAGGCTTTGAACCACAAGGGCTGGAAGCCGGGGTAGGGTCTGGGCATCAGCCAGGCGGAGTCTGGAGCCATCTGCTCCAAAGGCACGGGTATGTCCTGGAAGTCTCCGCTGAGCGTAATGTACGAAGAATACGAGAATGCGTCGGCGTCCGTCAGCGTGACCTTGGCCCTGCCCGGACCCCGGGCCCGGATAAAGAGTTTGCCGAAAGCCGGCAGCTCCGTGGAGCGCCCCTTGAGTTGTTCGGTAAACCCGATCTGAAAGCCGGCCTGTTCCGCATCGGTTAGGCGAAGGATCAGCCTTGCGGGCATCTCCCCGGTAACCAGGCTGGATCGGAAGCCCCGCCGAAACAACGTTCGCACCGGCTGGCCGGCGCCGGGGTTAAACACCTCCAGGCGCCCGTTCTCTGCGGCCACGAAGGTGGAATAGGTAGACTCGTCAACATTATCCCAGGCAAAGGGGTTGTCCCTGCTGTCTCCCGGAAAGGTTGCATAGTCCCCACCCTTTTCCAGGATGATCCGGTAGGTAAGGAGACCGGGTGTCACCAGATCGGCGGGTACCTCCGCGGTGAATACCGCCGCGGTGGAACGAGCCATAGGGATCATCCGTCTCCCCACCTGCACCCAGGCCCTGCCCGTATCCAGTCCGGCTATGGTAGCCGACACGGTAAAAGGCCTGCCGCCGGTTACCTCCGTAAAGGGTTGGTGCCAGGCGAACAGCTCGGTGGCATACGGCTTCGGCGCCGCAAAATCAGGGGCGACGACAGGGGCAGGCGCACCCGGTCTTGACAAGAGGTACACGCCCGGAGAGATGGAGAAGCCGTTTGCATTCGTAGAATGTAATACGTTGCCGGAGTCGATGCCCTTGATGGCAAAGTCATCTCCGAGGTCCGGCAGCATCACCCGCATGGGCTGATGGTCCCACTGCACCCGGGTAGCCTCCCGTTTAGGGGAAGCCTTTGCAAATGGATCCCGGATATACAGTACATCCGGCATCACCTCCAGCCTCCATGCCCCCGGCGCCACTTTGTCCAGGAAATAGGCGCCGGTGCCCCGGTAGGTTACTAAGGGGGAACTGCCGACTCCGGCCACGTGCTCCAGACTTAAAGCGTGGAGGGGTTGGGTCGTCGTATTGTTGGAATAATAGAATTTCGTGGTTGTGTTGAGTTCGCTCAGGTCCTGGCGGTAACTCACCCTAAAGGCGCCAAAGACGCTGTCCGCCGGATAGCTCCCGTAAGATTGTGACCGGGGCAGCGTATGAAACGCCTCCGACGCGATCAGCAGGCTGATGGCTTTGGACGGGGTATAGGCCAGGTTCAGGTAGTGTGTCTGGTATTCGGTATTTGCATAGGCCAGGGCCATGGGGTCGTAGGCAAATTGTGTGGCCCACTGAAAACCCGCTCCCCTGAAGCTCCGCGCAATGGCCGGGTACATATCCGATTGGAGCACATCGGCCGCATCGAACTCATAGACCATTCGGCTTTTATTCCGAAAAGCGGGGATCGTGTCAAAAGGGACGAGGTAGCGATCTACATTGGGCAGGTAGTTGCCCTTCAAAATGGATCCACCCACCAAACCCGTCGGGTACCACTGAAAGCTAAACCCGTCAACCGCCGCGGCGGCGACCGCGTCCGCGTAGTAAGGGTTTTGGCTGATGTTGTAAAAGAGGGGTTTTGTCCAGCCCGTGCTTCGGATGGCCGCCGCCAGGCGGTTGATATAGGCGGTCACCCCGCTTTTGGGGCCGCTATGGCTGGGCTCGTTGTTCAGTTCCACGGCAAGGACGTCGGGGTCTTGCACATAGGTCTGATGGGTATAGGGATTGACGTGTTTGAACAATTGCCCGAGGTAATTTTCCTGGGCCCGGATCGCGGTGTCGTTGACCGTCGCCCTGCCTTTTCCAAAGACCCGTGAAAACCCCGGGGTTTGTTCGTCCCGTTCCGGATAGCCGTTCCCCCAAAACGCGATGGGGGTTATGATGATCCGGATCTTTCGCCTGGCCAGTTCGGCCACCAGGTAATCGAACAGCCTCAGGTGTTCGTTGTCCAGGAGGTTCCCTAGCGAGTCGCTGATCTCGGTGTCCCACACGTGTACCCGGAAGGCGTCCAGGCCAAGCCTGGACATATGGTACACGTCCTGACGGATGGCCTCCTCCAGGTCTGCGTGCCGGGCCTGGTGGGCCCGGTAGGAATAGGCAAAAGGCGCCGTATAGTTGACCCCGAAGAACGCGGCCTCCCGGTGGGTGTCCGACCAGCGGAGGACCCCCTGTTTGTCTACAAAGACCAGGTTCTTTTGGGCCCAACCTCCGGCGCCCGCGAGCAATAGGGTGATGAGTAAACAAAAGCCTTTCATCTTAGTACCCGGGGTTCTGTTGAATGATCCCCCGGCCCTGCAAAATAACACTTTGCGGAATGGGAAAAAGCGTGTCATAGGGTTGCGCCGATTTGCCCTGTGCCTGGGCGGTGGCGATATAAGACCCGTTGCGGATCAGGTCCTGTCTGCGCACCCCTTCTCCAAAAAGCTCCCGGCCCCTTTCGTCCAGGATGGCTTGCCGGAGCGTTGCCTGGGTCATCCCCGCAAAATCGCTGACGCCGGCCCTCTCGCGGACCTGGTTGACATAGGCATAGGCCTCGGCCGGTCCCCGCTGCTCGTTGATGGCCTCCGCGACCGACAGCAGCACTTCCGCATACCGGAAGACCACCACGTCCGTGTTCTGACCCACCAGGCTGGGCTGTACCGCGGTATACTTCAGCGGTATGGCGCCGATCATCCCGTTTGCCCGGGTCTTGACCACACCCCCGGTATTCGTATAGGTATTCAGGATGACCGACAAACGCTGGTCTGCCGCGTCAAACTTGTCATAGAAAGGCCAGGGCATATATTGCGTGATCCAGCCTACCGCCCGGGGCGAGATGAGGGGCAGCGCGGAGGCGAAGTCCTGGGGGAAAACCTCCTGAGGCCAGAAATTGGGGGAGGACTGGTTGGCCGGTACCCCATAGATCACTTCGTTGTTCGAACCGGATCCGCCAGAGGTATTGAAGATGCCGGCATAAGCACCGGCGCCGGTCATCAACGAATAGGTACCCATCTGGATGATGGCCTTACCCTGCGCTTCGGCCTCGGGCCACATCCTTTTTTTCATATAGATTTTCAGGAGCAACATATTGGCTACCCCCTGTGAGACCCTTCCCCAGTTGGTCGCATCGCCGTTATAGCTCACTTTCAGGTCCGGCATGGCCTGGTTCAAGTCTCCGACCATCTGGTTCACATAAGCCGTGTCGCTGAGCCTGGGCGCCTCGGAGGTATCGGTCAGCGTGGCATCGTTGACCTTTACATTCAGCGGTCCGTAGAAATCATAGAGGACGAACATCAGCCAGGCCCTCAACGCCCTTGCTTCGGCGATGTACCCCTTTTTGACGTCATCCGGGACCGCGGAGGAAGCGTTGATCGCGCTGATGATGTCCGTCGCCTTGGCGACATAGCTGATCTTGGCATACGTCGCCTCGCTCCCGCTGGACAGGGTCCAGGTATCGGGGCCCCAGGTGTAGTTCACCAGCGGGGCGGTGTTGCCGTCCGTGCCGGTGTTGGTGATTTCATCCGTCCCGACGATAGACCGGGAGAAATAGGTTTTGATATCCGCGTTGTACAACCCTGCGTACCAGGTAGGACCGGAAGTCCCGGGGTCGTCGTTCCCCCAGTTGGAGGTAAACGGCACATAGAGGGTCATCAACGCCGCGTTTGCGTCAGCAGATGACTGGTAGAAGTTCTGGGGTGTCAGCGCCGAGTATTCCTGGGGCTGCAAGGTTTTCTTACATCCAAAGACCATGAGCAGACAAGCTGCCAGCATATATCTTTTCATAACGGTTGCATTTAGAAATTATATTAAAAAGTTACATCGATGCCAATGGTGGTAGACACTGCTTGCGGATAGGGATTTGTCGTACCCTGAGCCGCTAATTCCGGGTCATAGCCCTTGTAGTTCGTCCACAAGGCAAGGTTCTGGACACCGGCGTATAGCCTGGCTGACTGGATCACTTTCCGGGTGCGAAGGGTATAGCCCAAAACGATATTACTGAGGCGCAGGTAGTTCACATTTTGGTAGAAGAAATCATTGGTGGCGGTGGGATTGTACCCGTCATAAGGGTTCTGGGCCACACCGGGGTAGGTACCCGTCGGGTTGCTCGCGGACCAGACATTCTTGATCCCCTGCACCGTATTCTGAGCGCTGGAGCTGGAAATACGCCCTGCCGCATAAAACCCTTGGGCGGCGTAGTCGCTTTGCAGGTACATCCCCAACTTTCCGTACATATACACCGAAAGGTCGAACCCATCGTAATAGAACCGGTTGTTCAAACCGATATTCCACTTGGGCGCGGTGTTGCCCAGGTGGACCACGTCGTTTTCATCGAGCTTCTTGTCCCCGTTGACGTCCTGGTAGATCAGGTTCCCCACCTTTGCCAGCGGCATATAGGACGGCGTCTCGCTTGAGTTTTGGATGATCCCGGCGGTCTTCCAGCCGTAGACCGCGTCCGTCCGGTCGTTGCTGTGCTGATAAGGCTGCAGCTCTACGTAGGGGTTCCGCGACAGCCAGCGATTGGCATAGTTGGCGATATTAAAGGAGGTTTCCCAACGGAAGTGTTTGCCACGGACATTTTGGGTATTGATCGCAAACTCAACCCCCTGACTGCGCTGGGAACCGATATTGACGTTCAGGTAGCTGACGGCGTTGTTGGCGGGCAGCGGAACCGAATTCAACAAGTGGATACGGTCGTTGCGGAAGACCTCGATGCTGCCGCTGATCCGGTTTTTGAAAAAACCATAGTCCACGCCGATGTTGGAAGACCGGAGGGTTTCCCAGGTCAGGTTCGGGTTGGCCAGCTGAGAGACCGATACGCTCGGGTAAAAGACGGCCGCGTTCCCGCTCCCGATCAGGAAACTGCCCCCATTGGTCGAGTACAGGCTTAGTGCGTTCAGCCCCGCGTCGTCCCCGACCGTGCCATAGCCCACCCTCAGCTTTAGGTCGGACACCACCCTGGAGCCGGACAGGAAAGATTCCTGACTGATCCGCCAGGCCCCGGAGGCGCCCCCGAAGAGCCCGTATTTCTTGTTGACCGCAAAGTCGCTGGACCCGTCCCGGCGGGTATTGATGGTCAGGATATACTTCGACTTGTAGGAATAGTTGAGCCGGAGAAATTGAGAGACCTTTACGAGGTCCAGGGACCGATAGGACTGCTCATAGTTCTGGGCGATGTTTGTTCCAAGACCGATGTCATTTGCCCCCAGGGCGTTGGTAAAGAACCCAACCCCCTGCATCGAGGTGTTTGCGTTAAAGCTTTTGTAGTAGCCGCCGCCGCCGACCACGGAGAAGGTGTGTTCCCCGATACTCTTGGAAAACGTCGCATAGCCCTCCGCGCTATAGTTCTGCACCGACTGGGTCGACAACTGCGCCAGACCGCCGGGATAAAGGAAGTTTTGCGCCGTGGAGGGCATGAAGAACTGACGGTTGGCCGAGGTCTTGTCGATACCCCCCACAAAATTGACCTTCAGGTTGTGTAGGACATTGATCTCCAGGTTGGGGGCGGCA
>Ga0206896_1065_pt1 | contig 24227 bp, 22 predicted proteins | sample Alteio_BWOrgHeat_52_FD_152969 | JGI IMG/M metagenome (GOLD analysis project Ga0206896, IMG submission 152969) | Enriched cells from forest soil in Barre Woods Harvard Forest LTER site, Petersham, Massachusetts, United States -... | ecosystem: Environmental > Terrestrial > Soil > Temperate forest >... | reverse complement strand
CCGTTATCAACGCCAGTGGTTGTACGACTGCTGTCACCACGAGCGTTACCGTCAACGCCCTCCCCACAGTACCCGCCATCACCGGCACTACCAGTGTCTGCGAAGGGGCAATTACCACTTTAAGCGACGTCACCGCCGGCGGCGCCTGGTCTTCCAGCAATACCGCTGTAGCGACCGTCAACGCTTCCGGTGTTGTAACCGGAGTCGCCGCTGGCTCTGCTACTATAACTTATACCGTTACAAACGCTAGTGGTTGTACGACTGCTGTCACCACCGGAGTCACCGTCAATGCCTTGCCCGTTGTGGCCGCCATCACCGGCACGACCTCTGTTTGCGTCGGGTCTACGACCACACTTAGCGATGCCACCGCCGGGGGCACCTGGTCTTCCAGCAATACCGCTGTGGCGACCGTCAACGCCTCGGGGGTTGTAACCGGAGTCGCCGCTGGGTCCGCTACCATCACCTATGCTGTAACAAATGCCAGCGGTTGTACGACCGATGCGAACACAACGGTAACGGTAAGTGCTGCGCTGGTAACGCCGACGATTACTGCCGGTAGCGCCGCCAGCTTCTGTGCCGGTGGCAGCGTAACGCTGACGGCGGCGGCAGCCGGTGCGACCGGGTATCAATGGTACCTGAACGGCACGGCCATCACGGGGGCCACCGGCACGACATATTCGGCAAACACCGCAGGGAACTATACGGTAACCGCGACCAACGCAGGGGGTTGTACTTCGGGGATCAGCACGGCTACGACCGTCGTCGTCAACCCGCTGCCTTCCGCACCGACGGTCAATGCAGGTGCTTCCACCACCTTCTGTTCCGGCGGCAATGTGATCCTCACGGCGAGCGCGACCGGGGTGTCTACCTATCAATGGTATTTGAACGGCACCGCCATACCGGGTGCTACGGCCATGACCTATTCGGCTACGATCGCAGGGGACTATACGGCCACCGTCACCAACGCGACCGGATGCGTTTCGGCCCTGAGCAACGATGTCACGATCACCAACGGTACACCGGCCATCTCTCCGATCACCGGACCGGCTGCCCTTTGTATGGGATCGGCGGGTACCTTGGCGGATGCCACCACGGGTGGAACCTGGAGCTCGTCTAACACCAGCGTAGTGACAATTGACAATACCGGGGCCCTGACACCGATAGGGCCTGGCACCGCGACCATCACCTATACCGTTACCGGGATGGGTGGGTGTATGGCTAATACCACCTACGCGGTGACGGTGAATAATCCCCCGGCGACACCTGTCATCACGGCAAGCGCCACCAATGTATGTCCGGGCGTGAAGGTGGATCTCAGCACCAGCGGCGGCACGACGTATCAGTGGTACCTGAACGGGACGGCGATAGCCGGAGCCACAGGCGCCACCTATTCAATCACCCAGGCTGGCAGCTATACGGTGGTCGCCAGCAATGGCACGGGGTGTACCTCCGCTACCAGCGCGCCGGAACTGATCACCGCCAACTGTGTGGTGGTGCCCCAGACCGACGTCAGCCTGAACAAGCAGGTGAGCCCTGGCCCGTACAGCATAGACAAGCCTGTATCTTATGTACTGACCGTTCACAATAACGGACCGAATGATGCCAAGGACGTCGTGGTCGTGGATACGTTGAGCACAAGCCTGGGTGACCCGACGAACTTTAGTACCGCGGGTCCGGATCCGTCATACGACCCGACAACGAGGGTGATTCAGTGGCATATCCCGACCCTGGATTCGGGCGCTACGCTGAACCTCACGTTTAATATCAACATCGCAAGCCTGGGCACGATCACCAATACGGCCTATGTGTTGTCCTTCACCAATGACCCCGATACCACGAACAACCATAGCACGGCGATCTTTACTATAAACGGCGACATATTCGTGCCCAACGTAATCACCCCCAACGGGGACGGCAAGAACGATCGCTTTGTCATCGTCGGACTCAATAAGTATCCGGGCTCTACCCTAAGGGTGTACAACCGTTGGGGGAATGAGGTCTATCGCTCCGAGAACTATAACAACGATTGGGACGGCAGCAGCCTGAACGATGGGACATATTACTATATTCTGTTACTAAATACCCCTCAAGGCAAACAGCCTTACAAAGGGTGGATTGAACTATTGCACAAATAAGAAGTATGAAAAACCGACTGATCCTATCCTTTATAACATTGGTCCTGATCCAGGGAGTGCGGGGACAGCAGGACATCCAGTTCAGCCAGTACGTCTTTAACGGGTTGAGCCTGAACCCTGCCTATGCGGGGTACAAGGGTGCGCCTTACCTGAACTCTTCGTTCAGGGACCAGTGGGCGGGCATACCGGGGGCGCCAAAAACAGCGCTGTTGTCCTTTGACGGTCTGACCAATGTAGAGGACGACCGGATGGGGTTGGGGGTGCAGTTGCTCTATGATCAACTGGGGCCCCAAACCAACTATTCGCTGACAGGGTCCTATTCCTACCGCATCCCCCTCAACGATGACGAGGACGACCCCCACCGCCTGTGTCTGGGCATAGGAGCCGTTGCCTCCCAATTCTCCCTGAACGGGACGGTGTTGCAGTATACGGACCCGGGAGACCCTACCATCCCGGCGGTGGATGTGCGGACAAAGATTGTCCCCGACGCCAGCTTCGGGCTCTATTATTATACCAACCATTTTTATGCAGGTGCCTCGATGTTGAACCTGTTCGCCCTGAATTCCAACAGGACGGTGTATTACGCAAACGGTTCCTCCTATGCCTCTATCCTGCAGTCGTCTCACCTTTACCTGACGATGGGGGGCATGATAGAACTGGGCGATGAGGTAAAAATGAAGCCCTCCTTTATGGTGAAAGAAGACTTCCGGGGGCCGACCAATGCAGACGTTAACGTGCTCTTCTTGCTGGATGAAAAGCTGTGGGTGGGCGGATCCTACAGATCGGCGCTCAAGTTGTGGCAGCAGAAAAACCTTCAGGAGAACCTGGAGGCAACCGATGCGGCCAGCCTCATGATCGAATTTTTCGCGACCCCGACCTTACGCATCGGGTACGCTTACGATTTTACGACGAGCGGGCTTTCCAACTACCAGAGCGGGTCCCACGAGTTGTCGATCGGAATCACCTTTAAGACAAAAAAAGAAAGTCAATATACCAGTCCGCGATATTTTTAATTAGTTTTAGGTTGTAACGATGAAGCATCTACTCTTACTATCCCTATTCCTGGTGGCTCTGACCAGGGCAATCTGTCAGGAAAATTACCCCACGGTGATCCAGGCGGATGAGGCCTACGCCCGCCGCGAATATGCACGTGCGGCGCACTTGTATGAGAAGATCAATGCTTTCCATCACGTCCCGCCCAACGCTCCGGGCAGACTGGCGAACTGTTACAGGGAGCTCAACGAATATGCAAAGGCGGCAAAAATATACCAGAAGATAACCGGGCAGCAGCCGGAAGATCAGGAAGCATGGGTATACTATGGCGACGTGCTCAAAAGTTTGGGCAAGTACCAGGAGGCCAAAGCAGCGTACCGCCGGGCACCGGACAGCCTCAATACACACCTTGCGACCAGGATGGCCGGTTGCGATTCCGCCCTGGCGTGGATAGCAGCACCTTCAGCCTATACCGTGTCCAACCTGCGCGCGGCCAACACCAGTTTTTCCGACTGGGGCGCCGAGTGGTATGGCGATCACTCCATCGTTTTTACCTCGGACAGCCTACGTACCAGGGCCCTGGGAAAGGGCAGCAGGGCCGACCGGGAGATATTCAGAAGGACGGGCCACCCTTTCCAGAAAATATACGTGGCCGACAGTACCAGCCGGGGGGTAGGCGCCATCCGCGGATTTGCCCCGGTCATGAACTTCAATACCTATCACGACGGGCCGGTGGCCTTTTCCCCGCGGGGTGATACCGCGTACTTTACCGTTACCGATCCCGATGCCCTTAAAGACCTTGGGGACAAAGTCAGCTATAAGGAAGGGAAAAAGGTCATCACCTGGAGCCTGCGTCGCCTGGAGATACTCTGGACGGTGAAGGACAGCACCGGGAACTGGGGACCCACCCACCCCTTTGCGTTCAATAACCCTAAGCACTATTCGGTGGGGCATGCCGCCCTCAGCCCCGATGGTCAGGTGCTCTATTTTACCAGCGATATGCCCGGAGGCTATGGACGGACCGATATATGGTACGTCCAGCGTCAGGGAGACGGCTCCTGGTCCCCTCCGATCAACTGCGGCCCTGAGGTAAACACGGAAGACGAAGAAGCCTTCCCTACCATCGCCAAGGATGGTCGTCTGTACTTTGCCAGCAAAGGACACGCGGGCATGGGGGGCTACGATGTATTTGTCGGTATTGGCGAAAGGAACCACTGGCAGTCGGTCCGAAACCTGGGATACCCGCTCAATTCCAGCGGGGATGACTTCTATTTCACCGTCAAGGACTCCCTGTCGGGTTTCCTGTCCTCCGACAGGCCGGGGGGCAAAGGCAGTGACGATATCTATCAATACGTGGTCATGGCCGGCCCCCCGCTGGTCGGGGAAACTTTCCCTGCCTTGAGGGTGATCGTCCTAAAAACGCAGGTCCTGGATAGTGCCTCGGGTGAGCCCATAGACGGGGCGGCCATCGTCGTCTCCCACGTCAAAAAGGGTCTCCGCTGGACCACCATCACCGGGCAGGACGGCATGGAACACCAGGTCATCGAGCCGGAAGCCGAGTACACGGACAGCGCCTTTAAAAAGGGGTATGCCTCCGGCGGTACCCATGTCAGTACGATCGGAGTCAAAGGACCGGATACCCTGAGCGTCCAGGTATTTTTGCAGAAGAGCCTGATCACGGGGGTTGTCTTTATCCTAAAGAACCTGTACTATGACTATAACAAGTCCTATATACGGCCCGACGCAGCCCTGGTGCTGGACAAACTGGTCGCCTACCTGCGCCAGTACCCGCACCTGGCCATCGAACTTTCTTCCCACACCGATTCCAGGGGCGCCGACGCCTACAACCTTTCTCTGTCTATGAGAAGGGCCCAGTCTGCCCTGAAATACCTCCAGGATCACGGGGTGGCCCCGGGAAGGGTGACGATCCACGGGTATGGTGAAACCAGGCTGGTCAATGGGTGTAGCAATAACGTCCCCTGTACCCCCGCTCAGCATCAGGCAAACCGGAGGACGGAAATAAGGGTATTGCATCCCTAGCGTGCTCCAAATCCTTATTTTTGCTCATATGTACAATGAATCTATCCTGATCCCGGCAGTAATCCTTATCCTAGGCGTCCTGGCCCTGATCATCTTCAGGCCCAAGCGGGCAGCCGCCTCCGCAGACGCCGCCAGTTCCCCCACCCTATCCCTGCAGCTCCAAGCCTACGAACGCCTGGTCATCCTGGTGGAACGTATCGGGCTCCGCAACCTAATCGGCAACCAGCCCACCGAAGGGCTAACCGCCAGGGAATACCAGGCCGTCCTGGTGGACGCCATCAAGCGGGAATTCGAATACAACGTCAGCCAGCAGATCTACGTGGCGCCAAAGGCCTGGGAGGCTGTGCAAAACCTGAAGGAAAACAACATATACGTCATCAACCAACTGGGCAGCTTCCTCAACGGCCAGGCTGTCGCCAGGGACCTGGCCCGCGCCATCGCCGAATACCTCTCCGGACAGGAGCACGTCAATATCCAACAGATCGTCATCGAAGGACTGAACATTGAAGCCAAGCGATTGATGAAATAGCGGCGCCGGGGCGCCGCCATTTATTTAAGCTTCTTAAAGGCCTGCTCCAGGTCCCCCTTGATATCATCGATATGCTCGGTCCCCAGCGAGATCCGCAATAGCCCCGCCTGCACGCCGGCCGCTTCCTTTTCCTGCTCGCTGAGCTGCTCATGGGTGGTCGTATACGGATGGATGATCAACGTCTTGGAATCCCCCACATTGGCCAGGTGAGAGATCAGCTTTAGTTCATTCACCAGCGCATCGCCCGCTTCCTTCCCCCCTTTTACCTTAAAAGAGAGCACACCCCCCGCACCCCGGGGGAGGTATTTCTTTGCCAGCTTATAATATTTATTCGAAGGCAGACCGGGATAATTGACAAACTCCACCTTCGGGTGCTTCTCCAGCCATTCCGCCAGGGCCTGGCTATTTTGCACCGTACGGTCCACACGCAGCGACAAAGTCTCCAGCCCTTGCAGGAAGAGAAAGGAATTAAACGGACTAAGCGAGGGTCCCCAGGTCCTCAGACCCGTGACACGGACCCGGATGATATAAGCGATATTCCCGAATGGACTGGAAGACCCGAACACCTCCCAGAATTTCATGCCGTGATAGGCCTCGTCCGGAGACGTAAACTGCGGGAACTTGCCATTGCCCCAGTTAAAATTTCCCCCATCCACAATCACCCCGCCGATGCTGTTGCCGTGTCCGCCGATCCATTTCGTAGCCGACTCTACGACCACATTCGCCCCGTGTTCGAAAGGACGGAACAGATAGCCCGCCGTCCCGAAGGTATTGTCCACGATGAAGGGTATGTCGTGCTTTTTGGCAATGGCCGCAAACTTTTCGAAGTCGGGGACGCTAAAACCAGGGTTCCCGATCGTTTCCAGATAGATCGCCTTGGTCTTATCATCGATACGGCTTTCAAAGCTGGACGGATCGTCCACATTGGCAAAACGGACCTCTACGCCGATGCGTTTAAACGACACCTTGAATTGGTTGTAGGTGCCCCCGTAGAGGTGGGATGAGGCCACGAAGTTGTCTCCCGGCAACAGGATATTGTGCAGCGCCAGGTGCTGGGCCGCTTGTCCGGAGCCAACGGCGAGCGCGGCGACACCCCCTTCCAGCGCGGCTATCCGCTTCTCGAAGACGTCCGATGTGGGGTTCATGATGCGCGTATAGATATTACCAAACTCCCTGAGACCAAATAGGTTGGCCGCGTGTTCGGAATTATCGAACGTAAAAGAGGTGGTCTGGTAAATGGGCACCGCCCGGGCATGGGTGGCCGAATCAGGTTCCTGACCCGCGTGTACTTGCAGGGTGTCAAAATGTAATGGCTGGTTGGACATAACAAAGCGTTTTTTGTATGCGTTAATAGTCTATAAACTTAGTAGGGTGTGGCAAATGTAGCGGAATATTTGGAAAAATGCTACATTGGCGGATGGGATCGATTTTTTCCAAGGTAAAACAAACTTACCACCTTTTCAAAGACGTCGACCTGGACCAGCTCGGCCGTCTCGCCTCCAAGGTGGACCTGGGGGCCGTCCTGAAGACCGTAGGGAAGATGGACGAACAGCAGCTCCAGGGGCTGATGAAAATGCTGGCGGGCGGGAGTCGCAAAAAAGAACTCCCCCCCATCGAAGGTGATTTTTATCACCTCGGACACCAGCTAACCGAGGACCAGCGCGCCCTGCAACTCAAGGTGCGGACCTTTATGGAGGATGAGGTCAAACCCCTGATCAACCGGTACTGGCTCAAAGGGGAATTCCCCTTTGAGATCATACCCCGTCTGGCCGCGCTGAATATTTGCGGGGTCACCTATGAAGGATATGGCTGTCCCCACCTGCCCTTCCTCATGGAAGGCGTCCTGGCCATGGAGATGGCCCGGGTGGATGCCAGCATCGCCACCTTTTTTGGGGTCCAAAGCGGCCTCGCCATGGGCTCGATCTACCTATTGGGTTCCGAGGCCCAGAAACAGGAATGGCTGCCCCGGCTTCAGAAACTATCCGCCATAGGCGCCTTTGGCCTGACCGAGCCGGAGGTAGGATCGGGAGCGGCGGGCGGCCTCACCACCACCGCCAAAAGGCAGGGAGACCAATGGGTCCTTAACGGACAGAAAAAGTGGATTGGGAACGCCACCTTTGCGGATGTGATCGTCATCTGGGCCAAAGACCTGGACGACGGGCAGGTCAAGGGTTTCCTGTTGAGAAAAGATACCCCCGGGGTAGACATCGAGAAGATAGAGGACAAGATGGCCCTGCGCATCGTCCAAAACGGCCTGATCACCCTGAGGAGCTGTACCGTTCCCGAGTCCGACAGACTCCAACACGCCGAATCGTTCAAAGACACGGCCAAGGTCCTGCGGATGACCCGGGCCGGGGTCGCCTGGGAGGCCGTGGGCTGTGCCCGGGGAGCATACGAAAGCGCTCTGGCGTATACCCGCCAGCGGAAACAATTTGGCAAGCCGATCGCGTCCTTCCAACTGATCCAGAACCACCTCGTCGAAATGCTCTCCAACCTCACCGCCATGCAAACCATGGTCTTCCGGCTGTCCCAGCTCCAGGACGAGGACAAGCTCACCGACGAACACGCTTCGCTGGCAAAGGTCTTTTGCACCCTGCGCACCCGGGACATCGTCAGCAGGGCCCGGGAAGTCATGGGCGGCAATGGTATCCTGCTCCAATACGACGTCGCGCGTTTTGTCGCGGACGCCGAGGCCATCTACAGCTATGAGGGCACCAAAGAGATCAATTCGCTGATCGTGGGCCGGGCCATTACCGGGTTTAGCGCGTTTGTATGAACCGATTCCTTAGCCGGAGCGCAGGCTTTTCCACGATAATACGCAACGCATACGCGGCCAGGACACAAGCGGAAGCGCATATGACCAGCGACCATGTGCCGTGCGTCTCTATGCCCCATCGCGCGATGACCGCCTGCGACAAATGGATGATTGCTTTATGACTCAGGTAGATGCTGTAGGACAACACCGCGAGGGTATGGGTGACCCTGCTGCTGAACCGATGCAGGAAACAGGTGGGACTGACCGCCGCGGCGACGATGCATCCATAAGCGATCGCAATCATCGGAAAAGCCAATACAGAACCTCCAAAGGACTGGGCGTTCCCGAATAAACACGCCGTCCCGGCGAGGAGGACGATGCCCGCGGGCAGCAGTATGTTTCCCAGGGATAACATCCGATCTCTCCAGACGGGCCGGAATTGGTATATCGCCGCAAGGGCGATCCCCGTCAAAAGACCATCCAACCGGTTATATGTCGGATAGTACACGTACTCATGCCATTCATAACTTTTGCTGCCGTCCTGTACAAAATGCAACCAACTGTACGCCCGGATGCAAAAACCACCCACAAACAGGAAGACCGTCAGCCACGGCGCAAAACGGAAAGCCCTGTAGCGAATGAACACCCACAGCGTGAGGGGTAGCAACAGGTAGAACTGTTCCTCGACACACAGTGACCAGGCGTGCGTAAACGCACGTGTATGCCTGAGGTCGAGTCCAAAGTTCAGGGTAAAGCTGAGGTATCTCCACCAGGGAGACAGGTTCGGTGCCTCTTTAAAACCAGGTATAAAAAAATAACACGCCAACACCACCCCGTACACCGGCAGGATCCGAAAGGCACGCTTGGTATAGAACAGCCGCATCCCCAACCCTTTACGTTCGCGGATCCGGCTGAACAACTCCCCGGCGATCAGAAATCCGCTCAAAACAAAAAACAGGTCGACCCCGGTCCACCCGAAACTGCCTACGGTCACGATCCAATCCGGATGGTCGCCAAATATGCCGTAATGAAAAAGGAATACAAGGATTATGGCCAAAGCCCTCAAATGATCCAAGCCCGGAAATCTTTTGGCCATAAAGCGTATATTACTACATTTATACGAAATACCCATTGATGCGCATCGCTTTAGCCTGTCTGCTGATTTTGGCTGGTCCCTTTGCAGGCTCCGCCCAAACCCCTTCGTTTATCAGCGATAGCCTGGACGCGTACATACGCCAGGGTATGAAGGACTGGCAAATTCCGGGGATGGCCGTCCTGGTGCTAAAAGACGGGCGCCCCGTGGTCATGAAGGGATATGGCACCCGCGAACTCGGCAAGGACGAACCCGTAGACGAACACACCCTCTTCTTCATCGCCTCGAATACCAAGCTCTTTACCGGGACCGCGATCGCCGAGCTGGAAGAAGAAAAGAAACTGACCCTGACCGACCCCGTTACCAAATATTTCCCGGGGTTCCGTCTTTACGACAGCAACGCCACCCGGCTGGTGGACCTCAGGGACCTCCTGTCCCACCACCTGGGGACGGGCACCTTTCAGGGGGACTTTTCGTTCTGGAACTCTAACCTGAGCCGTGACGCCATCATCGCCAAGATGCGCCTCCTCCAACCGCCCGGGCAGTTCCGCCAGGACTACGGGTATTGCAATTCGTGCTTCCTTACCGCTGGGGAACTGATCCCCAAGGTCACCGGTATCAGTTGGGAGGAGTTTATCCAACAGCGCTTTTTAAACAAACTAGGGATGACGTATACCCACACATCCACCGAAGGAGCGGCCGCCCTGCCGGACATGGCCCACCCGTATACCAGCGTCTTTGGAGATCCGGTTGCCCTTCCCTTCGATCATATCGACAACCTCGGTCCCGCCGGAAGCCTCGTCAGTTGCATCGGCGACCTCGCCAAATGGTTGCAAATGCAGTTGGACAGCGGCCGTTATGAAGGTCAGCCGGTAGTAAGCTGGAAAGTCATCCAGCGAACAAGGACCGGAGGGACCATCCTCAGGTCCATGTTGAGCCCGATGCTGCCCATGCACTACACCCTCTATGGGCTGGGGATATTCAATGCCGATTACAACGGCAAACAGATATACTGGCATACCGGAGGCGCCTTTGGTTTTGTAACCAATACCTGCTTTGTACCGGAGGCGCACCTCGCCATTGCCATCCTGACCAACAACGACGACCAATCCTTCTTCGAAGCCCTTCGCTATCAGATCCTGGATGCCTACCTCGGCGTACCGTACGTCAACCGGAGCCTCCAGTTCCTCGGACGCGCGCGCGCCGAAAAAGAAACCCACCTCGCGCAGATCAAACACTGGCAAGACCAGGTCCGCAGCGCCGGACAGCCTTCGCTCCCATTAAGCGCCTTTACCGGAAGCTATACGAACCCGCTGTACGGGAAGGTCCGCATCGAGGCCGAAGGAAAAGGGCTCCTGGTCCATTTTGAACACCACCCGGACCTTAGTGCCAGGTTGGAATACATGGGTGACGACAAGTTCCTGATGACCTATTCCAACCCCGCCTACGGCATTTTCGCCACCCCCTTTACGATTGCGGGAGGTAAAGTAAAAAACGTGACGGTCAAGGCCTCCGATTTTGTGGAATACGATCCTTACGTCTTTGTAAAAGACTAATCATATGCTGTCAAGACTACTGCTTATCCTACTAGTCCTCCCCCTGGCCTCCGGCGCCCAGGACCTTACAAAGGCCATCCATGAACAGGCCGCCGCTATCCTTCCCCAGGTCATCGAGTGGAGACGATACCTGCACCAGCACCCGGAACTGTCGGACCGGGAAGTAAAGACAGCCCAGTTTATCGTGGAGCACCTCCAGCAACTGGGGCTGGACATCCATACCGAAGTCGGGGGCCATGGGGTGGTCGCCATTTTAAGGGGGAAAAAACAGGGGCCCGTCATCGCCCTGAGGGCGGATATTGACGCACTCCCCATTACCGAGAGGGTAGACCTCCCCTTTGCCTCCCACGACAGCACCCAGTTTAACGGGCAGACCGTCGGGGTGATGCACGCCTGCGGACACGATTCGCATACCGCCATGCTGCTGGGAGCGGCCACCATCCTTTCTTCCATGCGCGACAAACTGGCCGGAACGGTGGTCTTCCTTTTTCAACCCTGCGAAGAAGGCGCGCCCGCCGGTATGCCCGGGGGAGCGATGCGGATGATCAGCCAGGGCGCATTGGACGATCCGAAAGTAGATGTCGTCTTTGGGTTGCACATCATTTCCAATATCCCCATAGGTACCCTGGAGTACAAACAGGGGTCCATCATGGCCTCCGCCGATCAATTCGACATACACATAAAAGGCAAGGGCAGCCACGGTTCCCAACCCTGGCTGGGCATAGACCCCATCGTCGTGTCGGCCCAGATCATCATGGGGCTACAGACCATCGTGAGCCGCCAGGAAGACATTACAAAAGCACCGGTGGTCATCAGCGTGGGATCGGTCCACGCGGGGAACCGTTTCAACATCATACCCGAAACCGCGGACCTGGTCGGCACCATTCGCACCCTGGAGCCGGCCATGCAAAAGGACGTACAGGAGAGGATCAAAAGGACCGCCACCTCCATCGCCGCGGCCTCCGGCGCTACCGCAGACGTGAGCATCGATACAAAGACCCTGGTCACCTATAACGACTCCGCGCTGACGGCCCAGATGGCGCCCTCTCTGCAAAAGGCGGCCGGAGCGGACCATGTGCACGTGACCAAAGCCCTGATGGGCGCTGAAGATTTTTCTTACTACGGCCAGAAGGCGCCGTCCATGTTTTTCTTTTTAGGAGGCATGCCGGCCGGCGCGGATCCCGCAAAGGCGCCCGCGCACCACACGGCTGATTTCTATATCGACGACTCCCGGTTGGACGTAGGGGTAATGGCGTTCTGTCAATTGGTCTTCGACTACGAAAGGCTGCATCCCGTGAAGTAGTCAGTGGTTAAGGTCCCAGATCGAGTAGTTCAGCACCGTCGCAAAAGACACCCAGAGTACGTACGGCACCTGTAACAGTCCCGCTGCCTCCCTGACCTGTATAAAGCTGACGATCATCACCAGGATCGTGAGCCAAAGCATGCTGATGTCGACGAGCGCCAGCCCGGGATCGTGTCCGACAAAAAAAATAAGCGACCAGCAGAAGTTTAGCCCGAGCTGCACCCCGAACACCAACAGGCTTACCCGGCGAAGACGGGTACCCTCCGGCAGTTTCCAGACCAGATAGAGACCGATCCCCATTAAAATGTACAAAAGTGTCCACACTGGTGCAAAAATCCAATCGGGTGGCGTAAAGGGAGGCTTGTGGAGGTGGAGGTACCACCCGTGTACACCCCGAGCGGTGAACAGGGCTGCCGCCAGACCCACCGCCAGGGGAATGACCAGTGCATATAGCAATTTCATCAATCGTTTATGGGAATGGGACAAATAAAGGGCCATTGCCGCCCGGGGCTTCGCCTGGTGGCCTCTATCGATCACCGAACAACAAACTCCCGATCCTTACCATCGTCGACCCGCATTCCACCGCGACGGGATAGTCCACACTCATCCCCATGGATAAGGTATCCCAGCCCGGTAGCCTCGTGTACCGCCGAAAAGCGGCTTCCAGGCCGGAGAACTCCTCCCTAATCTGTATCTCGTCGCAGCCGTTGGTCGCCATCCCCATCAACCCCCGGAGCCTTACGTGCGTGAGCGCCTGCCGCTCCCGTTCATACCGGTGCAGCCAGGGGTCCAGTTCGTCCAGATCCAGCCCAAACTTTGTCGATTCCCGGGCTATATGTATCTGAATGAGACAATCGATGGCGCGTCCGGTCTTTACTCCCTGCTTGTGGACTTCCTTGAGCAGGGAATAGCTGTCCACCCCATGAATCAGGTGGACAAAAGGGGCAATTTGCCGGACTTTGTTGGACTGGAGGTGACCTATAAAATGCCAGCGTATATCCGGGGGCAGCAAAGATTGCTTTTCTACAAGTTCCTGTACATAGTTCTCCCCGAAGTCCCTTTGCCCGAGGTCATACAGCGCCCTAATATCCGCTACCGGTTTTGTTTTAGACACCGCTACCAGGGTTACGCCCCGGGGCAAAGCATCCCGGAGTTCCCGGAAGGCGTCCGCTTGTACAGCCATACAATAAGAATTTACCCCAAAAGTAAGGCTCTACCCACATTCCTTCAAAGGGATGGTGAAAGGGGTATAGGCGGTAGGCTGTTTCACTTCGTTTTTGAATACCTCATACACAATACGGCCCGACAGTCGCTGCACATACCGGGGTATTTCCATCCGTTGCACGAAATAGAGTTTTCTGCGGAACGACGTGTAAGGACGCTCCTTACCGGCGCAACGCCGCAGCGCGTTGATCGGCTCCACCTCCCCGTCATAAGACAACTCCGGGTCCAGGGCGAAGCGGATGTCGACCGGGTAAGCAAAGGCGCCCGGGGTCTGGGGGCTGTCCGAAAGGTACCAGCCCTCCGCCACCTTGGCGATCAGACAGAGCTCATAGATCCGGCCAAAGACAGGCTTTGCCGAACAAATCCACTGGAGAGCCGATTGTTCGGTAAGCGCGCGTTGAATGACAGGATCCCAAAAGATCAGGGTTCCGGTTTCCGTCCGTGAGTTCCGTATTTCATTGATCATAGCGACGACGTTTATCATACCATAAAGAACCCGCTCGGAAAAGCTGTAAAGCTTTCCGGACAATCACCGTAAGGTTTTGCATGGAACAATTCAGGTCGTAGGCTAATAGCGAGACTGAAGATAGAAAATTATTTCAAGATCGACCGGCTGATCACGATGCGTTGTACCTCGCTGGTGCCCTCATAGATCTGGGTGATCTTTGCGTCCCTCATAAGTCGTTCAACGTGATACTCTTTCACATATCCATAGCCCCCGTGGATTTGTACGGCCTCCGTGGTCACCCACATCGCCGTCTCCGACGCGTAGACCTTTGCCATGGAACTGCTGGTGGTATAGTCGACCCCGTTGTCTTTTTCCCAAGCCGCCTTGAAAATCAGAAGACGGGCTGCCTCTATCCGTGTCGCCATGTCCGCCAGTTTGAAGGCTATCGCCTGGTGGTTCATGATCTCCGTACCAAAGGCTTTCCGTTCTTTTGCATAAGCCAGCGAACGTTCGTAGGCGCCCGAGGCGATACCCAGAGCCTGACTGGCTATCCCGATGCGCCCCCCTGCCAGGGTTTTCATAGCAAAGGTGAAGCCAAAGCCATCGGCGCCTATCCGATTCTCCTTTGGCACGCGGACGTCCGTAAACAGTATGGAACAGGTATCGCTGGCGCGTATACCCATTTTGTTTTCTTTGGCGGCTACCGTCACGCCGGGGGAATTCTTTTCAACGATCAATACGTTGATCCCATGGCTGCCCTTGTCGGCATGGGTTTGTGCTATGACCAGGTAGATCGATGCGCTTGAACCATTGGTGATCCAGTTTTTCGTGCCGCTTACGAGATAGTGATCTCCCTGGTCTTCCGCTACCGTCCGCTGCGAGGTGGCGTCGCTTCCCGCCTCCGGTTCACTTAAGAGGAAAGCCCCGATGGCTTCCCCAGTGGCCAGGGGCACCAGGTATTTCTGTTTTTGTTCCTCGGTGCCGAACTTTTCAATCCCCCAGCACACGAGGCTGTTGTTAACCGACATACAAACGCTGACGCTGGCCTCCACCTTTGATATCTCCTCCATCGCCAGCACATAGCTGATGGTATCCATTCCCGCACCCCCGTACTTTTGGTCCGTCATCATACCCATAAAGCCCAGCTCACCCAATTTGCGGATCTGTTCTTTGGGAAAAACCTGTTTCTCGTCCCGCTCGATCACGCCGGGCAGGCATTCGTTGATGGCAAAATCCCTGGCGGCTTTACGGATCATCAAATGTTCTTCGGACAGTTGGAATAACATGAGGGTTTACACTATTTGCCCGCAAAAATAAGGATTTTTCTAACAGTTGTTAGTTTTTGCGGAAACCTGCGTCAGGCAGGCTCTTGCTGGCTCAAGCAGTGAAAGCTTCCCAGGCCCCAGATGATATCGGTGGCATCGATGCCCACCACCTCCCGGGTAGGAAAACATTCCTGGATGATGCGCATGGCCCTATCATCATTGCGCTGGCGGAAGGTCGGTACGACCACATATTTATTGGCGATATAAAAATTGGCGTAGGAGGCCGGCAACCGCTGATCCTCATAGACCACCGGCGCGGGCATGGGCAGTTCCACGATGCGGAGCTGTTTGCCGTCTGCCAGGCGCATCGCCCGAAGTTCGCGGAGGTTTGTCTGTAACAGTTCGTAATTGTCATCATCCCGGTTTTCTTCTACCGTGGCGATGACGGTATCGGCACTGACAAAACGGACGGTGTCGTCAATATGCCCATCGGTATCGTCCCCGACGATGCCCTCGGATACCCAAAGAACCTGATCCATACCATAGTAGTCGCATAGGTAGCGCTCGATCGCTTCCCTGCCCAGGTGCGGGTTGCGGTTCTGGTGGAGTAGGCAGCAGGTGGATGTAAGGACGGTTCCCGCTCCGTTGAATTCCACGGACCCGCCTTCCATCACGATACCCGGGTAAAAAACGGGCAGACCCAGGGCGCCCCCGACCAAGGTGGGGATGACATCGTCCAGGTCATAGGGCGGATACTTGTTTCCCCAGGCGTTATAGCCCCAGTCCACGATGGCCTTGCCCTTATTGGGGTCCCGGTTAAGGAGGAAAGCCGGCCCATGGTCCCGGCACCAGGCGTCGTTTGTCGGATGGATATAGAAATGCACGCGGGTAAGGTCGGCTCCGACCGCGAGCAGGTGCTCGGTGGCCTCGTCCATCCATACCCGGTCGTTTACATTGATACATACCTCTTCGCTGTGGGAGAGAAAGCGCACAAACTCCGCGTATCGGGGATAAATGCTGTCGATCTTACCCGGCCAGGAGGCTTCCTTATGGGGCCAGCTCAGCCAGGTGGCCCGATGGGCTGAAAATTCGGCGGGGAAATAGTAGCCCTGTTCCCGGGGAGTCAGGATAAGGCCTATTTCCGGCTCGAGTTCCCGGCGCGCCTGATCGAAGGTACTGTCCAGACCGGGGACCCCGGATTTGAATTGGATGATGCCCATAGGCTAGTCTATGTATCGTTTGACGATGGGTTCATAAGAATCGATGCGCCTGTCGCGCATAAAGGGCCAGTGGGTTCGGTACCTGTCCGTCTCGCTCGTGTCAATGGCGACGACCGCCACCTCTTCTTTGTCGTGCGAAGCCTGGAAAAGGAGACGGCCAAAGGGGTTGGATACAAAGGAGCCGCCCCAGAACTTCATCGCCCCGTCCTGTTCAAAGCCGACCCGGTTGACGCTGACCACGTGTATGCCGTTGGCGACGGCGTGGCTGCGCTGGATGGTTTGCCAGGCGTTGAACTGTTCCGTATTGGTCGCCTCGTCCTGGTTGGTCGCCCAGCCTATCGCCGTCGGATAAAAAAGGACATCCGCGCCCATCAGAGCGGTAATACGGGCGGCTTCAGGATACCACTGGTCCCAACAAATCAACACCCCCAAATTCCCAAAACGCGTCGGAAATACCTTATACCCCAGATCCCCTGGGGTGAAATAAAATTTCTCGTAATAAGCCGGGTCATCCGGTATGTGCATCTTCCGGTACTTACCCAGGTAACTTCCGTCCGCATCCAGGACGGCGGTCGTATTGTGGTAGATCCCCTTGGCCCTTTGCTCGAACAGCGAAGCGATGATCACCACTCCTGCCTCCGCGGCGACCTTGCCCAAGGTTTCGGTGGTGGGGCCCGGTATCGGTTCGGCCAATGTAAAATTGTCGTAGTCCTCCACGTCGCAGAAGTACGGAGAGGTGAACAGTTCTTGCAAACACACAACCTGTGCGCCCTTGGCGGCGGCCTCCCGGACCCTTGCCACGGCCTTTTCGAGGTTGGCGCCCTTGTCGGCGGTGCAGCTCATTTGCACCAGGCCTATGTTGACTTTTGCCATGTTAGGTATCTTTTCTGACCAATGCATCAAAATTATCAATCCCTATCATCTTCTCCGATATAAACCCTTCCGCATAAGGCACCCCGATCATCTTTCCGAACATTTGCAGCCTTCCGATGATCGAACCGAGGAACTCCGGTGTGGAAATATAGGTCTGGGGTTCGTTCTCCTGGTACTCAGTGGAAAAGAATTGGGAAGAATAGGCCTTGATGGCCGCCACCTTCCGCTCAAACACCGGGGTTATATCATAGACAAATGAGGGGGTATAGTACCGGTCCTGGATATAGTGGAAGACATACTTGGGTCTCCAAGCTTCCTGGGCCTGGCCTTGTTCATCCAGGGTTTCCACCTTTCTCAAACCGCTCAGGAAACAAGACTCGGCGATCAGGTGCCCCGCCCTTCCGTGATCGGGGTGACGGTCCGTCAGCGCGTTGGCCAGGACGATCTCCGGGCGGTACTTGCGGAGTACGCTGATGAGCCTCCTCCGGTGCGCCTCGTCTATGGAAAAGAAACCATCCGCCATCCCCAAATTCTCCCGCACGTCCAGACCCAGGATGGCCGCTGCCTTTGCGGATTCAGCCAGCCTCAACTCGGGTGTTCCCCGCGTACCCAGCTCGCCGCGGGTCAGGTCGACTACCCCCACCTTTTTACCCCTGTTTTTTTCCATCATCAACACACCCGAAGCGCACAATTCCACGTCATCCGGATGAACGCCGATCGCCAATACGTCTAGCTGCATGTAACGGAACTTTTAATGAGGCCGCAAAAATACGGATTTTCCACGGCCCCCGCGAGGCCTCCACCGGGGCCCCCGATCCCGGGGCTAGCGCCGCGAATACATCCGGTTGATCTCCTGGACGACCGACTCGATGGGGCGGTCCTCTCCGGCGGCGTCATAGGGCTGTTTGAGGCTGCTGCCAAAGAAGAAGGCAACGGTCTGGTAAAGCCGGGCGTTAAAACCGCCCTTATACTCTTTGATGATCTCGTAACAGTTATTGCCGGTTTGCCGATTGATCAGCTTCATCAGCACCTTGCCCTGATAGACCGACATTTGTTCGAGCTGATTGCTGAACTGACCCCTCAGGTCTTTTTCCCTGCTTTTTATGTAAGCCTTTCGCTCCTTTTCATCGGATATGAAGGCCAGGTGAGCGTTTATATCGTTGATGACCCTGCCGGCGGCGACCGCGTAGGGATAGGTCACATACACGGCGTTTCTCAGACGGGTCCATTTCTCCATCATCCGCGCATATTGCGCGGGGGTACCCGCAAAAATGTAGACATCGGCCAGTTCCCGGTAAGGGATCGTATCCCCTTCATAGAGGATCGCCCCGGTCATAATGGTGTCATATTTACCCAGCTGTACAGGGCTGGCCTTGGGGTACAAAACAACTGCGGGGGCGGGACTTTGGGGAAGAGTCTGGGCGCTTTGAGCCCGGGACAAAGAGGGGAGGATTCCGGTCAACAAGGTGACGGTCAACAGCCCACGGACACCAGGGTTGGAAAGGATACTGTATTTTTGTCTGGTTACCATGCAGGTAGTGTAAATATAGCGAAACCGTGCCTATTATTGATCGTATAAAATGCTAAAAGTAACCCTCCTTTCGGGAGCCATTTTTCTTAAGATTTTGTTATTTAACGGGTGCAACGGGCCTTCCGGAAGCAGTCGCGAAGAAATACGGTATGAAAACAAGTTGGATTCGCTCTACGAGCGTAAAATTGACAGCGCCTACGCCCGGATCGGCCGTAACTGCGACAGCACCCTGGAGGCTCGCTGGAAATTGCTCTCCGATTCCATCCTACACGGGCGTTTTGTCGTCGATTCCCTCGCACATGTTCGGGATTCGATTACGCGCTTCCAGGATTCGCTTGCGCGCCGTCAAGATTCATTGGCGCACCCAAAACCCATCCACCATGCGCACCACCGTCGTACCTAGCCACCGGCCCCTTGCCCTCATCCTCGGCGCCCTCGCCCTTGCCGGCGCCTGCAGACAGCCCCTGACCGCCGAGCAAAAACTCAACGCCTGGGTGACGCACCAGCGTAAAATGGAAACCGTCCTTGAGGACGTACAAATGGATTGCGATTCTGCCGTAGCCACCACCCTTCGTTACCGGTTGGACTCGTTGCAAACGGCCCTGGTAAAGCCGGTCTCAGCCCCGGCGCACCCGGCGCACCACACTCATCACCAGACCGGTCACCATCACCAGCGTACCCAGCCACAATAAATTGATAAAGGGGAAGATATAGGCCTTTATGGTCACAAAGTCCAGGACCGAATTGGACTCCCGCACACCGAGGGTGAGTCCCTTGGCGCTGGCCCCGGTAAAGCGCAGGACCAGGCCCTGGGCCATGACGGTGTCGGGATAGAACGTCAGGCGGCCCTGTCTGATCAGCATCGCGGGTCTTGCCTTATAAAGCGCGCTGTCCCGGGCGTGTACGGTGACGTCGGCGGTGATGACGGAGTCCCCCGGGGCCACGTCGATACCCTCCCTCCCGTCGGTCCCCAGGACGATACGGTTCAGGACCATCAGCCCGCTGCTGTAGAACAAGGTGTCTCCCGGTTTTAGGGAGTGATCCCGGAACGTGGTGGTATCCTCGGTGGCGGAGCGGTTGGGCAAAGAGGTGAGGTAGATAAAGATGTCCCGGTCAAAGTAATGTTTGGCGGCTGGATTGGCCAGGATACCGCCCTCATCGCCCTTTGGATTGATAAAGGCGTCGGGATAGATGACAAAGTCTTCTTTTGGTTCGGCGCGGGTAAAGTGGAGCCGGAAATAATCCTTTGCGTCCTTTGGCCCTCCGGCCGAGTCCCCGGTATAGGCCACGCGGTAGTCGCCCATCCTGAAGTCGGTGCCTTTGACCAGGGTCAGGTTCTCATAAGGATCCTCCGGCTTGCCTTTGGCGTCGGTCAGCCCGGGGATGGCGATCCCGGAGGTATTTTCGGAGATGACCTTCTTTTTCGAGGTGGAGATAAGGATCCCCATCAGCATCAGGCCAAAACCGACGTGCGCGACCGAAGCCCCGGCGGCTTTCATTTTCCCCCTCAGCCCGACCCATATATAGCCCGCGTTAGCTACCACGGCATAGACAGCGGCGGCCAGGGCTACATAGATGGCGATCAGGTACCCTTCCCCATACTTCAGGTAGTCAAAATGACCAAAGCCCAGCAGAAGCCCGGATAACGCCAGCGCGGCAATGGTGGGGAGGCCGATTTTCTTCCAGAAATAGGGGGCGCCGGTATTTTTATATTTCAGGTATTGGGTCACCGCGATCAGGATGCCGATGACGACAACCACCAGAACCATGACCTTGTTGTACACATAGAGCCCGTCCTCCGGGGGCGCCACGCGCTGCCCGAAAAGTTTATTGTACACCGGGATCGAGGTCAGCGCTATGATATACAGCGCCGCCAGAAACAGCAACAGCGACCCCACGAACATCCAGAACTCCCGCGCATCCACTGCTTCTTCCTTTACGACCGTGGGAATCACTTTATACCGCACGACAAAAAGCACCGTGGCCGGGATGACGAAAACAGCCAGGAAAAGCACCAGCTGGGTATTCATTCCCAGATCGGTAAAGGAATGCACCGAGGTATCCCCGAGTATCCCGCTACGGGTAAGAAAGGTGGAATAAAGGATGAGTAAAAAACTTAAGAGGAAAAAAGCAAAGGTGATCCGCAGCGAGTGGCCGGTGTGTTTGAACGCCACCGCGGTATGGATTCCGCAGATCATCACCAGCCAGGGCACCATGGAGGCGTTCTCCACCGGGTCCCAGGCCCAAAAACCCCCAAAGGTCAGGGACTCGTAGGCCCAGGCAGCCCCCATCATCACGCCCGTACCCAATACGGCGGCGCTGAAAAGGGCCCAGGGCAGAGCGGGCTTAATCCAGTCTTTGTAGGATTTTGTCCAAAGCGCGCTGGCGGCATACGCAAACGGGACGATGGTCGAGGCAAAACCCAGGAACAGAACGGGCGGGTGGATGACCATCCAATAATTTTGCAGCAGGGGGTTGAGGCCTCTGCCATCCTGCATGACAGCGCTTTGCATATAGTGCGGATCCTGAAACATGGGTGCCCCGTTTTCAAACTCGCGCATCAGGATAAAGGGGTTAGTCCCCAGTTTGGCCTGAAAGAAATAAATCCCGAGGATCATGGACGCCAGGCAGAACTGAGTGAAGCTAAGGACGGTCATCACCGGCGCCTGCCATTTGCCGGCGCGGGCCATCAGCACCAATCCCAGGACGCAATTCCAAAAAGTCCATAATAGGAAACTACCCTCCGAACTTTCCCAAAAAGCCGCAAACAGGAAGCGCTGTTGCATCTCGTTGCTGGAATGGTTCCAGGCATAGTAGTATTCGTAATCGTGGTGGGTGAGGATGAAGAAGATCGTAGCTACGACCACCAGGACGGCCACGATGTCGGTTAGGAAAGCGATCCTCGCCAGCCGTAGCCAGGCGGCCTTGTCATCGGGAATATCGGTACGGGTCGCCTTGAAAAAGCTGACCATGGCCACCAGCGAAGCTGCGAAACAAAGCACGGCACAAAAATGCCCCAGCCGGCCGGGTAACAGGTGTTCGCCTATAAATTCCATGCTATAAAGCTGCTTTGAGTTGTTTCTTCACTTGGGCGGGATCGTCCTTATATTTCGAAGGGCATTTCAGGAGAATATCCCTGCAGTCGAATACCTGCCCTTGCATGCTGCCTTTGATCACGATCCGGTCGGCCGTTTCCAGGTCGGCTGGCTTGGGATTGTGGTAGATCACCTTTGTCTGGGCGCCCAAAGAATCTATTACATAGAAGCTCAAATAGTTAGGATTTTTGAGCGCGTCATACACGATGGGTTGGGTCTTGTCCAGGCGCGCAATGACGTTCACAGACTTGCCCGGTTTCTCCCGGGCGGAAGCCACGGTATCGTACGTCGATAGGTCTCCCGTCATGGCGATCAGCAGCCCGATGGAGGCGGCGATAACGATGAGCAGGATAATATGTACTTTCTTCATGACGGGGCAAAGTTAGGCCTACCGCCCCAATTTTTATGATTAATTTGCGGCCCCATGACCGATCTCTCCCAATTCAACCCGAGCGGCATCTCGAACCCGAAGGCGAACATCTTTGGACTGCCGTTTACGGAAGAGGACGCCCGGCTGGTCATCCTCCCCGTCCCCTGGGAGGTTACCGTCAGCTACCACGCGGGAACGGCGCGCGTCGCGGACCACATATTCCAGGCTTCCCTACAGGTGGATCTGTACGATCCGGACGCACCCGACGCCTGGAAACAAGGCATCTTTATGCGTACCACGGACAAAAGGGTCCTGCTCAAAAGCGACTACCTCCGCAAGGAAGCCGAGCTGTACATCCGCTATATCGCCGAAGGCGAGGCGGTAGAGGCCAATAAATTCATGACCAAAACCCTCAAAGAGGTCAACGAGGGCAGCGCTTACCTGAACCAGTGGGTCTATGAACAAACCCGAACCCTGCTGGAGGATGGCAAACTGGTGGCGCTCCTGGGGGGAGACCACAGCACGATCCTGGGCTACCTCAAGGCGCTGGGCGAACGCCACGGGTCCTTTGGCATCCTGCAGATAGACGCCCATTGCGACCTTCGAAAAGCGTATACCCATTTTACCTACTCGCACGCCTCCATCATGTACAACGTGCTGGAGGAAGTACCCGCCGTCGAACGCCTGGTACAGGTAGGGGTCAGGGACTACAGCCAGGAGGAATGGGACTATGTCTGCGGGAGCAGGCACCGGATCGTCAACTACCTGGACGGGGAGCTGGCCCGGCGCAAATTCGAGGGAGAAACCTGGCAACGCATCGCAGGCGAGATCGTCGAGCACCTCCCGGATAAGGTGTATGTGAGTTTTGATATAGACGGGCTGGATCCCAAACTTTGCCCTTGTACCGGCACACCGGTGCCGGGTGGTCTGGAGACAGCGCAGGTCCATTACCTTTGCAGGAAGATCGTGGAGAGCGGAAGGACCCTGATCGGGTTCGACCTTGTCGAGGTCGGGACCGGCAATGACTGGGACGCCAACGTGGGCGCCCGCCAGTTGCTCAAATTGTCCAACCTGCTGATCCGTTCAAATACGTGAGTGATATGCAAGCATATAGGATAGCCGTGATGATACCCGATGTCGAGCGCAGGAAAAGGACACTGGGACCCCTGCATTTTTTTGCGGGCTGCGTATTCATTTTCTACAGCGCTTCGCTGCTCAGGGGATTGCACTCCGACAGCATCACCTACTGGGCGGCCACCATCCTCATCGGGGTCTGGATCGCCCTCTTTGCCCTGGCGGGCAAAAAGATCTTCCCCCAGGAAAAGGACTATGCCTCCTCCAGCCGGAACATGCGCTGGCTGGAATCGGGCCTTTTTTTGCTCCTGGCGATGTTTGTTTTCTGGCACCAGGCCTCCTATTTCCACGGGGTCATCCTGCTCTGTTGGTCCCTGGCCTTTGCCTTTATGGCCTGGACCGAACGCACCCTTTTCGAACCCATCTTTGTCAGCATCACCGAAAAGGGCATAGGCATACCCCGCCCCGGCGGCCAGCGCTGGACCACCTGGTCCCAGATCGAGGGCGTGGCCCTGAGACCGGACTTTTTTACCGTCCTGTTAAAGGGAAACCGCTATATCCAATTCGACGTCAGTCAACTCCTGCTGGACGCGGAAATCACGGAAATAAACGAATTTTGCTCCAGCATGCTGAAACAAAATAACCCGCTCTGAATGGAGACGACGACTTCCCCCTACCTGTTGTACTCGGACGGAAAGGGAAACATTTTCGAGGACACTTCCT
>Ga0206896_1064_pt1 | contig 24413 bp, 16 predicted proteins | sample Alteio_BWOrgHeat_52_FD_152969 | JGI IMG/M metagenome (GOLD analysis project Ga0206896, IMG submission 152969) | Enriched cells from forest soil in Barre Woods Harvard Forest LTER site, Petersham, Massachusetts, United States -... | ecosystem: Environmental > Terrestrial > Soil > Temperate forest >... | reverse complement strand
GCCGTGCGCGATGAACTTTCGATGCTGAGCCGCCGGACTCACGGGGTCATGCAGTGAAAGCCTCTTCGTTCACCCGGCCCAATCGGCTAAATATTCCGCAGGACCGTCTCGCAACAATTCGAGTGTGGAGCAGAACCTATGAAAAAGGCATAAAACGCCGCAGTAAATATCACAAGAATCCGGCTCAGGGTTTTTATGACTTTTTCATAACCCTGGCGGAAAGATAAGGTGGCGTGGCAAGGATCATGTGGATGGCGGGTCCTTTCGGCGGCGGGGCTAAAATAATGATGATGACCCTGATTCGGGAGGAGCAGGTGCGAGATTCCAAGCCGCGGAGCTTCGTGAAACGCCTGGCTGTTGGCAGCATCGCCGTCGCCCTGCTGACCCTGGTGTCCTATCACGCGCACATAGACTTCCCGTCGGTCATCCCCTTGTACACGCTGCTGGTTGTGCTGCAGTCGCTTACGGGTGATTTCAAGTCTTCGGCCGTCATTTCGGTGCTGTCCGCCGGGTGCATGGATTTTTTCTTCACGGAGCCGCTGTTTTCGTGGCGCATCGCACACCCCTTGAATGCTTTGGCGTTAGTCGCGTTTATTGTCACGGCGTTAGTCATAACCAGCTTGGTATCGCAGGTGCGTAAAGAGGCCACTTCGGCGACATTACAAAAAGACCGGTTGGATCGCCTCTACCGGCTTTCGCAACAGCTTCTCGCGCTGGACCCCGAGGAGGCAAGAGGGGAAAAGTTCCTGGAACCATTTCATCGGCTCTTTGGAGTCACAGCCATCTCCCTCTTTGAGGCTGATACAGCCGAGCTTCATACGGCAGGCTATTCCCGGTTCGATCTCGCTGATAAAACCCGTGCGGCGTACTTAAGCGGCGATGATTCAGGCGATGCGTCAAGAGATTCCGGCTCACGCGTCTTTGTCCGATGCCTTCGAGTGCGGGGGAAAGTGACGGGAGCAATCGGATTTGAAGGCCTGGAAGACGCCGCGGAAACCGGCGGCTCCTTGACAGCGCTGACCACCACGTTTATTGAAAGAACCAACGCTTTTCGCAAGGCCAGCGTGGCCGCCGCGGCCGCGCAAACCGCGGTCTATCGCTCGGCCCTGCTGGATGCCCTGGCGCACGAGTTCAAAACTCCTCTGGCCACAATATTGGCAGCCGCCGGCGGCCTTCGCGAGGCCGGGCCGCTGGCCTCCGCGCAGGAAGAGATGGCCGACACCGTCGAAAATGAAGCCGCCAGGCTGGGCAGCCTGACGTCGCGGCTGCTGCGCACAGCCCGCTTGGATAGTGAGGAAATCAAGCCCCGCATGGAATTGATTGACCTCACTTCTTTGATCGGCCAAATCGCCAGCCAGCACTCAGCTCGGTCTCCGGAACGGCCCATTGTATTGACCAACCCGCACGAAGCCGTGGAAGTGCAGGCAGATCCCGCATTGCTCCGGCTCACCTTGAACCAGCTGGTTGAAAACGCCTGTAAGTATTCCAAACCCGGGTCCGTTGTGACCATTGCAATCCAGCGGGGGGCGGACTCGGTTGCGATGAAGGTATCGAACAACGGAAGTTCGATCCCCTCCGATGAAAAAGGCCGGATTTTCGAGCGGTTTTATCGCGGGGCCGAAGCCAAGCGTTCCACCTCGGGCTCCGGCTTAGGACTGTTCGTCGCCCGCAAGATCGCCCTCGCCCACGGAGGCAATCTCGATCTGGAGACTCCGGATGGAGAGAGCGAAAGTATCACGTTTTGCCTGAAGATACCCAATTTGAAAGACGAGGCTTATCATGTCCTCACAGCCAAGTAGCGTGTTGGTGGTTGATGATGAACCTGCACTACGCAAAGCGCTCCGAACATCTCTTATCGCGAGTGGCTTTGAAGTCGAAGAGGCGCGGGATGGCGAAGAAGCCCTGCTAACGGCTCGCCGCCACGCGTTTGATTTGGTCCTGTTGGACATAAATATGCCGGGTATTAACGGCATAGACGCTTGCCGCCGAATGCGCGGAATCTCGCCGCGTGCCGGCATCGTCATGGTTACGGTCCGGGACTCTGAAGACGATAAGGTGCGGGCTTTGGAAGCCGGCGCGGACGACTATGTCACAAAACCCTTCAAGCTTCGCGAGCTCACCGCGCGTCTGCGGGCCGTTCTTCGGCGGACTCGGGTCGCCGAAGCCGTCCAGGCTTCAGTGCTGCAAGCCGGCAAATTGAAGATCGATCTTGAACGTCGTCTCTTGTGGCGGGGCGACGAGGAAGTTCACCTTTCTCCGACCGAGTTCGATTTGCTGGCATTCATGATGAAGCATATGGGAGCCCCGCTCACGCACATCAAGCTGCTTCGCACCATCTGGGGGCCCGAGTATGGCGGGGAGCTGGAGTATCTGCGATCGTACGTCAGAATGCTGCGGCGGAAAATAGAAGATGATCCGGCAAAGCCCGAGTTTATTCAGACTGAACCATGGGTCGGGTATCGCTTTCGCAATCCGTCCGATCCCGATTCGCCTCCTGCGGAAGACGGGGACTAGCCCCAGCCCCGTCATCCTCGGTTCTACGATTGGGCCGTCGACCAGTCTTCGTTCGATCATCTTTTTATTACTTTTTTAGGTCTCTCCGTTTACTATAGTCAGACCCAGCCAGACAGGCTGGTACCCCTGCGGCCACGTGACGGAGTCCAACCATGCGCAAATTGCTGTTGCTGTTCATTTCTCTCGGTTCACTAGCTGCGGCCACCCCGGCCGCCGACCTCGACAAACGGCTTACCGATCTGGAGAGAGCTACAAAATCCGCCCAATCTGCCGGCGATAACGCGTGGATGCTCATCAGCGCCGCTCTGGTTTTGATGATGACCGGGCCAGGGTTGGCCCTGTTTTACGGCGGCTTGGTGCGCACGAAGAACGTTCTCAGCACGATGATGCACAGCTTTGTGCTGATGGCGGTGGTGAGCGTTCTGTGGGCTGTAGTCGGCTATAGTATCGCCTTCGGCGAAGGCAATTCCTTCATCGGCGGCATGCAGTATCTGTTTCTGCATGGCGTCGGCGCCGATCCGAACGCCGATTACGCGCCCACCATCCCGCAAGGCACTTTCATGATTTATCAGTTGATGTTTGCCATCATCACGCCGGCGCTCATCTCAGGAGCGTTTGCGGAGCGGATGAAGTTCTCCGGCATGCTGCTTTTCACCATTCTGTGGACTCTGTTCGTCTATTTTCCGATGGCGCATATGGTCTGGGGCAAGAACGGATTCCTGGGAGCCACCTGGGGCAGAGTTTCTACCTTTGATTTCGCCGGTGGCACCGTAGTCCACATCACTTCTGGGGTTTCGGCATTGGTGTGCGCTCTGTATCTCGGAAAGAGGAAAGGCTACGGCGTCGATCCCATGCGCCCTCACAGCCTGGTGCTGAGCACGGTGGGCGCTTGTTTGTTATGGGTGGGATGGTTCGGATTCAACGCCGGCAGTGCGCTGGCAGCCTCGTCGCTTGCCACCAGCGCCTTCGTCGCCACCCACTTTGCGACTGCCGCGGCAGCGCTGGGATGGATGCTTGTCGAATGGATCAGAAATGGCAAACCGAGCATTCTGGGAGGCATTTCGGGCGCGGTCGCAGGACTGGTCGCGATTACTCCGGCTTCAGGATTCGTTACACCCATGCCAGCGATGCTGATCGGACTGATAGCGGGCGTGGTGTGTTATTTCATGGTCAGCGTAGTCAAGAGTAAGTTCGGCTACGACGACGCTCTGGATGCTTTCGGCGTGCATGGCATCGGCGGAACGGTGGGTGCGATCCTCACCGGCGTTTTCGCCACCAAAGAGATTAACGACCTGCGCATGGGAAAACCCATGGGTTTGATCGACGGCAACCCTGGGCAAGTGATCAACAATTTGATTGGGGTGCTGATCGCGTGGGGGCTGGCGATCGTGGGTACCTGGATCATCCTCAAAGTGTGCGACGCATTGACCGGAGTCCGCGCCGGCGAACAAGCCGAGATCGAAGGTCTGGATCTGAGCATGCACGGCGAAGAAGGGTATAACTTCGAGGCATAAAGGACGACAATATGAAAAAGATCGAAGCCATCATCCAGCCGTACAAGATCGAGGAAGTGAAAGAAGCTCTCAAGCGAATCGGCATCGATGGGATGACCATCACCGAAGTTCGCGGACATGGCCGCCAGAAGGGGCACAAAGAGGTCTATCGCGGAATGGAGTACCAGGTGGATCTTCTGCCGAAGGTAAAGCTCGAACTGGTGGTTCCGTCGGGCCGAGCCAACGAAGTCATCAAGGCTGTGGCGGACGCCGCGCGCTCAGGCAAAATCGGTGACGGGAAGATCTTCGTGTTCGACGTCGCGGAGGCCATTCGGATCCGCAACGATGACCGAGGCGAAAGCGCGCTTTGAGCCAGCCTAAGGAATCGAGCGCGGGCCATTTTCGGACAGCGAGCCGATTTTGTCTGACGGTGGGACCATTTCATCCGGGCGAATAACGCGCAAATCCTATATAGCTCGCGCCCCAATCGCTTCGCGCAGGGCGATTAATCAAGCCGAGTTCAATGACCTGGCGCGACTTTTGCCTTCCGACAAACGGGCCCGGCTTGTCCAAATGCTTCAGAGTAAGAAATTCCAGGTCGCGATCAACATAAGTAATGACAACTCGGCCAGTGTCCGGCAATCCAGGCGCTGAACACCTGCGTTGGTCGCGCCGGATTCCTGGTGTGAAATCCCTTCGCGCCAAGAACGGTTCGTGGATGGGAAGTGCTATTCTCGCAAGCTATCGCTCCGCCTGGCGGGTTGATGTCCCGCAACCGGACTTCCTGGAAGTTTTGAGCGTGCGCCGTACAGGCTCGTTGACCCTGAAATTCCACGACGAGCGGTCTTGCTTACGGATACGCCGTCATCCAGGCAGAATGCGCGCGTAACGCCCAGCCTAGGATCGGTAAACACTGCGCGACTTTGCGTGGTTCACTGAGCGAAACGCAACTCCCGGCGCGTCGGGCATCGCCTAGGTAGTATAGGATCTGCACGAGTTCAATTATGCAAAATAATGAGGAGGATCCTATGACCAACCCCATAAACCAGCACGACCAGAACGGGCGATCCATCCCGGGTCCGGAGGAACAAAGGCACTCGAGCCGCGAACGAATGGCTAGCAGAGAAGGGACACGTCAGTGGGATCGGCGCAGCCTCTTGAAAGGAGTTGCTGCGTTGGGAGCTGGTCTGTGGGTTGGTCCCTCTGCGGATGCTTTCGCCCTGCCGGAGGACAAGATTAAGATCGTCCGCTACTTCAGCAATTCCGGCGACGCCCAAGGACGCCAGGGTCAGCCAATGGTCAACCAGTCCAGCAACGTCGTGATCATCGAGACCGAACGGGGGCGCATTGGCATCGGCGAGGGCGGCGAGCCCAGGACGATGGAAGAATGTGCCAGCATGCTGATCGGCCTGGATCCGTCTCGAATCGATAACATGTGGCAGCGTATGATGCGCGGGTATTTCTATCCGGCCGGCCGCGAAAAACTGCACTCGATGGGCGCGTTGGATCTGGCGTTGTGGGACCTCAAGGCTAAGGCACTGGACGTGCCTGTGTGGCAGTTGTTAGGCGGCAAGTCGCGCAACTACGTGGAGTGCTACTCCACCGCGTTTCCCAGGCCTCGGAGCGGCACGCTGGAGGATGCGGCCCGTGCCTGTATCGATGCGGGCTTCCGCACGTACCGCTATGCTACCGACAACCCGCGCCAGCGCGTGGTGGATCGCTTCAAGCTGGTCGAGCAGATGCATCAAGACTGCGTGCTGCTGCACAAAGGCGCGGGCGACGGCGGGTGGGCGATCGACTTCCATACCGAACTCGATCCGCCCGACGCGATCAACCTCGCCACGCTGCTGGAGCCCCTGCATCCCTACTTCTGCGAGGATCTCATCCGCAGTGAGGGTGTTCTGTCCTACGAGACCATCCGGGAACGCACCCGAGTACCGATCGCGGTGGGTGAGCAGTTCGGCTACAAATGGGACATCAACACCCTGATCGAGAAGCAATTGATCGACTACGCCCGGGTGACCCTGCCCAACGTGGGAGGCATCAGCGAGTTCATGAAGATCATCGCGATGGCGGAAACACACTACGTCGGCATGATTCCGCACTTCACGGGCCCGATCGCCGAGGCCGCGCTGGTACAGTGTCTCACCGCCACCTCGATTACGGCACTGATGGAGATGTTGGGCGATGGCAGCCGCACCTGGTCCTACCTGCCGCGCATGTACGACTTCAAGGAAGGAAAGCTGTGGCCCAACGACCGGCCCGGGCTAGGCGTGGAGGTCGACGTGAGCAAACTGACGAAAATCGGTGAATACAACACCTATCGCGCCGGCATGTTGATGAATCAACGCCCCGATGGTTCGTTCATGAACTGGTAGGGTGGTGCGGGAAAAGCTACCGACGCGGCCGCCATCCAAATTCAGTGGCGCGCCAGAATCCCGCAGCAATATGCGATAAACTAGCGTGCTATGCGAATGGCCCACGCGTTTCTGTTCCCACTCTTTGTGAGCGTGACGGTCCTTGCACAATCCACCGATACCGGTTCAGCCCACAAGGCTGCCGCCACGGCTTTGCTGAATTCGAATAACACCGGAGCCGCGCACCTTGCCTGCCCGGCTTCCATCTCCCCTGTGCCGACCTCCAACCCGCCGGGCGGCGGTCCGCCCAGAGCAGCCGGCGCTCCGGGGGGTGGCGGTGGCGTCCGGCCCACTCCGCCGCGGGAGAACTGGTATGCCGAAGGAGGACAGGTTTTTGACAACCTCTATATGCTGACCACAAAAGCGAACAGCGCGTGGGCAGTGAAAACTTCAGATGGGATCATTCTGATCGATACCCTGTACGGTTACGCCGCGCAGGAGGAAATTGTGGATGGCTTGAAGAAGGTAGGCCTCGATCCGGCCAATATCAAGTACATCGTCGTCAGTCATGCGCATGGCGATCACGATGGCAGTGTCAAGTTTCTGCAGGACACTTACCATCCACGGATCATCTTGGCCCCTAAAGACTGGGAACTATCCGCGCGGGAAGCCGATCCATACCGCCATGATATCGATGCCACGGATGGACAGAAGCTGACTCTCGGCGACACCACCATCACAATTTATTTCACCCCCGGTCACACCGCCGGCACTCTTTCGTTCCTAGTTCCGGTGAAGGATCATGGCGAGGCGCACATGGCAATGGAGTGGGGCGGGACGGCCCTGAGCGGGAATACAACGAAGGAAATGCTGCAGTCCTACATTTCGAATGCGGGCCGCTTCAAGGATATCGCAGAGGGCTCGGGCGCCGATGTCATTATCGGCAACCACACCGAATACAATGATGCGCTGGCAAGGTTTGAACGGACGAAAGCGCGGAAGCCCGGCGAACCCAACCCGTGGGTGGTTGGCAAGTCTGAAGTCCTGAATTATCTCACTGTCGTGCAGGAATGCGCGAAGTCCTGGCTCGCCATCGACAACGGGCGCCCCTGAGATCATCCGCCGGTGCGCAGAAACCTTTCGAGGGAATCGGCAGCTCGTACTGCCAGATGCCGGCTCGGCACACCGGGGAAACGGGGAAATATCGGTCAACCCGTTTGGATCACTCGCGAGTGGTGGGCCAGCCCCGCCCCAATGGAGCCCGAAATGGAAGAAGAACTGTTGCGCATCACCCAGGAGGCGGCTGCAATCCGCATCGCCCTGGATTACGGCGCACGCTCGCTGACGCTAGCGACCTCCGATGACGGACGAGGGTTCAATCTGGAGGAGGGATCGCGGAAGTCCGGTCATTGGGGATTGAAGAATATGCAGGAGCGCGCCGCCGAGATCGGCGGTACGTGCAAGATCACCACGGCTATGGGACAAGGCACGCGGATTGAAATTCGCGTTCCCCTGGCGCCGGCCTGGTCATTAAGGAACACGGGTGCCAAAAACGCCCATACGAGTCCTGGTAGTTGACGATCATCCGATGGTCCGGGCGGTCTGGCGGCAACCATCAGCCCGGAACCGGATATGACGGTGGTAGCGTCGGCAGCGACGGGTGAGGAGGGGCTGGAGCAGTTCCGCCAGCATCAGCCTGACGTCACGCTGATGGATCTGAGAATGCCGGAAATGGGCGCCGTCGGGAGGTTGACGTCCTTCGCGAGGTCGCTAAAGGAAATCGGAATCGAGATATCGGGAAGCAGCTCTTCATGTCCGAAGAGACCGTTAAAGTTCACCTCCAGCGCATCATGGCAACACCTGGCGCGAGCGATCGGACGCACGCCACGGCGATTCCGACGCGCCGCGGATTTATTCAACTATAGAAGAGGCGGGCAAGCCGGCCTCTAACGCGGCAGTTGTTCTTACTTCTCGCCGCGCCGAAATACGACGCCAGCGGAGTACCGCGCGTAGCATCGTACCCGCCCGGTGAAAGCCAGGAAGGCCGCCGGACACACAAAGCTGGACATGACGATGCTGTATAGGCAAACCGAAGACGATCGCGAGCGTGACCACGTCGGAAAGATTTTAGACCAGATAGGCGTCCCGAAGAAGGGTCCGCGGAAAGAGGAGTTAAAGGCTATGAAGGCTACCGGTACGATTCAGTGATCACAGAATTCAAATGCGCGCGGATCGGGCACGGGAGGAATCGCGGGAAAGCTGCAATTGAGGTGATTGAAGATGTTGAAAAAATCTGCTCGCGCCCTGAAGACCAAGGCGCGCTCCGGGAGTTTGAACTCAAAAACCGGCCCAAAGCTATATAATTGTGCGCATGGAGCGACGAGCTGGTATCGCGCTAAGCATCCTCCTGGCGTGCTGCCCTCGTGCTTTCGCGTTAGATCCTTCGCTCGAACTCACACAATACACGCATACAGCATGGATGGCGAGCGAAGGCTTGAAGGGAAGCACTCGGTCGATTGTCCAGACGTCTGACGGTTATCTTTGGCTGGGCACGGAGTTCGGCCTCGTTCGCTTCGATGGTGTTCGTTTTGTCCCATGGACGCCACCCCCTGGCGAGCGTCTCCCGAGCCCAAACATCTTGGTGCTGCTGGCAACACGCGACGGCACCCTGTGGATCGGCACTTTTAACGGGCTGGCAAGTTGGAATCAAGGCAAGCTGAGCCATTATCCTGATTTCGCTGAAGATAATGTCGCTACCCTCTTGGAGGACCACGAGGGGACGGTGTGGGTTGGAGCCCCCGGCAAGGTTTGCGCCATCCGGAGCGGGAAAACTAAGTGCTCTAACTTGGACACGGGCTTCGCTTACTCTAACGGTAACCGGGGAAAATATGTGTCTTCATTGTACGAGGATAGCGACCACCGTCTCTGGGCCGGAACCGAGTCGGGCCTCTGGCAGTGGAACCCCGGTCCCCCCAAGCGCTACACGCCACTACCCATCGTTCCGCGGCAGGCTATCGTCCAGGGAGATCGCGCTACCGGGCTGGTTTTCGTCAGTGACAAGAACCTCGTTCTGCGGCAATTCTCCGGAAACAAGATAGAGAAATACCCTCTTCCGGGCGTGGAGTGGCCCTTGAAAGCCGAACATCTGCTGCGGGATCGCAATGGTGCTCTGTGGGTCGGAACGAATGTTGAGGGGCTTCTGCGTGTTTACGAGGGGAAAACCTCTCGGTTCACGCTGGGAGAAGGTCTTACAGGCGAGATCGTCATGTGTCTTTTTGAGGATCGGGAGGGCTCTGTTTGGGTAGGCACAACGAATGGTGTTGACCGGTTTCGCGAACCAGTCATTACTACGCTCTCCCCTTACCAGGGATTGCCAAATCCAGTTTGGTCCGTCCTCCCGGCGCGCGACGGTAGCCTATGGCTCGGCTCCCTTAATGGACTGACCAGATGGAACCAGGGACAGGTGACCATTTATCGCTCCGCTGCCGAGTCAGGAAAACAATTCGGCGGTGGTCAACTGGGCGCCGCGAACAGCGCGGTCCACGAAATAATCGGTCCTGGACCGGGGGACATCGTAGGCTCGCTTTTTGAAGATCAACGCGGTCGCATCTGGGCCACCAGCGGCAGCGGACGCGAGGGAGTTGTGTGGTTTGAGAATGGCAAGTTTACTCGTGTGAGTGGCCTACCGGTCGAACCTGCGAACGCAATCATCGGCGACAAGCACGAGGGTGTCTGGATCAGCTATCCCGGCCACGGTCTGTTTCATGCAGTCGGAAGGAGAGTAGTCGAAACGGTGCCTTGGCCGTGGTTGAAGCTGGGGCGTGACCCACGTCCGACTGCGGTCATACCCGATTCGCTGAACGGTGGACTGTGGCTTGGATTCCTCGACGCAGGCATCGCTTATTTCAAGGATGGTCAAATCACCAAAATGATTGACAGCAAGAGTGGCCTGGGTGCAGGCCAGGTGTGGGGTCTTCTCGTCGATCGCAACGGAACACTATGGGCCGCAACCGAAGGAGGCCTCAGCCGCATACGGGACGGCCGCGTCTCAACGCTCACGACCGATAACGGTCTGCCTTGCAACGCGGTTCACTGGGGCATCGAGGATGACGCTTCTTCGTTGTGGCTGTCCACAGCCTGCGGCTTGTTGCGCGTTGACCGCAGCGATTTGCAGGCGTGGGCAGCGGACGCAAAACATGCGGTCCATCCCCTCATCTTTGACGGAAGCGACGGGTTTCGAATTCATAGACTGTTTGGCAACAGTGCGGTTTCGCCGTCGACGTATGCACCGAATGGCAATCCAGTTGTGCAAAAGTCTGCCGACGGGAAATTGTGGTTCGCGGTTACGGATGGCGTCAGCTTCATCGACCCGCGTCACTTGCCCTTCAATAGACTTCCGCCGCCGGTGCACATCGAGCGAATCACCGCCGACCGCAAGACCTACTGGCAGAATTGGTCAGGGGATGTATCGTCCTCGCCCCTGAAGCTGCCGCCGCTGATTCGCGATTTGGAGATCGACTATACCGCGCTCAGCCTGGTCGCGGCGGAGAAGGTGCGTTTTCGCGTCAAGCTGGAAGGCCGCGATCCCGACTGGAAGGATATTGGCAATGAACGGAAGGCGTTCTATAACGATCTTCCTCCGCGCAATTACCGCTTCCGTGTGTTGGCCAGCAATAACAGCGGCGTGTGGAACGAGGCCGGCGCGTCCTTCGATTTCTCGGTCGCCCCGGCGTACTATCAGACCACTTGGTTCCAGGCATCGTGCGCGGCCGCTTTTCTGGCCTTGCTTTGGGCGCTGTACCGGTACCGCCTCCATCAGATCGCGCAGGAATTCAACGCGCGCCTGGACGAGCGCGTGAACGAGCGCACGCGCATCGCCCGCGATCTGCACGACACGCTGTTGCAAAGCTTTCACGGCTTGATGTTCCGATTCCAAGCGGCTCGCAACATGGTGCCTCGGCGCCCCGAAGAGGCCGTTCAAGCTCTCGACGAGGCCCTCGAACGGACCGAGCAGGCCATCGCCGAGGGCCGGGACGCGATACAGGGTTTACGTGCGTCGACAGTGGTCACCAACGAACTGGCGCAGGCAGTAACGGCACTGGGTAACGAAATGAACCGCGAATTGGCCTCCCCGGGTTCGACCCACGGCTCTACCTATGACTCGAACTCCCCAAGGTTCCATGTGGTGGTGGAAGGCCCGCCTCAGGACCTGCATCCGATCCTGCGGGACGACGTCTACGCGATTGCTCGTGAGGCGGTACGAAACGCCTTCCGCCACGCCCAGGCCCGCAACATCGAAGCGGAGATCAGGTATAGCGGAAGTTTGTTCCAGATGCGCGTTCGGGACGACGGACAGGGTATCGATCCGGGAATCGTAGCGGAAGGACGCGCCGGCCACTTCGGTGTGTCTGGAATGCGTGAGCGCGCCAAGCGCATCGGCGGGAAACTGGACGTGTGGACTGGAACCGGAGCTGGCACGGAGATCGAGTTGAGCATCCCTGGGTCGATTGCATACGGAAAACCTCCTGGCCGGACCGTTCGTGGGCTATTCCGTAGGAAGGCGGCGAATGGATGATCAAGGTTCTGTCGGTGGACGACCATGCTCTGCTCCGCGAAGGAATCGCAGCACTGGTCAACGCCGAATCAGACATGAAACTGGTCGCGGAAGCCACCAACGGACAGGACGCTATCGAAAAGTTCCGATTGTACCGGCCGGATGTAACGTTGATGGATCTCCAGATGCCGGCCATGAACGGCATCGAAGCAATCATTGGCATTCGAAGCGAATTCTCGGACGCCCGAATCATCGTCTTGACGACGTACGCAGGCGATGTCCAGGTGTTGCGGGCTCTTAAAGCGGGTGCGAAGGGCTACATATTGAAGGGACATGTGCGCAGAGAACTTCTGGACACCATCCGTGCTGTCCATGCCGGCCAAAAGCGAATTCCCCCGGAGGTCGCCGCCGAGCTCGCCGAGCATGCCACGGAGGACGAATTGACCTCACGCGAGATTGCGGTGCTCCGGCTGATCGCGACCGGGAACGCGAACAAAGAGATCGCCGGTCAGCTCTCCATTGCTGAGGACACGGTCAAGAGCCACGTCACGAACATACTCGCGAAACTCGGGGCTAACGACCGGACCCATGCCGTCACGATAGGGCTTAAGCGCGGAATCATCGAGCTTTAGATCACCTAAAAGTGGGATAGCCCAACCCCAGTTTTAGGCGTTTCAATTACGCTGCGAATTTCTTACTCTCTATAGAGAGTACTTTGCAGCGGCTATTTTCGACGTTCGCGAGTGGTTGGCCAGGCGTAGGTCTTCTGCTCTTGCGAGTGCTTACAGCCGCTGCACTCATCCATTTGGGGATCGTCGGCGTGCTCGCGGCCCCTCCGGTGACGATCGTCGTCCTGCAGATCATTGGAGCCGTTGCGGGGATACTTCTTCTGATCGGTTTATGGACTCCCGTGGCGGGAACGCTGGCGGCCATCGCTAACGTGTGGATCGCTTTCTCGCGGTATTTCTCGCATTCTGGCGATCCATTGATTCCCATCGTGCACGCGGTCCTCGGTGCCGTTTTGGCGATGGTCGGACCCGGCGCCTGGTCCATCGATGCCCGGCTCTACGGTAGGAAGTACGTCAATTTTCCCGAACGCCGGTGAGGTTTTTGTACCCCCATCGTGGTAGTACTAAGAGGCACCATCTTACCAACCAACCGTCCGACCATCTGAGGTTGTCCGCAAGCGGGAACAATCTCACAATCAGGTATAAGAAGGCTGAAGGGCAACGGATGAAAGGAGTCAAGGAATGGCTGCAAACGCAACTTGGGCGATTGAATCATCCGCAATCAACCATCACGAATGCTGTGAAATCGAAGATACGAAGTCGTCGAAAATCGCACTCGACCACAGCGAACTCCGGGGCAGCGGATTGCCCCGCATTGTTGGCAATAGCACCGCTCTCCGACGGGTACTCGAAATGGTACAGGTTGTGGCGCCGACCGGCGCCACGGCGTTAATACAGGGCGAAACAGGAACGGGCAAGGAACTGATTGCAGAAGCCATTCATCGGCGCAGTGACCGATCGAAGGGCCCTTTTGTGAAGGTGAATTGCGCCGCAATTCCTGCAGGTTTACTTGAAAGCGAACTATTCGGTCACGAGCGTGGCGCATACACCGGAGCGGTCGCACGCGGTATTGGACGGTTCGAGCGGGCCCATAGGGGTACCCTATTCTTGGACGAAATCGGTGACCTGCCGCTAGAACTGCAGCCCAAGATTCTTCGCGTCTTGCAGGAAAGGCAATTCGAGCGTCTAGGCGGTGCCGCAACGATTCAAACCGATGTGCGCATGATCTGCGCCACGCATCGGAATCTCTCTGAGATGGTCGAGGAACGTCAATTTCGCGCCGACCTCTTCTATCGGATCAGCGTGTTCCCTATTGAACTACCACCGCTGCGCGATCGCCCCGAGGATATCCGCTTGTTAGTCGAGCATTTTGCAATGGATTACGCTGCTCGCATGCGGCTGCCGATCACGGCTATCGCAAAGGAATTTATGGCGGCATGTGCGCGTCATTCTTGGCCGGGCAACGTCCGGGAGTTACAAAACTTCATCGAGCGTTCTCTAATTCTCTCGGAAGGCCCTGTGCTGAATGGCTCGCTGCCCCAATTCACCGGCATGGCGACCTCATCCGCGCCTGTCACGCTAGAACAGGCGCAGAGTTCGCACATCCTTCAGACTCTCCTGCGAACGGACGGGGTAGTCGGCGGGCCGAATGGTGCGGCTGCGCGCCTCGGCCTGAAGCGGACGACGCTAATCTCCATGATGCGGCGACTGCGTATCAATCCTGGCGCAACACCCTGTGCTGCCGGTGCATTGGGGTGCCAACAATAGCGTTCGATTGCTAGAGGGCTACGCTAGTCACTAGAGAAAGCGCAAGACCGGAGTTGCTCGCCAGCGCGCTCCGGGAGTGGCAAAATAACCGCACCCGCTTATTTTTACAAACCTGTCGCGAGGCTACTGCACCAACCACCGCTGAGGGGCCAACTCGGCCAGTGCTTCGGGATTGTAATAGTCATAGAGCACCGAAGAGTTCGAGCTTGCGTTCATCGGGAGACGGGCGCTTACATAGAAATCGAACGACGTTCCGCCGGCCTTCGGCCACAAGTACAAGATGATTCGGTCGGGCTGGATTTCAAAATGGTCCACGCCAAGCGTTCCGTCTTCGATTACGGATTCAAGCGAAGCCCTATCGACTTCGGTTGCCGGAGGCAAGCCAATTTCCGCGATCATCATACCGTAGCCGCGGAAGCCGATGCGCTCGGCTTTTACCTTGCATCGCACAAGTTCAGCAGGATGCGAGGTCAAGTGATCAAACTGGGCGCTCAACCGCAATTCCGGCGAACTCCTTATAGTCGCCTGATTCCAGGGAAGCCAGTACGTAGTAGCAAGACGCAAGAGGGCGCTCTGTGTGCCGGCGGATTGCGCCAGCTCTATCTGGTTTTGGCCAGGCTTGAGGAATGTAGATACGTCGGCAAGAATTGGGTCGGTAGCTGATGAATCGCTCGGGGTCGCGATGGTCATCACCGCTCGTCCATTGATTCGCACTTCAATTTTTCCACTGCTGCCCGCAAAGTTGCCAAGCATAACGGAGGCATCAGCCATGGCGCGCATCGCACGCACCGTCGATTGGGTTGTGAACCAGCCACCCCATTGATCGCGGCCTCTCAAGAGAAATACCAAACCCCGCCTGATCAGCGGATCGATATCTTTCTCCTGGGGATGTCTGCTACGCCAGCCAGAGAGTGCGCTGACAGCCAAACCAGTGGTCTCCAGCCTTCCAGCCGTTCCCCATCCATAAAAGGGCGTGTTAGTTCGCAGGTTCCAGTAAACGCCGCCGCGCTCCTCACGAGCAAGCATTTTTAGTCTTTCCACGGCGTTCCGCAATTGGGCTTCGTCGCCCGAGTCTAAAGATGCAAGGATGAACTCGCTCAGAAGATACGGCTCATCGATCTGGTTTGTGAATTGGGCGATATGGCGATACGCTTGTGCCAAGCGGCTACTGTTCACAGCTATGCCGCCTTTTTTCGCCAACGCCAGCGACCGCACAACGAGACCTGTAAGTAGTTGATCTTGGTTTTCGGCGGTTTCGGTATCGCGGTAACGCGTCCGCCATTGGCCGTCTGGTCCTTGTTGATTATCGAGCCACGTGATCATTGCCGTGATGTCATCGCGGTCGACAGGCACAACGGCAGATGCTTCCATTAGAAAACTCACCGCGTAGGCCGTCACCGCGATGTCGGGGTTGCCAGTACCCCAGTACGTAACGCCACCGCGCGCGTCCCGGAAGCGGGCCAACCCCTCGATTGCGAGTTGCAAGTTTGTCCTCGCGGCGCTCTCCATTTTAGGAGTGACGGCGCCTGCACTCGTCGCAAACCTCCAGGCAAGTAAATTCGCGTAACCGGCGGATATTGTCTGTTCGGCACACCCGTGCGGCGCGTTCATGATGCTCTGCGCACTTTCGAGCAACACAGAGGCGATGTTCGGATACAAGCGCAGTTCCCCTCGCGAAGCCGAGGGAATTGCATTCGGCGGAATATTTATTGAGAAATCAACATGGCCGGCCAACAGATCGCCAAACGTCTGTGTAATCCCCTGGCCATCGGGATGTACACGGGTTGATTTCTCTAGTGCGTCCTGATTGTGTGCCGCCCGCGCAACTATACGCTGCGCCGCCTTCTCTTTAGATTTGGCGGCGGTGATAGCGAAGGATACATTCACCGAGCCGTTCGCAGGAATCAAAGTGCGTTTTGTCGATGGCCCTTGGATAGAGAGCGCGTCATTCGCCTGCAGCGTCACCGTGGTCTCAAGACCCCGTTCCTGATAGTTGCGGACGGTGACGGGAAGATCAATTTGGTCCCCTTCGGTAAGTACTTGAGGTGGATTGAAGTCCAGGAAAAAAGGCTGGAAAGTACGCAATTCGCCTTCGGCTTCCGCCACCCGGCCATCCAGCGTAGATGCAATTGCCGCGAGCTTCCAAGTGGTGACGCTGTCTCCCAGCGTGAAATTCGTGTGTGCGCTACCGTGAGCGTCAGTAGCAACGTCTGGGAGCCATAGCAGAGTTTCCGGGAAATATTCGCGCACGCGGGGAGTGGAAGTCGAAACCGTGCGGGCAGACAGCTGAGCTGAAGCGGTTTCTAACGGGACTACATCTGCTGCCACTGAAACCTGTTCCGATACCGAACCCACATTGAGCTCAATGTCCACATTCGTAGTTTTTCCAGCCCCGACGGGAACCCGTGCGATCTCAGATTGCTGAAAACCGGGAGAAGCTGCGCGGAGGGTATATGATCCGATCGGCACGGCGATAAAATGATACGCGCCATCGGGCCCGGTGACCGTCTCATAGTCGCTTTGACTGGCCGTAACTAAGACGACCCTGGCGTTTGGGATCACGGCCCCTGTCACATCTGTAACTAGCCCGGAGATGGCGCCAGTGCCGTCAGCGAGTTGGATAGGCTGCGATGGATTGCCCGCGACCGGCGCGGCGGATTCTTCCTTCAGTAGTACGGGGAAGCGCGCGACGTCGAAATCGTCATAAGTATCCTCGACACCGTCTTCGCCCGCGCTTCGCAAAGAAAAGGTAATGAAGCGCTGCGTCACGGGAGTCACGTCGGTTCGTGTCGATGCGGCGCTGCTGCCGAAAACACGGACACTTGTAGCTTGAGTCCTGTCGCTGTAGTGCGACGCGATTACGCTCGTGACGCGATAGGAACGATTCCACGGATCACGAAAGCGCGCCAGATCAATCCCTGCTTGCTGCAGCAGAAGACGGAACTCTGCCTTGTCCTGCGGGGACGTTTTTTTTCGACTCAGCCTCTTTTAAAACCCGGGAGATCTCTGCTCCTTGCCGGCTGAAATAGCTCCCATTGAAGTTAGCAACAAGAACATCGTCAAATGTCCCAAACACCCGGTCCGGGCCCGCGCTCACAATTTGAATGTTACGCCTGGATAGTTGAGTTTTCACCGAAACCCGATAGGGGGTTCCCCAAGGGTCGTCTAATGAATCAAGAAGCAAGCCGTTGCGGCTGAGCAAAACCTTGAATTCGTCGGCCGTAGCTGGATAATCGTCCTCCTTTGGCAGGTTCCGCTCGATCAGCGATTCAATCGGCGTAAAGTACTTGCGCTGGAAAGTCCCCGCAACGAAGTCGTCATCTGTGTTTAGAAGCTTGTCCGGCCCCGGGCTGATTAATGCAATCTGGTAGTGATCACGAACTACGCTAAACCGCGGTTCATACATGCGGCCCCATGGATCGCGCGCGGCTGCGAAGGGTTGCCCGAGCGCTCTGGAAAGTGCGGAGGCATCTTGCGGAAATTCGAGGGTATCGGCGTAGTGCTGATCTAACAGCGCTTTCAGTTGCTTCATCTGTTCTTCAACTGACGGAAATTTAGGGGCTTTCCCCAGCGTTTCGCCTTCCTCGGACCAAACGTATCCGCCTCCGCGCGCCAGCACTTCCGCCACCAGGTCCAACTCAGGAGTCACGGGTGTGTCGGGTCTCATGGCGTAGAGATCGTTTAGTCGTATACCGCCGAATTCCGCTTCTCCATCATCCCGGCAAAATGCGCACGCGAACCATGGGCGACGGCCAAATTCTTGATCGGCGCGGACGCGTTCCAAGACCGCTTGATCCACAACCGCAACACCCAACACTGCTTCCAACGGCTTTCCTTCGACAGAGTTCACCTGCATGCGCAGGCTTGCACGCTCGCCTGGCTTGTATACCGCGCGATCCGTTGTTGCCGTAACGCGCAAATCCGACCGATCCGGAAACAGAACGGCCTTAGAGCCAAAAGCGGCATTGCTCCGATCATCGTGTGTGTCTGGCGCACCCCAGGCTGTGAATATCACTTTGCGCCGGAATTTGGGCTCGTAGGGAAATGTAACCTGCGCCTTGTGATCGAGAATATGGGCAACTTGCCGAGCCACTGCGGTGTCGCCAGCAACCGCGTGAACAACAATGAGCTGATCGGAAGGACCGTCCGGCGGCGCTGTGATCCGCAGGGTCACGTCTTCGCCCGCGTGATAAAGAGATTTCGTTGCTTCCAATCGCAGCCGTGCGGCGCCGTTGAACCAATATTGTTCCTTCCAAGTACCGATCAATCCGTTGGCATCCGTGGCGCGCGCTTCCAGAGAGTCGCTGAGGCTGGGAGGTAGCAAGGCTTTGCCCACGCCGTAGCGATTGGTTTGTACGGCGGTCTTGTGTCCATCCTGCAGCAGTTCCACGGTTGTTTGCGCCGGTCGACCTTCCGCATAGGAAGTCGCCACATATACCTCCGCCGGAAGCGGTCCCCCATCTTCGCTGCGAATGACATAGACGTGAATCGGCTCGCGGGTGAGGCGCACATCGAAGCGGCGCTGCTCGGTGCGGCCGGAACTCGGGTCGGTGTAGTAAGCGACGTAATGTTCATCCCGAAAACGGTCGCGATCGGAACTCTTGATCTCGTCATGCGCTTCTGTCACATCAAGTGCCGTGGCAAAAGTTCCATCCTCGCCTGCCTCGCCTTCGGCCACGTTTTTATCTTCGGATTCAAGCTTCTTTTTACTTGGATTCCACTGTGAGTCGCCGCTGTGAACGATTTTTACCTTGCCCTTCGGCACGGGCTTCCCGAACAGATAAGAACCCGTGATGGTAACGCTTGGCTTTTGGTCTGGCAGATAAGCCGAACGGTTCGGCTTCGCAGTTACGCTGAATGTCGGCAAGTCGTAACGGCTCACGCGGACAATGTGAGTCGCCATCACATCATCGTCTTGCGTTTTAAGCTTGAGTTCGTACGAGCCGAGGCCCGCAGATAATGGCAGAGTCCAATCGTCCTTGACGATTCCGAATCGTGAAGTAACGAGCTTCGTGGCATGTGTGGTTTCACTGTCTTGATCGGCAATTTCGAATCTGATTTGAGAACCTTCCGCTACCTTGCCTTGCGGATCGAAAACGATCGCTCGAAAGTGAATGGTCTGGCCCGGCTGATAGATCGGCTTGTCTGTTTGCACACGGGCACTCACACTACCGGGCAGGGGGAGATCGTCGTTGAGTTCCTGAACAAAATCGCCCGCGTGAGCTTGCACCCATAGACTGGCCTCATCGTTTGAATCGGATTCCATTGTTTCCGGGACATCGAAGGTGAACTCGACAATTCCCTCAGCAAGCGGCGCAATCTTTGATGGGGAAAGCGCAACCTCGTCCACAGTTAGCTTCGCATCCCATTTGTCCACGGCAACAGGCTTGCGGCTAATCGGATGTGCGGCTAGTGCCTGAATCGTCACGGCCCTTCCCCGCTGCGCGACACCTGCTTGGACTACTCGCAGCTCGAACACGTGGTCCGCGATCTGAGGAAGCGAAACGACGCCCGACACAGTCGCGACTCCGCGCTGCGTGCCAGTTTCTGGGGTCAGACGATAACGCAACCGGGTCCAAACAGACGACTCAGTGATCGGCAAGGGCAGATCTATCTGTGACTTGCCTGGTGGCAAGGTGGCCGCCGAGCGACCACTGCCCAAAACTACATCCTTCGGATTCACCCATTCGAGCAAGAGACTTGCGCGCACCGGGGTGCCAGCCGCATTGACCACGGGTACCGAAACGATGGTGGAGCCGTTCCGGAGAGCGGTACGGATCCGGGGCTCGTCCACTGAAGCCAGAAATTGCGCTTGAGAAGCCGGCATATATAACCAAAATGCCAGCAAAGTGAGTGCAGTTGTCCTCATGATCCCTCCCATCGGAAGCGACCACAATCTTCCGGATCTAACCTCAAGTGCCCTTAGATTACGCCGAACTGTACCTCAGCACAAGGTCTATTTTTTCGACTCGACGAAAATGGGTGCAAATTCATACACCGTTATGTCACATTATCGGAATCTTTTTGAACAGTGGAATGGTTCCGAATAGGAGCAAAGCCAGGCAAATCGAGTTGAATGTACAATGAGGTCCACGGAGGTCCCGATTGGCAAGCCACTATCCCGATAACTCCTGGCGCGACGGCGCGCCCGGTTTATTTTCGTTATCTGCTCGTACTCTTTGCCTTTCCCTCGCGCTTAGCGCGTGGCTTTTGAGTCCCTGTCTGCTCGCCGCGAAGGTTGACTTTGAGCGCGATATCCAACCTCTCCTCAAAACCCATTGCGTGGAGTGTCACGGCCCTTCCCAGCAAATGCACGGGCTTCGCCTTGACCGCCGTGTAAGTGCGCTTCCAAACCGGATTGGCGCAAACGGCGTGCGCATCATTCCGGGAGATAGCGAAGCGAGCGTGCTTTACCAGCGCATCAGCGGATCCAGGTCCGGCCCCCGAATGCCGCCCTCTGGGCCTCTCCCCGCAGAGCAGATCGCGCTTATCAAATCCTGGATCGATGAAGGGGTCGAATGGCCCGATGCCTTCTCCGGTGATCGGAGTGTCACCGCGGCTGACCCGATTGCCGAACAGATTGGGGCAGCCCTTCGCAATGCTCAAAAGAAATCTTTTCGGCAGATTCTGCGCCGCAATCGACAGTCCGTGAATGCAAAGGGACGCAGCGGCTGGACCCCGCTCATGTACGCGGCTATGTATGGCGATTCGCAGGACCTTCGGCTGCTGTTGGAACGGGGAGCAAGGCTGAACGAACAAAACGACGACGGGGCAACTGCGTTGATGTATGCCGTCGATGATCCTGTCAAGACTCGCCTTCTGCTCGAGAAAGGGGCGGATCCGAACCTGCGCTCCGGGCAAGGCCGCACGGCGTTGCTGATCGCAGCGGGTCTGAACGGAACCGAAGAAACAGTGAAGCTCCTCCTCGATCACGGAGTCAATGCCAAGACGCAATTGAGCTCGGACGGCCGCGGGGCAGTCAACTTCGCCGCGCTTGCCGGTAATGCGGCAGTGGTCCGTTTGCTGGTGGAGCGAAATGCCGTAAGCAGACCCCTCATGCTTCCTCCCATGATGTGCCGCCTGTGCGTAGATTTGCTGCTGCCCTTGGCGGATGAGCGGGAACTCAGTGGCGCCCTCAGGGAGTCCCTTTACATGGGAGATGGCCCGCTGCTCCGCCAGCTTCTGGATCGCGGAGCGAAGTCTGCGCCGGATTTGTTGCAGGCCGCCGCCTTGTCGCCAACGCCGCTTCCGGCGGACTTGATTCGGACTTTGATCAGCCGCGGAGCGAGAGTGGATTCGAGAACCACCTTTGGCGTATCCGCAATTGACTTGGCATCACGCCAAGGAAACCAACCCATGGTCGAAATCCTTCGTGAGGCCGGAGCAACACCGGATACGCCAGACGCGCCCTCACGGACGCAGAAGCCTGCCATGTCGGCAAGCGATGCGGTCATGCGCAGTGTCCCGCTGCTGCAGCGCGCGGATGTCACCTTTTTCCAGAAAGCCCGCTGCGTCTCCTGCCACAACGACTCTCTAACCGCTATGACGGTCGCGGCCGCCCGCGCCAAAGGGTTGCCCGTCAACGACCAGATCGCCAAGGATCAAATGCGGCTCATTGCCGGCTTTCTGCTGGAGAACAGTGCTGGCGGAATGGAAAACATCGGCATCCCAGGTGCGGGCGATACGGTCAGCTACATACTGGCGGGTATGGCTGCGGATCACTATCCTGGCGACGCAGCCACCGATATCTGGGCGCGCTACCTCAAGAATATTCAGCAAGACGATGGTTCCTGGCGCATCATCATAAAGCGCCCGCCACTCGAATCGAGTGACATCGAAGTTACAGCCGTTTCTCTGCGGGCGCTCCGCGCCTTTGGTCTCACTAGCCAGAAAGCCATGTATACGAAATCCATCGCCGCGGCAGTGACATGGCTGGAATCCGCGAAGCCTAAGCACACCGAAGACTACGCCTACAAGATATTGGGACTCGTCTGGGGCAGCGGCGGCCAGGACGTCATACGGAAAACGGCTCAGGATCTGCTGACGCAGCAACGGCCGGATGGAGGGTGGGGGCAGCTCCCCGCGCTCGCCTCCGATGCGTACGCCACGGGCCAGGCGCTCACGGCGATCCGGACATCGAACATGATCACGCCCAGCGACCCGAATTTCATGCGCGGCATCCGCTTTCTCCTGAATTCCCAGAGTGAAGATGGATCCTGGTACGTCCGCTCCCGCGCGCCGTCAATCCAGCCCTACTTCGATAGTGACTTCCCTTACGGGCACGATCAGTTCATCTCCGCTGCCGCTACCAACTGGGCGACGATGGCGCTCCTCGCGGTGGTTCGCTGAGCATCCCGGTGTAATAAGAGAATTCTTCTCACCGTCGCGAAACGCCCCAAGCGGAGAAGGCGAAAATCTCGGATCTCGGAGGTGTCGTCGAAATCTCGACCCGATGAGGCGGTTATCACAGCCCGATAATTCCGACTATCGGTAGTCGTTTTGGGCCACGATGCCGACTTATTTCACCAGATACCATTCTGAGTGCGGAGACATCGCGCCACACTGGGGGCACTGGTACCCGCATCCAGGACAGAGTCCGCGAGTGTCGAATGTATTCCATTGATGCTCGCATTTGCAGGACCAACGGTACATTGTGCGTGCCGTCCATTTACATTTCGGGCAGCGGATGCCGGGCATGATTGGGCCGAACATCTGGTCGAGTTCGGCCGGAGAGAGCATCTTCTGTTTCGACCGATTACTGAGTGGTTAGACCACCGAGTTGCGGAAGGCTCGCAAGAGCAGCGCCGGCGCCATCGCCTTGAATCCGCAGCTTGTCAGGCGTTTTCCCAACGTGGCCGACCGCTTCCATGTGATCCGCATCATCAACCATCACTTCCTGAACTGCTGGCGCGAGATCGATCCCGCCAGTAAGAACCGCGGGCTGCTGTCGCTGATGCGCCGCCACCGCCACAATCTGCGCCCCGATCAACAGCTCCGGCTCGCCGCCTATCTGGAAAAATATCCCGCGCTGGAACTCATTTACCGCTTCAAACAACGGCTCTGCTACTTGCTTTTGAAGAAGCATCGCACTCGCCGGCAATGCGAGATCCTGATCCCGCGCTTCCTGAGCGCCGTCCACCAGTTGCGCCAGGCCGGCCTGGCGCAACTCGTGCAACTGGGTCACACTCTTTCCGCTTGGTCCAGCGAGATCGTCGCCATGTGGCGCTTCACCCGCAACAACGGCATCACCGAGGGCTTCCATAACAAAATGGAACTCATTAATCGTCAAGCCTATGACTTCCGCAACTTCGAAAACTACAGGCTTCGCGTCGAGGTATTATGTGGCTAATCAGTTGGGTTCTGGGCAATGCCCCTGTTGTCGGCGTAGAGCCGTAGAGCCTCGGGTCGGCTGAGGAAGCTAAGTGTTTGGATTATTTTGGTGGACCTGGACGGGTTCGAACCGTCGACCTCTTCCATGCCATGGAAGCGCGCTCCCAACTGCGCCACAGGCCCACTGATTCAACGGCTTAGGCAAAGCCGAGGGTTGCGTTTGAGCACTCGCTCACGATGCACTCAGAACAAATTTGAGTATAACACTGACGCTGGGGGGTGACGCTGTCTCAATCGCTTCAATCGCCTTTGACATTTACGATTTGCTTCAAGGTGTGTTCAATCTTGACCAACTCCCGGCTATTTTCCATCACTTCGTCGATGTCCTTGTAGGCTCCGGGAATTTCATCGATGAGAGCGGGGCGTAGCCGAGCCACTACACCTACCATGGCCGCTTCCAGGTCTCGCATCGTGAATGTGCCGCGGGCTTGACTCCGCGACATCCTGCGTCCGGCGCCGTGGGGCGCTGAATCGTAGGACATCGGATTTCCGAGACCGGACACGATATAGCTCCTGGTTCCCATGGAGCCGGGGATGACGCCGAGTTGGCCGGGTTTCATTTGAATCGCGCCCTTGCGCGTAATCCACATGTTGCGCCCGAAATGGTTTTCCATCTGGGTGAAATTGTGATGGCAGTTGATGCGTTGCTTAGTGATGGCTTGTTCATGGCCGCCTTCGCCAAACATCGTATGCGAAAGCTCAGTCATGGCCCGGTCCATCATTTCATCGCGGTTGGCTAACGCGTAGTCCTGCGACCACAGCAGGTCGC
>Ga0206896_1063_pt1 | contig 24418 bp, 28 predicted proteins | sample Alteio_BWOrgHeat_52_FD_152969 | JGI IMG/M metagenome (GOLD analysis project Ga0206896, IMG submission 152969) | Enriched cells from forest soil in Barre Woods Harvard Forest LTER site, Petersham, Massachusetts, United States -... | ecosystem: Environmental > Terrestrial > Soil > Temperate forest >... | reverse complement strand
CCCGGATCCACGGTGATTTCCGGGAAAATGGTGTGGTCGGCGATGCCCATGTTGTAGCTGCCCCGGCCGTCGAGCTTGCGCCCCACGCCGCGGAAGTCGCGAATGTTCGGGAGCGTGACCACGAGAAGGCGCAGGAGGAAGTCCCACATCTTCGGGCCGCGCAGGGTGACCATGACGGCGGAGGGCATGCCTTCGCGGACTTTGAAATTCGCCACCGACTCGCGGGCGCGGGTGATGACGGGCTTCTGGCCGGAAATGATGGTGATGTCCTTGACGACTTCGACCACCCAGTTCTTGTCGGCCTCGGAATCAATGCGCGAGTTGAGGACGATCTTGTTGATCGTCGGCACCTGGTGCGGATTTTTGTAGCCGCGGGTCTTGCGGAGCTCGGGCACCACCGTATCGAGGTAAAATTTCTTGAGAGTAGGGACAGTCATGACACGAAAAGGTTATGGTTATTTCTTGGCGCCGGCTTCGCGCTTCTGTTTCTTGGCGTCAAAGCGGGAGCCGAGCATGACGTTGGAGCTGTCAATGGGTGCTTCGCGTTCGATGATGCCGCCGCGTTCTTTTTCGGAACGGGCCTTGGTGTGGCGCTTGATGATGGCCACGCCTTCGACGAGAATGCGACCGCGCTCGCGCAAGAGTTGCAGGACCTTGCCGCGTTTGCCTTTGTGGGCGCCGCTAATGACGACGACTTCGTCGCCGCGTTTGATTTTAGAGGCCATGGTTAGAGGACCTCCGGAGCGAGGGAAATGATTTTCATGAAATTCTTGGAGCGCAATTCGCGGGCGACGGGCCCGAAGATGCGGGTGCCCTTGGGGTTGCCCGTGGTATCGAGGATGACGCAGGCATTCGTGTCGAAGCGCAGGTAGCTGCCGTCGGCGCGGTGAATGGCCTGTTTTGTGCGCACGATGACGGCCTGGGCGACGGTGCCCTTTTTGACCTGGGCGTCGGGCGTGCTGTCTTTGATGGCGACCACGATGATGTCACCCACGTGGGCGAAGCGCGTCGCCTGGCCGAGACGGCGGATCATCATGACGTGTTTGGCGCCGGTGTTGTCGGCGACCTCCAAGCGGGATTGCATCTGGACCATGATAGGGTTCCTCCGGGCGGATAAAGGGTTGGGCTGGGTGAAAAAAGAGAAAGGGGGGGGATTACGCGGCGGCCACCGGGGCGGCTTCGACGATCCGAATTACGCGCCAGCGCTTGGTCTTGCTGATGGGGCGGGTTTCGGTGAGTTCGACCTTGTCGCCGAGTTTGCACTCGTTCTTTTCATCGTGGGCGTGGAGCACGGTCTTCCGCTTGATTTCCTTTTGGTAAATCGGGTGCGGAATCTTGTAGAAATACGTCACTTTGATCGTCTTGTCGCCGGAACGGCTCGTGACAATGCCAGTGATGTGTTTGCGCTCGGTGCGCGCGGTGGTGGGAGCTTCAGACATGGCGAAAAAAAGTGGAGGGTGGGGTGTTACTTCGCGGCGGCGGCGAGCTCGCGCTGGCGCTTGAGGGTTTCCATGCGGGCGATTTCGCGGCGCAGGGAGCGGAAGCGGGAGGGGTTTTCCACCTGGCCGCTCGATTGTTTCAGGCGGAGGCTCACCAGCTCGTCGCGCTGTTCGGTGAGCTTGCGGTCGAGTTCTACGGGGGGAAGTTCTTTGAGTTCTTTGGAAATCATGACGGGAAAGAAGTTGGAGGTGGGAAGCTGGGAGTTGGAATCGCGCTGGTGGAGGGCGGAACGAGTTGGCCGGTTTTGGGTGTGGTGGGGTGTTTTTTCCCGATTCGAACTTCCAGATTCCACTTAGAAGCGTTCCAGCGCTTCGCGGCTGATGAAGCGGCAGCGGAAACCGAGTTTGGCGTCGGCCAAGGCGAGGGCCTCGCGGGCGGAGGAGACGTTGACGCCGCCGATTTCGAAGAGAATGGCGCCGGGCTTGATCACGGCCACGTAAAACTCGACGCCGCCTTTGCCGCGACCCATGCGGGTTTCCGCCGGCTTCTTGGTGACGGGCTTGTGGGGGAACACGCGCATCCAGACTTTGCCACGCCGGTTAAGGTGGCGGGTGATGGCCACGCGGGCGGCCTCCAGCTCGGCGGCATGCAGGGGGCCGCGCTCGAGCGACTGGATGGCGTAGTCGCCGAAGGCCAGTTTGTTGCCACGTTTGGCGACGCCGCGGATGCGGCCCTTCATTACCTTGCGGTATTTCTGGTTGGCGGGAGCGATGTTGGCCATGGTCGGAGAAAATTAAGAAGTAAAAACTAAGAATTAAGAAATTAAGCAGTGAAAACGGGGAATTAAAAACCACCAGCCACGCCGGTTGGGCGCGGGAGCTTTTTAGTTGGGCGTGGGTCTTTTTTAATTCTTCCTTTTTAATTTTTAATTACGAGTACAGGCCTTCGTCGTCCTTGCGGCAGATCCAAACCTTGATGCCGATTTTACCGGCCACGGTGTTGGCTTCGACAAAACCGTAGTCAATATTGGCGCGCAGGGTGTGCAGGGGCACGCGGCCGGTGCGGACGAGCTCCACGCGGGCGATTTCGGCGCCACCGAGTCGGCCCGCGCAACGGACGCGGATGCCTTCAGCGCCCAAGGCCATCGCGCTTTGGACGGCCTTCTTCATGGCGCGGCGGAAGGAAATGCGGCGCTCGAGTTGCAGCGCAATTTGCTCGGCCACGATGTAGGCGACCACATCCGGCTTCTTGACTTCATGGATGTCGAGGAGGACATCCTTGCCCGTCAGTTTGGCGAGATCGGCTTTGATCTGTTCGAGCTGGCGGCCCTTCTGGCCGATGACCATGCCGGGGCGGGCGGTGAAAATCTTGACGCGAACGCGGTTGCTGGCGCGTTCAATGAAGATGCGCGGCACCGAGGCATAGCGCAGCTTTTCCATCAGGGTCTCGCGGATGCGATAGTCCTCGTGGACGAGCAGGGGCAGGTCCTTCTTGTTGGCATACCAGCGCGATTCCCAGTTGCGGCGAACGGAGAGGCGGAATCCAATCGGATTGGTTTTTTGTCCCATGATGGTAAAAATGTTGCGCGACTACTCGGCGGCAGCGGCGGCGGGGGTGGCGTTGTTGTCGGAAAGAATGATGCGGATGTGCGTCGTATGCTTGTGAATCGGGTGACCCGATCCACGGGAGGCCGGGCGCATGCGCTTGAGGACCGAACCCTGCTCGGCAAAGGCGTATTTGACCACGAGGTTCGCCGAGGAAAGGCGGTGGTTGTTCTCCGCGTTCGCGACCGCGCTCACGAGCGTCTTGCGAATGAGGCGGGCGGACTTGCGCGGGATGATCCGCAGCAGGTCCAGGGCTTCCGCGGCCTTGCGGCCTTGGATGACGCGCGTAATCTCCCGCGCCTTTTTGGGCGAGATGCGAACGTATTTGGTGAGAGCTTGGACTTCCATGACCGGAAAGGTTGGGATTAGAGTGGGAGGGAAAAGATTTACTGGAGGGACATCGAGGAGACGCGCACTTCCTGGTCGGGCATCGGAGTGACCAGCTTTTTGGTGACCAGCGCCGCGCAGCGGTTTTCTTCCGTAGCCACTACGACCATCCAGACGACGGCTTCGTCCTGACCCTGGGTGCCTTTGTGGGTGATGACGCCGATCACGCCGGTGCGGAAACCCTGGTACAGTCCGCCATCGAGCAAAACGACATCGGCCTGGCCCTCCACGATGCGCGAAATGTGCGCATGGTTCGACGGTTCAAGGGCTTCGTCGACCCAGGCCGGATGGTTGGGATTGTGGGTCGGGCGATAGGCATCGGCCGGAAGCAACGGCGGAACCACGACGGCGGTCGATTGCGCACGCATCGTCCCGCCCGCAGCCAGCACGAGGGCGGCAGCGGTCAAAACGACGAATGAACGGGAAAGCGGCATGAAAGGAATATTTAAAACTAAACCTTCTTCTGGGTGTGCGGATTGTGGCCCTTGAAGATGCGGGTCGGCGCGAATTCGCCGAGTTTGTGGCCAACCATGTTTTCCGTGACGTACACCGGCAAAAAGGCGTGTCCGTTGTGCACGTTGAAGTTCAGGCCGATGAAATCCGGCGTGATGGTCGAGCGGCGCGACCAGGTCTGGATCGGCTTGCGCGAAGCTTCCTTCTGCGCGACGTCAATCTTGTCCTGCAAGGACGGTTCGACGAAGTAACCTTTTTTTACGGAGCGGCCCATGGTGAAAGAAGTTGGTGGTGGGAAGTTGGGTTAGACCTTCTTGACCTTGCGGCCGTTGCGGCGCGTAAGGATGAAGGAGTTCGAGGGCTTGCTCTTGATGCGCGTCGGGAAGCCCTTCGCGAGCTGGCCCCAGGGGGAAACCGGATGCTGCCAGCCGCCGCCGCCCTTGCTCTTGCCCTGACCGCCACCCATCGGGTGATCCACCGGGTTCATGGACATGCCGCGCTGGCGCGGACGTTTGCCCAACCAGCGGTTGCGGCCGGCCTTGCCGAGGCTGCGGTTTTGGTGGTCGAGGTTGCCAATGACGCCGACGGTGGCGCGGCAATTGGCGTGCACCAGGCGGATTTCGCCGCTGGGCAGCTTGATCGTCGCACTGTCGCCTTCAATGCCCATCAGCTGGGCGCCGGTGCCGGCACCGCGCGCAATCTTGGCACCGCGACCGGGGAGCATTTCGACATTATGAATGAAAGTGGCCGGGGGAATGTTGCGCAGCGGTATCGAGAGGCCCACGGGATACTCGGTCACCGGTTTGTCGGTGGAAATCAATTTATCGCCGACTTTGAGGCCGTTCGGGGCGAGAATGTAGGTCTTGGCGCCGTCGGTATAGGCAAGGAGGGCGAGGCGGGCCGAGCGGTTCGGGTCATATTCCAGGGCCTGGACGGTCGCGGGAATGTCTTTCTTGTCGCGTTTGAAATCGATGATGCGATACAGGCGCTTGTGGCCACCGCCGCGGCGGCGCGAGGTGATGCGACCGTAGCAATTGCGGCCCTGGGCACGGTGGTTCGACTCGAGCAGGGTGTTTTCCGGGTCTTTCTTCGACAGGTCGGCGCGCGTGTTCTCAATGAGAAAGCGCTGGCCGGGAGTCAGGGGGCGTCGTTGCTTGAGGGCCATGGCGGAAGAATTAAGAATTAAAAAGGAAGAATTAAGAAATGACGCGAAGGCGGCAGTGGGAAAGGCGGAGAAAAAGTCAAAAGAGGTTAGACGGATTCGATCTTCTGGCCTTCGGCGAGAGTGACGATGGCGACCTTGCGGCGGTTGGTGCGCCCGGGATGGCCGCCGAACATGCGCCCGCTCTTGAATTTGCCCGGGTGGTTCAGAATATTTACGCGGGTGACCTTGGTCTTGTATTTCGATGTGATGGCGCGGGCCACATCAATGCGGTTCGCCGAAATCGCCACTTCGAATACATACTTGTTCAAGTTGGCGTTCAATGCCGCCGCTTTCTCCGTGATGCGGTAGGCCTTGAGGACGTGGATGGGCTCTTTCATGGAAAAAGGAAGTAAGGATTGAAAATTAGCCGTTCGCGCGGACGAGAATCTTTTGGAAACCCTCTTCGCTGATCAAAACGTGGTCGTTGCGGGCCAAATCCCAAGCGTTGACCGAGGCGGCGTCCACCATCTCCACCCGGGCGAGGTTGCGGGCGGCAACTTGGGCGTTCTTCTCAAACGTTCCGTCGACGAGCAGGACTTTCTTGCCGTCGGGGTGGATGCGGGTGATCACCTGGTTGATGATCTTGGTCTTGGGCTTGGACGGGGAAATCTTCTCGATCAGGGTCAGGCCGCCTTCGGTGGCTTTGTCAAACAGGGCGCGTTGCAGGGCGAGCTGGCGAACCTTGTTATTAATCGTCACCGACCAATCGCGTGGGCGGGGGCCGAAAACGACGGCACCCTTGACCCAAATGACCGAACGGCGGGAGCCATGGCGGGCCTGGCCGGTGCCTTTTTGGCGCCAGGGCTTCTTGCCGGTGCCCTTGACTTCACCGAAGTTCTTGGTCTTCGACGTGCCTTGGCGAGCATTGGCTTGGTAAGCCACGATGGTTTCCTTAAGGGCTTGCAGGCCCTTCTTTCCCTCGAATTCGCGGAGGGCAAAATCCTTTTCCTGGGCTTTCGCGCCGTCAGGGCTGTAAACTTTGAGCTTCATGGTCGAAAATGGGTTAGTTGGATGGCGCGAGCCGAAAGGTTATTTCTTGGCCGGAGCGGCGGGTTTGACCTTCTTGGCCGTACGGACGACGACATAGTCACCATTGGCACCCGGAACGCTGCCCTTAATAAGCAGGATATTCTTGTCCTCCAATACCTTAACGATGGTCATGTTCTGCATCGTGCGGCGATCCTGGCCCATGTGACCGGGCATCCGCTTGCCTTTGAAAACGTGGCCGGGGGTCTGGCGCATGCCAATGGAGCCGGGGCGACGGTGCATCATATGGCCGTGGCTGGAAGGCTGCCCATCCATATTGTGGCGCTTAACGACGCCTTGGAAGCCGCGACCCTTGGTTTTTCCGATAATATCAACCAAGGAACCCTCTTCGAACCTGTTGACAGTCAACACGTCACCAACTTTGAACTCCGGCGCTTGGGCCGTGCGAAATTCACCCAATTGGGTAACTGGCTGGGCAAGAGCGGCCTTTTTGAGGTGGCCCAGCTCCGGGGCGGTCATCCGACGCTCATTTTGGACGCTAAAACCAATCTGGACAGCGTTATAGCCATCATTATCAACAGTTTTGATCTGTGTGACGGGGCAGGGACCGGCTTCGACGACCGTGACGGGAACCAAGCGGTTCTCGCCGTCGTAAATCTGGGTCATGCCCACCTTTTTACCGAGGAGGATAAGTGTCATAGGTCTAATTGGCAGGTGGAGGCCGTCATTCCGCTGAAGCGGAGGTCGGGGCGCCGAGTTGAATCCCGCGGGAGCGGGAGCCTGCGTTAGGCGTGAAAGTTATGTGTTGGTTTGGTTTCGAGTCGGGAAAAAAGGAAGATAGAATCGGAGCCGACCCCCTGCGTCAAGTGCCGAAGGCCGGCCGCTGGGCCGAAAACCGGGACTCGGAGGTTGCTATCCGAAGGCGCCGCCTGACTCGAAAAGGCGACTGTTAAGGTACTGAGGAACTACGAAAGGAACAGGGAAAGAGTTCAAATAAGGAGAAAAATCGGACGGTCGTCAAGGGGATTTGTTGAAAATCGGCATTTGTCACCCGGGGCGGAGCGTTGCAGTGCCCGTGCCTGACCCCAAGGGGGTGAACACCCCTTAGTAAAGAGGCCCAGGATTCGCTAAAATGAAAAAACTGAGCGCAATGGATAATTTGTGGTCCTGTGCCCATAGCTCCCCTTACTCCCATGTCTCCAATTCTGCCCATCACTGCGGCTCCTCCCGCGCGGGCCCGCCCCTTCGAGGAGACCCTCCGTGGTACTCACTAAGATTCATCGCCGTCGCATTCGCAAGGGCGTGGTTACGGGAGTAGGTGGAGGCGTATTGGTGTTCGGCGTGGTGGGCTTGGTGCTGCCCGTAGTGCCCGGCACCCCGATTATCCTGACCGGCCTCGTCATCCTCTCCACCGAGTACGCCTGGCCCAAGCGCACGTTGCTAAAAATTCCCCAGTGGATCAATCGGGCGCGGGGAAATCTGCCCAATAAAAAAACCGCCGCCACCACCTGGGTGAAAAATTTTATCGGCAGGATGAGGAAGAAGATCGCGGAGTATTGAGCCCAAGCCATCCGATCTGTCTCACGCGAAGCCGCGAAGTCGCGAAGGCCGGGTTTGCTCCATTTCCCAAGCCTGAAAAATTAGCGCCCGCCCAAATCTAATTTTGGGCTTCTACATAAAAAAGCACTTCGCGTCGTCGCAGCTTCGCGTGAGCAGGACCTGTTTTCGGCCCTTCCAGGGCATAGCCCAAAAGTGTAACTTATCTACCTGGTCTTGGTGTTAACTGTCTGCCCGGTTTGTACTTTCACCTTTGGCACTGTCGCCGCGTCTTCCCCCGCGCAGATCTTTTCTAAGACATTGCGGCGGGCCGCGTCAGTAGATATGCGTCCATCATCCCAACCCCGTTTCCCCATGAAAGCGCATACTCGACGTGTGTTCGGTTTTCTTGCCTTGTTTTTAGTGCCGACGATGCAGGCGGTGGCCCAGCCACCGGCCCCGGCCAGCGCCCCGCCCGCCGAATCCCCTGAGCCGAGATTCATGGCCGGTGCACCGGTTCCGGCGGGGTTTCCCCACGCGCCCCGAATGTCTCCCGAGGAAATCAAGGCCTGGGTCGCCAAGGCCAGAATACAGCAGGACGAATACTACGCCAAGCTGCTGGGTCCATTGCAAAAAGCGGCCAAGGTCACGCTCTATTCACTCGACCCAAGCTTCAACGCGCCAAAAACGGCCAGCGTGTTCCAGAACTTTAACGTCTTGGGTGAGTTGCCCTTGACTGGCGACCAGGCACAGTTGGCCGCGGATGCGGTGGCCTCGGCCCTTAACTTGGGCCGGCCGATCGTGGCGGAAAATATGAGCATTGGGGCGAGCGCCTGTATCATTGAGCCCCGCCACGGCCTGCGCGTCGTGGCCAATGGCCACACCTACGACTACCTGATTTGTTTTCAATGTGGCCAGGGCATTGTTTACGAGGATAACAAGGAAATCGCGTCCCTCAATATTGGCGGCCGTCCCACGGTGTTAAACAACTTGCTCGTCGCCGCCAAACTCCCGGTGGACAATCTTGCCAGGATGGAGACGGAGGATAAGGACACCGCCCAAATTGTGGCCGCGGCCCGGGCGCACCTGCCCAAATCACTCCAGGACGTCTGGGCTAATCACCACGACTTGTGGACCGGCAACTTCCTGGCTGACTCGCGGGCCGCGCTCGCGGCGGAATTTCCCGGCGTCACGCCCCGCATCCTTGCGTTGCTTGAATCCTTGGGCGCGGAAAAATCGTCGTTTCTACAGACTCCTTATCAATTGCAGGCGGCCAACTTGTTGGTGGAATATCCCTCCGGGCAACTGGTGGCGGCCATGCAAGCCGGGCCGTTATCCGACGCCCAAATGCTCGGCGCGGTTCAGTTTGTATCCACGAATTTTCCCGACCCCGCCGCCAATCTTCCCGCCGACCTGCGTGCGAAACTCCTGGACTTCGCCCAAAGACAGGGTGATCGGTCCACCATGCAAAGAATGAATGCCGTTTTCAATCGTCCGCCCCAGGTTGGTTCTGCCCCGGGCAAGACTGCACCCGCCACCGCCAGCGCCTCCCCCTGACTTGGGCGAAAAGTCTGGGAGAAAAGGAAAATGAAGGCGGTGGGAGTCGGGAGACTAAAGGCGAAGCCGGAATAAGCGTGGGAGAGGTGTCACCCAATGGATTGACGACGCAGGTTCACCGCTGCTGTTCCTGTTTTTCGGGAATCCCCGGCTCATCCAGCAATTGAATGACCGTCGCGGGTCCCAGATCAGCCGGAGGCGTCCACGAGCGCAAGGCCCAGACTACTTTTTTGTCGGGGGTCACTTCGAGTACTTGGACGGAAGTCGGCCATTTATCGGGGGCTTTCGCGCCCTTGGCGTCCACGATCCCATTGGGGCACCAGTTGCTGATGACGGTGTTGCCGTTGGCGAGGCGGTTGGCCTCCTGGAGGCAAAAGAGGGCAATGCCGGGGCAGTCCTTCTGGGTAAACTCCCAGACGGTTTCTCCTTTGGGATTTACTTCACGGGCAAAGGAATTGTGGCTGGCGATGAGCGTGTTGCCGTTCTTCAGCCGCACTGCGTCCCAGGGAATCGCCACCGCGACAGACCAAATGGCTTTGCCGTTCGCATCGTATTCGACGACTTTGTCCTGGTCGTGATGTGCGACGAGGAAGGTGCCGGCGGGGGTCATTTGCGCGCGGCGGAACTGGGTGTGAACCGTCTTGGGGTCGCCGTTGGTGGGCAGTTCAAATTCCTTTTCGGTTTTACCGGTCGTGATGTTGATGACCATCAATTTCGCCGGAATGCCGTTTTGAATGATCATGACCCGGTCCAGGCCGATGGGCTGGGCGACGTGGACCTCAAAGCCCTTGGGGGCATCATAGTTCCAGATGAGCTTCTTGTCCGGAGTCACCTCCCCGGCGCCCGTTTTGCGGGCAAAAACAACGTTGCCATTGGAAAGCAGCGTCGCATCGCTCAGCTCCTGCAGGGTCTTGGCCGGGTCGCTGGCATTGGTGGGAATCTCATAGGACCATACGACCTTGCCCTCACGGACGATGACCATCTTTTGGGTCGGATTCCGGAAGTCGTATTGCCCGGTGTAAAAGAAGGGATGTTGGCTCAACCCCTTGCCGGGGAGTTCCTCGGGAGAATAGCGCTCGTAGTTCATCGGCACAAACGTGTCCGAGGAAGTGGCGGCGGGGGGCTTGGTGGTGGCACTGGTGGCGGCAAGGGCTGGCGCCGCAGGGGCCTTGGCTGCCGTGGCGGGGGCGTCCGCCGCCTGACTGACGGTCAGCACGGACACGCCGAGGGAGAGAATGGATAGCTTTCGGAAGGCTTGCTGCAGCATCATGGAGGGGCGGGGTTACCCCAAGATTTGACGTCATGCGGCTTGGCCGGCAAACTGAATCGAAACATTCAAGTGTGGTAGATTTGCTTCAGGGCATCGTGGGCGGCCCGGCGCACTCTTTTGGAAAGCCAAAGAGTGGAGTGGCTCTCCAATCGCGCAAGGAATGCTGACGCCTCAGCCTGATTAATCTGCCCGCGTGCGGCCGTCATCAATACCACTCCCAAAGAGCCCCGGGCGTCAATTCGAAGTGCGCCCGCCATTTCCCGGGCTTCCGCGTCATCGGTCAAGAATCCGTCGGCCTTGGTCTCGTGGGCAACCGCAAGGGCTTCGGCTTCACCCCGATCCAGCAACCCGGCCTGCCTCCATCCTTGTGCGGTGGCCTTGGAGGCTGGCGAGGGTTTTACTATGTGCAGCCAAGCTGGCCAGCCGGCATTCGGGGGAAAGGGCAGGTGACGTTTCAGTTCTTCGGCAACGATCGGAGTGGTTTCAACTATGCCCATCATTGGCAGAAGCACCCATGCCCCAGCCTCATGCCGGTGCAATAACGGCCCGGTGTCCGTTATATAACGCTTCACTTCTTGCGCTTGGCCTCCCGTACGGCAGCTTTGACGTCGTCCAATTGATGGCGTTCGACCAGGGCGAGCCGCCCGCGAGCCAGGAAATCGCGCAGCGCCGCCCGGGTCAATTCCCCTGCGTCATGAAAATTGCCTTCCGCCACGGCGCGATCCAGCTTGGCGGCCAATGGGCCGGGCAATTTCAATTCCAACGTCTTCATGGATGCCATTGTGGCAAATCCCGGACGGTTTTCAAGCTGCCAAAATGGTTCTGCGCCAGGAGTTCCTGGTTCGATGCCGACCTCAAGGCACCAACGCCCCTGTGCATTGTGCTCATGGGTTAGGATGACCGTCCATAAGAAAGTTAGATCAAACACGTACAAATCCCCGGGCAGAACCGGTAGAAATTGGAAAGCCAATTTACTCTCAAGCGAAATGACGGAATTGGGCGGAAAGGGCCAGAGCGGCGGGGATACGACGCGGTCGCGCGAGTGATTATCTGCTAGAACGCAATGGCACATCCGAGGCCGTTGTTGCCTCGTGGGCTCTTTTAGGAGGTTTCGCAGTACAGGGTTCGCTAAATTAGGGTCAATGTTTTAGTCAATAGTCTGATTATAGGGTGGTTAGGTTTTGACAGTAGAAGGACGGATGGATATACCTTTTTCCGGCAAATTGATTAAGCGCCCCCGGCCGTCCTGTAATGAATTCCCGCCCCAACCACATCCCTATTTTCGGTCAAGCTGGACTCCGGGTATCGCGGCTGAAGATGGGTTGGCCGTTTTTATTGACGCTCGTTTGGGTGTTTGCCAGCGCCGCGCTGGTCAAAGCCCAGGTTTGGACGGGTAATACGAGCAGCGATTGGAATGTCACTTCAAATTGGAATTCAGCACAGCTACCCGGGGCATCGAGTGCGGCGATCATTGATAACCCAAGTGGCAATCAGGCGTTGATTTCTATCGCCAATGCAACGGCCGATCTAGTCGTCGTCGGAAACAGCAGTGCTGGCACGGCGAGCACCCCGTCCCTTCAAATTACCGTCAAGACCCTGACCAGCAACTCCGGGATTGTCGGTAACTCTGCCAATGCCACCGGGTACGTCAACGTGGGCCTGGGGGGATTTCCTACGCGAGGCACCTGGACCCTGAACCACGACCTAGTTGTGGGCAACCTCGGGAGCGGATCCTTGAGCATCGGGGTCGCGGGCACCGTGATTGTTGATGGTAATCTGGTTTTGGCATCGCAGGCGGGCTCCAACGCCACATTCAATTTCGGCGGACAGCTTAAGGTTGGTGGGATTGATGGGATTCAGGCCGGATCCGGCAATTACAACTTTATCTGGTCATTTGGCCTACTTGATGTGATTGGCCACGACTTTTCAACTTCTCTGAATATAAACCTCACGAATAATTCGAGTTCCGGCATGGGCGTCTCAACCGATGGGTTCAATGCCACCTTGTCCGGAAATCTTGGCGGTTCCGGCTCAGTCACCAAGTTGGCCAACGGAACCCTTACACTGACTGGAAACAACGCCTACTCTGGCGCGACCAACATTTTCGGAGGCACGCTGTTTTTTACTTCTCCAAATAGCCTGGGCACGGGTCCGGTTACAATTAACAATGGGACACTAAAATTTGGCCCTGGAATTTCAATTGATTTGTCTAATCGGGGTCTGAGTTTTAATGGTTCAACAGCAGTAGTTGACACCAATGGGAACGATGTAACTTTTGCCAATCCAATAGCTGGCAATACCAGCGATTTAGGTGCCGGAAATTTTACCAAGACAGGCGCGGGCACCCTTATTTTGGCGAATGCCAACACGTTTGCCGGCAGCACCAGCATTCTTAGCGGAAATCTGGTGGTGGCCGACAACCGGGCCTTGCAAAATAGCATTGTCAACATTACTTCCCTAGGTGGCAATATCAGCTTTGGCACCGGAGTGACGAACGCAGTGTTTGGAGGATTGAGTGGAGACCGTGATTTAAATTTGGTGAACGCCGATGGCGCGCCGGTCAACCTGACATTTGGTAATTTTCTATTCGAAACATTTAGCGGCAATATCTCGGGAGTAAACGTAACATTGACCAAGGTTGGCACCGGGACGGAGGTGTTGACCGGAAATAACACGTATAGCGGCCCCACCCAAATCAACGCGGGATCCCTGTCGATCTCCACGTTAAACAATTTGGGCACTAATCAAACAATTTATTTCAATGGGGGGGCGATAAATTTCGACAGTCCGGTAGATGTATCAACCCGCATTACCGATATTGGCCCAGGGGGCGGCGGATTTGATCCAGTCTTTCAAAACGTAATTCTGGCCAATCCCATTGGCAATGGCGGCGCCGGCTCACTTACGATCAGCGGGGTTGGCAATGGAACGATTCGCTTTTTGGCGGACAACACCTTTTCCGGCGATCTGATCATGCTTGGCAGCACACTAATATTCTCCAGCTTAAACCAATTGGGAGCCGGCAACACGATCGATCTCTATGGCGGCACCCTCCAATACGCCCCGGGCAGCTCCGTTGACATCTCCACTCGCACGGTAAATGTTGGACGGTATGGCTGGGCTAGCACAGCCACGATCGATACCAATGGCAACGATGTGACGTTCGCTAATTCAATTGGCTTTGCCATAGGGTGGAATCCAGACGATGAATTTGCCAAGGGAGGCGCCGGGAATCTTACCTTGGCGGCGGCCAATGAGATGGAGGCGGTCGTGATAATTACCGGCGGCAATTTGGTGATTGCAAACCCCAATGCCCTGCAAAATTCCCTTTTGAATTACGCCAATCAAGGAGGCAACGTGAGATTCCATGGGATAACCACATTTCATGCACTTGGGATTGGCGGCAATCAGGAACTCCCCCTCGTCAACGACGACGGGCAGGGCGTCACTCTTTCCCTTGCCAACACTACGTCGAGTTTATTCAACGTCCTATCCGGCTCCGGTGGCGTCATTTTGTCCGACGCGGAAAACTTGACCCTAAACGCCAACAATACCTACACGGGAAATACCGTCATTGATTCGAGCACGCTCATATTAGCGGGCAATGGGAAAATCGGTGCCAGCAGTGTCATCGACCTCGTTGGCGGCAATTTGGACGTGGGAGCGGTTAAGTTTCAATTCGTCTTGGGAGCCAGCCAACAACTGCAGGGTACGGGCACGGTTATCGGAAGTGCCAATGTGAGCGGCCGGTTGGTGCCGGGCGATGCGGGAAATATGGGCGTGCTCAACTTTAGCCAAAATCTGAACCTGTCCGGCAGCGCCATGGCTAGCTTTCAGATTGGCGGCGCCAGCCGAGGGACCCAATATGGCGCCATCAATGTCGGCGGAAATCTGACCGTCGGCGGAACGCTGCAGTTAAGTTTTGCCAACGGCTATGTGCCGCCGGTTGGTACGACTTTTAATCTCTTCCAGATTTCCGGCAATGTGACGGGAAGCTTCGCGAATATCGTGCTTCCCGCTGATGCCAATTTTGGCTGGGACACCTCGCAGCTTGCCACTGCCGGAGTAATTGCCACCCAATCCCTTAACTACGCCCAATGGGCGGCTGCCGTCGGCTTGACTGGTAATGACGCGCTACCGACGGCAACCCCCTTTACCGGCCCAGCCAATGTAATTCGTTACGCTCTTAATTTGGGCACTGGGCCCATTGCAGCCGGCGCGCTTGCCGAAACCGTCGTCAATGTCGGGGGCGCCAACTTTCTTTCAATTCAATACCCGGCTCGGAAGTACCTGACCGACTATCAATTGGTACCGCAGTACTCCACCAATATGGCGAGTTGGAACAACATTGATGCGGGCAATATTTCACAACTGCCTGATACCAATACCTTCACCGCCCGCTATCAAGCAAGTGTGGCGATGCCGGCCAGCGGGCCAATTTTTTTGCGGGTTCTAGTGATGCCGACAAATTAGAGCCGCCAATTGACTTCAGAGGATGTCAGCACCGCGCTGGCCTTCACCGCTGAAATATTGAGTGAAGAACAGATTTTCACCTGTGTCTGATGCGAACGTGAAAATTCTGCTCAATTAGAAAATTCCCCACGCCACGGAGGCGCCATTCGAATGCAGGTGTGGCCCACTAGAGCAGTTTCGATTTAAATAGACGCATAGCGGGCATGACGAAAGAAGCCTTGGCAGTGCGCGGCGGTAAAGGAGGCGAGCGCGGGAACCAAGGCGGCCTGAAGATCCGCCAAGGTGCGGGCGGCGGCCTGGCGCAGGTGGGCTTTGAGTTTAGCAAAGGCCTGCTCGATGGGGTTAAGGTCAGGGCTGTAGGGCGGCAAGTAGCGCACGCTGGCGCCGCGGGCGGCCAGCAATCCTGCGACGCTGGCGATTTTGTGCGTGGCGAGGTTATCGAGAATGACCGTGTCGCCCTCCCGCAGTTCGGGGCCGAGCACTTGTTGGAGGTAGGTGGTGAACACGTCGGTGTCCACGGCGCCTTCGATCAGGAAGGGCGCGGTCACGGCGTCCACGCGCAGCGCCGCGATGAACGTTGAGGTGTGCCAGTGTCCGTGGGGCACGCTGCTGAGGCACCGCTGGCTGCGCGGAGCCCGCCCATAGAGCCGCGCCATCTTGGTGTTTAGCCCGGTCTCGTCAATGAACACCAATCGCCGGCTGTCCCACTGAGGCTGATCCTGACGCCACTGGTGGCGTTTGGCTTTAACGTCGGGCCGATCTTGCTCGGCGGCGCGCATCGTTTTTTTTAAAGGTCAAACCCAGTCGGGCCAACCGGTGCCACAGCGCGTTGAGGCCCAGCCGCACACCGAACTGCTCCCGGCAGCGCGCTTGCAGTTGCACCAGGGTCAGGTCCGGTTGAGCGCTTATCCAAGCGCACACCTTGGGCTCATAGTCCGCCAGTCGGGAACGGCGGTAGCCCCCGATTTGCTTTGGGCGACAGTGGCCACGGCGACGGTACTGATTCCAAAAGCGCTCGACGCTGCTGCGGCTAACGCCAAACCGCCGGCAGACCTCGCCCGTGCCTTCCCCTTTTTCGCGCGCCCGCACGATGCGCTGGCGCAAATCTTCCGAGAGTGGTTTCATGATGGTGGCCTCCTATTCCACCATTATACACCACTTTATTCAATACGTCTAACTAAATCGAAAATGCTCTAGGATCGAGGAAATTCAGGCCGCGTTGACCTGCGCGCTTGAGAAAGTTCCCGAAGCGGATTTGCCCGGAAGCCGAATCATCGTTGACCAAAACAAAACTCACCTGCGGCGAACCAGCCTTACACCGTAATCTGAATATCCACGCCCGCCGGGAGGTTCAGCTTCTTCAACTCGTCCACCGTCTGGGCAGTGGGCTCGACGATGTCAATGATGCGCTTGTGGGTGCGCAGTTCAAATTGCTCCATGGACTTTTTGTCGACGTGCGGGGAGCGGTTGACGGAAAGTTTCTCGATGCGCACGGGCAGCGGCACGGGGCCGGCGACGCGGGCACCGGAGCGCTTGGCGGTTTCAACGATGTCGAGGGCCGACTGGTCGATGATACGATAGTCGAAACCCTTCAGTTTGATGCGGATGCGCTGGTTGGCCATGGGAGGGAAGTGTTAAGAGGAAAAAATGCGTCCGCGTTCTCTTTTGGGACGCCGGGGGCGCCCAAACAGCAGAAATCATCAAACTGGCAAAGAACGGGGAGGACGGAGAGAGTAGGTGCTCGGGTGGTGGAAAGGTGAGTTTGCCAAAAAAAAACCGAATGGGAAGCTTCTTTTTGCTTCTTAATTCGGCTTTTTTGTCGGTGAAGTTAGATGGTGCGCGCGGCGCCGCGGGAGGCGTTGGCTTCGACGATCTTGGTCAGCAGGCTGGCGGGCACCTGCTCGAAGTGCGACGGCTCCATGGAGTAGGAGGCGCGGCCCTTGGAGAGGGAGCGCACGTCCGTGGAGTAACCGAACATCGTTTCCAGCGGCACGTTGGCGGCGATGTAGACGAGGCCGTTTTTGGTTTCCATGCCCTGAATCTGGCCGCGGCGGCGGTTGAGGTCGCCCATGATGTCGCCCTGATATTCCTCGGGGGTGACCACTTCGACTTTCATGATCGGCTCCAGCAAAATGGGCGCGCAATTCTTCATCGCATCCTTGAACGCGAAGATGCCGGCCATCTTGAACGCCATTTCATTGGAGTCCACTTCGTGGAAGGAGCCGAATACGAGCTGCACCTTGAAGTCGATCACCGGGTAGCCGGCGACGACTCCATTGTTGGCGGCTTCGTGGAAACCTTCGATCGTCGGCTTGATGAATTCCTTCGGAATGGTGCCGCCGACGATTTCGTTGATGACTTCGTTGCCCTTGCCCTTGCCGTTGGGCGAAAGGACGATTTCAGCGTGGCCGTACTGGCCCTTGCCGCCGGATTGGCGGATGAATTTACCCACGCCCTTGGAGGACTTGGTAATCGTCTCGCGGTAGGCGATTTGCGGGCGGCCGGCATCAGCCTCGACCTTGAACTCGCGGAAGAGGCGGTCGCGGATGATTTCCAGGTGCAATTCACCCATGCCGGCAATGATGGTCTGGCCGGTCTCGGGATTGGAAGTGAGGCGGAAGGTCGGATCCTCGGACGCGAGGCGCTGCAGCCCGATGGAGAGCTTCTCCTGGTCAGCCTTGGTCTTGGGCTCGATGGACATCGAAATGACCGGCTCGGGGAAGGTGGGCGGCTCGAGGCGCAAGTCCAGGTCTTCGTGGCAGAGGGTGTCACCCGTCACGACATCCTTGGCGCCGACAATGGCGCAAATGTCGCCGGAATAGATGGCGTCGACGTCGAGGCGTTCGTCGGCCTTCATGAAGAGCAGGCGCGAAATGCGTTCCGTGCGGCGGGTGCGCGGATTGTACATGGTGTCGCCCTTCTTGAGCGTGCCGGCGTAGAGACGGAAGAATACCAGGCGGCCAACGAATTGGTCGGTCCACAATTTGAACACGAGTCCAATGGCCTTGTGTTTGTCGTCGGGGACGATTTCCGTGGTGGTTTCGTCATCCCGGTGGGCGATCATCGGGCGGGCCTCGATCGGGTTGGGCAGGTAGTTGACCACGGCGTCGAGCACCATCTGGACGCCCTTGTTCTTGAGCGCGCTGCCGGGAATGACACCGACAAAGTTTTCCGTGAGGGTCGCCTTGCGGATCACGCGGCGCATTTCATCAATGCTGATGTCCTTGCCGTCGAGGAATTTTTCCGCGAGGGTGTCGTCGAAGTCGGCGAGGCCTTCAATGAGCTTGTCGCGCCAAAGTTTCGCTTCGGCCAGATGGCTTTCGGGAATGGGTTTCTCGAAGTAGCGCACGCCGCTGACGTCGGTCGGGTCGTATTCGCAGAGCACCATTTTCACGAGGTCAATGACCCCGTTGAAGGTGTCGGCCGCGCCAAAGGGAATATAGAGTGGGTGGGCATTGCCGCGCAGCTTGGTGCGGATGTCGTCGAGGGCTTTAAAGAAATTTGCGCCGGTGCGGTCCATCTTGTTCACGTACGCGACGCGGCAGACGCGGTACTTGTTCATCTGGCGCCAGACCGTTTCGGACTGGGGCTGAACGCCGGCGACGGCGCAGAACACGGCGATGGCGCCGTCGAGCACACGCAGGGAGCGTTCGACCTCGGCCGTGAAGTCCACGTGGCCGGGGGTGTCAATGATGTTGATGGTGTGGGCAATGCCGACGTAGGGGCCTTCCTTCGTGGTCCAGCCAGCGGAAATGGCGGCAGCGGTGATCGTGATGCCGCGCTCGCGCTCTTGCTCCATCCAGTCAGTCACGGTGTTGCCATCATGAACGTCACCCATCTTGTGAATGACACCCGCATAAAACAGCACGCGCTCGGTGGTCGTCGTCTTGCCAGCGTCAATGTGCGCGGCGATGCCAATGTTGCGCGTGTACTCCAGGGGGAAGCGGCGCGACGGCGAATTGGCGGGCGAGAGAGCGGGCAGGGTGGTGGCGGGTGCGGGAGCGGACATGGCGGGAAAAAGTTCGGGTACCGGGTACTTGGTTCTTCTAGGCTAAAAGCGGCGGGGACGGCTCGATGGTTGGATTGTTGCGGGAACGCCCGGGGGAGAATGACCAAACCATTCAACAATATAGCGATACAGCAATATAACAATCCGGCGCGAAAGTAAGTTACCAGCGCAAATGGGCGAAGGCGCGATTGGCCTGGGCCATGCGGTGGGCGTCTTCGCGTTTCTTTACCACGGTGCCGGTATTGTTGTAGGCATCCACGATTTCGGCGGCGAGGGCTTCGCGCATCGGCATGCCCTTGCGGCCCTGGGCGGCTTCCACGAGCCAGCGGAAGGCGAGGCTCTGCTGGCGCTCAAACGAAATTTCGACCGGCACCTGGTAGGTCGCGCCACCGACGCGGCGGCTCTTGACCTCCAGCTTGGGGCGGACGTTTTCCATCGCGCCCATCAGGAGGTCGACCGGATCGCCCTTTTCGAGCTTCTCGCTGACTTTTTCAAAAGCGCCATAAACGACGCGCTGGGCGACGGTCTTTTTGCCGCCGCGCATGATGGTGCTGACCAAATGGGTGACCAGGGGGCTGTTGTAACGCGGATCAATGGCGCGTTCACGTTTGACTGCTCGGCGGCGGCGGGACATGGGATTTTGGAATTAAGAATTAAGATTTAAGAATTGAGAAATCTGGACCAGGGCGGCTGGGGAAGCGGTGAAGAATTTGAGAATGGGCAGGACCGTTTGGGGCCCATTGATCCTCAGATCCCTTGCTCGATTGATCCTGGAATTACGCGGCCTTCTTTTCCTTCGGGCGTTTGACGCCGTACTTGGAGCGGCTGCGGCGGCGCTTTTCGACGCCCACGCAGTCGAGCGGGCCACGGACGATGTGGTAGCGCACACCGGGAAGATCCTTGACGCGACCGCCGCGGACCAGCACTACGCTGTGTTCCTGCAGGTTGTGGCCCTCGTCGGGAATGTAGGCAATGACTTCATAGCCGTTGGTCAGGCGCACCTTGGCCACCTTGCGAATGGCAGAATTCGGTTTCTTGGGCGTGCGGGTCATGACCTGCACGCAGACGCCGCGTTTAAACGGGTTGCCCGCCAGGGCGGGGGCCTTGGACTTAAAGCGCGGGGCGCGCCGGGGATGCCGGACGAGCTGATTGATGGTAGGCATGGAACAGGGAGTCGTCGAATGGTGTCTGCAATGGAGAAAAGCTTACCAAGGTAAAGAATCATATCCTGGAGGCAAGCCTATATTTGCGGGTGCCTGGTGGCGGGGCAAAATTTCCGGGAAAAGATTCTTTGCCGGATTTTGGCGGATGGTGGAAATCAAGTTGGGCCCGTCCAATTTCGGTTGTAAATGTTCAGTGAAATTGAGCTTTACCTGGCGCCAGGAACTATGTCAAAATCTCTGATGTCAGCAACCCCATCTTAATGTTTTCTTACTAATCCCATGATTCCCCGTTCAACCCCCCAATACCTTCGTTCCTTTTTCGCCACCGCCTGCGCGATGCTGGCCGTGGATGCCGTGCTCCCGAGTGCCGCATTTGCGGCGACGACGCCCGCTCCCGCTCCCACCATTTCTGTCTCCGGAAAAGTAGTGGAGGGTGAACCGGTCGTCACGACTGCGGCTCCGGCGGCCTCTGGTGGACGGGCCGGAGCACCTGGAGCTTCGGGAGCGACCAGGGGTGGTGGCATTCCCGGCAGGGGTGCTGGTGGTAGCAGCGCAAACACGTCAAAGTCAGATACCAAGACGTATGTTGAGTTTGTGGTTCGCAACACCGATCGAGCCCTTCCGGCCACGGGCTTGACTGTAAACTGGCATGTTTATACGAAGACCTCCACCATGTCCGGGTCAACCTCGTCCATCACCATGCAGGATATTTCCGGTACAAAGTCCATAGATTCCCTGGCGCCGAACGGCTCTGAAACCTTTAATTCTGATACGGTGGACAAGACCGTGTCCACGAGTTCTTCCGGCGGTGGCAGCAGCGGCGGTGCCGCTGGTTTTGGCGGGCGGGGTGGCAGTTTTGGCGGCCGGGGAGGTAGTACCGGAGGCGGCGCCTCCAGTGTCTCCTCGACGGTAACCTCGCTTGATGGTTTTTATATTGAAGTTCTCTTCAATGGGAAGGTGATCAAGAAGTCCTCGACCGATCCCAAGGACAAATACGACTCTTATGTAAAACTGCATCCCGGCAATTAAGGTTATTGCCGGTTCGGCGGGTTTTCGCAAAAGGCGCGGTGTCAATCGCGCCTTTTGCCGTTTAATCGCCGCCGATTTGCAATTTTTCCGGGCCCCGGACGCGCGCGATTATTTTCTGACTTGTTCTCCGCGAAAACGCTGTTATCCTCGCCAGTGAGGCGGCTCTTCGCGCTGTAAGACGCCGCCCGCTCCGCCCCATGATTTCTGCTCACGACCAAACCCTTGCTGCTGCCGCGCCCGCCACCCGTTCCTCCGTCCCCAAATGGCCCTTCATCACCGGTAATATTGCGCTGGTGCTGGTGGCCATAGCGGTTTGGACCACCGCCGCGACTTTGACCGCGGGCCAAATGATGTTTTGTCTGGGTGCCGTGGCTTTCGGCGCCGTTTTATCCATCACCCCATTTGCGATCGAGGCCTTGTTATTCGGCCCGGGACGCATGGTGCCCGGCGGCTCGCCGGCCGGCGATTCACCGGCTTCGGGGGGTGAGAGTGACTGGCGCCGCCAGTCGCGCGCCGCTGCCGAGGCCGTCGAGCATGCCGCGCGCGCCAACGCCGCCTTGGAAAACTCCGCGCGCCGGTTTGACGCCCGTTTTGCTCCGCTGGTGGAAATTCACCAGAATCTCGAAACCGTGGTGGCGGAATTACGCGAAGCCGGGGCCAACCGGCAAGCCGTTGTGGCCGGCGAGGCCCAGGCCACCCTCCGCGAATTGGAGCGCCTACGCAAAGAACAGGCGGAGAAGTTTAGAGCCGCGGAGATAAAAATCGCCGCGATCGAGGAGACCCTTTCCCGTCTCGCCTCGCATCTACAAATGTTGGCCACCCAACCGGCCCCCGTTGCAGCTGTTGCACCGCAACCGGAAAGGATTCGCGCCCGCCAGCCCGCCGCCGCGCATGTCGAAGCGCCTGCGCCCGCTACGGCGCCCGTGGCGGAACCGGTTTTGGTGGCAGCCGGCGAGGCAGAGTCCGCGAGGGAGGACGTTTCTTTTCTATCGCCCATTCCGGCCGCAGAGCCGGGCCCGCCGACGGCCAGTGTGGGGGACGAAGTCAGAGCTTATGCGCCAGGTCCGGTGGAAGCTCCCATCATTGAAAAAACGGCTGATGAGGGCACGCGCATGATGGATCGGGCCAATGCGCAAACCCGATCCAGCGGTGAAACACCGGCGGTGGCTGGCATCCTCATGGCCCGCGCGCGCCGCCCGCGCAAATCAAAGCATCCACTGCCGGTGCGGGGAAATACCATGCCGGCCGATATCGAGCCGCAGATTCATGCTTCCATAGCCATCACGGAGCGGGTGGAGCCTCCCGCCGCTCCTTTGGTGGCAAATGTCGAAGCCGCGGCCGAGCCGCCGCTCCAAGCGGTGCCTTCAGCAGTCGAGTTTCCCGCTGAGGGCGAAACGGCCTCCTCCCTGCGCCGCACCGCCCGCGCCAAGGCGCTGGCCCTGCGCGGCGAAGAGGAGGAAGAATCCAAGAAGAACACTCCGGTGGTTTTTTCGCCGCCGCGCATGGATGAACCCGCGACGGCTCCCGCCGAAGGCCCCACGCAGGGTGAATTGCTCGCCCGCGAGGCGGACACGATTCGTCGCAAACGCGCCAGCCGCAATCCGCTCAGTGCGTGTTCCATTACGGCCAACGTGCTCATTGGCATCGGCAACAAACCCTTTGTTCGCGGTACCGGTCCCGGGCTCAATCCGGACAAAGGCGTGCCAATGGAATTTGTGGAAATTGGCCAGTGGCGCTGGCTCGCGCCGAGTCTGGGCAAGGAACCCATTACGCTACGTATTTTCAAGAACGACGAAGTGCCTGCCGACGGCGAGCCGATCGTGCTGCGCCCCGGACAGACTTTGGAGGTTAGTCCGGTGTTTCCCAGTTAAGGAATTTTTTGGCGTGCGGCGGTTTGACGCCGCTTTTCCTTTGCCATCGAAAAACTTCCGCTTGGAATCGTCGAGAGATTTAGGAATCACCCCGTGATCTGGCAAAAGCGGCGTCAAGCCGCCGCACGCCCAGAAAATCGCGGCGGTCAATTTACGCTTATTTTGCCGGGGTGGGAATAATCTTGAACGCCACCTTCGGCGATGTGCGCGCATCCATGTTCGCGGGCAAAGGGGGCGAGCTTGGGTCACCGGCGTCGGCGGTGTAAGTGGCGAGACCTTCGAGCGTATAGCTTCCTGCCGGCAGCGGTTTGCCCGAATCTCCCAGGGGCAGGTCTGCGGCAAAACTCAATTCTTCTCCCGGTTTAATGGCCGTGGTGGTTACAATCTGCGCAAACATCCGGTCCGCCGACCAGCGTTTCACTTCCTTGCCCTGGGCATCGCGGATGACGAAATCGTATTTTTGGGACGTGTTGAAAGTCAACAGGTGCAGGGAAGTGGTCGTGTTTTTAATCACCAGGGTTGCCTTCAAGGTGCCGGTTGGCGCCATGACATATTGCACGCCCGGCTGGCCATGCATGTACTCCGTTTTGTCGCAGGCTACCGTCACCTGGATTGGGTGAGCCGGAGGGTTTGGAGTGGTGGCCGGAGCGGCCGTAGTTGCTGGCGCCGGCGGTTTGGGCAAGTCAGCGGTGGTTACGGGCGCCGCGAGGGCCGGCTTGGCGGTGGTGGGCACCCTGGGGGCGGCACTGGTGCCCGTTTGGGCAAGGATTACCCCGGGGGCAATCAGAATGGCCAGCAAAGAGCCGAAGAAAGGTTTCTTCATAAGAGTTTCGTTACGGAAATTAACGATGTTCCGGCTTATGGACTCGCCGCCGCCCGATTCAGTTCCTTGATTTCGATATTCCGGTATTCCAGGGTTGGGCCGCGGTCGGCCTCGAGGCCGATGTCGCGCGGCCCGTCGGGCACTGGCATCGCCTGCTCGAGAATTTCTCCATTACAAGTGCAATGCGCGACGTTGCCAAATACTACGATGACGATTTGGTTCCAGTCCTGCGGCTTGTATTGCTGGAGGTTGTAATACGGTCCCGCGACCAGATAATCCCGGCATTGCAATTGTTTCGCGCCGATAAAGATGCCGCTGTCGGCATTTACTCCCGCGCGGAATTCCAGCCGGAGTTCAAAGTCGCCGGAGAATTGTTTGACGGTGTAGAGCTGGCGGATGGGCTGGTTGGCCGCCGGGTCGCGATTGCGGTCGTGGACCAGCATGATGCCGTTGCCCACGGTGTAGCGCGCGTCGTTGCTCGCGGTTTTGCCTTCAAATACCTCGGGGACGACATTGTCGCCGGGTTTGCCGGGCTTGTACTGCCATCCGGTCAAATCCTTCCCGTTAAACAGGCTGGTGTAACCCGGGTCGGGAAAGGCCGGGCTGGCGCAG